>Ga0157369_10002735_pt1 | contig 21059 bp, 20 predicted proteins | sample C25metaG_FD_113461 | JGI IMG/M metagenome (GOLD analysis project Ga0157369, IMG submission 113461) | Corn rhizosphere microbial communities from Kellogg Biological Station, Michigan, USA - C2-5 metaG | ecosystem: Host-associated > Plants > Roots > Rhizosphere > Soil | place: USA: Michigan...
CGGGATTCGACGGATCGACATACACATCGTTCACGATCACATCGTCGCCGGTCATCCGCCGGAAGGTGCGACCCGCGTTCGTCGTCTTGTAGAGGCCTTCGGTGGTGCCGGCATAGACGGTATCGCGGTGGACGGGATCCTGCCGCAACACTCGAGTTCGCCGCGCCGTCGCGGGGATCCCCTGAATCTTGTGAAACTGCGCGCCCCCGTTCTCGCTCTTGTAGATCCCGCTGCAAGCGCTCATGTAGACAATATTCGGGTGCTCGGGATCGATGATGATGGAAAACACATCGGAGTCGTCGATGACGCCCGCCTTGATGTTGAACCAGTGGGCGCCGCCGTCTTTCGTTTTCCAGGGCAGATGCCAGGTTCCCGCGTAGAGGATGTCGGGGTTGCGCGGATCAACCGCGAGCGATTCCACCTCGTGGATTTCGGTGCTGCCGGGCGGGCTGATCTGCTTCCAGCTGGCTCCCGCGTCATCGGAACGAAAGATGCCCTGCAGGGTACCGGCAAACAGGATGTTGCGATCGGACGGCGCCTGGGCAAACGCGCGAATGGACTGGCCATGAAGGCCCGGTAGCTGACTCCAAGTCTTGCCTGCGTCGTGGCTCACCCATAGACCGCCCTCGGGCCGGTCGAGCTTCCATGCGGCGGCATAGATCAGCGAGTGATCGACCGGATCAACAAGAATATGGTCGATCACCAGGTCATCGGTGGAATCGAGCCTGGCGATCCGGCGCCAGTTTGCACCCTCGTCCTTGGACTCGTAAATGATGCTGTTCGTAGTTCCCAGATAAAGATGGGAGGGATCGCCGGGAACTGCAGAAATGGCGCGGGCATCACCGCCATCCGGACCGATCGGATTCCACGGCTGGGCGGCGGCACGTACGGCAAAAAGCAATGCAAGGATCAGGACGGGCACACCGGCTCTCGGTGCGCGGAAGGAAAACGAAAGAATGCGCAAGCAAATCATCCAGCAGTTTGGGGATGCGGCGGTGCGGAAGAAGTTTCTTATCTCAGCAAAGCCCGGGCAAGCGAAGAGGCTGACCGGCGTTTTGCCGGTCAACCTCGAGGAACTTCAGGAGGATACATCCAGCCTGCCGGGCTCGTTTGTGCATGAACCCGGCAAGCGCATTCGGTTATGGCAGCCGCCGCTTACTTCGCGGCTTTCTTGGCTGCGCGGTGGTGGTGGCGTTCGGCCAGCGGCTTCCGCTTCTGCGCCTTCACTGTCGACTCGTCTACCGGCGTGGTTCCCTGAACGTCGGTGTTGAAGTCAGCGCCGGACGGCACCAGATAGTTCTCGACCTTCTGGTCATCGCCCGAACTGGTGGCCACAGAGATGCGGGAAGGATCGATTCCCTTATCGCTGGTCAGGTATTCCTTGGCGTTGACGGCGCGCTGAGCAGCCAGGCTGGCTTCCTGCTTGGCGTGCTTGCGGCGCGAAGCCATCTTCTGTTCCTTCTCGAACTTCGCCTTCTCCTTGGCATTCATCTGGCCGACAACGACCGCCTTGGCATCGGACTGACGCTGGAGGTCGAGAGCCACTTCGTCCAGGCAGGCCTTGGCTTCGTTGTCCACGCGACCCGGACGAGCCTTGTCCTTCGAGAACATGATGGAGCAGAGGGCCTGCGCGTGCGGCTGCGGCGGGGGCGCCGGAGCTTCGATGGTCACCGTCGTGTTCGCCGACGCGTTGTGCCCCTTATCGTCAGCAACGTTGCAGGTGATCGAAACCGGTCCCGTCGGCGCACCCGTCGAAGCGAACGTGGCGGTGTTCCCGCTGCCGTTCACTGTGCCGGCGCTGGCCGAGTAGGTGTAGGTGAGAGAACGATTCTGCGGGCTCATGCCAGTCGCCGTGATGGTGGAGCTGTCGCCCGGCTTGATGGTGGTCGGATTCGCCGAGCAGCTCACCGTCGGAGGCTCGAATTCCTTTACCGTGAAGGTTGCCGTGGTGGCCTGCGCAACCTGCCAGGGCTTCACGCCTTCCTTACCGGTTTTGCCTTCCTTGGCGTTGCAGGTCACTGTGTGCTGGCCAGGCTGCAGGTCGGCGGTATTCACCGTTGCCGTGGCACCGTTGCCGCTCACGCCGTCACCGGTGATAGCGACTACAACGTTCGACTTCGGTTCCTGCGAGCCCACCGTGGCGGTCGCGGTGACCGGGTCACCCGGGAAGACCGAGGTAGGATTCACTGCGCAGGCGACCGTCAGCTGGGGAGGCGGCAGGATGCTGCCTGCGTGGAAGACGATACCCGCGCTCAAGCGGAGGGCGTTTACGTTGGCACGTCCGCCGAAAATATACACGCCGGAGGAATTGAATCCGCCGGGGCCGTGGTTGATATGGAAATATTCGTAATCGACTTGCGCGATGCGGAGTGCGAAGCGATGAGTGAGTTCGATATCAACGCCGCCGCCGGCCGTGAGACCAGGGCCCCATTTATACGGTTCGTGATACGGACCCATCCCTCGTTCCGCATCCACCAGCCCATGTGCGAATGGCGTGAAGCGCGCCATGGGATCGCGGAATTCAAGGCCGCCGCCGATGGTTAAGAGCGCGTTGTTGTTGCTGGGAAAATTGTTCACCGTATTCGAATGCGATGCCATTTCCACCTGGGCGCCGACGTACTTGTTGAAGAAATAGGTGCCGCTGGCGATGCCACCGCGGACGTCGTGCCTGAACCAGTGGGGCGCGATCGTCCCATCCTTCATCACGACATTGATCGTATCCTGAGGGTTAAGGTAGCTATAACCCGCGAAGATGTCCCACCGCGACGGCGAATCCGCGTAGGTCATCGAAGGTTTGGGGGCTGTCTGTGCAGCCAGGGAAACCGACACTGCGGCCAAGGCCGAAAGTGCAAGTACCCGGCTCACAGATTTCAATACACGAGATTGCATGCTGTATCCTCCGAAAAGCAAGCTGAAAACCACTCAAAAACAGTTACGCATGTGCGGCTTAGAAAGCTCTATGCACATGGTCTGCAGATAGAATTAACGGCAGTTATAAACGTAACATAGCTTTCCCCGGCGACCGCATAATTTCTTCATCAAGATGCCCCAAACTCGGCAACTCCCGACAGGCGGATGTTATTGTTCGGACTCACCCGGAGCGCGTCGCCGCCCTCCCCTAGCCTGCATTGATGGTTTTGAGAAAACTCCGCGGTTCCCGCTGGATCTTTTCCTGCAGCAATGTGATGGCATAGATCAGCTGCTCGGGCCGGGGTGGGCACCCCGGGACATAGATATCGACCGGAATGATCTGGTTGACTCCCTGCACCAGGGCATAATTTTGAAATACGCCTCCGGAAGTCGCGCAGGCCCCCATTGAGATGACCCATTTGGGCTCCGGCATCTGATCATAGAGCCGACGGATCACGGGCGCCATCTTCTGCGATACCCGGCCGGCGATCACCATCAGGTCCGACTGGCGCGGCGACGGGCGAAACACCTCGGCTCCGAACCGCGCGATGTCGAATCGTGAAGCTCCCATCGACATCATTTCGATAGCGCAACAGGCCAGCCCGAACGTCATGGGCCATACCGAGCTCTTGCGTATCCAGTTGACGGCAAAATCGAGCGTCGTCAGGAATACTCCTTCGGGCTGCTCGTACCCGTAGTTGACTTCGCGGACCTTGGCGCGGTTCAGCGCACTGCTCTCCAAGTTTCCAAACAGGTAGCGATCGCGTTCCGCGGTTTCTGCCATAGGTCCATGATAACGCGCCGCAAGCCCGGCTGGCGCCGTAGAGGCTCATGTTTCGAGGCACATCGCTGCTGCTTGGCGCGCCCTGAACAGCACGCTTTTATTCGCCGCACGAGCCCTGGACGCCGTGTACCCCGCGCGGCATCAGCCATCCCTGCGGAAGCCAAAGCGTGATCCGGAACCGCATCCACCGCAACTCTCCACGGGCCGTTGACTTGCCAGGGGGCGCGGCTTCCACCTGGTACCTGGATCGCGAAGCTGCACGCGACCACTGCTGGGCGAAAGCAGCGGGATCCGCAGTGCCCGGCACCAGGCGGGCATCCAGGATGGTTAGCTGGCCCGTGGGCGCCTGTGCGGTCAGACGCAACAGCTGCGCCGATGCAGCCGCAATACCGCTTTTCGGGACGGGGTCTTTATGCAGTTCAAAAGCGAGGTCGTAATCCTGCTTTGCTTCCCGGAACGCCGCAGGGTCGGTCAGGAACCGGAAACTGCGCGGATTCCAGCCGATCGCATCCTGTGCGCGCAGGCCGTAGGTCGTACCGATCTCCCGCTGGTTGATCGAGTTGTACGGCGGAGTCGCGAGGTAAAGAGCATCGGGAAAGCCCGCCGGGCGTTCGCGATCGACTACAAGGTCCCATCCCGTATAGCCTGCCTGCAGCGGTGGAATGGGCACCAGCCGAATCACCCATCCTTCGCCGATGGGGGCTTTCCACTCCCGCGCCGCTGAAACCTCACCCTGCAGCGTCATCTGGCGGCACACCTGCGCGGCATGAAGACGTGGCGCGGAAAACAGGGCAAGACACAGGAGACCTGGAAAACCTGCATGGCACAGTTGCCGGGCAATGCGCGCCGCCGGCCGTCCCACGCCGGCAACGGGGATCTCCCTCGGGCCCTGAGGCGTGCGCCGCGCAAGATACATAGACTCCCGTGAGTTTGCCAGAGTGTTCTTGTATTTCCTCATGCCGTCCTTATGTGCCCCGTGCCATGCTTGATTCCACCGGCAACTCTCGGCCCTCGCCCGACAAAGGGCCCAATGGATATTCCTCAACGGTCTTGCATCCTGGAGCCGTCGTTCGCTGCGTAGTAAAGGTGCCAATCCTCTGGCACGGAACACTGGTGGAAGGAACGAAAATAGTCTACCCGGCAGGAGAGATATGCGTCGTCTGGCAGTTCGTTTGGTGGTACCCCTGGTCTTCCTCGTTATTTCCACGGTCTGTTTCGCCCAGGCGCCTTCTCCTGCCGCTCCGGCCACGCAGGCCCAGATCGCGGCGCTGCAACAGGCTGTGCAGAATGCGCAAACTTCTGGCGACAACGCATGGATGCTCGTCTCGGCCGCCCTTGTTCTGCTAATGACCGGCCCGGGGCTGGCGCTGTTTTACGGCGGCCTGGTCCGCCGCAAAAACATCCTCGGCACCATGATGCAGAGCTTCGCCATGATGGGGCTGGTCACGATCCTGTGGGCATTGATCGGGTACTCGCTGGCCTTTGGGCACGGCAACGCAGTCATCGGGGGATTCGAACACGTTTTCCTCCGCGGCGTCAGCCTGCAGCCCAATCCCGATTACGCCAAGACCATCCCTGAACAGACTTACATGGTCTATCAGTTGATGTTTGCCATCATCACTCCCGCGCTCATCACCGGCGCGTTTGCTGAACGAATGAAATTCAGCGCCATGGCACTGTTCCTTTCCCTCTGGTCGCTGCTCGTCTACTGCCCGATGGCGCACATGGTGTGGGGCGTGGGCGGGCTGCTCAACGCAGCCGGGGGCCATATTCCGTCGCTCGATTTCGCAGGCGGCACGGTGGTTCACGTCACTTCCGGCGTTTCCGCGCTGGTCACCGCTCTCTACCTTGGAAAGCGCATGGGCTACCCCCGCACCGCGATGCCGCCGCACTCCATGGTGCTCAGCTTTATCGGCGCATGCCTCCTGTGGGTGGGATGGTTCGGCTTTAACGCTGGCAGTGCCCTGGGCGCCGGGCCGCTGGCCACCAGCGCTTTCGTCAACACGCATTTTGCCGCCGCCACCGCCGCCCTGGGCTGGACCATCGCGGAATGGATTCACAACGGCAAACCGACCGCCCTGGGGGCGATCTCGGGCGCTGTCGCGGGCCTCGTGGCCATCACTCCGGCGTCGGGTTTTGTACAACCGATGTCGGCCCTGGCGATCGGTCTCGCCGCCGGGTTCTTCTGCTTCTTCATGGTCTTCCAGGTGAAGGCGCGCTTCGGATACGACGACTCGCTCGATGCCTTCGGCGTGCACGGCGCCGGCGGAACCCTGGGCGCCATCCTCACGGGGGTCTTCGCGGTGAGCGCCATCAACGCCGCATTCGGAAACGATGCGGCAGGCAATCCGCTTGCCACCGGCGCGCTCGATGGCCACTGGACGCAGATTTTCAACCAGCTTGCGGGCGTCGCCATCGCATGGTGCATCTCGGGTGTGGGTACGCTGGTACTGCTCTTCGTGGTCGACAAGGTCATCGGCCTGCGGCTGTCGCCCGAGGACGAAAACGCCGGTCTCGACCTGTCGCAGCACGGCGAGGAAGGCTACGATTTCAACACTTGATCCTCTTTATGCGAATCTGATTGGCGCACTTGTCCGCTGATCGCGTCTGTCCTGTTAGGCTAACTATCCGAGGCACTTTGCAATGGTGAAAATTGAAGCAGTCATCCAGCCCTCGAAGCTGGATGCGGTAAAGGATGCGCTGCTGGAGGCGGGCATCGAAGGAATGACCATCCTTGAGGCGCGCGGTCACGGCCGCCAGAAGGGGCACACCGAGTTCTATCGCGGGCGCGAGTACACCGTCGACCTTCTTCCCAAGGTCAAGCTCGAGATGGTGGTGCCCGACAATCTCGAAGAAAAGGCCATTCAGGCGATCATCGGCGCGGCTCGCACGGGACGCATCGGCGATGGCAAAATCTTCAAGACCCGAATCGACGACGCTATCCGCATCCGCAATGACGAACGCGGCGAAACCGCTCTGTAGCGACCATGGCCCGGCCAGTAGGAACCGCTCTGATTGCCCTTGCAATCGTGGTGGTCCTCGGAGCCGGGCTTGTCGCTTTTCTCCTCTTCGCGCCTGCTTCCCTGCTTTACTCGCGGAACATCCAGAAGGGAAATGAGATCGTCGGCAGGATCGAGACATTCCAGCAACAGCAGCACGGCCTGCCATCTTCACTGGCCGAAGCTGGCGTGAGCGAAAGCGATCAGGGCGAGTATTTCTACAAGCGCTGCACCGACACCCGCTACATTGTCTGGTTCGGAACCTCGCTCGGCGAATCCATGAACTGGGATTCCATCAGCCACCGCTGGAATGACACTGGTTCCGGCTGCGCACAGTGAGCGAAGGCGGCAGGTTACACGAGCGCCTTCAGCCCGAGCTTATCCACATCATGCGCGACACTTGCCAAGGCAATCCTGCGTTTCCCGACAACTGACCACTGACTACTTTATGCAGCCTCCATTCTCCTTTCGAGCTAAATCGCTTATTCTGAATGAACAACCGCTCGAGCCGGACGCAGACCCACAATCAAATGGATCCACTCGCAATCGCCGTCGACGATTTACGGGAGCAGTATCAGCGGGAGATGGCGCTCGTCCGCCAGACCTTCGAGCGTACCGGGGATGGCACCGCGGCCATCCGCCGCCGCTCCGCTATTGTGGACCGCATCCTCATTGAAATGTGGCGCCGGGCGTTCACTGGGAATCCTGCTTATAACGTCTCTCTTCTGGCATTTGGCGGCTACGGGCGCAAAGACCTGTTCCCGTGCTCGGACATCGATGTGCTGTTCGCCTTCTCCGACGACAAGACAGAGGAACAGGCGCGCGACAACGTGCGTGCGATCGTCCAGGGCATGTGGGATATCGGACTTCGCGCGAGCCCGGCTTCGCGCACTCTGAAGGAAGCCGGGCGGTTCGATCCCGACAACCTCGAGTTCACCCTTGCCACGCTCGATCGCCGCTTCCTCGCCGGCCAGTTCCCGCTATACCAGCAGTTGCACCAGACCGTCTTTCCCGGCGTCATCCTGAGCGAGTGGAACACCATTGCTCAAAAGCTTGGCGAGATCGCGCGCGCCCGCCACGCCAGATTCGGCAACACTATCTTCCACCTGGAGCCGAACCTGAAGGACTGCCCCGGCGGCCTGCGCGATTACCACCTCGCGGTCTGGTTCGCCCTCCTGTTCCACCTGAAGGAGACACGCGAATGGCCGCGGCAGCGTGGCGGCGTTTTCCAGAGCGCGCGCGGCGACGCTGAGGCGGCATTCGACTTTCTCACAGCGGCGCGATGTTTTCTTCATTTCCGGCACGGCCGCGATGACAACGCGCTGGACTGGCAGTCCCAGGATGAAGCCGCAGCCCACTCCATTGGCCTGGAAACCCGCGGCACCGCCGACCCGGCGTATTGGATGCGCACGTACTATCGCCATGCGCGCGTCGTCTATCGCCGCGCCGTACTGATCATGGAGAACCTTCCCGCTCCGGTCAGCTTCTACAAGCAGTTCCGCCGCCGGCGCACGCCCATTGCGGGCACCGATTTCGTTCTCGACCAGGGTCGCATCGACATGCTTGCCGGCGCGCAGTTCTCCGATGCCACCGCCATCCTGCGGGTCTTTTCTCTCATGGCGACGCACGGCTACACCCTCTCCCAGGGCGCCGAAGACCGTATCACCGACGCGCTTCCCGCGCTAGCCATTCACGTGCCCGAGGGGCCTTACCTGTGGAACGCGCTGCGCGAGGTGCTGCTGGGCCCTCACGCGGCCCACGCGCTGCGCACCATGCACGCGCTCGGAGTGCTGGAAATGCTGCTTCCCGAGTTCCATGGCATCGACGCTCTCGTCATTCGCGACAGCTATCACCGTTATACGGTGGATGAACATACGTTCCTCACCATCGACAACGTGCACCGGCTGCGCACGCCCGGGCACGATTACGAACAGCGCCTGGGGCAACTGCTGCCGGAAATCGATCGCCTCGACCTTTTTCTGCTTGCACTGCTTTTGCATGACACCGGCAAGGCCCGCCGCGACGAGGAACATACCGGCGCGAGCGTCGAGCTGGCGGACAGCTTTATGGCCCGGCTCGACTTCGATGCGGAGGAGCGCGAGACGGTTCTCCGTCTGATCAAGCAGCACCTCGAAATGTCCAACGCGCTCCGCCGCGATATCTTCGATCCGGAAAACATTCGTAGCTTTGCGGAAAAGATCGGCAGTCCCACGCTGCTCAAGATGCTCACCCTGCTCACCTACTCCGACATCAAGGCGGTGAACCCCGACGCGCTCACCCCGTGGAAAGCGGAAAACCTGTGGCAGCTCTACATGGCCACGGCCAACTACATGGATCGCAGCGTGGACGAAGTGCGTTACCACGCTTCCATCGATCCCACGCTGCTCAACCGCATCCGCGCCATGGTTCCCCCGGCGCAATACGACGTGCTTGGCCAGTTCCTCGAGGGTCTGCCCCAGCGCTACCTGCAAACGCGGCTCCCCGAGCACATCCGGAACCATTTCCTGCTTGCAGCCAATCTGCACAAAGACCCTGTGCAGCTCGATTTGCGCCCGTTGCGCCAGCTCTTCGATCTCACCGTGATTGCCCGCGATCGCAGCCGCCTGTTTGCCGACGTGGCGGGCGCGCTCGCCGCCTGGGGCATGAACATCGTCAAGGCCGGCGCCTTTTCCAATGACCAGGGCGTGATCGTCGACAGCTTCCAGTTCTCTGACGTTTTCCGCACTCTCGAGCTCAATCCCACGGAAAAAGGTCGTTTCCTCAAGTCGGTCCATGACGTGGTGGCGCAAAACCGGCCGGTCGAGCAAATGCTCGAGTCACGCCGGCACGCCGGCGTCAGCGCCGGCATGAGGGTTGAAGTCCCCACCCGCCTGCAGTTTGACTCGCTCTCCTCGACGCACTCGACGCTCTTGCAGGTGATCGCCCAAGACGGTTCGGGCCTGCTGCGCCAGATCGCACTGGTGCTGAGTAATCACCGCTGCAACATTGAAGTCGCGCTCATCGACACAGAAGGCGAAACCGCGATCGATGTCTTCTACCTGACACGCGATGGCGCAAAGCTCAGCGACGACATGCAGCGCGTGCTCAGCACCGATCTCAGCGCCGCCCTGGAAGACCTGCGCACCCCCGCCGGCGCATGACGCCCAGCAACACGCATTCGCCAAAAAGCGCTCTGCAGGACAGTGTTCTCTGACCCGGTATTCACCTTTCAATCGTCCCTGCATCGCCGTGCAACGGAAATCGACCCTATCCCTTCCAAGCCTACGAACGACGAATGCAAATCGAGAGAGGTATGCCATGGGATTGATCACTCCCAATGATTTTCCGAACTTGCGCGAGCTCTACACCGCTCAGCTCCGTTATCTGCTGTCCACTGAACAACAGATCGTCAAAGGGCTGCCCGCGATGATCAAGCACGCCGAAGACGAGCAACTCAAGCAAGCCTTTCAATCGCACCTGCAGGAGACTGAGCAGCACGTCACCCGCATTGAGGGTCTGCTGTCAGACATGAGAGGCGACGCGAGCGACAAGTCCGATCCGATTCTCACCGCGATCGTGGGATCGGGTGAAAACATCACCAAGGAAACCAGCGCGGGACCGGTCCGCGACGCGGGCCTGATCGCCACCGCGCAGAAAGTTGAGCATTACGAGATTGCCTCCTACGGGAGCGCGCGCGACTGGGCCAAGCACCTGGGACTTACCAATCACGTGTCGGTTCTGCAGAAGACCCTGGACGAAGAAAAGCATGCGGACCATCTGCTCACACAGATTTCGCAGCGCACCAACTCCTCGGCATCGATGGCCGCCTGAGGATACGATCCGGTCCAGAGGCGCTGGCCTTCGGACCGGATCAATCTCCTTCTTACAGTTGACCCTTCTCCTCACCCGCGGTGCTCGTCTGCCGCGATGGCACGCCGCCGTCCGTGACTACGTTCGACTGCTGGCCGATGTTCCCTTGCCCAGCAGCATCCGGGCGCCCGCTCACCCTGTCGCCTGTCCCGCCCGGAGTTCTCTCGTTGTTCTTCGATTGTGTGCCGCTCAAGCCACTTGAGCGGTGGCTCTGGGTCGATTCGCTGTCTCTTCCGCGATTGACTTCGTGGGGCTCTTGTTTGCGATCCATGTTCTTTCTCCCTCTTCCCGCGCTAAATTCTTCCGCACACGGACGGAGGGTAGGATGACTCGCGCTGCCTGCATGTTGTTTCCTGGAGCGGTCTACTTGCCCAACTGAAACTTCACGAATGCGGCAACGCCCCATGGATGCGGGCCATATTCCGATACCACGCTTGCCGGCGTGACATAGCCCGTCGCCTGAGATCCAATCTCAGCCTCGCCCTGCTTCCCCGCCCAGAGGGAATGCGCATATCCGGCCGTATACGCCTGCACGCGGCCGATGACTGTCTCTGCCGCAGGCGCATTTGATTTCAGAAGATCGGACGTGCGATCGGCATCTTCCATCCGCGTCCACAGCGATTGCTTCTCTCGCAAATGCAGGGTCGCTTCCAGCAGATATCCGTTCGCGTCCATTGCCTCACCCACCGTATGATTGCGACCCCACACTGCCGTGGCATCCAATTTCGTGGCGGTGCCGTAGTGGCAATGTATTGACGCGGTCTGCCGCAACACATCCTCCTGCGGATGCACTGCCTCCGGCGAGTGCAATCGCCCCAGCGAGTATTGCGCGACCCAATGCGCGTCAGGCACAACAGACAGCCGCGCTGACCAGGAGTCCACCGCTCCCGCCTGCATGTGCCAGCGATTCTCGTCCGGCTCACGCCCATGAAAGCCCGAGCCTTCAAGCCGCGCACCACGTGTGCCTCCAGCGGTCAGCCCCACGGTCAGCACATCGTAAGAGATATGGGTCGAATCCTCGAGGTGATGACCGAGTGTCGCCAGCGGGTCCTCGTTCGCCGACGCACGATGCGGATACGCCACCGGCCCCAGCGCGGGATCGCCCACCGGCGCCGCATAAAGCGTGAGCACTGCCTTCTTACCCAGCCGCTGATCCCACACTCCCGCAATCTCCATGAAAAAGTTATGGGGATGCTGCCCATCCACGATGGGCCTGCCGAACGCGGTCTCGCCCTGCTGAAAGAGCTCAGGAAAGTATCGGCCGGTAATGGTGGCTGGCTCCAGGCTGATCATGGTGCGAAGGGTAAGTTGTCCGCGGCCAAATTTGCGCTGCGCCATCGGCATCAGCCAGTTCACTGAGAAGAACTTGTCATCTCCGCGCGGCCCGGCCTGCTGCTGCTCCACTGCAAATGCCACCCCATGCAGCATGAGCATCCAATGGTTCCGGATCATCCGCATCAGCATCGGCGGGGTTGCCGTTCCCGGCTCAAGGCTGGTGCCCGATCCGGAGTGGCGCAGTACGTTCGCGGTGACTGTATCCGCCGGGCCGCCCATATGCATCGGCATGCCCTGCGCGCCGGCAATTCCTGTGAAAGCCAGCGCGCAGACAAGCAGCAGCGATCCCCATATCCTCATATCCGCTTTGAATCCCTACCATGCGCAAACGCGCGCAACCGCAATTCAATGCCGTATTAACCATTCTCTTCCAGCCCGCCGCTAACCATCGCGACTGGAAGCACGCTGCGGCATCCCTACTTCAGATAAGCGTGAACCAGGTCAATCAAATCCTCGGCGAGTTCCGGCGCAATCTGCTCCTTCGATCCATCGGTCAGATGAAAACGAACATGCGTCTCCAGCACATCGCGCATCAATGCGTTCACGCCACCTCGCAACGCCGCGAGAAGCATCAACTGGTCGCTGCATTCGCCATTGTTCGTCAGTGAGCGTTCGACCGCCTCCAGCTGCCCGCGCAGTTTGCGCACCCGCAGGACCCGCTTGTCTGTCTGTCGATCAGTCGCCATGGGGCTCCTTCGTTTTTTGCGATACGCACCAGGCTTATCGTATAAATCAAGTCGGGTATGCCGTCTTCTCCATGATACCCACCACTGCATCATGAAAGCTCCGGATGATACGCCGCGCTGCATTGAAAACCCTGCACGCCCTCGCTGCGCTCGCACTTCTCGCGGGCCCGGGAATCCTGCACGCGCAGCTTCCAGAAGTTCCGCAACCACAACACGCGGTTGACGTCGCCACCCTCCTAGTTCCCTGGCTCTCTCAACTCGACGACTCGCCTGCGATCCTGTCACCTGACCAGCCAGGCGCGGGCAGCCAGCAGCCCGACCCTGTCCTCACCCTGTTTCCGCACCCCAAGGGCGGCCGATACTGGCTCTCCGGGCAAGCCAACATCATCTTTCAGGGACGCCTTCCGTTCCATTCCCCTTACGAGGGGCCAAACAGCTTTCGCAACTCGGCTGAATACAAGACCTCGCTTGTCGGCACGCTCTATGCCGCTGTGCGCCCCGCTCGTTCCATCCGCTACAACACCGATCTGATCCTCAACTTCGAAAGCGCAGGGGGCCGCGGACTCAGCCAGGCGCTCGGCCTCGCCGGCTTCACCAATCTTGATGTGGTGCGCAATCCGAGCCTCGGCAGCGCTCCCTATCTGGCTCGATACGAGGTGCACCAGGTCATCGGACTAACCGGAGAAACCGTCCCTCAGGATCCAAACTTCTTCGCGCTCGCCACGCAGGTTCCGCAACGCCGCATCGAGTTTCGCATCGGCAAAATGACGCTGCCTGATTTCTTCGATGTCAACGACGTCGGATCCGACTCTCACCTGCAGTTCATGAACTGGACCGCGGACAACAATGGCGCGTGGGACTATGCCGCAGACACCCGCGGCTACACTGTCGGCGGCATGGCCGAGTACGACGACCTCAACTGGAGCCTGCGCTACGGCATCTTTGCTATGCCGGTCGTCGCCAACGGCATCGACATGGACTGGGCGTTCAGCCGGGCGCATGGCCAAAACGGAGAATTCGAACTGCGCAAATCCGCTATTCCCAGTCGCAAGGGCGCTACTCGCATCCTCTTCTACGCCAACGACGCACACATGGGCGACTATCGCGAAGCCGTGCGCGCCTATATCGCCGGCATCGACGCCACACCCAACATCCTGGGGCACGAACATTTCGGCGCTCTCAAATACGGCTTTGGCTTCAACACACAGCAGGAAATTACCGAGAATGTGCGCCTCTTTGGCCGGTTTGGTTGGAACGAAGGTCAACACGAATCCTTCGCCTACACTGAGGTCGATCAGATCGTAGAACTCGGGGGCGATTACGCCATGCGCCGTCTTGGCCGCGGCGAAGATAAGGCGGGCATCGCCGTCGTCTCAAATGCCATCAAGCGCGACCATCAAAACTACCTCGCGCTCGGCGGCCTTGGCTTTCTGCTTGGCGACGGACGCTTGAACTATGGACGTGAGAACATAATCGAGATCTATTACACCCGGCATGCGTGGCGCGGCCTGTTCTACTCCGTCGATATTCAGCACATCAACGATCCGGGCTACAACCGCGATCGCGGCCCGGCCTGGGTCGGTTCCGTACGAACCCATGTCGACTTCTGAATCCTTGTGCGGCCAACAAACCCTGGCCGGTGCGTTCCCGATGAACTGTGAACGATAGACTCACCAGTCACTTTCCGCCCTGCTTCGTCTCGCTGGAAAGATCGACGATGACTTCGCCCTGCTTGGCATAGCGCAGTTTTTCGCGCGCCTCGTGCTCGATTTCATCGGGATCCGACTTCAGCTTGTCCACGTGAACACGCAGGCGTGAGTTTTCCTGCTGCAGATCGTTGATCTCCTTCTGCAGTTGCTTGTCTTCCACGCGCTTCTGCTCCCACGCCGAAAGCCCGTGCCGCCCATTGACCACGTGCCAGCCGAGCAGCAGCGCGAGCGCCACCGCGACCACGCTCCCGGCGGTGCGCCAGGCCCGCGACGCCCAGTGGAGCACCCGCGCGGGCATCGGCGGCGGGGCCGCCTGCTTTGGCTCCACAGGCGACACAAACATCTCGGGTTCTTGCGAATGTCCCTGCATGTCTTTTCAGGACCGAGACCCAGCCTGATCCCTTCCCCTGCTCCCCAATCCTGTCTTTCTGTTCCCTGTTTCTAAGCCATCACGAACTTTTCCGCTGCCGTCTTGAGCGCTTCCATGTCCTTCTCGCTCCGCGCCTCGGTATAGGCGCGCACCACCGGCTCCGTCCCGCTCAGCCGATAGCACACCCACGAGCCGTCATCCAGAATGAGCTTCAGCCCGTCAGTGCGCACCACCTGCTTCACCTTGCGCCCGCTCAACTCCGTCGGATCGGCCATCAACTTCTCAGTGAACCGGGCTTTCACCTCCGGGGTCAAGCGGAAGTTCTCTCGAACCGGGTAATAGGAACCAACCTTGGCAAACAATTCCCGAAGCTGCACGCCAATGCTCTTGCCGCGCACCGCCACCATCTCGGTGACCAGCAGCCCGGCGATGATCCCGTCCTTCTCCGGCACGTGCCCGCGGATTGTAAGCCCGGCCGACTCCTCGCCGCCGATGGCAATTTTGTCCGCGATGATCAATTCGCCAATGAACTTGAACCCCACCGGCGTCTCGTACAACGGCACATTGTGGTGCTCGGCCAGCGCGTTGACCAGGTTCGTCGTAGCCACGCTCTTGGCCACGCCATTTTTCCATCCGCGTGTCTCCACCAGGTAATCGAACAGGAGCGCGATGATGTAGTTGGGCTGGATAAACGTCCCGTCTTCATCCACTATCCCGAAGCGGTCCGCGTCGCCGTCGGTGGCAATCACGATCTTCGCGCCGATGTCCCGCATCTTCCGCTTCGCCGCGCCCAGCAGATGATCGTCAGGCTCCGGCGCATGCCCGCCAAACAGCACGTCGCGATAATCGTGAACCGTCTCCACCGTCACGCCTGCCTGGCGCAGGAGGTGGCAGCTATAGCCTCGTCCCGCGCCCCAGAACGGGTCATACACCACCTTCATTCCAGATTTGGCAATCGCCTGCACATCCACCAGTTCGCCCAGGCGCCGAAGAAACGATTCCTTCACATCCACCGTTTCAAAGCCGCCCTGCGGAGGATTCGCCATCGGGATCTTGCCCCCGCTCTCGACGATGCGATTCACCGCGGCTTCAATCTGCTTTGTCACTTCAGGCAGTGCTGGCGCGCCGTCAGGGGTCGAATACTTGATGCCGTTGTACTCCGGCGGATTGTGCGAAGCCGTGAAGTTGATCGCGCCCACAGTCTTCAGCGTGCGCACCGCGTGGGAAATAGCCGGCGTAGGCGCGGCGTCGGGGATGACAACCGGCGTCACGCCTGCTCCCGCAAGCACCCGCGCCGCCACATCGACAAAGCTCTCACCCAGGAACCGCGGATCGCGGCCGACCAGAACGCGATGCGGCGCCGGCTGCGTCTTCACATACGCGGCAATTCCAGCCACCGCGAACCGGATATTTTCAACCGTAAATTCATCGGCCACAATGGCGCGCCAACCCGATGTGCCAAACTTGATCGCACTTGCCATGGTTCCGCTCCTCCGCGAGCCCTAGCGGGCCGTGAATTCCATACTGCCCTCCCGCAGGGCGGTTGAGCAAGCCGGGACTGCCGCCTGCTCCATCTCACGCGATGATGTGATGGCGGTCCCTTCCTTCCGTCGTCGCTCGCTGCCATACTGGTTGTGGAGAGAAGCCATGCTTGAACCGAATCCAGACATTCGCATCGTTCTCACCACCGCCGGAAGTCGCGACGCAGCCGCGGAAATGGGCCGCACGCTGGTGGAGGAACGCCTCGCCGCCTGTGCCACTTCTCTGCCCGGAGCGGAGTCTGTCTACTGCTGGCGCGGCGAGATTCAAACCGACAGCGAAACTTTGCTCCTGCTCAAGACCGATGTTCACCAACTCGATGCGCTTTACCAAAGGCTTATCGCACTGCACACCTACGAGACACCCGAATTTCTGGTCCTTGCCGCGGAAGCCGCAAGCAGTGGATACCGGGAATGGCTCAAGGCCAGCCTGGCGGGGGTATAACTCCCTGGAACAATCCGCCGTTCTGGTATTCTTGGACAGCGGAACTTCCCGTCTGCCTGACACCACCGGAGGCGGCTTTGCACTCATCCGGCATTCGGGCCGGCAGCGTGCATCAGCCTGCTGGAGTGCGCCGGCTGCAGGGGAGCCGGAATATGCCCCATGCGCTGGCTGATGCTCGTCCTTCTCGTCTCGCTGGTGGCGCTGTTGATCGCAGCGGGCGGGCTTGCGCATCACATCTGGCGCGAACACACGCGGCGCCACGCCAAATCGCCGACGGAAAAGGAAGCCGTCGATACGGAGGAGACGCCTTGAACAACCCCACGCACCCGGTATCCGCGACCGCTGCAACCATACCTCCTGTTTCGCTGCTGCGGAACGCCGGCATTGTGCTCGCCGGAACCCTCTTCGTCGCAATCTGCGCGCGCGTGTCCATCCCGCTCGGGTTTACGCCCGTGCCGCTGAGCATGCAGCCGTTCGCCGTGATGGTCCTGGGTTTGCTTCTTTCCCCGCGGCTCGCCGCCGTGACCATGACCACCTACCTGGCCGAAGGCGCCATCGGACTTCCTGTATTTGCCCCGGCAGCGGGAGCGCTCACCGGCTTTGCCCACCTCTTCGGACCGACCGGGGGATACCTGCTTGCCTATCCGGTCACCGTGTATGCCATCGCCGCCCTGTGGCGCAGCAGCCGCCGTAGCTTCGCCTGGGCCCTGCTCTCTGCGGCAGCAGGCAGCCTCATCATTCTCGCCATCGGCGCCGTTTGGTTGAGCATCCTTACCCACGCCTCCGCCGGAACAGTCCTCTCGCAGGCCGTCGTTCCGTTCCTGCCGGGCGACGCTCTCAAGGTTGTTCTCGCCGCAAGCGCCGGGTTGGGCTGGTTCCGCCTCCGCCGCCGGCCTAACCTGTAGTTCCTGAAAGGACCTCTGCACTCCGTGAGCACCCAGCAATCGGCCCCGGCACCAGCCGGCGTCCGTGAAATCTCCATCGCCCATAGTCCCGATTCCGACGACGCCTTCATGTTCTATGGCCTGGCCACGAACAAGATTCGCGTGCCCGGCTACCGCTTCACCCACACGCTCTGCGACATTGAAACACTTAACCGCCGAGCGCAGGAGGAAGCCTTCTACGACGTCAGCGCCATCAGCTTCCATGCCTATCCCTACGTGCAGGACAACTACACGCTGATGGGCTGCGGAGGGAGCGTGGGCGAAGGCTATGGGCCCATGGTCGTTTCGAGCAAGAAGCTGAAGCCAGAGGACCTCAAGGGCATCAAGGTCGCCGTGCCCGGCAAGCTGACCACGGCCTACCTGGCCCTCAAGGTATTCAATCCGGACATCGAAACCGAGATCGTTCCCTTCGATCAGATCATTCCCGCAATCCTCGCCGGCAAGTACGACGCGGGCCTCATCATCCATGAAGGCCAGCTCACCTATGCGCAAAACGGACTGTGCAAGGTGATTGACCTGGGTGTGTGGTGGCGCGAGACCACCGGCCTGGTGCTGCCGCTGGGCGGAAACGCCATTCGCCGCTCGCTCGGCGACGAAGCGCACAAGATCATCTCCAAGGCACTGCGCGATTCCATCCAGCACGCGCTCGATCACCGCGAACAGGCGCTCGAATACGCCATGCAGTTCGCCCGCGACCTCGACACGTCGCTGGCCAACCGCTTCGTCAGCATGTATGTGAACGAGCGCACCCTCGACTACGGCAAGGACGGACGCGAAGCTATCCGCAAGCTGCTGCAACTCGGCCACGAGCGTGGCATCATTCCCATCGAACCGAAGGTCGATTTCGTCGACTGAGACGATGCCCGGTTCCAATTCCAGAAGGCGCGACTTGCTCGCGCCTTTTGCTTTTGGGAAGCGCCGGTACGGAGTTAGCTATCAAGATGACCATGCACAGTGATTGCTATACTCGGCGGACATGGAGGTTCCCCCAAATGAGTCATCCCCTGAGACTCCCCCACGTTGCGCGACGGCGCTTGGTTTCCGGTGCCCCGCAATGGCCCAGTTACACCGGCACGTCCCAGTTGGTCGGCGCCAGTGCATCCGGCAGAGTAACCGTGTATGTCGACCCCTCTCTTGGCGCGCAGGCCCTGCAGAATGCCCAGGACCTGTTGAACGACGCCGACCGCGTGGTCAACGCAAACGATGCGATCTTCGGAACCACAGGCGGAGCGGTGAACGCTATCGTGTTCGCCCTCGGTGGCGCCACCGATGGCACAGGCGGCGCGGATCACGGCGGCTGTGATTACACGTCCGGCAACTCGATTGAAGTGGATGCGTGCTTCGGCAATTCCAACCGCGTATCCGCGCTCTTCGAAGCGGAGCTCAGTGAATGCTCAATGGGCGGAAGCCTGTGCGGCCTCAGTACCGGAGAGGCGCTATCACGCTGGTGTGCGGCATCGACCAGCAACAATGCATTGTCTGATTTCGCCACCGCTCCCCAATGGTTTCAGGATGGGATGCCGAACTTCGTCGACCAGACTGATCCAACGGATCAGAATGCGGACAGCACGGGATGCGGCATGGCATTCCTGTCGTGGCTCATCAGCAAAGGCTATGCCCTGAACCAGATCGCTCCGGCGATGGTGGCCCTCGGGAACAGCGGAACCCTTGCGCAGCTCTACGAGAACCTCACTTCCGATTCTGCATCGAACGCATGGCCAGCCTTCCAGACGGCGGTTCAGACTTTGCCCAATGGAGTATCGAGCGACGACCCGTTCGGCGGATGATGGTTCCACGCCATTGGCGAGGCGTCACTTCGCTTTTGACGTCATCTTTTCGTACTCGGTCCAGGCAAACTTCTTCGAATCCAGGGACCAGCCGTTCGTGTTGCCCGAGCCCTGGCCGCCGAAGAAGGTCCTCACCGTGGTCAGTTCCGCGCCCTTGGCTGCCACGCCGTTTTCGAGGCGCAGCAGCTTGATCTTGATGCCGTCCCCAATGAAGTTGTGGTCCGGGTGGTCCATCGGATAGGAGATGGTGTAGAGCCACTTGCCGTCCGGCGAGATGTGGGGAAACCAGTCCTGCGTTTCCGTGCCATGAGTGACCTTCTCCGCCAGCTTGTCGCCGGGCCCGGCGCCGCTCGCCGGCATGCGCCACCCGTCCCACTTGCCTGACCGGTTCGAGCAGAAGTACACCCACTTGCCGTCGCCCGAATACTCGGGTCCGTCATCGGATCCTTTAGCGGTGGTCATGCGCAGCTCGCCGCTGCCATCGGTGTTGATGCGATAGATGCTCGCGCTGTCCTGCAGCGTGCCCGTGTACACCAGGTACTGCCCATCCGGCGACCAGCCATGCACCCAGCCCATATGAACATCATGCGGCGCACTCCCGTCCGCGCCCATCACCAGAATCGGATTCGGTATATCCGCCGCCCCGCGAATATGCGCCGGCATCGGCAGCTTGATCACCGTGTCCGCAATCTGCTTGCCATCCCACGAGAGCGCATGATCATTCGTGGCGACCATCTTCGCGCTCTCATAAAGCTTCTCCGGCTTCCCCTTGTCGGCCCCGCTCACAGGAATGCGATACAAAGCATTGCCCATGTCGGAGACGATGTATTTTCCATCGGGCGTCCAGTTGGGCGCGTGCCACTCGCCGTCCAAGGTGAACAGCATGATCGTGGCCTTCGTCTCCACGTCATACGTCACGAAATGCGTGCGGTACTTCGGTGCCGCCTTCTTCCCTGAATCCTGTGCGGCAACTCCGACAGCAAATAGCAGCCCCAAAACCAGGCAATAAAAGCGCAGTGACTTCACGGCAGGACCCTCCATCCGGCAACTAGCTACCGCCCTATCCTATCCCTATGCGCCGGGCCTGCCGCTAACTCCCGAACGCCTCCTTGTTCACCACGTACGGCATTTTGGATAGATCGCCCCCGTAATTCCCCTCCAGCACATCGATCAGCGCCTGCACGCACCGCCCCGCCATCCCCACATTCGGATCGACGTCCAGCCGCGTCTCCTTCGTTCCGCTGGCAAAATGATGGAAGATTCTGCACCTGTCCTCGATCGCCGGATCGCGCAGCGGCGAATCCGCAGGCAGCGGCTCCTTCTCGAACACATCGAGCGCCGCCCCCGCAATTCGCTCCTCGCGCAACGCCTTCGCCAGCGCAGCCTCTTCCACCACCGGCCCGCGCGAAGTGTTGATCAAATACGCCGTCGGCTTCATCTGCCGCAGCATCGTCTCATTGAACAGGTGATATGTAGGCGTCGGCGACTCGCCCTCGCGCAGGAGCGGCACGTGGACGCTGACGAAATCCGCGCCCGCCAGCACCTCGTCCAACCTGCCGTAGCGGATCCATGTGGCGCGCTTCTGGATGCCGTGCCGGTGGCGCAGGTCCATCACTTCCCGAATGCCCGCGATGTACGCCTGATTCTGAAACACCGGGTCGTAGCACAGGATGTTCATATCGAGTCCCGTGCACTTCTTGATC
>Ga0157369_10002737_pt1 | contig 21049 bp, 22 predicted proteins | sample C25metaG_FD_113461 | JGI IMG/M metagenome (GOLD analysis project Ga0157369, IMG submission 113461) | Corn rhizosphere microbial communities from Kellogg Biological Station, Michigan, USA - C2-5 metaG | ecosystem: Host-associated > Plants > Roots > Rhizosphere > Soil | place: USA: Michigan...
GATCGCGGCGCGCTACGGCGTGCTCTCGATCCCCACCGTGATCCTCTTCGACGGCGGGGAGCCGCAGGTGACCGTCGTCGGCGCGCGCCCGAAGAAGCACTTCGCGAAGGTCTTCGCGGATTATCTGGAGTAGACGAAGTGCTCCCAGCCCGGGAGGTCATAGGGCTCGCCGTGCAGCAGCAGCGCCGTCCCCTCGCCGGCCTCGACCCGGCCGATCGCCGTGAACGGCCCGGGATCGGCGAGCGCAGCCAGCAGCTCGTAGTCCTCGCCGAACCCGAGGTCGTCGGTCGTCGCGCCCGCGGCGAGCGGGACGCGCTCGAGCTCGATCACCACGCGCACGCCCGACCGGTGCGCGATATGCGCGGCGTCGACGGCGAGGCCGTCGGAGATGTCGAGCAGCGCGTGGGCTGAGCGGGCGAGCTCGCGGCCCTCGGCCAGCCGCGACGGCGGGGTCACGTAGGCGCCGGCCCGGAACGCCGCGCCCGCAGCACCGAGTGGACCGGTCACGACGACCACGTCGCCGGGGACGGCGCCGCCGCGACCGGGCACCCGTCCGCTTCGCCCGACGGCGGTGACGGAGATGACGACCGAGTCGGCTGCGGTCGTGTCGCCGCCCACCACGGGCACCCCGGTCTCGGCGATTCCCTCGTAGAGCTCGACGACGTCAGCGACTCGTGTCGAGGGCGGCAGCGCGAGCGTGACGAGCAGGCCCTCCGGATCCGCGCCCGCCGCGGCCAGGTCGCTCAGGTTGACCGCCGCCGCCCGGCGGCCCAGCGCGCGCCAGCCGATCCAGTCGAACCGGAAGTGGACGCCCTCGACCAACGCGTCCTGCGTGACGACGAAGCCTCCGGCCAGGACAGCGGTGTCGTCGGCGACACCGGTGATCAGCCCGCGCCGCTCGAGCTCCGCCAGGAGCGCGAGCTCACCGGTGTCCGAAAGCCTCGTCAACCGCCCTCCTCAGCGCAGGATCGGTCGCGGCCCTGACGCAGGCGACCCCGGCCGCGCCGGCCCGGATGCAGTCCGCCGCGTTCTCTGCGTCGATGCCGCCGATCGCGACGACCGGCGGCGTCACGGCGGCGCAGATCTCTGCCAGCCTCGCCAGTCCGATCGGCGGGTCGGCGTCGGTCTTCGACGGGGTCGCCCACACGGGCCCGACGCCGAGGTAGTCGGCGTCGGCTGCAAGCGCCTGCTCGAACGTCGATGCGGAGCGACCCAGCAACAGCCCGGCCGCACGCGCCCGCTCGGCCCCGTGGTCGGTCTGGCCGAGATGCACGCCGTCGGCGCCGAGCGCGATTGCCGCGTCGACGTCGTCGTTGACGACGAAGGTCACGCCCAGCTCACGAAAGCCCGCGCCGCTTGCGATCACGACGTCGGTGGGCGCCTTCACACGCAGCTGGACGACCGTGGCACCGGCCGCCACCGCGCGGCGCGCCGTTTCGAGATCTCCGACGACGGCGTGCACCCTCACCGCGCCTGCATCCTGCCGTCGAGCGAGCCCGGATCGAGCGCCGCAAGCTCGTCGTACAGCGCCACATGGAATGAGCCCGGCCCTGCCGCGCCGTGCGCGGCCTGCTCGCCGGCCACGCCAAAGGCGACGAGCGCCTCGGCCGCCGCCTCGAGCGGACGGTCACGGTTGACGGCGAGGAAGCAACCCGTAAGCGCGCTCGACATGCAGCCGGTGCCCGTGATCGACGCCAGCAACGGATGCCCGTTGGCGATCGCGACCGACCGCTCGCCATCGGAGACATGGTCGACGGGGCCGGTCACCGAGGCGACGAGATGCAACGTCCGGCCGGCCTCGCGCGCCAGCTCGGCCGCGTCGTCGCCGGCGCCGATCGACTCGACGCCGCGCATCTCGGCCTCCACTCCCACCAGCGTCGCGACCTCGCCCGCGTTCCCGCGCAGAACGGTCACGTCGAGCTCGCCGAGGAGCCGCCGCGCGGTCTCGGTTCGGTACGCCGTCGCACCGGCGCCGACGGGATCGAGCACGACAGGGATCCCGTGCTCGTTGGCTGTACGTCCGGCGGCGAGCATCGCGTCGACCCAGTGCGGTGAGAGCGTGCCGATGTTGAGCACGAGCGCACCGGCGTAGGCGACCATTTCTTCGACCTCCTCGCGTGCATGCGCCATCACCGGCAACGCACCGAGCGCCAGCGTCGCGTTGGCCGTCTCGTTCATGACGACGTAGTTCGTGATCTGGTGGACGAGCGGTTTCGCGTCGCGCAACCGCCGCAGCGAATCGCCCGGCTGCAGGAGAACGTCGGTCACTGTCTTCCTTTCAGGTCGAAGATGTCGACGGGGCCATCGCCCGCCCCGATCTCTGGCAAGCCGTGCCGGACAGCCTCGCTCGCCGCGTGGGCGGCGCCGCGCGCGGCGTCGACAAGCGGGACGCCTCGCGCCAGCAGCGCAGCGAGCGTCGCGGAGTGGGTGCACCCGGCACCGTGGGTGGCGGCGATGTCGTGACGGTCGACCGGAATCTCCACGTGCTCGCGGCCGTCGAAGAGATGGTCGACCGGGTCGCCGTGCCCGCCCGTGACGATCGCGGCGGCGGCGCCGAGCGCCACGAGCTCCTCCGCGAGCCTGTCCTTCGCGTGTAACAGACCGTTACCTGTCAATGCCTGGGCCTCGGCGAGATTCGGCGTGACGACGGCCGCCAGGGGGAAGAGCCGCGCGACCAGCGCTGCCGACGCGTCCGGCTCGAGCAGCCGTGCGCCCGACGAGGCGACCATCACCGGGTCGACGACGAGCGGGACACGGTTGGCGGCGAGATAGTCGGCCACCGCCTCGATGACACGGCGGGAAAAGAGCATCCCGGTCTTCGCCCCGTCGACGCCGATGTCGGCGAACACGGCCTCGAGCTGCGCGGTGACGAACGCGTCCGGCAGCTCGTGCACCGCTAAGACGCCAACCGTGTTCTGGGCGGTCAGCGCGACGATCGCGGACATCCCATAGGCACCCGCGGCGGCGAAGGCCTTCAGGTCGGCCTGGATTCCGGCGCCGCCGCCGCTGTCCGAGCCCGCAATCGTCAGTACGCGTGGAACGCTCAAAATTCCGCTCCCTTCGCCGGCATGACCCGGATCAGGTTCGACGGGTGTGTTCTCAGCCCCGAATCGGGCACCCCGGTGCAACGAGGATAGTACGGCTGCACTACTACCATCGAGCGGGTGAGCGTCGACGTCCTGCGCTGGGAGGGCTTGTTGCAGGGAGAGGAGCTTGCGCACCTCGCGACGGAGCCGGAGCGCGACGCCCGCCACGTCCCGCTGCCGGACGATCTCGACCTGCGTGTTCGCGCCGCGATCGGGGTCGACCGGCTCTACGCGCATCAGCGCGAGGCGTGGGACGCCGCGGCGCGTGGCGAGCATCTCGTCGTCACGACGGGCACCGCCTCCGGCAAGACGCTTGCGTTCAACCTGCCGGTGCTCGACGCGATCGCGCGCGAGCCGAAGACACGCGCGCTCTACCTCTACCCGACGAAGGCGCTTGCCCAGGATCAGTTCCGGACACTCTCGGGCTACCGCACGCCCGGGCTCAAACCGGCGATCTACGACGGGGACACGCCCACCGAACAGCGCCGGCAGGTCCGCAAATGGTCGAACGTGATCCTCACCAACCCGGACATGGTCCATATCGGCGTGCTGCCGAACCACGACCGCTGGGGCGACGTGCTCGCGAACCTCCGCTACGTCGTGATCGACGAGGCGCACGTGTATCGCGGGGTCTTCGGCTCGCACGTCGCGAATGTGCTGCGCCGGCTGCGGAGGCTCGCACGCCTCTACGGCTCGGAGCCGCAGTTCCTGCTTGCGTCGGCGACGATCTCGAACCCGGGCGAGCTGGGAGCGGAGCTGCTCGGCGACCGTGTGACGGTGGTCGGCGACGACGCGGCGCCGCGCGCGGAGCGGACGATCGTGCTCTGGAATCCGCCGCTCCTCGATCCGGAGCTCGGCCTGCGCGCGTCGTCCCTCGCCGAGGCAGGGCGCCTGCAGGCGATGTTCGTCGATCGTGGCCTGCGTACCCTGACGTTCGCCAAGAGTCGCAAGGCGGCCGAGCTGATCCACCGCTTCACCGCGGAGCGCCTCGGCAGCGACGCGCACCTGTCCCCCTACCGTGCGGGCTACACGGCGCAGGAACGCCGTGCGATCGAGCAGCGGCTCAAGGACGGCGACCTGCTTGGCGTGTCGGCGACGAACGCTCTCGAGCTGGGCATCGACGTCGGACTGCTGGACTGCGTGATCTCGGTCGGATTTCCAGGCACCGTCTCCTCGCTCCGCCAGCAGTGGGGACGCGCCGGCCGCCGCGGCAACGGCCTGGCCGTCCTGCTCGCGGGCGAGGACGCGCTCGACCAGTTCTTCATGCGCGAGCCCGACAAGCTGCTCGGCCGGCGGGTCGAGGCGGCGATCCTCGACCACACGAACCCGCGTGTACTCGCCGGCCATGTCCGGAGCGCTGCCTACGAGGCACCACTCACCGAAGGGGACTCCGCCTTGCTGGGCGGCGAAGCGCTCGCGGCCGCACGCGCCGACCCCGAGCTGCGCGCAACGCCTGCGGGGATCGTGTGGGCCGGCAAGGACCACCCCGCCGCGCGCATCTCGCTCCGCTCGACCGAGCCCGACTCCTTCACGATCGTCGACGCCGCCTCTGGCTCCGTGCTCGGGCTCGTCGAACGTTCACGCGCCTACACGACGGTGCACGAAGGCGCGGTCTACCTGCACCGCGGCGAGTCCTTCATCGTGCGCGAGCTCGACCTCACGAGCCTGCACGCGATCGTCGAGCCGTTCACAGCGAACTGGTACACGCAGCCGAAGACCGAGACGATGACGCAGATCGTCGCGTCGCGCCGGAACGAGCTGCGGCTCGGGCTCGACCTCCACTTCGGCGAGATCGTCGTCACCGACCAGGTGGTCGGTTACGAGCGCAAGACGATCAGCTCGCAGGAGCGAATCGAGCTGGTCCAGCTCGACCTGCCGCCGACTACCTTCACGACCGAGGCGATCTGGTTCATGCCGGAGCCTCACCACCTGGCGGGACTCGAGGAGATGCCCAAGCTGCTCGGCACGCTGCACGCCGCCGAGCATGCGCTGATCGCCCTCCTGCCGTTGTGGGCGATGTGCGACCGCTGGGACATCGGCGGCCTCTCGACGAACCTCCATCCCGAGACCGGCAGGCCGACCGTCTTCGTCTACGACGGGCACGCGGGCGGCGTCGGCATCACCGAGCGCGGCTTCGAGCAGTTCGAGGGCTGGGTCCGTGACACCGCCGCCCTGCTCCACGGGTGCCCGTGCCCGGGCGGCTGCCCCTCCTGTGTCCAGAGCCCGAAGTGCGGCAACCTCAATGACATGCTGGACAAGGAGGGCGCGCTCGCGTTCCTCATGCGCCTTGTCGATTTCGGTGCGGCCCGTTCGTCGTAAGGGCAACAACCAAAGGAGGGGCACGTGAAGTACGCATTGCTCATCTACGGCGGGATCGACATGGAGACACTCTCCGAAGCCGATCGGAACGCGGTGTACGGGGAGTACATGGCGATCTCCGAGGAGCGGAGCACCTATGGCGGCGCCGAGCTGCAGGAGATCGACGTCACGACGACCGTGCGCGTGCGCGAAGGGGACGTGCTGACGGCGGACGGCCCGTACGCCGAGACGAAAGAAGCGCTCGGCGGGTTCTACCTCGTCGACGTCGCCAACCTGGACGACGCAATCGCGATCGCCGCACGGATTCCGGCTGCGCGCGACGGAGCGGTCGAGGTGCGGCCGGTCGTGGAGCACTGACGCTCGAGAACGTCTTCCGCGACGAGTGGGGCCGAGTCCTCGCAACCCTGATCGGCGTCTTCGGCGACTTCGACCTCGCCGAGGACGCCGCCCAGGAGGCGTTCGCGATCGCGGCCGAACGGTGGCCCCGTGACGGGATCCCCGACAGCCCGGGGGCGTGGCTCGTGACGACGGCCAGGAACCGTGCGATCGACCGGATCCGCCGCGAACGCGTGCTTGCCGCCAAGACGCGCCTGCTCGAGCTCGAGGAGAGACACGAGGACCCCGACATGGACGAGACCGCGTCTCCCGACGAGCGGCTCGAGCTCATCTTCACCTGCTGCCATCCGGCGCTTGCGCTCGACCTCCAGGTGGCGCTGACCCTGCGCACGCTCGGCGGGCTGACGACCGACGAGATCGCGCGCGCGTTCCTCGTTCCGCAGGCGACGATGGCCCAGCGTCTCGTGCGCGCGAAGCGCAAGATCAAACAGGCGGGAATCCCGTTTCGCATCCCGCCGACGCATCTGCTGCCCGACCGGCTCGCCGCGGTGCTCGCCGTGGTCTACCTCGTGTTCAACGAAGGGTATGGCGGCCGCTCGGATCTGGCCGCCGAGGCGATCCGGCTCGGGCGTGCACTGGCCGGGCTGATGCCCGACGAGCCCGAGGTGCAGGGGCTGCTCGCGCTGATGCTGCTGCACGACGCACGCAGCCGGGCCCGCTTCCACGGTGGAGAGCTGGTGCTGCTCGCCGACCAGAACCCGGCGCTCTGGGACGACTCGGCGATCGCCGAGGGACGCGTGCTGCTCGACCGCGCGATCGCGCTGCGCGGCCGGGGGCCGTACGTGCTGCAGGCGGCGATCGCGTCGCTGAACAGTGAGCGGCCCCGGGACACGCGCGAGATCGCCGCGCTCTACGGCGAGCTTGCACGGCTGACCCGCTCGCCGGTGGTCGAGGTGAACCGCGCGGCCGCCGTCGCGGAGGCGGAGGGGCCGGACGCCGGGCTCGCGATCCTGGATCTCGTCGAGCTGGACGACTACCAGTACCTGCACGCGGCCCGCGCCGAGCTGCTGCGCCGCCTCGGCCGCCGTGACGAGGCACGAGCCGCGTATCTCCGCGCGGCTGCCCTGGCGACGAGCGAGCCCGAGCGGCGCTTCCTGCGCCGACGCATCGCAGAGCTCTGAACTGATTCGCCAGGATGTGCCGGTGACCGCCGACCGCATCAGGGCATTTCGCGTTGCCCTCGAAGACGCGTGCGCCGAGCGCATCGAGCGGTCGGCACATGCCTCCGGGCTCTTCTGCGACTCGATCCCGAACGTCTACGACTTCAACTTCTTGCGGGCCGACGAGCCGCTGACGGTCGTCGCCGAGCTCGTCTGCGAGGCCGATGAGTTGATGCCCGCGTTCCTGCATCGCAAGGTCGTGGCCGAGCGGGGCGGCGACACGGTGGCCGGAGCGTTCGCGGAGCACGGGTTCGCGGCCACGGCGCACGTCGTGATGGCGCACAGGCGCGAGCCCGACCGGTTCGTCGACACATCGGCGGTGCGACAGCTCGGCTTCGACGAGCTGCTGGCCGCACGCGGTGAGGCGACCCTGGCGGACACGCACGGAAGCCCCGAGCTCGCACGCAACCTCGATCGGAGCAAGCGCCTCGTGATGGCCGCCGTTCCGACTCGCTTCTTCGCCGCGCTCGCGGACGGCCGCGTCGCTGCGTACTGCGAGCTGCGCGAGCGGGGCGGCGTCGCGCAGATCGAGGACGTCAACACCCTGCCGCGCTTTCGCGGGCGAGGGCTCGGCCGTGCAGTCGTGCAGCATGCATTGCAGGACGCGCGGCGCCGCAACGAGCTCGTCTATCTCGAGGCGCTCCGCGACGACTGGCCACGGCAGCTCTACGCGAAGCTCGGCTTCGACGTGGTCGACGAGCGGCACCTCTTCCTGAAGCCGGGGCATGTGTTGACACGGCTCCGCCTGCGCACGCCGCGGCTCGAGCTGCGGCTGGCGACCGACGCGGAGCTGCGCGCGCTGGGTGAGGTCGCCCGCGCGGGAATCCACGACTCCGGCACGACCCCGTTCTACATTCCGTGGACCGACGGCAGCGACCGCCCCGGATTCGTCGTCGGGTTCGTCGAGCACCACCGGTCGGCGCTCCGCGACTGGCGGCCCGATCGCTGGAACCTGCCGCTCGTTGCCTTCGTCGGCGGTGAGCCGGTCGGGATCCAGACGATCCGCAGCGAGCGGTTCGCCGAGACCGGCGCGGTCGACACCGGTTCGTGGCTCGGACGCGCCTGGCAGGGTCGCGGCCTCGGCACCGAGATGCGCGCGGCCGTGCTCACCTTCGCGTTCGCCGGGCTCGGTGCCGCCGAGGCAACCTCCGGCGCGATCGCGGGGAACCCGCAGTCGCTCGGCGTCTCGCGCAAGCTCGGTTACCGCACGGCCGGCACGAAGACCGTTGCGCCGCGCGGTGAGCCGCTCGAAGAGCTGCTGCTCGAGCTGCGACGCGACGAGTTCGTCTCGCCGGTGCCGGTCGAGATCACAGGGCTCGACGGCTTGCACTCGCAGTTCGGAACCGACAGACTCGGCTGATGGGAATCAAAGAGCTCTTTCAACGGTGGACGAAGAGCAGGGACGCGCAGGCGCTTGCGCGAGGCGAGGCGGAGTCCCGGATGACGCCGGCCGAACGCGACGTCGACCAGGAGGACTTCGAGGCGCGCAAGGACGACGTGCTGACGGAACGCTCCTACGCAGCCTCGGAGGCGGAGGAAGCCGCGGAAGCGGAGCTCGAAGACTAACCGGCGCAGATCGAGACGAGGAGGGCAGGCCATGGAGATGCGGCTGCCCCGCCCGCGGCACGGGGACACCATTCAGACGACGGCCGAGCTGCGCGAGCTCGCGGCGGCCGTTCTCAGCGAGGACGTGCGGACACTCGCACGCACGACGGCATACCTGCGCCGCTCGTACCGCACTGTGTTCGTCGGCTACGTCGCGATGCTCGTGTTCGGGCTCGCAGCGGTGATCGCCGCGTTCGTGAAAGGCCTGACAGCGACGAGCCTCGGCGAAGCGGCTGCTGCGATCGGGCTGGCCGGCCTGACGGTGGGGATCTTCGCCGCGTTCTTCATCCAGCGCCCGTCGGCGGCGCTGGAGCGGAACGCGATCTTCATGCCCTGGGTGTCGATCGTGCTGACGACGTTCTGGACGCGGATGCTCTACCTCGACGACCCGGCGACCCTCGACGCGAAGCTCGGCAAAGCCGCGAAGGAGGCCTCGGACGAGCTGGGCGCGATCGCGCTGCGCTACGCGGTGATCGACGGCAAGGAGCTCGCCGTCGCGAAGGAGGCGGCCCGCACCCACCCGGTCAAGCCAGGCGCTTGAGCGCCCTCGACAGCGACTGCCGTGTCGTGAGGAGGCCGGCGAAGAGGTCGCCTCGCGCGTCGATGCGCTCGCGCGTCGCGGCCATCGTGAACGCCGACGGGTCGAGACCGGCCTGAACCTCGTCCCACGTGAGCGGTGTCGAGACCGGCGCGCCCGGGCGGGGCCGCACCGAGTAGACCGAAGCGATCGTCTTTCCCTCGCCGTTCTGATTCGCGTCGATCAGCACGCCGCGCCGTCGCGCCTTCGACCACTCCGTCGTCGCAAGCTTGGGGTGGGCCCGCGCGATCGCCCCGGCGACGATCTCGGCGAACGACCGCGCGTCTGCGTACGTCGAGCGCCGGTCGAGCGGCACGAGCACGTGGAAGCCCTTGCCGCCCGAGGTCTTCGGGAACGCGACCAGCCCCAGCGAGTCGAGTAGCTCCTTCAGGACGATCGCCACCTCGATCGTCTGCGCCCAGGGCGTGTCGGGCGTCGGGTCGAGGTCGAAGAGCACGAAGTCGGGGCGGTCCGGGCGGTCGATCCGCGAGTACCACGTGTTCAGGTCGATGCAGCCCATGTTCACCATCCAGAGCAACGCCAGCTCGTCGTTGACGACCGGCAGGTCGATCCACTTCTTCGTGCGCTCCTTGTCGCGGGCCGACACCTGCGTGTGGAAGGTCGGGATCCAGTCGGGCATGTGCGACGGGGCGTCCTTCTGGAAGAACGCCTTGCCGTAGGCGCCGTCGGGATAGCGGCGCATCGTGAAGGGACGGCCCTTCAGGTGCGGGACGAGCACCGGTGCGACCGCTCGGTAGTACTCCAAGAGGTCGCCCTTGGTGATCCGCTCGTCCGGCCAGAACGGCTTGTCGAGGTTCGAGAGACGCAGCTCGCGCTTGCCTTTCCGGACGACCGGCTCCAGCGCAGCCGGCCGTTCGAGTGAGACATCGGCAGCACTCTTGTCGTCGCGGAGCCCGAGGTAGACGGGATGGCGAAGGCGCCCGTCGTGCGTCCACTCGCCGAACCGCACCTGCACGACGAGCCTCGGTGAGACCCACTGCACGTCCCCCTTGCGAATGCGCGGCATCTTCGGCGCCTCGCGGAACGGCGGCGTCTCGCGACGCAGCGGCTCCAGCAGCCGGAGCAGCTTGCCGATCTCGGCATCGTCGAACCCGGTGCCGACGTTGCCGACGTAGCGCAGCTCGCCGTCGTCGTTCACCGCAAGCGCGAGTGCGCCGAACGTGCCGGCGCGCCGCCCCGACCCGTGCGTGTAGCCGGCAACGACGAACTCCTGCTCGCCGGCGACCTTGATCTTCAGCCAGTCGTGTGACCGTTTGCCGGCGGCGTACCGCGATCCGCTGCGCTTGGCGACGATCCCTTCGAGCCCCTGCTCGCGCGCCGCCGCCAGCAACGCCTCCCCGTCGTCGAAGTCGTCAGAGAGACGCACGACCGAGTTGCGCGAGTCGAGGAGCGTGCGCAGCTTGGCCTTGCGGTCGGTGAGCGGCAGGGTGGTCAGCCGCTCGCCGTCGAGTGAGAGCAGGTCGAAGACGTAGTAGACGAGCGGCCCGCTTCCCTGCTGCAGCTCCGAGAAGCTGGAGCGGCCCGACTCCGCCAGCCGGCAGATCTCGCCGTCGAGCACGGCGTTCGGGCTCCTGGTCGCCTTGACCACCGCCTTCGCGATCTCGGCGAAGCGATCGGTCAGGTCGTTGCCGTTCCGCGAGACGAGCCTGCAGTCACCGCCGTGGACGTGCGCGAGAGCGCGGTAGCCGTCGAACTTCACCTCGAACCGCCAGTCGTCCCCCGCCGGCACCGACTCGGCGAGCGTCGCGAGCATCGGCCGGAGCTCCTCCTGCGCCGGCGTGGGCAGCTCGTCGTCGTGACGCTTGATCAGCAGCCAGTTCTGCTCCTTGCCGTCCAGGTGCGCCGGCACGAGCGACCACGTCCCGCGCAGGCGCCGGCCGTGCAACGCGAACGTCAGGCGGCCATCGGGCTTCTCTTCGAGCAGCTCGTAGGTGCCGCTGTCCCAGATCTCGACGCTGCCGGCGCCGTAGGAGCCTTGCGGGATCTCGCCGTGGAAGGTGGCATACGCGAGCGGGTGGTCCTCGACGTGTACCGCGAGTGCGCGTTCGCCGGGGTCCAGCGGCACGCCCTTCGGCACCGCCCACGACGCGAGGGATCCGCCGCGCTCCAGACGGAAGTCGTAGTGGAGGCGGCGGGCCTCGTGCCGCTGGACGACGAAGATCGGCTGCTTGCCGCGCTTGCCGGCGCCGAACGGCTCCGGCGTCGCCTTCGGGTCACGTTTCCGGCGGTACTCGGACAGGCTCACCGCTACAGCGTACGAAGCTGCTCACAAACCGAAGGTTTAGAGCCGCCCCGGTACGAGCAGAACCGTCCCAAGCTTCTCCACCTGACGGGGGGTTAGGCGTTCGAGGCCCGCTCTGTGAGCGGGCCTCGGCGCGCTCCGGGGCCGTTTTCCCCCGTTGAAAACCCTGTGGATAATGTGGAAAAGCCCTGCTGGTCAGGCAAAGACACCCATGCCGCGGAACTTCGCGCGGCGGCGGCGGCGCAACTCCTCGCCGGGGGTGTCCTCGAGCGACTCGAGCGACCCGGCCAGCGCGTCCGCGAGCAGGCGGGCAGCCTCATCGTGGTCGGACTGGGCGCCCCCGGCCGGCTCGGCGACGATCCCGTCGATCACGCCGAGATCGAGGCAGTGCAACGCGTCCGGCTTGAACGCGGCCGCAGCCTTCTTCGCCTCGGCAGCGTCCCGCCAGAGGATCGCGGCGCACCCCTCCGGGGTGATCACCGAGTAGATGGCGTTCTCCTGCATCAGCACGCGGTCGGAGACCGCGATCGCGACGGCGCCGCCCGAGCCGCCCTCGCCGATGATGCAGGCGACGGTGGGAACCGTCAGCCGCGCCATCTCGGCCTGCGAGCGGGCAATTGCACCGCCCTGGCCGTGCTGCTCGGCAGCCACGCCCGGATAGGCCCCCGGCGTGTCGACGAGCGAGATGACGGGAAACCCGAAGCGTTCTGCGATCTCGAGCACGCGCATCGCCTTGTGGTAGCCCTCGGGATAGGCCATCCCGAACTGGCGGTCGAGGCGTTCCTTGACGTCGCGGCCCTTCTGGTGCCCGATCAGCGCAACGGTGCGGCCGCGGAGCGAGCCGAGGCCGGTGATCAGCGCGCCGTCGTCCGCGCGTCCTCGGTCGCCGTGCAGTTCGACCCAGTCGTCGAGGAACCGTGCGACATAGTCGAGCGTGTACGGCCGGTCGGGATGGCGGGCAAGCTCGACCGACCGCCAGATCGCCTCGTCGTTCGTGTCCTCCTGCAGCCGTTCGAGCTGCCGCTCGAGCCGCTGCGCCTCGCCGTCGAGCCGCGTCCCGCGCAGCAACGGCAGCCGCGACAAGCCGGACAGCCGGCGGCGCAAGCTCTGCTCCTGGTCGCTCGAGCTCACGCGAAGAGCCTCAGCAGGCGAGCGAGGTAGGCGCGCTGCTCGGGGCGCGGGACGATCGCGTCGAGATGGCCGAAGCGCAGGTTCTGCTCCGCCAGGCCGAAGTCGTCGGGAAGCTTCTCGCGGGTCGTCTGCTGCACGACGCGCGGGCCGGTGAACGCGATCAGCGCGCCGGGCTCGGCGATCGTCACGTCGCCGAGCGACGCGAAGGACGCGAGCACGCCGGCGGTCGTCGGGTGCGCCATCACGACCACCATCGGCAGGCGCGCATCGTGCAGGTCCTCGACCGCGCACACGGTCTTCGGCAGCTGCATCAGCGAGAGGATCCCTTCCTGCATCCGCGCGCCGCCGGATGAGGTGACGGTGAGCAGCGGCACTCCGCGCTCGATCGCCGAGTCGCACGCACGCGAGAACTTCTCGCCGACGGCGCCGCCCATCGACCCGCCCATGAAGCTGAAGTCCATGACCGCGAGCTCGACGTCGTGACCGTCGATGGCCGCCCGACCGACCACGATCGCCTCGCCGAGCCCGGTGTTCAGCTCCGCCTCCGACAGCCGCTCGACGTACGGGCGGAGGTCGAAGAATTCGAGCGGATCGTCGGAGCGCACGCCGGTGGCCTCTTCGACGAACGTGCCCGCATCGGCGTACCAGGCGATGCGGGCGCGCGCGCGCATCGCGTAGTGATGGCCGCAATGTGCGCACACCCACAGCGCCGACGCGAGCTCGTCGTCGCGATAGTGCGACCCGCACTTCGGGCAGGTGTTGGGGTGCTTCTTGTCGGTCGGGGGCGGAGCGTGCTTGTGCTCGACCTGGACGTCGATCCGGGCCTCGGGCATGGGTAGAGCTTAGACCCCCGCCTGCGGCGGCCGGTTACAAGCCCAGCGCGTGCCCGAGGCGTGCGAGAGCCTGCTCGTTCCGCGGAGAGCTCCGAAGCCCGGTCAGCCCCGCCCCGACCGGGCTGGGCAACGAGGCCAGCAGCGACTCGAGCTGGTCGAGCGGCAGCCCGCCGGGCTCGGGCATGAAAACGTCCAGCTCGCCGGGCTCGATCACGTCGCAGTCGAGAGCCACGTAAACATGCTCCGGCAGCTCGCCGAGCGTACGGCGGATCCCGGCAGCCTCGATGAACGACTCCTCGGCTGGATCGAGGTTGCGGGCTCCGAGCAGCGTCACGTCACCCGGGTCGACGTCGCCCGCGTCGATCAGCATCCGCAGCGGCATCCCCCAGACGTTGCCCGAGGGTGACGAGTCGGGGGTGTTCAGGTCGCCGTGCGCGTCGATCCAGACGACCGCGACCCTGCCGTGGCGACGCGCGAGCTCGCGGACGGCGCCGACGTGCGCGCAGCAGCACCCGCCGAGCACGAGCGGCCGGGCGGGCAGCTGTCGCGCCGTCCGTTCGATCTGCGCGTCGAGTGTGTCCTCGTCGATGACTGCTGCCTCCGGCCAGGGCAGGGCCATGCGCGCCGCCTCGATCATCGCGTCGCCTCCGGCTCCCCAGGCGCGCGGGACCCGGATCAGGCCGGCGGCGAACTCGCGCCCGCAGGCATGGCACTGGTAGTCGGGGCCGATCGCGACCGCCGTCAGCGTGCGGCAGTCGGGGCAGCGCGCGCGGAGCGCACTCACGCGAGCCGGGGAACGAGCTCGTCCAGCGTCTCGGGCAGGGCGAGCAGGTCGGGAAGCTCTCGGGTGGGCTGCGCAAGACCGGCCTCGCCCGTACGGTTGATCCAGACGCTGCGCAGCCCGAGCTCGTTCGCGGGCTCGATGTCGTGGAATTGCGAGGCGGCGACGTGCACGTGGCCCTCGCGCGGCGCGTGCGTTCGTTCGAAGAACGACTCCCAGTGCTTGCGGGCGGGCTTGTACGAGCCGATTTCCTGTGCGACGACGATCTCGTCGAAGGGGACACCGATCTGCACCTGGGACGCGGCGATGAAGTCGGTGTCCGTGTTCGAGAGGATGGCGAGCCTCCAGCCGCGCGCGCGCAACTCCTCGAGCGCCCCGTGAGCTTCGGGGAACGCCCGCCAGCCGGGCAGCGAGTCGGCGAGCCCGTGCTCGGTGCCGGCAGGGGCGCCCAGCCGGCGCATCGCCTCGGTGATCACCTCGCGGTAGCTGAGCGTGCCGTCGCGCTGCAGCTCCGGCTCGACCTCGTGGTAGCGGGCAAGCTGCTCGTCCGCGCGCTCCTCGCCGAAGACGCGCGCCAGCTCGCTGCGCACGCCACCGTTCCAGTCGATCAGCGTCCCGTAGCAGTCGAAGGTCGCCCAGCGCTCCACACCGTCACCTTACGTGGGCGGCCCTGCCGGTGGGCGGTAGGCCAAGATCTCCCAGCCGTAGGTGTCGAGCCAGCGCTTCTGCTCCCGGTACTGCGGACGGCGGCGCTCGACGAGCCGCCAGAAGTTTGGGCGGTGGTGGTGCTCGACCAGGTGGCAGACCTCGTGCACGACGACGTAGTCGAGGACGTCGTGCGGGGCGAGCACGAGCCGCCAGTTGAAGCTGAGCGTGCCCGAGCTCGAGCACGACCCCCAGCGGCTGCGCTGGTCGCGCAGCGTCAGGCGCCGGTAGTCGACCCCGAGCGCGGCAGCCTCGGACTGCGCGATCAACGAGATCCGGGCGCGGGCCTCGGTGCGGCCCTGCTGCTCGGTCAGCGTCAGGCGGTTCAGGCCGAGCCGCGCCTCCTGCACGGACGCGAGCTGCCGCTCCAACCACGGCAGGTGGTAGTCGATCGCCGCCGCGATCTGCTCCTCGGTCGCGCGCGGCCGCACGACGAGCTCGGGCGGCAGGCCCTGGCGGAAGTAGATGCGGTCGCTACGCACCCGCGACGACCGGCGGACCTGCAGCTCGACCCGGCGACCGCCGACCTCGATCAGGCGCATGGCGTGACGATAGGCCGCATCCCGGACAGGCATTTGCGCACCGTTCGCGGGTGGAGCGGTGTTTTCCTGGTGCGTGAGCCGGCGCCAGAGCCCCGCGCCGGGCACCGTCAGCGACACAGGCTAGGGCTCGAAGCGTCGCATCACGATCGATGCGTTGTGGCCGCCGAAGCCGAATGAGTTGGAGACGGCGACGTTCAAGTCGGGTAGGTCGCGCGCGACGTTCGGGACATAGTCGAGATCGCAGTCGGGATCGGGCACGTCGAAGTTGATCGTCGGCGGCGCCTTGCGGTCGACGATCGCCAGCACCGAGAAGACCGCCTCGACCGCGCCGGCCGCACCGAAGCAGTGACCGGTCGCGCCCTTCGTCGATGAGATGGCCAGCTTCCGCGCGTGCTCCTCGCCGAACGCCTGCTTGATCACCCGGGTCTCGGCCGAATCGCCGAGCGGCGTCGAGGTCGCGTGCGCGTTCACGTACCCGACCTCGGTGGGATCGACGCCGGCGTCCTTGAGCGCCATCGTCATCGCGCGGGCCGGATTCTCTCCCGTCGGGTCGGGCTCGGTCATGTGCGAGGCGTCCGACGAGATCCCGTAGCCGACGAGCTCGGCGTAGATCTTCGCGCCGCGCGCCTGGGCACGCTCGAGCTCTTCGAGCACGAGCACGGCGGCGGCCTCTCCCATCACGAGCCCGTCGCGCTCGAGGTCGAACGGGCGCGACGCATGAGCGGGATCGTCGTTGCGCCGCGAGAGCGCGCGCATCGCGTCGAAGCCCGCGATGCCGACCTGGGTGATCGGCGCCTCGGTGCCGCCCGCGAACATCACGTCGGCGCGGCCGAGGCGGATCTCGTCCATCGCGTCGCCGATCGCCATGTTCGACGCCGCGCACGCAGTGCACTCGCTCATCAACGGACCCTTGGTGCCGAGCTCGATCGAGACCCAGCCGGCGCCCATGTTCGGGATGATCGAGGGGATCGAGAACGGGCTGACCCGGTCGGGGCCGCGCGTGAGGAGAACGTGGTAGCAGTCCTGATAGCTCTGGAGGCCGCCGATTCCGGTCGCGATCGACGAACCGAAGCGGTCGGGCTCGCTCGACACGTCGACACCCGAGTCGACCTCGGCCTGCCTCGCGGCGGCCAGGATCATCTGGGCGAAGCGATCCATTCGCCGCGACGCCTTCCGGTCGACCCAGACGGTCGGGTCGAAGTCCTTCAGCTCGCAGGCGAAGTGCACGTTGTAGTCGGTGTGGTCGAACGCCGTGATCGGCGCCGCTCCCGACTCGCCGGCGAGCAGCGACGACCACGACGTCTGCACGTCGTTGCCGAGGGGACTGACCATGCCGAGCCCCGTGATCACCACACGCCTCTGTCCGTTTGCTGCCATGCCTACATCCCCAGTCCACCGTCGACCAGCAGCACCTCGCCCGTGATGAACGAGGCCGCCTCGGAGGCAAGGAAGCGTACCGCCCCCGCGACCTCGTGCGGCTCGGCCACACGCGCGAGCGGCGTGTTCGAGATCATCGCCGCCGTCGCCTCCTCGGGCAGAACCTCGGTCAGCTGCGTCTTGACATAGCCGGGGGCGACCACGTTGGCGCGGATTCCACGCGAGCCGAGCTCGCGCGCAAGCGACTTCGTGAAGCCGATGATCCCCGCCTTCGAGGCCGCGTAGTTCGTCTGGCCCCAGTTCCCGTGCACACCGACGACGGAGCTGATGTTGACGATCGAGCCCGCACGCCTCTTCATCATCGGCCGCGTCACCGCACGGCAGGTGTAGAAGACCGAGCTGAGATTCGTGTCGATCACCGTGCGCCAGTCGTCGTCGGACATGCGCGCGAGCAGTCCGTCGCGCGTCAGCCCGGCGTTGTTGACGAGCACGTCGATGTCGCCCGCCTCGTCGACGAGCCGACGCGCGTCGTCGGGCGACGAGACGTCGGCCTGAACCGCGGCGCCGCCGACTTCCTTTGCAAGCTGCTCCGCCTCGTCGCGCCCCGAGCGGTAGCCGACGACGACGTACGCCCCCGCCCGCGCGAGCTCTTCTGCGATCGCCCGGCCGATTCCTCGCGAGGCGCCGGTAACGAGCGCTCGCTTGCCCTCGAGGGAGGCGAACTCAGCCAAGTGCCTCGGTCACTTCGTCGAGCGACTTCAGATCGTTGACCGAGAAGGTACGAACGCTGCGGTCGATCCTCTTCAGTAAACCGCCGAGCACGTTGCCGGGCCCTACCTCCACGAAGATCGTGACTCCCTGGTTGATCAGCTCGCGCGCCGACTGCGTGAACCTCACCGGTGCCGTGAGTTGCTCGATCAGCAGCTCGCGGTAGCGCTGCGCGTCTTCGATCCTGGCGGTCACCGTCGACATGAACGCGGCGCTGCCCTGCGCGATATGCACCTTCTCGATCGCCGGGCGCAGGACCTCGCCTGCGCGCGCGACGAGCGGCGAGTGGAACGCACCGGAGACGCGGAGGCGGATCGCCCGGCGTGCGCCCTCGCGCTCTGCTTCGAGGCACGCCTCGTCGACCGACGGCGTCTCACCCGAGATGACGAGCTGGCCGGGGCAGTTGTAGTTCGCCGGCCAGACGTTCGCGATCTTCTTGCAGAGCGCCTCCACGGCCTCGTCGGCGAGGCCGAGGATCGCCGCCATCGAGCCGGGATGCTCCCGGGCGACCGCGGCCATCGCGAGGCCGCGTTCGCGGACGAGCCCGATCGCATCGCGCGCATTCATCGAGCCTGCCGAGCCGAGCGCGGCAAACTCGCCGACCGAGTGGCCGACGACGTACTGGGGAACGATTCCGCGCGCGCGCAGCGCCGCATCGAGCGCGAGCGAGGTCGCGACAAGGGCAGGTTGCTGTACCTCGGTGTCGACGAGGTTCTCGACCGGCCCCTCGAAGCAGAGCTGCTTGAGGTCCATGCCGGACGCCTCGGAGCCTTCGTCGTACACGGCCATCGCCTCGGGCACCGACTCGGCGACGTCCTTCCCCATCCCCGCGGCGAACGAGCCCTGTCCGGGGAACATGAAGGCGATCTTGGTCATACGAGAGCTCCAGTCGTTTCGTGTGTCCACCTGATCAGCGCCGAGCCCCAGGTGAGACCCGCCCCCATGCCGGTCAGCAGCACCAACTTGCCCGGTTCGAGCCGTCCGTCGTCCGCCGCATCGGCCAGCGCCAGGGGAATCGACCCCGACGAGGTGTTGCCGTACTTGTCGACGTTGACGATCGTCTTCTCCTGTTCGATCCCGAGCTTCTTCACAGCGTGGTCGATGATCCGGACATTGGCCTGGTGCGGAACGTAGACGTCGACGTCGTCGACGGTCAGCCCGCACTCGTCCAGGATCGCCTCGGCGGAGCTGACCATCACCCGCGTCGCGAACTTGAAGACCTCGCGGCCGTTCATCTTCACGTAGCGCTCCGGGTCGTCGAACCGCCGTGAACCGCTGCCCGGCAGCCAGAGGTTGCTGCCACCGCCGCCGTCCGCGCCGAGCTCGAAGCCCAGGAAGCCACCGGAGTCGGTTCGCTCCATGACCACCGCGCCGGCTCCGTCTCCGAACAGCACCAGCGTCGAGCGATCCGTCCAGTCGAGGATCTTCGAGAGAACATCGCCGCCGACGACGAGCGCCCGCTTTGCCAGCCCGGCGGCGAGCATCGCGTGCGCCTGCACGACGGCATAGACGAAGCCGGTGCAGCCCGCCGACAGGTCGTAGGCCGCCGCGTCGGGCATCCCGAGCGCGTCGGCAAGCAATGCCGACGAGGAGGGGAAGGCCATGTCGGGCGTGACGGTGGCGACGACCACCAGGTCGACCGACGCCGCATCGACGCCGGCCATCTCGAGCGCACGCCGGCACGCCGGCAGCGCCACGTCGGTCAGCGCCTCGTCGTCGGCAGCGATCCGCCGCTCGCGGATGCCGGTACGGTCGCGGATCCACTCGTCGTTCGTGTCGACGAGCTTCGACAGGTCGTCGTTCGTCATCACCCGCTCGGGGACGTGGCACCCGAGCCCCGTAATCGAGATCGGCAGGCCGTTCGTGCGCCCGATCATGTTCCCGGCTCCGTCGAGCCTACGCGGGGCATCATGTCTCCGCTCCGGACTCATCGCCCACCGCGAAGGTGAGCGTTCCGCGGACGGCCAGCTGGCCGTCGACCGTTGCCTTGACCTTGCCGCGTCCGACCGGGCCGCGCACGGTCTCGACGTTGCACTCGAGCGTCAGCGTGTCGCCGGGACGCACGATGCGCTTGAAGCGCACGTCGTCGATGCCGGCGAAGAGAGCCAGCTTGCCGCGATTCTCCTCCTGCGAGAGCACCGCGACCGCACCGCACTGGGCGAGCGCCTCGACCATCTTCACCCCGGGCATGATCGGGTTGCCGGGGAAGTGCCCTGCGCAGTCCAGCTCGGTAACCGTCTTGCGAGCCACGACGCGCTCACCGGGGACGAGCTCGATCACCTCGTCGATCAGCAACATCGGGTCGCGGTGCGGAAGCACCGCCTCGATCGCCGCCCTGTCGAGAATCACGTCGGTCATGCGGAAAGCCTCCGCGCAAGCGCGTTCCGGCCGCGATGGGCGTAGCACTTCGCCGTGCCGACGGGCAGCCCGGTGGCCGACGAGATCTCGTCGAACGAGGCGTCGAGGCCATCCTTGAGCGCGATCACGGTCGCCTGCGCGCTCGGCAGCTCGTCGAGGCATGCGCGCAGCTCGCGACGCAGCTCGGATGCGGCCAGCGCCTGCGCCGGATCGCCATCGCGCGCGACCCGTGTGTCCTCGAACAGCGGCTCCGTCCGGCGCTCGGCCGCCCAGCGCGCCTGCGCGACGTCCTTGCAGGTGTTGACGACCAACCGGTGGAGCCAGGTCGAGAACTGCGACTCGCCCCGGAACTGAGCCACCCTCCGCACGAGCTTGACGAGCGACTCCTGGGCCGCATCGTTCGCGTCGTCGGGGTCGCGCAGGATGTGCAGCGCGATCCGATGGACGCGATCCGAATGCCGGGCGCAGAGCGCAGCGAGTGCCAGTTGATCTCCGTCCTTGACGCGTCGCACGAGAATGGGGTCCGAAAGCCGTTCGTAGACGAGCGGCCCGTCGGGCCGCAGGTCTCGAACGATTCGACGTGAGCGGCGGGCAGGGGGTTGCACAGCGCCGTACTGTAGTTCGAATGGGGAGACGACTCTCGGCCGACATCGTCGTCCCCGCGCTGCGCGGATCGTTCGGGCAGGAGTACCACTATGCCCCCGAGACGGAGACCACTCAGCGGATGCTCCCCGAGAACGCCGTTCACGGCGCCGTCGCGCTGGCGGAGCACCAGACGGCCGGGCGCGGGCGGCTCGGCCGCGTCTGGGTCGACGAGCCCGGCACCGGACTGACGTTCTCCGTCGCCCTCTATCCGCCCCCACCGGTCGCGCGCTGGCCCGAGTTGACGTTGCTTGCCGCCCGCGCCGTCGCCGGCGCGATCGGGCCTGCAGCATCGATCAAGCACCCCAACGACGTCCTCGTCGGCGGACGGAAGGTGGCGGGAATCCTGGCCGAGGCGAGCGAGCGAGTCGTGCTCGGCATCGGCATCAACGTCGACCGGACGCCGTGGGACGGAGCCGGACATATCGAGAGCGACCGGCTCGACCTGCTCGTGGACGTTCTGGAACGGCTCGAGCGAGCGTACGCCGCCTGGATACTCAGCCCGA
>Ga0157369_10002740_pt1 | contig 21040 bp, 20 predicted proteins | sample C25metaG_FD_113461 | JGI IMG/M metagenome (GOLD analysis project Ga0157369, IMG submission 113461) | Corn rhizosphere microbial communities from Kellogg Biological Station, Michigan, USA - C2-5 metaG | ecosystem: Host-associated > Plants > Roots > Rhizosphere > Soil | place: USA: Michigan...
CGCCCGGGTCGCACAGCGCGGCCACGATTGATGAGATGCCCTCCTTGGCGCCGGTGAGCACGAGGGCTTCGCGCGCCGAGTCGATGGCGACGTCGAACCGGTCGTGCATGAACTGCTCGATCGCCTTGAACAGTCGCGGCGCACCGAGGAATGGTGGATAGCCCTGGATGCCGGGAAGCCGTGCGGCTTCGTCGAGCGCGGCGATCACGCCGGGTGCCATCGGCAGGTCGGGGCTGCCGATGCCGAGGTCGACGAGCTGCTTGCCATTCGCGCGGGCGGCTGCCTTGAGGCGATCGAGCTCCGCGAAGACGTAGGGTGGAAGGCGACGAAGAGTGGCGGCCTGAGTGAGGGGCACGGTGAGGTCGGGTTCGGTGAATGTCGTGGTGGCAGGGGGAAAGCGGGTGCACCTCTCGCGCCACGCATCGGCCCCCCGCAGATTCGCTGCATGTTCATCGGCCACTTCGCTGTCGCCCTCGCTGCCAAGCGCGCCACGCCGCGAACTTCGCTCGGCTGGCTCTTCGCCGCGTGTCAGCTGTCCGACCTCATCTGGCCCGTGCTCCTGCTGGCCGGTGTCGAGCACGCGCACGTCGCGCCGGGCAATACCGCCGCCACCCCGCTCGCGTTCGACCACTATCCGTGGTCGCACAGCCTGCTGATGACGATCGTGTGGGGCATCGTGCTCGGCGGAATCTACGTCGCGTATCGCGGTGACCGCCGCGCCGCGCTCCTGCTCGCGGCGCTGGTGGTGAGCCACTGGGTTCTCGACTGGATCACACATCGGCCGGACCTGCCGCTCACGCCGTGGGGTGACGTGCACGTCGGGCTCGGGCTCTGGAATTCGGTGATCGCGACAGTCGTTGTGGAGGGACTCCTGTTCGCCATCGGCGTCTGGATCTATTCGCGAATCACGGTGCCGCGCGATCGCACCGGGCGAGTCGCGTGGGTGAGCCTCGTGCTCTTCCTCGCGGTGATCTACCTCGCGAATACCTTCGGGCCGCCTCCGAAGAACATGACAGCCGTGGCGGTGAGTGCGCTGGCGATCTGGCTGCTCGTGTGGTGGGCCGCCTGGGCGGATGAACACCGCGCTGCGAAAGGAGTCGCGTGAGCGAGACGCCGCCCATGCTGCCTGGTCGACGACGATGCTAACAATCAGCTCAACTCGCGCGGTACATTCGCCGATCGCCGCGACTGGTTCCATCTCGATACCACGCACCTGAGCGCCGCCGAGGCAGCCGAGCGCATCATCGCGCGCTTCGACCTGCCCACGACAGGCGTTTGACCCTGCAGACCAATCACGACATGACCCTCGTTCGTGTGATGAGCTACGGCGTCTCCATCGACGGCTTCAGCGCCGGGCCGAACCAGAGCCTCGAGAACCCGCTCGGCGTGCGCGGCCCCGAGCTGATGGACTGGTTCTTCCCGACCCGCGTGTTCCAGCGCATGCACGGGGGCGCCGACGACGGCGAAACCGGCACCGACAACGACATGGCCGAGCGCAGCTTTCACAACGTCGGCGCCTGGATCCTCGGCCGGAACATGTTCGGGCCGGTGCGCGGACCTTGGCCAGACGAAAGCTGGAAGGGCTGGTGGGGCGACGAGCCGCCGTACCACGTGCCGACATTCGTGCTCACGCATCATGCGCGAAAGCCCCAGCCGATGAAGGGTGGCACCACGTTCCACTTCGTCACCGACGGCATTCAGTCGGCGCTCGCACAGGCGAAGGCCACGGCTGGTGGAAAGGACGTGCGCATCGGTGGCGGCGCGTCGACGGTCCGCCAGTTCCTGCAGGCCGGCCTGATCGACGAAATGCATCTCGCCATTCGTCCCGTCCTGCTCGGCGACGGCGAACCGCTGTGGGAGGGACTCGACATGCGCGCGCTCGGCTACGAGGTGGCCGAGCGCATTCCGGGTGAGCGGGCGATGCACGTCATCATCAGGAAGCGCTGACCCCTGGGCGCATCCCGGCCGGTAACTGCGTCAGTGCGCGTCGCCGAGCAGGAAGCGCCAGTCGTCGAGGTAGGCCGGCGTCCCATCGGGGAGGCGCGGCGTGGCGCCGTTGGCCACGCCACTCGGATGGTAGGGGTTCGCCGACCGCGCCGCCGCCGGCTCGAGCGTGAACACGCGAACGTGCGCCGACGGAATACCGAGCGCCGAGTAGGCCTCGGCGATGAGCGGCGCCGTGGCTTCCTTCTCGTGGTAGGCGGCGAACCACGCGTCGGCTGGCGTCGCACCCGTGCCTCGGCGCACCCACGGCGCAAGAATGTGGCGCGGTCCGTAGTTATCCCACGGGCTCGAGAAGAGGATCACGCGCGCCACGCGCGTGCGCTGCGCGATGTACGCCGCCATCCCCGCGCCCTGCGACAAGCCTGACACGGCGATGCGGGACCAGTTCGGCTCGCCGTTGTTCAGGTACTGGTTCCAACCGTCGGCCGGATGCTCGCGTGCGAGCGCCTGCAGGAGCTTCGTCAGGCGGTTGACGACGGATTCTTCCGGCCGGTCGTCGATCAGCGACGTGTCGTCGTCGCCGTAGATGCGCTTCCGGCGCACCTTCTCGGCGCAGTTCGGGTCGCGCTCGCGCGGGCAGACCTGCTGGACCGCTGGTGTGTCCGTGTACTCGAGGCCGATCACGCGATACCCCTGACGCGCCGCCGCATTGGCGAAGTCACTCGTGTTCTGTGGACGTCCGCCGGTGCCGGGCAGGAAGATCAGCAGCGGTGCGCTGTCCTTCACCTGGCGCGCGAACACGACGTAGTTCGGCTCGTCGAAGCGCCGGATGGTGGAATCGGCGGCGGACGGCGCGATGCGGTAGACGACGAGATCCGGCTGCTGGCCGTTCGCTCGAACGGCGAGCGGGAGCCACGCCGCGAGCGCGAGCGAACAGAAACGATTGAATCGGGTCACGACGGGCATGAGGTTCGGCGCCGAACCACGCGCGTTTTCGGAGGATTCGCCGGGCGCAACAGCGTTGAATTGCGCGCGCGGCGCACCTTTCGCAAGACGCACCGGCATGACAGAGCCAGCCGTCAACTTCTCCTCCGCCCAGGTTCTCGAAGAGCAGTCGCCCTACGCGCCGCCGCTCCAGAACCCGCTTCCGCGCGCGGTGACGCGCCGCAACTACTACGAGCTGCTGGACGGCACGTGGAAGTTCGAGCTCGACCTCAAGGACGAGGGACTGCGCAACGGGTGGGCGATCCAGCACCACTTCACCGACACCGCCACGTGGCCCGGCTCGGTGGAATCCCACATGGCCGCCGCCAAGGTCGAGCAGTACGTCCAGATGGACGAGCGGGAGGACGCGGCCGCGAAGGCCAACGCCCCGCCGCCGCCGGCGCCGCCGTGGCAGGACAAGGTGATCGCCTGGTACGAGCGCGAGTTCACCCTCCCGGACCCCTCGGCGGTGCCGCCGAGCTCGCTCTTCCAGATCACCTTCGGCGCCTGCGGCTACGAGACGCGCGTCTGGCTGAACGGCCACCCGCTGCGCACGATCGACGGCGACGAGGTGCACTACGGCGAATGGACCTCCTTTTCGTTCGAGCTCCCCGACAACCTCCTCGAGGAGACGAACCGGCTGACGGTGCGGATCGAGGATTCGCTCGACGCCGAGATCACGCGCGGAAAGCAGGAATCGCACATCTACAAGCGCGGCGGGATCTGGTATCAGACCTATTCCGGTGCTACCCGCAGCACGTGGCTGGAAGTGGTGGAGCGGAACCGGCTGCGTTCGCGCATCGGTGCGGTCGCCACCGTGGAAGACCGGTTTGCGCGCTTCAACGTGACGACGCGCATCCATGACCCGGGCGAGTACACGATCCGCCTCAGCGTCTATCAGTCGAGCGGCGAAGGCGAGCCGCTGGCGACGTCGGACTTCGTGCTCACCCTCGGCCCGGGGCAGAAGCGCCAGCGCCTGCCGCTGGAGATTCCGGGCGCGAAGCTCTGGTCGACGTCCGCGCCGAACCTGTACCTGCTCGTCGCCGAGCTCATCGACGGCGACGGGCGGTCAGCGGAGGTGCAGACGCAGTTCGGCCTGCGAAAGATCGAGTCGCGCGGCTGCTGCATCTTCCTCAACAACGAATCCATCTACCTCGACGGCATCCTCTATCAGCCGGCGACGGCGACCTACGAGGAGATGCGGAATCATTTCGTGGCGATGAAGGAGCTCGGGTGCAACCTCGTGCGCGTGCACATCGCCGGCGTCGATCCGCGCATCTACAACCTGGCCGACGAGATGGGGATGCTGCTCTGGGTGGAAGTGCCGAGCCCGCACAGCTCCACCAACATCAGTCGCACCAACCATCACGCCGAGCTGCTGCGCATGCTGTCGGTGGCGGAGACGCACCCGTCGATCTGCATCTGGAGCCTCTACAACGAGGATTGGGGTGCGCAGGACATCGCGACGAACCCCGAGACCCGGCGGTACATCGTGGACACGTATCACTTCCTCCACGTCGAGTACCCGCAGTTCCTCGTCGTCGACAATGATGGGTGGCACCACATCTCCGAGGAGGGGCGGCTGAAGTCGGACCTGTTCACGGCGCACCTGTACACACCGGATCTCGAGCGGTGGCGCGAGCTGCTCGATCGTCTGCGGGCGGGCGAGACGAACGACGTCGCCGTCGAGCCGCTCGTCGTCGGCGATCCGTTCTTCCTGCGCGGGCACGTCCCGATCGTGATCAGCGAGTGGGGCGGCTTCGGCTTTTCCGACTACGGCGGTCCGAGGGACTCCGAGGCGAAGGCGGAAAAGATCGCCGCATTCAAGAAGGAGCTCCGCCGCGGCGGCTTCGCCGGCGACGTCTACACCCAGGCGACCGACGTGGAGGACGAGCGCAACGGCCTCATCGACGCGACCGGTGCGCTGCGCGTGCCGGCGGGACTACTCGCGACGCGCTGAGGCACGCGACGGCAGCGCAAAGGCGACGTACGTCCCGCCGCTCTTCGCGCCGTTCTTGCCGCCGCCGCAGGCGATGACGACGTACTGCACGCCGTCCACCATGTACGTGGACGGCGTCGCGTTGCCCGCTGCGGGCAGCTTCGCGCTCCAGAGCAGCTGGCCCGTCTTCTTGTCGAACGCGCGGAAGGTGTCGTCGTATGTCGTGGCGCCGATGAAGAGCAGCCCGTTCTGCGTGACGATGGCGCCGCCGTAGTTGTCGGTGCCGGTGTTGCGAACGCCCTGCGCCGCGAGCTTGGGATATTCGCCGAACGGGATCTTCCAGCGGATGGTGCCCGCATTCAGGTCGATCGCGCTCAGCGTGCCCCACGGCGGCTTGATGGCGGGGTAGCCCTCGTTGTCGAGGAAGATGTCGAAGTAGGCGTTACGATACGGCACGCCGAACTTGTCCGGCCCCGCGCTGGCCGACGAATCGTGGCCCGTGAGCAGGTAGTTGGTGATGTCGGCAATGGCCTTCCCCTCCAGCGCGCTGCCGAACGCCGGCATGCGCCCCGTCCCCTCGCGGATGATCTGCATGATCTGCTCGCGACTGCGACGCTGGCCGACGTCCACCAGTGACGGCGCCATCGCCGAGCCGCGCCGGGCGTCGCCGTGGCAGCTGGCGCAGTTCGCGGCGTAGAGCGACTTGTCGCTGCGCGGCACGACCTTGAGCAGCCACGCCATCTCGTTGGCGTTCACGTAGAGGAGGCCGGTCTCCGGGTCGAACGCCGGGCCGCCCCACTCGCCGCCGCCATCCACGCCGGGAAAGACGATGGTGCCGCGCAGGTTGGGCGGATCGAACGGATCGTTCGTGCCGTACTCGTTGAACAGCTTCAGCGCCGCGGCATGCGCCGCCGGCGTGCGTGTCGTGAGGTCGGCGCGCGTGATGCGCTGCCGCGTGAACGGCGGCGGCGACACGGGGAAGTGCTGCGTCGCCGACGTCGTGTCGCCCGGAAGCACCGCCTTCGGCATCGCGCGATCGGCGACGGGAAAGAGCGGCGTGCCGCGCTCGCGGTCGAACACCCACACGTGGCCCGTCTTGGTGATCTGTGCGATGGCATCGATGGTGTTGCCGCCGTGCTCCACCGTGACGAGCACCGGCGCCGCAGGCAGGTCGCGATCCCACAGGTCGTGATGCAGCACCTGATAATGCCAGACGCGCTTGCCGGTGCGCGCATCGAGCGCGATGACGCTGTTGGCGTACAGGTTGTCGCCGACGCGGTTACCGCCGTAGAAGTCGTAGCTCGCTGAGCCGGTAGCGACGAACACCATCGCCCGCGCCGAGTCGAGCGTGACGCCGCTCCACGCGTTGACGCCGCCGGCGATCTTCCACGCCTCGGGCGGCCAGGTCTCGTAGCCCGGCTCACCGGGATGCGGGATGGTGTGGAAGCTCCAGCGCAGCGCGCCGGTGTGCACGTCGTAGGCGCGGATGTCGCCCGGTGCGCTGGGCAGCGCTTCGGGCACGGAGCTCCCCATGATGAGCAGACCGTCGAACACCACGCCCGGTGAGCTCGCGCTGACCGACAACCCTTCCACCGGCCGTCCGAGCCCGGCGCGAAGGTCGACCCAGCCGGTGTCACCGAAGGTGCGGATCGGTCTCCCCGTACGCCTGTCGAGCGCGTACAGACGGTTGCGGTAGTTGAACAGCACGCGATCGCCGGTGACCACCACACCGCGGTGCCGGATGCGCGACGTGGGCGCGGCGCCGTAGTTGGGATCGAAGCTCCACAGCTCCTTGCCCGTCGCGGCGTTCAATGCGAAGACGCGGAGCTTCGGGCTCGTGCCGTAGAGCACTCCGTCGACCACGACGGGGTTGGTCTGCATCTCCGAGCCGGCGAATGCGTCGCGCGTGTCGTACGTCCACGCGACCTTCAACTGCTTCACGTTGCCCGGCGTGATCTGGCCGAGCGTGGTGTAGTGGGAGTGGTCGTCGCTCCCGCCGTAGACGGGCCAGTTGGCGGTGGGGGAAGATGAGCCCTGTGCACGAACGGGGTGCGCGACCGCCGAGAGGAGCGCGGCGACCGCGATGGCACGTCTGGTCAGCATGAGTGCGAGAAGAGGGAGCGGCGCGAGCGAGGGCGCTCGCGCCGTTGGTGCCTTATTCCGCCGTCGTCGGATCGATGATGCCCATCACGCGCTCCACGCGATTCGCCGGAAACCCGCCGCGCTTGGCGTGCTCGCGCACCGCGTCCGCGTTCGGCGCGTTGTACACGCAGTAGATCTTGTCGCCGGTCACGTAGCTGTGCACCCACTGGATGTCGGTGCCGGAGTGGTTCATGTCGCCCAGCACGCCGCACGACTTGGCGGCAATGCCCTGCAGGTCCGCGGGTGTGAGGCTTCCCGCATTGGGGATCTCGCGCTCGATCAGGAACTTCGGCATGGTCTGCTCCATCGCTCGGGTGGGGTTCGGTCGTGCGCGCGCGCCCTGATATAGCGCGGACCGGGACGAATGGCGAGCGGGGCGCCCGGCAGAATTGCCGGACGCCCCGCTCGAGACAGGCCTTCGAAGCTCGAGGCCGCCCTACGACCAGGGCCCCTGATTCGCCGCGTCGGCCGCCGCGTTCACGCGCGTCGTGTACGCGGCGAGCGACTCGTCGTCGCCACGTGTCGGAAGCGCGAACAGCCGGTTGTCCGGCTTCTCCGGCTTCTCGCCGACGTTCACCGGTTCGTCCACCATCAGGTCGCCGCCGTGCAGCTCGACGATGGACTCGAAGCGCTCGATGGCGTCCCGCAGCGTGACGAGTGCCTCGCCGCTCTCGTTATCGAACAGTGGAACGCCGCGGCGTCCGAGCCACGCGGCGTTCTCCTCGGACGCCCGACGCTGATCGGCGCCGGACGGCTCCGCCCGTCCGCCGAGCGGTGTCATTGGCGCGAGCGGTCCTCGTCCGAGCGGCCGCTGCTCCTGGGCTGTGGCGGATCGGTCAGCCATGACGACGAGCCGCTCAGGTTCCGGTCTTCGGCAATGTCGCCGATGCCGCCCTGCGATTCCTTCTGCTCGCGCTGCAGCTCGTCGCGGAGATCGGACTCCGAGTCATTCCCGGATGCGCCCGCCTGAACGTCCCGGTTCCTGTCGTTCCTGTCGTCTGCCATGGTGGCTCCCTGATGAAGGTGTCGAAGGGAGACCGAGAGACGCACCGTGCGTGCCGAGGGCCGCAGAATTGTCGAGATCGCCGACGATGTCTGACGACCGCGACCCTGGCGGTGAATCAGGGCGACACGCGATTGCCGTGTCCGGCATTGCCGAAGTGCTGCGCCCACTCCGAGCCCGGCGTGAACGACGTCTTGAAAACGCGCCCGTACGAGAACGACGTGGCTGCCATGACACCGTTGCCGACGACGATGCTCGTCTCGTCGACACGATTCAGCGAGCGGCCGAGCACGGCGCCACTGCGCGCGTCGAGCGCGAACATGAACGCGTTGGAGACGAGAATCCGGTCACCCGAGACGGCCGCCATGCTGCCGAACGACGTCGGAGCGGTCGCGCTCCACAGGACGTGTCCATCGCTCCGGTCGAGCGCCGTGATGGCGCTGTTGTTCCGGCAGACGACGTACCGGTCGCTGGTGGCCAGGATGCAGTCGGCGAGGGGAGCGGCGTTGTACCAGCGCTCGCCGCCGCTGGGATCGACCGCGCGGACGCCGTTGTCCATGACGTAGATGGTGGAGGACGCATCGGCGATCATGTCCGTCGCACCCGACGCTCTGCTCCAGGCAATGCTGCCGTCGGCGGCGATCGCCGTGACCGAACCCTTCGTCCGCACGATGGTGAGCGACGGTGCGGAGATGATCTGTTGCGCGGTGTCGGCCACCGCTGTCGTCCAGGCGAGCGACCCGTCGCCATTGAGCGCGAAGACGTGGGTGGCGCATGCCGCCGCTACGCCATCGTTCCACCCAGCGAGTCGGCACCCAGCGGTGGAGATCGCGCCGTAGTCGAACGCCCAGCGATCGGTCCCCGTGGGGTCGATCGCGTGTATGGTGTGCGCGTTGTCGGTCATGTACGCGATGCCGGACGCCGGATCGGCGATGGCATCGGCGTAGCTCGCCGAATAGCTCCGACTCCACGATACCTTGCCGCCGGCAGCGGTGGCGCGAAGCACCACGGTCTCGGGGTGCGGCAGGGCGCCAGCGCCCACGTAGTACGAGAGGTCGTACAGTACGCCGGCATCGGTGAGATGCTGGCTGAGCGGGGTCTGGAAGTACGCGTTCGAGTCGTGCAGCTCGATGAGCGCCGTCTGCGTGCCGATGTCGAGCAGTGGATACACCGTGAGCGGCACCTGGTAGGAGACAGCGCCGGCGGTGGCGCCGATCGTCACCTGTCCCGGCGCCACGGCAGTCACGCTGCCGTCGCTCGACACGGTGGCAATCCCGGCATCGGACGTCGAGAGCTGCAGGCCCGCCGTGACGATGTTCGCGTTGAGAATGGAATGGCCAAGCGAGTCGATCCCGGTGACGCTGAGCGGCGCCCGCTCGCCGACGGCGAGACCGTTCACCGAATCCAGGCCGCTGATCTCCCTGATACCGACGAGCACGGGATCCATGACCAACAACACCTGTGCGCTGGCGCCGCGGTCCTGGGAGGTGACCGTCGCGTAACCGCGATGCGTACCATAGCCGCTGGTGATCTCGACGAAGGCCGTATCGCCACTGACATATTTCCCGACGACGCTGGCGAACGCGGAATATCCGCCGAGCTTGTCTGGAGACAGGGTCGCAGGGTGGCCGAATGCATCGAAGCCGACGACGCGCACCAGTCGCGGCTGTCCCTGCGCCGTGAACGTTACGCTGTCGGTGAGAACCTTGAGCGTCGTGGCGTACCCGCCGACGACGGCGATGGGCAACTGCAGTGGCGCCGCCGTACCCGAGCTCGCCGAAACCATCACGGCGCCAAGCGCTCCCTCCGACGTCCACACGTTGACCGCGACACCGTCAGCGTTGCTCGGAGTCGTCTTCTTCGAGAACCAGCCTGACGATGCCTCCCAGTTCACGGATGCGCCGGCGACAGGAGTACCACCGGCGTCGAGCACCAGGACCTTCACCACGGTCTGGGCGCCAGCCATGACCGTGAGGGCACTGTCCACCGGCTGGAGCGTGCGCACGCGGCTCAGCGGATCGGTCGGCCCATCATGGCAGGAGGCAAGAACACCGGTGACGAGCAGCATGCTGCACATTCGGCGCGTCAGCGAAACGAGGTCGGACGAACGCATGAGCCACGCTAACGCGCCACGGCCGCATGCGCCATGACTGTCATCACCACCACGCGGCTCGGCAATCGTCGTTGCCAGCCAGTGTGTCGCCATATCCGACAGTAAAGGCACGCAGGCGAGCGAAACGGGAAAAATTGTCCCGCGCAGATGAAATAGATCCGCGCGCCGTGCTTTCAGGATGATGAAAGCACGGCGCGTCCGTGGTGGATCGACGTTCTACTGCTGGCTCTCGAAGATGTGCGCCAGCTCGGCGGGATCCGACGTCCGCATCAGGGCGAGCGTGAGAAGCACGCGCGCCTTCTGTGCGTTGAGGTCGCCCGACCCGATCATGCCGTCGTTGCGCCTGACCGGCACGCCGCCCGATCCGGTGCGCGTGCTCACCACGACGACCACGCCGTGCGATCGCGCGCGGCGCAGCGCGGCACCCTGGCCCGGCGCCGGGTTGCCGCGTCCCACGCCATCCACCACGATCCCGCGTGCACCCGCAGCAACGAGCGCGTCGATGGGCACGCTGTCCGCACCGGCGTAGCTGTAGACGATGTCCACTCGTGGCAGTTGCTGCACGCCCGTGACGTCGAACAACGGGGTGGAGCGGTGCGGCGACGGCGCGTGGAATTGCACGCCCTCGGGCTCCACGATCGCGATCGGTCCGCGCTCGGGCGCCTGGAAGGTCTCCACGCGTGTGCTGTTGGTCTTCGTGACGTCGCGTGCCGCGAAGACGCGATCGTCCATCACGACCACGGTGCCACGACCGCGCGCTTCCGGGTCGACCGCGACGCGGGCGCTGGCCGTCAGGTTCGCCGGTCCGTCCGCGCCCGCCATGTCCGACGGCCGCATGGCGCCGGTGACGATCACCGGTCGGTCGGCCGGCAGCGTGAGGTCCAGGAAGTACGCCGTCTCCTCCATCGTGTCGGTGCCGTGGGTGACGACGATACCCGCGAGCGACGGTCGTGCTCGCAGCCGGTCGGCGACGTGACGCGACAGCTCGAGCCAGCGTGCGGGGCCGATGGAGCCGGAGGCGATGTTCCAGAGCTGCTCGCTCTCCATCGTCGCCACGCTGTCGATGCCCGGCACCTTCACGAGCTGCTCGATCGGCACCCGCGTCGGGGTGCCGGTCCAGTACGCACCGGCGGACCCGATGGTGCCGCCGGTGCCGATGACGAGCACCGTCGGCCGAGGAGATTGCGCGGCCGCGATCGGGGCTGCACAGGCGAGCAATGCGATCCTGCAGCGACGGAGGAGAGTCATGTCGTCGAAGCTACGGAACGCGGCAGGAGATCGGCAACAGGTCCAAGTCCCTCTGGCGCGATCGCCCGGGCGGGCGTAGCATCCGTCGCTCTTCCACTCGACCTTCACTCACGAGGTGTGCCATGTCGCACGTCCGGAAGTCGATCGTGGCAGTCGCTCTCGCCCTCCTCACCGCTGCACCGCTCGCCGCGCAGAACACGCCGCGTGCCCAGATCGACGCCGTGAACTCGCACTTCATGGCTACGTTCAACCGCGGCGACGGCGCGGGCGTCGCACAGTACTACTCCACCGACGCCGTGCTCATGCCACCGAACGCCGCGGGAGTGCACGGACGTTCGGCGATTGGCGACCTGTGGGGCGGATTCGGCAAGGCCGGTGGCACCAACCTGAAGCTGCACACCACGGAGCTCGTGGCGCACGGCGACATGGCGCACGAGATGGGCACCTATTCGCTGGACATCAAGCCGCCGAAGGGCGCCGTGATGCACGATCACGGCAAGTACATCGTGATCTGGAAGCACGACCCCAAGGTAGGGTGGCAGCTCTATCGTGACATCTGGAACTCCGACGTTCCCGCGGCGACGCACTAACCGTATCCCGCGCCTCCGGCTCGTTGCCCAGGGCATCGCCCGCCCCGCCGCGGCGAGCCCGGAGGCCGTCCTCACGCACCTCGGCGCGCTCCAGGCGCAGGATCATCCAGGCGCTCTCTGGTCGATCGGGCTCCGCATGGCGGACGCCACTCGTGCCGACGTGGAGCGTGCGATCCGCGAGCGCGCGATCGTGCGCACCTGGCCGATGCGTGGCACGCTCCACTTCGTCCCGGCAATCGACGCGGCGTGGATGCTGGATCTCCTCGCGCCGCGCGTGCTGCGCAGCCGCGCGAGCCTGTATCGCTACCATGAGCTCGATCAGCTCACGCTCCGACGCATTCGATCGGTCGTCCAGCGCGCCCTGGAGCGTGAGCCGGTGATGACGCGAGGCGCACTGTTCGCCGAGCTCGACGCTGCCCGTATCACCACGGCCGGCCAGCGCGGCATCCACATTCTCCAGTGCCTCTCAATGGAGCGCATGCTCTGCCAGGGGCCGCACGCCGAGCGTGAGCCGACGTTCGTCATGTTCGACGAATGGATTCGCTCGTCACGCACGCCGTCGCGCGCCGAGGCGCTCCAGGTGCTCGCCACGCGCTACTTCACCAGTCACGGGCCGGCGTCGGTACGCGACTTCGCCAACTGGACCGGCCTCTCGCTGCTCGATGCGAGGACCGCGCTCCATCTCGCGAAGCCGTCGCTCACGAGCTTCGAGCGCGATGGCGACGGGCTGTGGATGTCGAACGCGCTCGAGGAGCCGGATGAGCCGCTTCACCCGGCGTACCTGCTCCCCGGATTCGACGAGTACCTGCTCGGCTACCGGGACCGCAGTGCCGTGCTCGCGGCCGAGTACGTGGAGCGCATCGTACCCGGCGGCAACGGTGTCTTCCGTGCGACGCTCGTGCTCGATGGACTGGTGCGAGGCACGTGGCGACGCACGCCGCGTGCAGGGTCGATGCACCTCGAGCTGCTGCCGTTCACCAGGATCGCCGCGGCGAAGAAGAAGCAAGTCGCCGCCGCGGCCGACCGGTACGCCGCCTTTCTCGGCGTACCGGTGGCGCTGGAGTGGAGGAACTGACGGCGGTTCCGTCGCCTACGTCAGCTTCGGGTGCCGTTTCACGACGTCGTCGTGCACCTGGAACTTGTGCGCCACGCTCAGGATCACGTCGTCGTTGTACAGCGCGCCGGTGATCACGCCGCAGATCGGCTGCGCGTTGAGCGGCGGTGGCGGGGGCGTCGTCGTGTCGCGCGACGGGCGTCCCTGCTGCTCCGGCACGTCGAACTTGTACGGCACCACGGCGCACGGATGCCCGGTCTGCGCGTTCGGCCCGATGTCGGCCGCCCACGAGCCGATGAACAGGTCGAGATCCTTCATGAACTCCGCCCACCGCGTGACGAGTACGTAGCGGCGACGCTGCGTCTGCAGGTACTCGAACCCCTTCACCGTGCGGCCGGTGACGAAGCGCGGGTTCCAGTCGGCGGGCGCCATCGGGCTCGGCGGACCGGCCGGCGGCGGCACGGTGCCCGGATACGGCGCGCCGTTCTTCGTCGGCTCGAGCACGGTGTTGAGGTCGAGCCCGATCTCCTTCGCCTTGCGCTCCACGTAGGACTCGAACGCGGCCGCATACTCCACGTTCAGCGATCCCTGGCCGATGCCGGGCACGGTGGGCCGCGCGCCGATCGTCTTCGGGTTCATGCCGAGCTCGCGGAGCTTCGCCACCAGCTCCGGCGGCGCGCCGGCGTCGGCGAGGAACGGCCGCGCCGAATCGGGGCTCGGCCGCCCGGGATCCACGCCGATGCGCAGCTTCGCGAGATCGATGTTCGCGTCGAAGTGGAACGGCGTCGTCACGGTGGACGGATCCTTGGGGTCCACACCGTGAATCGCGTGGAACACCATCGCGCAGTCCTCGATCGTGCGGCAGATGGGACCGACGCGATCCTGCGTCCACGAGAGCACCATGCCGCCGGCGCGGCTCACGCGCCCGAAGGTGGGACGCAGCGCGCTCAAGCCGCAACGCACCGACGGCGACACGATGGAGCCCTGCGTCTCCGTGCCGATGCCGAACGCGACACATCCTGCCGCCGTCGCCGATGCCGGGCCGGCCGACGAGCCGCTCGAGCCCTGCGACAGGTTCCACGGATTGTTCGTGCGTCCGCCGAACCACTGATCGTTCTGCGCGAACAGCCCGGTGGCGAGCTTGGCGATCAGCACCGCGCCTGCATTGCGCAGCCGCTGCACCACTTCGGCATCGTCATCGATGATGCGATCCCTGAAATCTGCAGCACCCCAGGTCGTCGGCACGCCCCTGGTGTTGAAGAGGTCCTTCACGCCATACGGCAGCCCGTGCAGCGGACCGCGATACTTGCCGGCCGCGAGCTCCGCGTCGGCGCGCGCAGCTTCGGCCATCGCCGAGTCGCGCATGATGGTCACCGCGCAGTTGAGCGTCGGGTTCAGCCGCTCCAGGCGATCGAGGTAGAGCTTCGTCAGCCGAGTCGACGTGATCTTCCGCGCCCGGATCAGCGACGACAGGGCATGCGCGGGGAGATACGCAATCGCCTCATCCGAGGTCGGCAGCGCACCGGCCCAGCTGGTCACGGTGAAGGCACCGCGATCGAACATCTTCGCGCCGTGCTTCTTCACCATCTGCTCCATCAGGTCGCCCGTGCCGCCGGGCCAGGGCATGAACTGCTCGGCGGGCGGCTCGCCGTTGCCGAGCGGGAAGGGTGCCGGCGTCTGCTGCTGCAGGAGCGACTTCGGCTCCATGCCGCCGAGCACTGCCGCGCCGCTCTCGCCACGCTGCGCCAGCGCGACACGGCCGCTGAACGTCGTCGCGGCGGCAGCCATCAGCGACATGAACATGAACTGGCGACGGTCCACGCCGGTCAGCGATTCGGCTTCCTCGGCGGCGAGCGCTGCCTCGGGTTCCCACGCTTCGAGCAGATCTTCGGGTGTGCTCACGGTATAAGCAGCTCAGGTATCGGTGGAATTGACGCGGATGCTCGAAGGGCACTCAGAAGACACTGCGGGAACAGCTCGAAAACTGCTGGACCCGCCGCCCGAACAGCATTTCACTCGAGGGGAGCGAATCCTGTTTATTCGAGTTCTTCCCGCAGTGTCCTCTGACGCCGTCGTACCACTGCCTTACATCGACACGTTGGCCAGGTCGCGCACTGCGCCGGCCATCTTGCGCACCCGCGCTGCATCGGCGGCGCCGTTCGCATCGCTGTCGAGCTGGGTGGCGATGGCGTTCAGCGCGTCGCGCCGCGCGGCACCACTCAGCGCTTCAGCCGAGTTGAGCTGCGTGGCGATGGCCGCCGTGCGCGAAGCCGCGAGACCATTGCCGCGCACGAGCTGATCGAGGTACGACCGGACCACCGGGAAGGCGGCGGGCCACACGATCTTCGTCTGGCTCTGCGGGTTGAACTGGTCCATGTGCACCAGCTTCGCCGCGTCGATCTCGTTCTGCGAGAGGTACCTGTTCGGTGCGAGCTCGAAGATGTCGAGGCCACGCGCGATCTCGGAGCCGATGATGTGGCCATTGTACCAGTAGCCCGCCCAGTAGCCCGCCGTCACCATCTTCGACGCGTCCACCGGGCCGCGATCGAAGTACGCCACCTCGTACGGGTGGTGCGGATCGGTGAAGTCGATCACGTCGAGGCCACCCTGATACCAGCCCTGCACCATGACGTCGCGGCCGGGAATCGGGATCAGCGAGCCGTTGTGCGCCACGCAGTTCTCTTCCTTCGTCTGCGCTGCCGGCATCTTGAAGTACGCGGCCTGCGTGAGGTGGTCGTTGTTCAGCGTGAAGATCGCGTCGCCGCCCCAGTCGATGGGATCATCGGCGCGGCACTTGGGCTGGGTGCCGCCGCCCCACTCGTCGGTGAACAGCACCTTGCTGCCGTCGTTGTTGAACGTCGCCGAGTGCCAGAAGGCGAAGTTCGTGTCGCCCACCGCCTGGAGGCGCTTCGGGTTGACGGGGTCATGGATGTCGATCAGCAGTCCGTAGCCGCCGCACGCACCACCGGCGAGGCCGATGGCCGGGTAGACGGTGATGTCGTGGCACTGGTTCGGGCCGGTGCGCGGGCCGGCGCCCGCGGGACGCTGCCGAACCGGCGCGTTCGCGTCGGCCGGCGCGACGCCGTGCGACTCGGGCGCCGAGAGATCGTTGAAGATGTGCGCGTAGTTCACGATCTGCGCCTGCTCCGGGTGCGCGAGCGGTACCTTGATCACTTCAACGCGGAAGCGCGACGTGTTCGCGGAGTCGATCGGTGCGTCCACGCAGCCGGCCAGCTCTTCACCCGACCGCACGCCCGCCGAACCGGACACGTAGACGTAGACGACACCCGGATCGTTCGGGTCGGGGACGAGCGTGTGGGTGTGCGAGCCGCGGCAGGTCTGCACGTCGGCGACCTTGCGCGGGTTGTTGATGTCGGAGATGTCGTAGATGCGCACGCCGACCATGCGGTCCTTGCTCACGCGATCCTGGATGCCCTGCGTGCCGCAGTCGGTGCGGTTGCCCGTGCTCTCCGAGGAGAGGAAGAGCAGGTTGCCATAGACCGACGGATCACCCTGGCCGGTGGCGCAGACTACCGCCTTCTTCAGCGCGGGGCTCGCCGGATTGGAGATGTCCCAGATCTGGAAGCCGCTGAAGTTCCCCTGGAACACCAGGTTGCCGCGGAAGGCGAGGTCGGAGTTGGCGAAGGTGAGTCCACGCGCGCCGCCTTCGCCGGTGAGCAGGTCCGGCTTGTTCACGTGCGACACGAGCCGCAGCCCGTTGATCGCCGTGCCGGCGTCGTTGAGGCCTGCCTTGAGGCCGACGCGCGGGTCAGTCGTGGACGCCGCGGTCGGGATGGGCGGCAGCGCCGTGGGCCGCACCTCCGCCGAGCTGCCCGATGCGCTCATCGAGCCACCGGTCGACGTGGCGCACGACGCGACGAGCACGCCGGCGGCGAGGGTGAGCGAACCGGTCGTGAACCGTGCGAGCCGGTGGGACCTGGTACCTGCAGATGTCATTGCGACGTTCTCCCCGTGATGGTGGTCAACATGCGCTGCATGCGGTCGATCTCGGCGCGCTGGTCGGCGTCGACGCTGGTGGCGTAGCCGAAGATCTCCGGCGTCTGGCCGGCGCCGGGTGTGTCGAAGAGCTTCTGCACCATGGTGAGCGCTCCCTCATGGTGCCTGATCATGTCGGTGAGGAAGAGCCGGTCGAAGGCAGCCCCGCGCGCGCTGTCCAGCTGGGCGAGCTGCGCGGCGGTGAGCATCCCCGGCATGAGCATCTCGTGCCCGCTCATGTCCATGTCCATGTGCATCGTGCTGTCCATCTTCATCGTGCTGTCCATCTTCGCGTGATCGCCCATGGACATCTGCATCATGTGCATGGAGTGCGGATCGGCCGGATCGGGCACCGCCTCGCCGCGGTCGCGCAGCCAGGTCTGCATCAGGTCGATCTCGTCCTGCTGCGAGCGGATGATCTTGTCGCAGAAGATGCGGAGCTGCGCGCTGGCGCCGTGGCTTGGGCACCACTTCGCCATGACGACGGCCTGGGCGTGGTGGCCGATCATTCCCTGCATGAACTCGACGTCGGCCTGGGTGTAGCCGACGCGCGCCGGCTTGCTGGACGACGACGTCTGCGCCGTGCGCGTTGGCGTGGTCTGCGCGGGGGTGCGTTGGGCCGCGCAGCCGCCGAGCAGGAGCGCGGCGGCGATGGTGGAAAGCACCCGCGGATGCGTCACGGGTCACCTCGGTGAGCGGGACTGATGGAAGCCGGACCGGCGGGCGAGCCGGCGGAATGCATGGTTCGTGTATGGTACGCGCCGGAGCGTGGTGGTGCTACGGCAGCGGAGCGGGAAGCGCTGAAACCTTGCGGCGCGGGCGGTTCCGGCGGCACCCGGCGACGTGCAAATTCCATCGTGGTCGTTTCCGATCTCTCAACCGCAGCCACCATGGCCGACGGCACCGAAGTCCGTAGTGCTGATGGGGTCACAGGAACGACGGACTTCACCTGCCGCTCCGCGCGATCCGGCAGCCTCGCCGCTGGCCTTGGCGGCGCAGTGCTGGTGGAGACGCTCGTACTGCATCTCTGGATCGGTGGCCGGCATCCGGTGATCGCGTGGACGATGACGATGCTCAGTGTGGCAACGCTCGCCTGGCTCGCGGCGGACTACGTGGCGCTGGGGCACGGCGCTGTCCGGTTGAGCGAGCGAGAGCTGGCACTCGACGTCGGACGGCGGTTCGCCATTCGTCTTCCGCGCGAGCGTGTGGCAGGTGTCGTGCAGCCGGACTGGCGCGACATTCCGGAGAGTGGCACTCGGGCGGCAGCCGAGTACCTGAACCTCACGAGGCCGGCGGCGCCCAACGTCCTGATCACGCTCGCCGAGCCCATGCGGGTGCGAATCGCCGGCGGACTCCGACGTACCGTCCGACGCATCGGCCTGCACGTCGATGAGCCACAACGGTTGGTAGCGTTGCTCGCGAGTGACTCCCAATGACCTGCGCCCTCACCTTCCGCGAGCTGCTCGACTACACCCGCGCCGAAACCGAACACTGGCACCGCTGGCTCGCCGCCCAGCCGCGTGAAGTCCTGGACCTGCCCGTCGGCTCCGGCCGCACCGCCACCGTCCGCGGACTGATTCACCACATCATCGTGGTGGAGCGCCGCTACGTGGATCGCCTGCGCGGCGATCCGGTGACCACGTACGAGGCCGTCCCCAGCGATTCGCTCGATGCGCTCTTTGCCACGTTTGCCGACGCGCGCGCCCGGCTCGATGAGTGGCTCGATCAGGCGACCGACGCCGACCTGGCGCGCCGGATGGAATTCCAGACGATCAGCGCCGGCACCCTGGCGGCGAGTGCACGCAAGGTCGTTGTGCATCTGCTGATGCACGGCATCCGGCACTGGGCGCAGCTCGCGACGGCGCTCCGGCAGCAGGGCCACGCCACCGACTGGAGCCACGACATCGCGATGAGCGACGCACTCGAGTGACGAGCGAGCGCGAACGGGGCTGGGTCACGATCGCGAACTACCGCGCCGGCTACGAAGCCGACCTCGCGATCGCCCTGCTCGACGCCGCCGGCATACCCGCGGTGCGGCGTGGCAACGACATCGTCGGACTGTTCGGGCCGAGCTTCGAGGGACCGACGGCGCGCGGCGTGGATGTGCTCGTGCCCGCCGAGGCGGCCGCGGATGCGCGTGAAGTGCTGACCGCGAGCGACGAGGGCGAGCGCGAGCCGGAATCGGACTGAGGCGCCGGCACTGCGACTGGCGCTCGACATCCGGCGCCGATATCCTAGCTCGCGCCACGCATCCTGCCGGCGCGCCACCGCTCGAGATGCCGAATCGCCAGCCATCGCCCGCCCCCTCCATCCGCCTTGCACGCACGTCCGACGTGCCGGAGATGGTGCGGCTGTTCAGCGAGCTCGGCTATGAAATTCCGGTGGATACTCTGACGAGGCGCTTCGCCGCATTCAACGACGCGGGAGAAAAGGCGCTCGTCGCCGAGGATGCTTCGTCCGTCGGGCATCTGCTCGGCGTGGCCACGCTGCACGCCACGCCGGTGCTGCACCGCGCCGGCTCGGTTGGGCGCGTGACGGCGCTCGTCGTCGACGCCGCATTCCGTGGCTGCGGCATCGGCCGCGCGTTGATGGAGGAAGCCGAGCGATGGGCCGCCGCGCAGGGCTGTGTCCTGCTCGAGGTCACGAGCAACCAGCGCCGCGTGGATGCGCATAAGTTCTACGAACAACTCGGCTACGAGCGGACCAGCTATCGCTTCGCCCGCGCGCCGTACGTGAACGACGTACTGAACGCCGGCACGCAGAGCCACGAACGATGATTCACCGCGCTTCATTCTCCGCCGCGCTGCTCGCGGCGTTCGTTGCATCCATGCCGGCCGTGGCGCAGGGAACCACCGCGCGCGCGGCGGAGTGTCCCAGCTGCGCGGAGTGGAACGCGCCGCAGCAGCCGTTCAAGGTGTTCGGCAATACGTATTGGGTCGGCACCCACGGGCTCGGGTCCGTCCTCGTCACGTCCCCGCAGGGACACGTACTGATCGACGGCGCACTCCCCGAATCCGCCCCCGCCATCATCGCCAGCATTCGCGCACTCGGCTTTCGCGTCGAGGACGTGAAGCTGATCCTCAATACGCACGCGCACTTCGACCATGCGGGCGGCATCGCCGAGCTCCAGCGCGCGAGCGGGGCGGAGGTGGCGGCGAGCCCGTGGAGTGCTGCCGTGCTGGAGCACGGGACCTCGGGGCCGAGCGATCCGCAGTACGGCGTGCTACACGCCTACGCGCCGGTGCAGCACGTGCGCACCTTCGCCGACGGTGACACGCTGCGCGTCGGACCGCTCGCCCTGGTGGCGCACTTCACTGGTGGCCACACGCCGGGCGGCACGACATGGAGCTGGCGGTCCTGCGAGGGAGCGCGCTGTCTGGACATGGTGTACGCCGACAGCCAGACGCCGGTCTCCGCTGACGGATTCTCCTTCACGCAGAACTCCACTTACCGCTCGGCGATCGCCGACTTCGAGCACGGGTTCGCCGTGCTCGAGCAACTCCCCTGCGACGTGCTGCTCACGCCCCATCCGGATGCGTCCCAGCTCTGGCAGCGCGTGGCGGCGCGCGATGCGGGACAACCCGACGCGCTGATCGATCGCAACGCCTGCCGCGCCTACGCGGCGGCGGCGCGTGCGCGCCTGAAGCAGCGCGTGGCATCCGAGGCCGCACGGTGACGCGAGGCCGCCGTCCCTGATGGCGCCCGTGACGCGTCGCTGGTCCCTGCTGCCGTGGCTCGTGCTGGGCATCTCGCTCGCCGTCACCGCCGCCGCCACCTGGGCGGCGCTGGCCACCGTGCACGGCCGCATCAATGCACGCTTCGCGAGCTCCGTGCAATCCACGCGCGATCGCGTCGAGGGACGGCTCGATACGTACATCGCACTGCTGCAGGCGACAGCGGGGTTGTTCGCGGCCAGCCACGACGTGAGCGACGACGAGTTCCGCGCGTATGCGGCGCGTTTGCGCGTGCGCGAGCGGTATCCCGGTGTGCAGGGGATCGGCTACAGCCGTCGCGCGCTGCGATCGGA
>Ga0157369_10002741_pt1 | contig 21039 bp, 9 predicted proteins | sample C25metaG_FD_113461 | JGI IMG/M metagenome (GOLD analysis project Ga0157369, IMG submission 113461) | Corn rhizosphere microbial communities from Kellogg Biological Station, Michigan, USA - C2-5 metaG | ecosystem: Host-associated > Plants > Roots > Rhizosphere > Soil | place: USA: Michigan...
CGACACGCCAAATGGTGTCGTCGCCATCGATCGCAACGTCGCCCTTACCGGCGGCCAGCCAACCGTGACCGTGCGCGAGCCAACCCTGCAAATCAATCAGGTGATCACCTCCACCTCCGGTCTCGGTGGTTATGACGAAGGCGACACGGTGACGTTCAATATCACCATCAGCAACGGCAATGGCAGCAGTGATTTCAGTGCCTTCGACATCAGTTTCCTCGACACCCTGCCCACCCAGTTGAGTAACGTCACGCTGGTCGGCGTGCTGTACCAGAATGGTGCAACCAACAACGGCGGCGTCGCTTTCGAAATCGTCGGGGGCCAGTTGCGCACCGCCACTGGCGCCAATATCGACATCAGCAAGGGCGGCAGTATCGTTCTGCAACTGAGCGGCGTGGTCAACGCCAGCGCGGCGGCGCTGTCGAGTATCGCCAACGTCGCCAGCGTGCAGTGGACCAGCCTCGACGGCGGTATTGCCGGCGAACGCACCGGTATCGACGGCACCCTCAATGGTGGCACGCTCAACGATTACCGTAACCTCTCGACCCTGCTGATTCCCGTGGCCCAGGCCATCGAGATCTCTCGCGTCGGTGGTCTGCCGGACACCGCTGCTCCCAACCCGACCACGGGGGCGGTCGAGCAAGTGACCGTCGGCGAAGTGATTCGCTATCGCGTGGTGGTACTGGTGCCCGAGGGCAACAACCCCAATTATCAGGTGCAGATCACCCTGGCCAACGGCTTGCAGTTCATCTCGCCGGATGCGCTGGTCAACGCGTTGCGCATCGCGTTCATTTCCAACGGCGGGTTGACCAGTGACGCCAACCTCATCGTCGGCGGCACGCTCAACATCAACGGTAACGAGAACAGCCCGGAGGCGTTGCCGATCACCTCGGATCTCTCCGGACTGGCGCCGCAGGGCGTTTTCGATCCAAACCGACTGACCATCGTTACCAACCCCGACGGCAGCCAGGTGGTGACGTTCAACCTCGGCAATGTGGTCAATGGCAATGGCGACGATGACGACCTCGAAGGCATTTCCATCGAATTCAACGTGCGGGTGACCAACATCGCCGCCAACATTGCCGGTGCGCAACTGGCGGTGACTGCGCAGGAAATCGTCAACGGTGCCGGGTGTGCGGTCAGTGACACGGTGTTCGAGCGCGTGGTCGAACCGAGCTTCAGCGGCCTCGAAAAACAGATCGTCACGTTCAATCCGAACCCGAGCGGAACGACCGGCAACGCCACGGTGCAATTGAGCTTTACCCAAAACGGCGGTCTGCCGGCGTTCGATGCGCAAGTCAGCGACAGCTTCGCCGGCGGCAGTAATTACATGCTGCTGAGCGTGAGCATCAATGGCGTCACATATGGCCTGGGCAACCTTCCGGCCGGGATCACTTTCAGCACCTCTGGCGGTTTGAGTGTCAACTTTGATCAACTGGATATCGGCGCGCAGATCCAGGTGCGTTACTCGGTCGATCTGCCCAACTCAAGCATCGTCGCCAGCAGCAACGCGACGCTGACCTGGATCAGCCTGCCCGAGGATTTCACCAGTTGGGGCGGCGACAGCGTCGGGGTTGACGGCAGCGCCACGGGCGAACGGACCGGCAGCACCGTGGGCCCGAACCAGTACATTTTGCGTGACAGCGCCGGTCTCGGCGTCATCACCGGCACCTTGTGGAACGACACCGCCAGCCCGACCGCCAGCACCACGCCGGACGGGGCCGGGCTGGCCGGGCAAACCGTGACCCTGACCTGGGCCGGCGCCGACGGCTTGCTCGACACCAGCGCCGACAACCTGCAATTCACCACCGTGACTGACGCCAACGGCCAATACCGCTTTGGCGTTTTGCCGCTGGGCGTATTCCGCATCGACGTACCCGCCGGGCTGGTCAGTTATCCGCAACCGCTGGGCGATTTGCGCGTTCGAGTCGACAGCGATGCCGGCACCCTCGGTCAGATCACCATCACCCTCGGTGACGCCGACACGCAAAGCGCGAATGCCGGTTACGTCGAGCTCAACGACGCACCGGTCAACACCCTCCCCGGCACGCAGAACGGTCAGGAAGATGTGGTGCTGAGTATCGGTGGCATCAGTGTTGCCGACCTTGATGCCGACCGGGATCCGAACGTCAACGACCGTGCGGTCAGTGTCATCCTTACAGTCACCCAAGGCACGTTGTTCCTCGGTGCGACAGTGCCCGGGGTCACCGTCACAGGCGCCAATACCGCCACCCTGACACTGACCGGCAACCTTGCCGACATCAATACGGCGCTGGCCAGCCTGCGCTATCTGGGCAACGCCAACTTCAACGGCACCGACACCCTGACAGTGCTCAGCAATGACCTTGGCAACTACGGTGATGCCGATGGCGACGGCATCCCCGGCACTGGCGCCGATGCCCTGACCGACTCCGATACCCTGCAAATTATCCTCGCGGCGGTCAACGACACTCCGGTGGGCGTCAACGACGCCGCCACGGCGCTCGAAGCGGGCGGCAATAACAATGCCTCCGCCGGCATCGACCCACGCGGCAATGTGCTGAGCAACGACACCGACGTCGACATCGCCACCAATGCCGATCAACTGCTGGTCGTATCCGTCGCCCCAGGCGCTGGCGCACAGATACCGCTGGCCGGTGTCACCGTGATCAACGGGCTCTACGGTCAGTTGGTCATCAGCAGCAATGGCACCTACCAATATGTGGTCGATAACAGCAACGCGGCCGTGCAGGCGCTGCGCCTTTCCGGCCAGACCTTGCAGGACACCTTCAACTACGTCCTCGCCGACCTTGCCGGGGCGAGCTCGACCGCCACATTGACCGTGACCATTCAAGGCGCCAACGACACGCCGCAGGGGGTCGATGACGACGGCGTTGCGGTTGAGGCTGGTGGCGTCAACAACGGCACTCTGGGCAGCGACGCCACCGGTAATGTGTTGACCAACGACACTGACGTCGACAGCGCTGCCAACGGCGAAACCCGCAGTGTGACCGGCGTGCGGCCGGTGGCTGAAGCAGGCACTGGCGACTTCACCAATGTCAGCGCCGCCACTGTGGTGTCGGGCCTCTATGGCACGCTGACGATCAACCCCGACGGCACTTATCGCTACGTCGTCAATAACGCCAACGACACCGTGCAACGCTTGAGTGCCGGCCAGCAGTTGGTGGAGTTTTTCAGCTATCGGCTCACCGACACTGGTGGCCTGAACGACGTCGCGCAATTGCGCATTGTGATTCAGGGTGCCAACGACAATCCGCTGGCCAGCGACGACGCCGCTACCGCGCAAGCAGCCTCCACCAACGGTAACGCCTCGGAAAGCAATCCGAGCGGCAACGTCGTGCAGTTCCCGAGTCGCCCCGGCACGATCACTCAACCGGGTGGCAACGGCGTCGATCAGGACGTCGATACCAATGACCAGCCCAGCAGCCAATTGCTGGTCAACGGCGTGATCAACAAAAGCGAAGCCAGCTACAACCCCGCTGTCGATGTGCTCAGCGGCGTCGCCACAGGCACCACGTCGGCCAACGGCACCGTGGTGGTCGGCCTCTATGGCACCCTGCGCATCGGCGCCGACGGCTCGTTCTTCTATGACGTCGACAGTACCAACGCTGCGGTTCAGGCATTGGCGTCAGGTCAGACTCTGACCGAGTTCTTCACTTATCGTGTCACCGATACCACCGGGCTGACCGACACTGCGCAACTGGTGATTACCGTGCGCGGCGTCAACGATCCACCCGTGGCGCAAAACGTAATTGCCATCGCTACCGAACAGGGCGGTGTTGGCAACGCCACGCCGGGCGTCAATCCGTCAGGCGACGTGACAGCCAATGACACCGATCCCGACGGTGATCCGCTGACAGTCACACTGATCAGATCCGGCGCCACTGGCGATCCGGGGACGCCGGTGGCAGTGAATGTCGGCGGCACGGTGATCGCCGGGCTCTATGGCACGCTGACGATTTTCCCCGACGGCAGCTACACCTATGTGGTCGACAACAGCAACCTCGATGTGCAGGCATTGCGCCGCAGCAGCGACCTGCTTTCGGAACGCTTCACCTACACGGTGAGCGATGGCAATGCGACGCCAGAAATCGACACTGCCGAAATCATCGTGCTGATTCGCGGGCAAAACGATAACCCGGTAGCGGGTGACGACTCAGGCACAGCGATCGAAGCCGGTGGCTTGAACAACAGCCAGCCGGGCCAGGATCCCACCGGCAACGTGTTGACCAACGACACCGACGTGGACGGCGGCGAAGTTCCGGCTGATCTGCCAGACCAGGCCTATGGCGAAACCCGCGCGGTGTCGTCGGTGCGCACCGGCACCGAATCGGGCAGCGGAACCGCCGGCACGCTGGGTGCGCAATTGCGTGGCACCTATGGCTGGCTGACGCTGAATACCGACGGCAGCTACAGCTATCGCCTCGACAACAGCATGGCGGCCGTCCAGGCCTTGCGCGCCGGCAACAGCCTGCTCGACTCGTTCAGTTACGAGGTGATCGATGCGGCCGGGGCAACCGATCGCGCTACGCTGAACATCAATATTCAAGGCCGCAACGACACCCCGGTCGCGCAAGACGATATCAACACGGCGACCGAAGCCGGAGGCCTGAACAACACCACGCCAGGCACCAATCCGAGCGGTAATGTGCTGAGCAATGACACTGATGTCGACGCTAACGGCGAAGCGCTCAGCGTCATCGCCGTCAATCAGGGCGCCTCGGTCGGCGTCATCGGCAGCGGCTTCAACGGCGCTTTTGGCCAACTGACCCTGAACGCCGACGGCAGCTACAGCTATCTGGTCGATAACAGTAACGCACTGGTCCAGGCGCTGCGCACCAATGCCCAGACCCTGACAGAAACCTTCACTTATCAGATCCGCGACCTCGCCGGTGCGACCAGCACCGCAACACTGACCATCACTATTCGCGGTGCCAACGACAACCCGATTGCCGCCGACGACAGTGCCGTGGCGGTCGAAGCCGGCGGCACCTTCAACGGCACGCCGGGGGTGAGTCCGAGCGGCAATGTCCTGACCAACGACGCCGATGTCGATGCCAATGACGGCAAACTGTTGACCGGTATTCGTACCGGCGGTGAAGCCGCTGGCGGTACGTTCACGACCGTCGGTGGCGCGCAAACCTTCAACGGTTTGTACGGCACGCTGATCATCAATACCGACGGCACCTACAGCTACGTGATCAACAACACGCTGGCGGCGGTTCAGGCGTTGAAGGTCGGCGACTCGCTGGTGGAAACCTTCACCTATCGCATGCGCGACATTGCCGGTGCGACCGACACCGCACAGTTGAGTATTCGCATCGACGGCGCATGGGATGCGCCAGTGGCGGCCAACGATACCGTGCTGGCCGTGGCTGATAACGGCAATGGCAATGGCGTCAATCCGAGCAGCAATGTGCTGCCCAACGACACAGACGTCGATCAGGGTGACAGCCAGACCGTCACCGGTATTCGCTTCGGTACCGAAGCCGCCGGCGGCACCCTGGCCGGGGTCAACGCCGGCACCAACAACAGCAATGGCACGCTGATCAACGGGCTCTACGGGCAACTGATCATCGGCGCCGATGGCAGCTTCACCTACAACCTCGACTCCAGCAATGCGGCGGTCCTGGCACTGGGCCCACTGCAGTTTCTCAACGAACGCTTCACCTATCAGGTCACCGACCGGGGCGGGCAAAACGATCTGGCGCAAATCAACGTCATCATCCGCGGGCGCAACCTGGCGCCTGAGGCCAACACTGACACCGCAACAGCGGTCGAGGCTGGCGGCAGCAACAATACCGAGCCGGGGATCGACCCGAGCGGCAATGTCCTGAGCAACGATACCGATGCAGAAAGCGATCCGCTGTCTGTGATCTGCATCCGCACCGGCAGCATCAACACGATCGGCACGGTGGGCAGCGTCGGCACGTCATTGCGCGGTTTGTACGGCGATCTGCTGATCAATGCCGACGGCAGCTATACCTACACCGTCGACAACAGCCTCGCTGTCGTGCAGGCGCTGCGCCAAAGTGGCCAGACCCTCAACGAAGTCTTCAGCTACACCATCGTCGACCGCTGGGGCGACACCAGCATTGCCGAGTTGCGCATCACCGTCGATGGCCGCAACGACACCCCGGTTGCCATCGACGACAACGCGACTGCCGTTGAGGCCGGCGGCGTCAACAATGGCACGGCGGGCAGCAATGCCATTGGCAATGTGCTGGACAACGATACGGACGTCGACAGCATCGCCAATGGCGAAAGCAAACAGGTGCAGGGCGTAAGCAATCAGGCCGGCCAGTCGACCGGCGCCGGGCAAGTGTTGATCGGTTTGTACGGGCAACTGACGCTGAACGCAGACGGTAGCTACACCTATGTCATCGATAACAACAATCCGCTGGTCCAGGCGTTGCGTACTGCCGGTGAAACGCTCAGCGAAACCTTCACCTATCGCATGATCGACACCGCCGGCGCGACCTCCGATGCGCGCCTGACCGTGGTGATCCAGGGTGCCAACGACGCGCCGGTCGCGCAGAACGACAGCGGTTTCGCCAGCGATCAGGCTCCCGCACCGCAAAGCACCGGCAACGTGCTGCCCAACGATGGCGACGTCGACGCCAATGACAACCTGGTAGTGGTCGGTGTGCGCACCGGTGCCGAGGCGGAGTCCGGCAGTGCTGGCGTCATTGGTCAGCCGATCATCGGTCTGTACGGCACGCTGGTGTTGAACGCCGACGGTAGCTACACCTACACCATCGACCAGAACAACCCGGCTGTGCTGGCCGCCGCTGGCCTGGGGCAAATCCTGCGAGACGTGTTCACCTACACCATCAATGACCGCAACGGCGCCAGTGACCAGGCCGAACTGCTGATCACGCTCGACATCGCCACGCCCTTCATTCCTGCACCCGGCGGCAATTTCTTCGAGCGAGATAACAGCAGTCAGAACCGTAACCTGCTGATTCCCGATCCACAACCGGCGGTTTTCGTCAGCCCGGTGGTCGAGCGCGCGGCTGCCGTATCCGAAATGACGGCCATGGGGGTGGACGGTAGCAGACTGCGTCTGGCATCGGTGGGTGAGTTCCCGAGTGAGTCGCTGGCCAATGGCCTGGGGCTGGTGCCAGGGCAATTCGTTGCGCAGGCGGTGCGCGAAAGCCGTCTCGACAGCGAACTTGACCTACTCTGGATTCAGGGGCGTCAGGGCCGTACCAGCCTGAGTGCCGATGGTTTGTTGAGCGATCCATCGCTGTTCACCTTGATCCCGGCGGATCTGACCCATGGGCCGGTGCCGTCTGATAAAGACAGTGGAAAACCGACAGCCAAAGGTTTCAGCGCGCAATTGCGCGATGCGGCCCAACGGATGCGGCCGGCAAACCGTGACGGTGCAAACAGTCGAACAGAATAAATTCGAAGAATACAAAGGAATGAACATGCGACTACATGCGACCCGGCTTCTCAGTACCGCCATCGCTTCTGCACTGTTGCTCAGTGCTTGCTCGTCAACGGAGCCGAAACCCTCCACCGACGAAGAAAACCGCCAACGGATCATTGCCGACCAGTCACGCATGTATTCCGGCCAGGAGCCGGTTACCGCCCCGATCACCTTCTACGAAGCCGCCGCCCGCGCACTGAAATACAACCTCGACTACCGCCTGAAGCTGATGGAAAGTGCCCTGGCCTCGGACCTGCGCGACGTATCCAGTCACGAGATGCTCCCGCGCCTGGTCGCCTCGGCCGGTTACGCTGGCCGTGACAACGATTCCGGCGGCACCTCGATCGGCATCGAAGACCGCCAGGTCAGCTTGCGTCCGTCGACCTCCGAAGAGCGCTATCGTGAAGTGTACGGTTTGGGGCTGAGCTGGAGTCTGCTGGATTTCGGCGTCGCTTATTACCGCACCCAGCAGAAATCCGATCAGATCCTGATGGCCGAAGAGCGTCGGCGCAAAGTTGCGCAGAATGTTCTGCAGGACGTGCGCAATGCCTATTGGCGTGCTCTTGGCGCCCAACGTCTGATGCCCGAAGTCGACAAATTGCTGATGCGCACCCACACCGCGCTGACTTCGGCTCGTGAGGCCGAAACCCGTGGCCTGCTGCCGCGTCAGGAAATCCTCGCTTACCAACGCGCCCTCCTCGACTCGATCTACCTGCTGACCGTGCGCCGCCAGGATCTGGAATTCGCCCAGGCCGAACTGTCGGCGCTGATGTCGCTGCCGCCAGGTTCGAAAATGATTCTCGCCGATACGGCTGATCCAGCTTTGCCAGAGGTGCGGCAAAGCATGGCGCGACTGGAACAGTTGTCGCTGGAAAACCGCCCGGAAATCATGGAAGAGTGGTATCGCAAACGGGTCAACCAAAAGGATCTGGAGATCGCCAAAGCGCAGTTGTGGCCGAATGTCAGCGTCGATTTCGGCTACAAATACGACTCCAACAAATACCTATACAACAACGACTGGATGAGCACCGGCCTGCAAGTGTCGATGAACCTGATCCGCCTGCTGCAATTGCCTGCGCTGAACGCCGCCGAGAAATCCCAGAGCGAAACCGACGACACCCGTCGCGTGGCGCTGTCGATGGCGATTCTCACGCAAGTGCGGGTCGGCACCCTGCGCTATCAACTCGCGCGTCAGGAAGTCGAGTTCGCCGAAGACAGCCTGCGCGTCGACCGCAGTCTGCTCGACTACGCGCAAGCCGCCAAGACCGGTGCGCTGGGTTCGGAACTGGAAGTGATCCGCTCCGAGGGACGTTATCTGCTCTCGCGTTATCAGCGTGAAGCGGCGTTTTCCAGCGCCCAGGCAGCATGGGGGCGGATGTACAACTCGGTGGGCCTCGACGTATTGCCCAAAGAAATTAAACAACACGACATCAAGACCCTGGCCCGGGAAATCCAGCGCACCTTGAATGAACAAGAACAGCAACGCCTGCTCGCCGCCACTTCGCAAGGAACGCCGAATGCGCAAAATCGCCCTTGAGTCCCGTTTCGGGGCCCTGCTGTTGGCCTGTCTGATCCTGCCGGTCCACGCCGAAGAGAGTCCTTCTGCTCCCATACTGGAAAGTGCCAGCGCAATACGCGTATTACTCGCCGCCGAACTTGAAACCACCCTGTCCAGCCATATGGCCGGTACGTTGGGCGAACTGAAAACGGGTTTTGGTGAACAGGTCGCCAAGTCCGCCGTGCTCGCCCGCTTCAACTGCAATGAAGCCGAAGCCCGCGCCAAAGTCGCCGCCGCCGAACTGGCGATGGCCAAACAGAATCTGCAAGCGAAACAACAATTGCGTCAGCTCAATGCCGTTGGCGATATCGAAGTGTCGATGGCCAATACCGAGGTGCAGAAGGCTGACGGTGCGCGGGCGATGGGCGCGGCGCAGAGCAGTTATTGTCAGGTACTTGCGCCGTTTTCCGGGCGCGTCGCCAAAGTGTATGTGAAGCCTTACCAGACCGTAGCGGCAGGCACTCCGCTGTTTGATCTGGTCAGTGACGGCGCGCTCAAAGTGCGCCTCAACGTGCCGTCCAATTTGTTGAAAGACCTCAAGCCTGGCCTGCCACTGCAAGTCAGCATCCATGAAACCGGCAAGACCTATCCGGCCCATGTCAGCGGTATCAACTCACGCGTCGATGCGGTGGCGCAAACCGTCGAACTGGAAGCGCGACTCGACAACAAATACCCGGATCTGATGGCCGGCATGAGCGGCACTGCACAGTTCGATCAAGCTGCTCACCCATGACAATGAACGAGCCGCTGCCTCACCCTCACCTGCTGCTGGAACTTGATGCACTGCGCGACAAAGCCATGGCCGCCGACTCGCTGAATGCGCTGGCGTTCAGCATGGCCAACGACTTTTACCCGTTGCTGCAGTTTCATCAGGCACTGGTATTTGCCCAGCGTGAATCATCACTGGAACTGTTGAACGTCTCGGGCCTGTCGCGGCCCAGCGAGGACTCGCCGTATCTGGTGTGGTTACGCCGCGCCAGTCGCTGGGTGGCGGCGCAGGTGCCTGATGGTGAACCGGTCTGGCTCTCGCAGGATGCAGCTAAGCCACCGGCCGATATCGCCGAAGGCTGGAACGAATGGTGGCCGGCCGGGCTATGGTGCGTGCCGGTGCAGGATCGCGATGACCAGCGGCTGGGAATGCTGATCATTTTGCTGGAGCAGGAACCGCCGACCGTGTTGTGGCAACACCTCAAGGGGCTGGTCAGCACTTGGGCGTATTGCTGGTCGGCGCTGACCCGGCGCAAGCGTTTCAGTCGCTGGCGGCCGAATCGCAAACAGCTGTTGCTGGCGTTGATCGTGATGGGCGCCCTGCTGTTGTTGCCGGTGCGGCAAACCGCGTTGGCGCCAACCGAAATCGTCTCGCGCCAGGCGCAGATCATCAGTTCGCCGATCGACGGTGTAATTGAAAAAATTCAAGTCCGGCCGAATCAACCGGTCGACGCTGGCACGCCGCTGTTCTCGCTCGACGAAACCACCCTGCGCAGCCGCGCCGAAGTACTCGGCAAGGAAGTCGCGGTGGCCGATGCCGAGTTGCAGGCCGCCAGTCAGCGCGCGTTCGATAACTCGCAAAGCAAAAGCGAACTGACCTTGCTGGCCGGTCGCGCGCAGCAACGCCGGGCGGAATTGGCCGCCGTGCAGGCGCAGCTCAAGCGCACACAGGTTTTGTCTCCGCGCAGCGGCGTCGCAGTGTTCAGCGACCCCAACGACTGGCTGGGCAAACCAGTGGTGACTGGCGAACGCATCATGCAAGTGGCTGATCCGACACAACCGGCGATGCTGATCCAACTGGCGGTGGCCGATGCTATCGCGCTGGAGCCGGGCGCCGAAGTCACGCTGTTCCTGACCGCGCATCCGCTGACGCCGCTCAAAGGCGAAATCCTCGAAACCAGTTATCAGGCGCGTCCCGGCGATGACGGCGTGGTCGCCTATCGCTTGCTCGCCAGCATCGAAGGCGCCCCGGAACACGCGCGCCTCGGCCTGCACGGCACGGCGAAAATCTACGGCGGGCGAGTCATGCTCGGTTATTACCTGCTGCGCCGGCCTTTGGCGACGCTGCGCGCCTGGAGCGGTTGGTAATGCTCGACCCGGCCGATCTGCCCGTCCCGCCACTGCGCGAAGACTTGCGCCTGAGCGAAGCAGCCCACGGCAGCAATGGTGAACCGGCGTGGGTGATTCAAGACACGGTAATAAACCGCTTTTACCGCATCGGCTGGCTCGAGTTCGAGTGCCTGCTGCGCTGGGGCCAGTCACCGCGCAAGATCAGCGAGCAGATTGCCGAAGGCACGGCGCTGCGGCCTGATGTCGAGCAGGTACTGGATTTTCGCCAGTTTCTCGAACAGCATCAATTATTGCGCTCAGGCCCGGCGGCACTGGAACGCCTCAAAGCCAAAGGCGAAGAAGGTGGCTGGCTGACCTGGCGCTGGTGGCTGCATCACTACCTGTTTTTCCGTATACCGTTGCTGCGCCCGCAGAAGCCACTGCAGCATCTCGCGCGCGCATTGGGCTGGTTGTTTCATCCACTGACAGGGATGCTGGTACTGAGTCTCAGCGTGCTGGGTATTATTCTGGTCTTGCAGCAGTGGGACGTTTTCACCAGCGCCGTGGTCGAGTCGTTTTCCACCGAAGGCCTGTTCAGTTTCGCCCTCGCGTTGATCGTCGCCAAAACTCTGCATGAACTTGGTCATGCACTGGTCGCCACCCGTTTGGGCTTGCGCGTCGGGCACATGGGTATTGCGTTCGTAGTGATGTGGCCGATGCTCTACACCGACACCGGTGAGAGCTGGAAACTCAGCCGCTCGCGGCAACGCTTGGCGATTGCCTCGGCAGGGATTGTGACCGAACTGTCGCTGGCCGGAATCTCCACGCTGGGTTGGGCCTTGTGTGATCCCGGTGCTTTGCGCAACGCCCTGCTCTATCTGGCGACCACCAGTTGGTTGCTGTCACTGGCGCTGAATGCCAGCCCGTTCATGCGCTTCGACGGGTACTTCATTCTTTCCGACCTGCTCGATTTCCCCAACCTGCACGAACGCGCCTCGGCACTGGCTCGCGTAACCCTGCGGCGCAATCTGCTGGGCTTGCAGGAGGAGTGGCCGGAGGAGTTTCCAACCGGCCAGCGGCGTTTGCTGGTGACTTTCGCGATCATCACCTGGTTATATCGCTTGGTATTGTTTCTGGGGATCGCGCTGGCGGGCTATCTGTTCTTTTTCAAGGTGCTGGGGATTTTCCTGTTCATGGTCGAACTGTCGTGGTTTATAGCAATGCCGGTGATGCGCGAACTGGGACACTGGTGGAAAAACCGCGCGGCAATTCCCAGCCGGCGCAAGGTGACGTTTTACGCGCTGCTGCTGTTGATACTGCTGGGGCTGGCGATGCCATGGCGCACACAGATCGATGCAGTCGGCGTGGCCCGGGCCGAGCACCAGTTGCGCGTGTATGCGCCCTACCCGGCGCGCCTGCAATCGATTCACCCGCAGGGCCCGGTCAAGGCTGGGGAAACGCTGATCACCCTGGACGAGCCGGATATCGCCTCGCGTCTGCATACCAGCGAAGCCAGTGCGCGCAGCTATGAGGCGCGGCTGTCCGGGCTGATCGCCGATCCCGGCGGCCTGGCGGAAGACGCCGTGACTCGCCAGCGCCTCAATGTGCAATTCGAAGAAGCTCGCGCTGCCCGCTCGGAGATCGCCCGACTCAACCTGCAGACACCGTTTGCCGGGGTATGGCTCGACGTCAATCCAGACTGGAAAGCCGGGCAATGGGTCGGCCGTCAGGAGGCATTGGGTATGCTGATTGATCCGCGCAGTTGGCAGGTCGACGCTTATGTCGCCCAGGATCAGGTGCACCGCATGGCCACCGGCGATCACGTTCGTTTCTATGCGGATGGCCAGACCACGCCACTGTCCGGCCGTGTCGTGCAGATCGGCAGCACCCGCGCCAGTCAGCTGTCGCATCGCATGTTGTCATCACGTTTTGGCGGACCCGTGCCGACGACCAGTGCCGAACCTGCGCTGATTCCGAGCAACGCGCTGTTTCAGGTGCTGATTCAGCTCGATGAGCCGCTACCGAGCCTGCGCGAAACCCGTGGGCATCTGAAGATTGAGGGGGAGCGCCGCAGCCTGCTCGCCGACGGTGCGACGCACGTACTGGCGGTATTGATGCGCGAAAGCGGCTTCTGACAATACCGTCTAGCCAGCAACGACAAATACGATAATCGGCCCGCACACGGCCAGCAGCACATTGGAAATCGCATAGCACACAGTGAACCCGATCACCGGGGTGTTACTCCCGGACTGCTCGATGATCTTGTTCATCGACGCTGCCTCGGTCTGCGCACCGGCCAAGGCGCCAAACAGGATCATAGGGTGCAAGCGCAGCACATAACGACCGAAATACAGCGCCACCAGTGGCGGCACAATCGTCACCACGGCCCCGGACAGCAACAGTGCCAGGCCCTGCTCTTTCATTGCGGCAAACGCCGCCGGCCCGGCGAGCAAACCGACCACGGCGCCAAACGCCGTCAGGCCAAACTCGGAAAACGCCCATTGCGCTGCCGGCGGCAACGCGCCGATTTCCGGGTGGCGCGAGTTGTACCAGCCAATCACCAGCGCGGCGACCAGCACCCCGCCGCCGATGCCCAGCTCCACCGGAATCATGCCGACATGGGTCGAGAGCAATCCCAGCAGTGAGCCAAGCACCATGCCCAGCGTGTGCATGGCGATATCGCTTTTGTAGTTGTTCTTGCGGATCCGCCCCAAGCGTTTGGCAATCGCCTCGACACTGGCAGTGCGCCCGGTCAGCGTCAATACGTCGCCCCGGCGCAGCACGGTGTTGGGCAGCAGTGGCAGTTCGTAGCCCTGGCGGCAGATGGTGTTGACGAAACAGCCCAGGCGTCCATCGCTGGCCAGCCGGGTTTTCGCTTCATGGATGGTCTTGCCGGCAAACTCTGCCGCCGTCAGGACGATGTCCACTTCCCGCGTGGGGAATGACAGCGACTCGGGGTGATCGATTTCCGGGCCGACCCAATGGCTCAGTGTGCCCACGGCATCGCGCAACGCGTATACGCCAAGGATATCGCCGGCCATGAGTACCAGGTTTTCATCGCGTTCGATGATCTGCCCGGCCCGAACCACGCGCTCAACGGTCAATGAGTCATGCAGTTTTTCAAAATCGATGATGCGCTGGCCATCCGCCTGACCATTGCTCGCCACTTGGTGAGCCCGCACGACCATGCGCGTGTAGGGCACGGTGATCGCCTCTTCTTCCTTGGCGATGCCCAGTTCCAGCTCCAGTTCACGCGCCGATTCGCGCAGATTCACCCCGAGCAGCTTCGGCGCAATACTGCCGACAAACACGATCAGGCCAATGGTGCCGAACAAATAGGTAATGGCGTAGGCAATTGCCATGTGGCTGTTGAGTTGGGCCTTGGCTGCGGGATCAATCGTCAATTGGTTAATCGCGCTGGTCGCGGTGCCCATGATCGCCGTGTCGGTCAGCGCACCGGCACCGAGGCCTGCGGTGAACCCAGCGTCGAGATCGAACACCGAGTACATCAGCAGAATCGCCCCCAACGCGGTGGCACACAGCACCACCGAGAGCAGCACCAGTTTCAGAGTGCCGCGATTGAGGCTGCCGAAAAACTCCGGGCCACTCTTGAAACCGACGGCATAGATGAACATCACGAAAAACACCGATTTCAGGCCCGCCGGCACTTCCAGACCGATCTGCCCGATCAGCAAGCCCATCAGCAACGCGCCGGCCACTGAGCCGAGGTGAAAACTGCCGATGTGAATCCGACCGACAAAACCGCCTAGGGCAATGGCCAGGAACACTGCGATTTCCGGGTCGGTGCGCAAGGCGTGCAGGATGAATTCGAGCATGGGGCGGACTCCTTTGAGCGGCGTTCACTGATCCTTCGGTTTTTGCGCGGGTGCCGTGTACCAATTTTCCCTTGGCACCCTTTTCTCGCTCTGCGGATCGCCCAAATAGTGCGGCGACATGATCTGCACGCCGTACTCGTTGAACACGTCCTGAATATTGGCGTGAAGCATGCTCAGCAGCACCGCGCGCGGACGTGGCTGGCTCGGGATCGCTTGGGCGACCAGGCGGTATTCGGGATAGAAATCCGACAGAGCAGTCTGGAACACCTGCGCCGGCGGCTCTTCGAGAATTCCCGGTGTGCGCTTCGCGGCTTCCAGCAGCATCGCTTCGACCTGACGCCAGGGTGTGTCGTAGCCGATCGTCACCACCGTGTCGACGACATAACCCGGGCCTTGTACGGTGCGCGAGTAGTTTTTGGTGACGGTGCCGGTGATCATTGAATTGGGCAGTGTCAGCACTTCACCCAGACCGGTGCGAATCCGGGTTGTGAACATGCCCAGATCGGTGACGGTGCCTTCGTACTCGCCGATCCTGACGAACTCGCCGGGGCGCAAAGTGCGCGTGTAGGTCAGGATCAAGCCGGCGGCTGCCTGTCCGACAACGCTGGTCGCGCCGAGGGAAATCATCAGGCCGATCAGCACCGACAAGCCTTTGAATGCATCGGTGCCGGCCCCTGGCAGATACGGATAGGCCATCGCCAGGGCAAACAGCCAGACCGCCAGCGCCGTCAGCCGTTGGGTCGGTTGCAGGGTTTCATGAGTGAGCCAGCTGAACGTGCCCGGCATCGCCATGCGCCGCAGGATGCGTCGGGTAAACGCGATGACGCCACGGGCGATAAAGAAAATCGCCAGTGCCACGCCCAGCCCGGGAATTGCCCCGACAATGCCTTGCAGTAAATAACCGGCCAGTTCGAACAGGTAGTTGTTGAGGCTTTCACCCCATGGCCGGGTATAGGGAAACCGCGACAGGACAAAGCCCAGCCACTCATAGGTCAGCAGCAGAATCACCAGCCAGCGCAGCAGCAACAGGAAACGGCTGACCAGCGGATAAAGGAAGTTAGAGTCGATCAGTTGCACCCGGCCGACCTTCAGGGCCTGGGTGTGGCGATCCATCAGTTCAGGCAGTTTTGCCAGCAGTTTTCGACGCAAATACGCCAGGCACCAAAGCAGCGCGAGGTAAATCAGCGTGGCGAGAGCTGCCAGTGCCAACGAGCGCAGAATCAAGTCGAGACTACGCGCCTCGTGGGTTTCGTAGACCACCTGGCGCAACTTCTCGGCGGCACCTTCGGCGGCTTGTTGCACTGAGGAATAGGCCAGCGCGTCAATATCCTTGGGGGCAACGATAAACGCACGTTTGGCGCCGATCAGCACCAAATAGCTGTCCTGGATCGGGTCAACGGTGACCGTCAGATCATCTGCCTCATCCAGCGCTTCATTGATGACCATCTTCGCTCGCTTGACCCGCGAGGCCGGCGCCTCACCCAGTATCGTCGCGCGAAACAGCATGTTGCTGCGGTTGGCAATCTTGAGCTCAACCGCCTCGTCGGTAGACTTTGTCGCTTCTTCGGCGGCCCAGCCGAGCCCGCTCCATAGCGCTGAACACACCACCATCGATACCGCCAGCAGCCTGTTTCGCATGCGCCTGTTTCCTTACGCCCAAGTGTCGAAGGTGGATTCGTTAGCCAGCGTAGTTCAGCGATGAAAGGTTGTCAGATCAGAAGATCGAGCTATTTAAAACTTTGGAGCGCCCGCAACATGCGGTGAAAAGCGACGAATTAGAATTCGCCCACTATGCTGGCTGAAGATAAAAAACATTGGGCAAATAAGTCGATTCTTCACATACCAGGGAGACCGTAATGTCCAAGCCGCCTCAATTGATGTTGCCGCTGACCTTGGCGTTACTGCAAAGCGGTGTGACCTACGCAGCAGACTCCGCCGAACTTGCCAAACAAGCGCTTAACCCCGTTGCCGCAATGTATAGCCTGCCCGTGCAATACAACTGGGATCAACATGCAGGACCCAGCCGAAACGGAATACAAAGCGTCACCAACATTCAGCCGGTGCTGCCGTTCACACTGAACGAAAACTGGAATCTGATCTCCCGAACAATCCTGCCAGTGATCGATCAACACGGCTTTGCTGCAGGTGGCGCGGCCGACAAGTCCGGCATGGGAGACGTCACCCAAAGCTTTTTCTTTTCACCAAAAAAAGCTACCGACAGCGGATGGATAGTGGGCGCAGGCCCTGCTCTGCTGATTCCAACCGGCAGTGATGAACTGCTGAGCAGCGAGCAATGGGCGGCCGGGCCCACGATCGTCGCGCTCAAACAAGCCAACGGCTGGACGCACGGCATTCTCGCCAATCATCTCTGGGGGCTTGAAGGTAGCCCGCCAGATGACAAGGACAAGGTCAATCAAACCTTCCTGCAACCGTTCCTCTCCTACACGACCAGTCAATTGACGACATATGGAGTTAACAGCGAGTCGAGCTATAACTGGCGGTCAAGTGAGTGGTCTGTCCCGATAAACATTACTGTTACCCAGTTGATGAAGATTGGGGGACACCCGATTACCGTCCAGGCCGGACCACGTTACTGGGCTGACAGTGCCAGGAATGGTCCTGAGGGTTGGGGGTTTCGTGCGGCAATTACCTTTTTGTTTCCGCGTTAACTGTTGCTTTGTGCCGCTTATCCCAAAGCGAGCATCAAGTCCGGGCAGAAATCCAGTGGTGGTCTATCGTCCTTATGGTTGTCGAATTGCGCTGTTCATTTCGGAGCACAGTCGTACTTTTTCAACGCATTCGCAGCATTAACAGGACCGCATCTGACATAGAAGTCGCATTTGTGCGACCCACCTGCCAAGGAGCCAGTCTTATGACTAGCGTACGCAAGTGGTTACCCAAATTCGCCATACTGGCGACGTCGCTCATTGCTTTATCGACAACCGTTTCAGCCGCCGACAAACCCAACATCCTTGTGATCTTCGGTGATGACGTTGGGCAGACCAACATCAGTGCGTACTCACATGGGGTCGTTGGCTATAAGACGCCAAACATCGATCGAATTGCCAAAGAAGGCATGATGTTTACCGACTACTATGCGGAGAACAGCTGCACCGCCGGGCGTTCGACATTCATCACCGGTCAATCACCACTGCGGACCGGGCTCTCTAAAGTCGGTATGCCGGGCGTGCCAGTCGGTCTGCAAGCAAGGGATGTGACGATCGCCCAAGCGCTGAAATCCAAGGGTTATGCGACCGGACAATTTGGCAAGAACCACTTGGGCGACAAGGATGAATACCTTCCCACCAACCACGGCTTTGATGAATTCTTCTGTAACCTCTATCACCTCAATGCCGAAGAAGAACCCGAGCGCGAGCTGTGGCCGAAAGACGATGCGAGTTTCGTCAAGGCAGCCTCGCCTCGCGGCGTGATCCACAGCTTCGCCGACGGCAAGATCGAAGACACCGGGCCGCTGAACAAAAAACGAATGGAAACCATTGATGACGAGACCACTCAGGCCGCCATCAACTTCATGGATAAACAAGCGAAGGCTGACAAACCATTTTTTGTGTGGATGAACACTACGCGCATGCACGCATTTACTCATGTGCGCGAATCGATGAAAGGCCAGAGCGGCATGCCGGGTAATGAATATGCAGACGGCATGCTGGAACACGACGGTGATGTAGGCAAATTGCTCAAAGCCGTTGATGACCTGAAAATTGCCGACAACACCATCGTGGTCTACACCACCGACAACGGTCCGAACCAATGGTCTTGGCCTGACGCTGCAACTACCCCGTTCCGCAACGAGAAGAACTCGAACTGGGAAGGTGCTTTCCGCGTACCGGCGATGATCCGTTGGCCTGGCAAGATCAAGGCCGATTCGGTTTCAACGCAAATGCTCTCCGGTCTTGACTGGTTCCCAACACTGCTTGCCGCTACGGGCGACACCGATATCAAGGAACGCCTGCTGAAGGGGGCCGACGTTGGTGGCAAAAACTTCAAAGTCCATCTGGATGGCTTCAACCAGCTCGATTACCTCACCGGGAAAACCGAAAAGAGTGCTCGTGATGAGTTCTACTATTTCAGCGATGACGGCGACTTGGTGAGCATGCGTTACGGCGACTGGAAACTGGTGTTCTGCGAACAACGCGCACCAGGAGGCTTGAAGGTCTGGAGTGAACCCTTCACATGCCTGCGGGTACCAAAGCTTTTCAACTTGCGCATGGACCCTTACGAGCGCGCCGACGTAGTGTCCGACCAGTATTACGACTGGCTGTCCAAGAACGACTTCCTGGTATTCAATGGCATTCGCAAAGCAGCAGCGTTCCTGCAGACTTTTGTCGACTACCCGCCTAGCCAACGTCCAGCCAGCTTCAGCATTGATCAGATTCGGGCTGACGTAGACAAAAAAATCGAGGAGAAAATGAAACAGCAAAAATAACAGGAGCTGCTGCCAAGCGTCCGCCCGAGGGCGGACGTTTTGCTTTTGGGACCGAGTTGCACTACTGATCCTGGATGAAAGGAAAGCAAAGCAGTGGAAAGAAAGACTTCAGTCGCCAGCTTCTTGTTATCCATCACTGCGCTCGGAGTGAGTCCCGTGTTACTTGCGGCCGAGGGTGGCGTTGGGCGTCCGATTACAGGCCAACAGGTATATTCCAACGCAGGGGTAGTACCACCAGAACCTGGCTGGATCATGTCACTGACCAGCATCTGGTACGAAGGTGATTTAAAGGGCAATAAGGGCGTGCCCATTGTCGGTAGAGTTGGCGGAGATCTGGATATGAAAGTGTCCTATACCATCGCCAACTTCACTCATGTCTGGGATACCGGCAAAGGTCGATGGAACTATGCATCGGCTATTGGCGTGCCGGTGCAATATACCGATGTAACAGTGGATCTTACCCAACCTCGGGGCCGCGTGCTGGGGGCAGAAGACACGGGTACCCAGTTTGCGGATATTCTGGTCACACCCATCGCTGCCGGTTATCACTTCGACGCGCAGAACCACATATCCTTTTCCCTTCCGGTTTACCTCCCGACAGGTGCCTACAACGATAATCGCCTGGCCAACCCTGGCCAGAACAACTATACGTTCATGCCGACCTTCGCCTTCACCCACTTGGACGGCTCGGGTGGCGAAATGACGCTGTCCTCCGGCTTAGAGTTCTATACCGAGAACGAAGCCACCGATTATCGCAATGGCAACATTTTCACCTTTGATGCGCTCTGGACGCACGGGTTCGGAAACGGGTGGAGCGCAGGCGTCGTCGGTGGGTATGTGCAGCAGATTACCGACGACAAAGGCCAGACTGCTGATTCATTCGGCGGCTATCGCGGTCGCTCCGTGGGAGCCGGTCCGGTGGTCGGCTGGGCGGGTAAATTAAGTGATGCTCAAGCGAATGTCAGCGCTCGCTGGGTGCCGGAGTTCGATACTAAAAACAGGCCGGAAGGTAGCGGTTTGGCGGTCAGTTTGACGCTGGCTTTCTTTTGAGCATCCGACTCACCAACCAATTCATCCGACCTGAACACTACGCGCGTTCGACGAGTTTATCCTGCTCTACTAAAAGTCCATCGTCGCCGACAGCAGATACGTTCGCGGAGTCGAAAGCGTCAATCCCGGCTCGCTGTCATCCGAAGCGCCCGCTGAACTCCAGTAGCGTTTATCCAGCACGTTTTCGACATTTGCGCGCAAGGTAATCGTCTTCTCGTCGAACTTGAAAGCATAGCGTGTGCCGACGTCGAACCGTTCCCAGGAGTCGATTTCCTTATCGTTGGACTGGTCCAGATACTGCGAACTCGAATAGATTCCACGGCTGGTCAATGTCAGGCCCTGCACAGTCGGCACGTCCCACTCCGCGCCGAGGTTGACGTTGTATTTCGGTGTTGCCGGCGCACGGTTGCCGTCGAATGTGCCGTTGGTGGTGTGGGTCAGTTCGCTGTCGATATACATCACACCGCCGAGCAATCGGAAGCCCTTGAGCGGTTCGCCAAATACGCTCAGTTCTGCGCCGTTGTTTTCGCGCTTGCCGTTCGGGCCGAAGACTCGCGTGGTGGCGTTGGTTTCGTACGCCGGTTGTTTGATGCGGAACACCGCTGCCGTCAGCGCGTACGCGCCCGCGTCGAACTTGGCGCCGACTTCGACCTGGCGGCTGATGAACGGTGGGAAG
>Ga0157369_10002742_pt1 | contig 21036 bp, 24 predicted proteins | sample C25metaG_FD_113461 | JGI IMG/M metagenome (GOLD analysis project Ga0157369, IMG submission 113461) | Corn rhizosphere microbial communities from Kellogg Biological Station, Michigan, USA - C2-5 metaG | ecosystem: Host-associated > Plants > Roots > Rhizosphere > Soil | place: USA: Michigan...
CGCGCGCAAACGCGACGCGGCGAGCTCGGCCTGCGTGAGCGCGAGCCTACTGCCGCGGCTGCCGACGCGGATCAGCACAGCGACGCGTCCGCCTCACGGGACGCCCACACGCCGGGGCGCCCCCGCGCTTCACCCGGACGAAGGCCGTCGGCACCTGGAGCGGGAGCGGGCGAACCTTCACCGCTCGTCCTCGAGACCGAAGAGGTGGCGCACGGCGTCAGCATAAATCACCCCATCGGCCGCCGCGGCGGCCTGCTTCATGCGCACGGTCGGCAGGTGCAGGAGCTTGTTGACGATCTGTGCGGTGAGCGACTCGACGGCGCTGCGCTGGCTCTCGTCGAGCCGGCCGAGGACCGGCTCGGCTTTGCGCAGCTCGGCCTCGCGGATCTCCTCGGCGTGTGCGCGGAGCGAGGCAATCGCGGGGACGACGTCGAGCGACGCATGCCACTCGTGGAACTTCTCTGCCTCCGCCGCGACGATCGTCTCCGCACGCTCCGCCTCGCTGCGGCGCCCCGCGAGCGTTTCGACGACGATCGCCTGCAGGTCGTCGATGTCGTAGAGGAAGCAGCCGTCGAGCTCGTGGATTGCCGGATCGAGGTCGCGTGGAACGGCGAGGTCGATCAACAGGAGCTGGCGACCGTGCCGGTTTCGCTCGACGGTCTCGGCGTCGAGCACGACGTCCGGGGAGCTCGTCGACGAGACGACGACGTCGACCGACGCGAGCTGCGCTGCGAGCTCGTCGCGGTCGGTCTTGCTGTTCGCGGTCAGAACGATCTCGGCGCCGCGCGTCCGCAGGTTCCGCGCCGCCTGCTCGCCGACCTCGCCCGTGCCGATCATCAGGATCCGGCAGCCGTCGAGGTCGCCGAAGACCTGCTCGGCGAGCGCCGCCGCAGCGGCGGAGACCGAAGACGGGCTCTCGCCGATCGCGGTCTGCGTACGCACCTTTCTCCCTGCGTGCAGGGCGCTCCGGAACAGGCGGTCGAGCAGCAGGCCGGGCGTCCCGTGCTCGTGCGCCGCGCGCACCTGGCCGAGGATCTCCCCTTCGCCGGGCACGAGCGAGTCCAGGCCGGCGGCGACGCGGAACAGATGGAGTGCGGCCGCACGGTCGCGCAGCCGGTAGAGCGCGGGCTCGACGTCCGCGAGCGCTCCGACGGCGCGCCGCTCTGCGTCGTCGGCATCTTCGGCCGCGACGTAGACCTCCGTGCGGTTGCACGTCGACAGCACCACAGCCTCGCCGAGTTGCTCCGCGAGCGCGTGCGCCTGTTCCGGGTCGAGCGCAACGCGCTCCCGCACCTCGACGGGGGCATGATGGTGCGACGTGCCGACGAGGACGAGGTGCATCAGGCGAAATGGGTCGCGGGAAGGGCGAGACGGACGATGATGACGAGCACGAATCCGGCGAGCGCGAGATACGCGGCGCGGCGACCGGTGAGGCCGCGCACACGCAGCACGAGGTACGCCGCCCACACGAGCCAGGTGACGCACGTCGCGATCACGAGCGCGTCGACGGAGTCGCCGCGGTTGATCAGACGACCGATGCCGACGCCGATTCCGAGCGTCAGGGCCGGCAACGAGTACGCGGCGAGCCGGAACGCGAGGCCGTCGAGCGTCGCGAGCGACGGCGCCGGCCGGCGGAGGATCGTCGCATTGCGCTGTTTCAACCGGCGCTCCTGCCAGAGATAGAGGGCAGACATGCCCGCCACGAGCGTGAAGCCGGCGAACGCGACGAGCACGAGGCCGACGTGCACGACGAGGAAGAGGTTGGAGTAGTGGCTCCGCTCGCCGACACCGGTGCCACCGCCGGCGCGCGAGACGATGAGCAGCGCGGCCGCGAGCGGCATCACCGTCAGCCCGAGCAGGCGGTAGGGACGGCGGCTCCCCCAGAAGAGATAGGCGCTGACGACGAACCAGACGAAGAGGTCGAGCGAGCCGGCCCACGTGCTCCACGGAAAGCCGTCGTCGCGTGTCGCCTGGACGACGAGCAACGCCGTCTGTGCGAGCCAGCCGAGCCGCACGCCCCAGAGCGCCGCGCGCCCTGCGACGCCGGGCCGACGCGCGTCGCCGACGTAGCCGAGCGCGGCCTCGCCGTAGAAGAGCAGCGCCGGCCAGAAGAGGAGCTCAGCCATCGCGCTCTTGCTCGAGCTTGTCGATGTCGCGCTCCATCCGCTGCACCTTCAGTGCGATGATCACCACGTACAGCAGGACGACGCCGAAGACGACGCAGTACGCGGCAGTGACGTATTTCTCGGCAGTCGTCATTCCGGCTCCCGGCGCCGGCAAAGCCGGCACCTCCGCTCTTTGCTGAGCTCCGTCGAGCCTACGCTCATGCGAGCCGCAGCTCCCGGAGTCGTACGTCGAGCAGCTTGCCCGCGAGCTCGACGCGGTAGAGCGTGTACGCGAGCACGAGCACCGCGACCTGCGAGACGATGTACGCAGCGAGGATCCAGCCGCCGAAGTTCGGGCCGTGCCGCGTGAAGACCTGCGGGTGGATCAGGCTCTGCGAGAGCCGGATCGCGAGGAAGCTGACCGGTACGAGCACGACGCCGAACAAGGCGTACACGGCGCTCAGGTTCGCGCGCTGCGGGCCGGGGTCGACCGAGAAGCGCAACATGAAGTACGCCGCGTAGAAGAGGAAGAGGACGAGAAAGAGCACGAGCTGGTTCTCGCTCCAGACCCACCAGTGGCCCCACGAGATCTTGGCCCAGATCGAGCCGGTGAGGAGCACCAGCACCCCGAAGATCACGCCCTGATGGACGGCGACGTAGCTCTCGAGATCGGCGCGTGGGTCCCGCTTCCAGAGATGGCGCAGCGCCTTCCACGCACCGGCCCCGAAGCAGAGGTACGCGGTGAAGGCGATCGAGACGTGGAAGTAGAAGATCCGCTGCGAGAACCCCTGATCGGCGTCGTTCGGCGCGACGAAGAAGACGAGCGCGAGCGCGAGCGTGACGAGCACGAGGGAGGCCGTCGCGAGCACGGGCAGGGGGATCCGGCGCACGAGATCGATTGTGCCTACTCGACCACGACGTACTCGAAGGCTGCCCAGCAGAGCAGCGCGAAGAGCAGGTCGTAGAGACCGAGGAAGCCGAGGTAGCGGCCGGGGCCGTGGACGACCGAGGCGCCGACGCCGCCGATGACGAGGGGGATCGCGAGGGGCAGGAAGAGGAGCGGCAGGAGCAGCTCCCGCGCGCGGGTGACCACGGCCGTCGCCCCCACGAACGTCCCCACGGCGCAGATGCCGAGGTCGGCAAGCGCGACGCCGGCGACCGTCGATCCGCGCAGACCGTGGAAGAAGAGCTCGAACAACGGCAGCGCGACGATCTCGGCCGCGGCGAGAAACGTGAGCGTCGCGAGCGACTTCGCGAGCCAGATCGCGCTGCGGTCGCACGGGGCGAGCACGAGCGCGTCGAGCGTCCGCTGCTCCCGTTCGGGCACGAACGCGCGACCGAGCGCGAGCAGGGCGGTGAAGACGATGGCGACCCAGAGCAATCCGCTCGCCGCGAGCCGCGACGATCCCGCGGGAAGCGAGAAGTGGAAGACGACGAACACCGCAGCGACGAAGAGCAGCATCGCCGGCAGCGTGTCGCGCGCGCGCAGCTCGAGCAGCAGATCCTTGCGCGTCAGCGCGCCGACGTCAGAGAGATAGCTCACTCGTCGCCAGTCGCCGGACCCGTTGCGGATCATGTGTCGAAACGAGGAACGTCCGCTCGCCGCGCAACTCCGCAAGCTGCGCGTCCAGCAGCTCCGCTCCCTGCGCGTCGAGCGCCGTGTACGGCTCGTCGAGAATGAGGAGCTGCGGATCGTGCAGGAGAACTCGGCAGAGCGCGAGCCGCTGCGTCATCCCGCGCGAGTACGCGGCGACCCGTTCGTGGCGCGCTTCCCACAGACCGAACCGCTCGAGCAGCATGCCGATCCGCTCGCGCCGCTCCGGCACGTGGTACAGCCGTCCATACAGCTCGAGGTTCTCGAGTGCCGTCAGCTCGCGATAGACGAGTGGGTCGTGCGCGAGCAAGCCGATGCGCTCGCGCGTCACGTCGACATGCAGCTCGCCCTCGCTCGGCAGCGCCAGCCCTGCGACGAGCCGCAGGAGCGTCGTCTTGCCGGAGCCGTTCGGCCCGGTGACGACGGCGAATGCACCGTCGGCGACGTCGAGGTCGACGCCCCGCAGGACGCGCTTGTCGCCGAAGCGGCGGCCGAGGCCGCGCGCCGCGATCACGTGACCGCGTCGACGATGACGAACGCGGCGAAGACGACACTGATGACGCCGTTCATCGTGAAGAACGCGGCGTCGAGTCGACGGAGATCGCCGGGCCGCACCAGCGTGTGCTCGTAGCCGAGCAGCACGCCGACGGCGGCGACGCCGACCCAGTAGAGGACGCCGACCTCGAGGCCGAGCCCGACGCGGATCAGGCAAACGACGGTCGCTAGGTGGGCGATCCGCGCCGCCGTGAACGCACCTCCCACACCGAAGCGGGTCGCGATCGAGTGCAGCCCTTCGCCGCGATCGACGTCGACGTCGAACAGCGCATAGAAGAAGTCGAAGCCGGCGACCCACGAGGCGACGGCGGCGCCGAGCACCCAGGCCTGCCACGGCAGATGGTTCGTGATCGCGACCCACGCGCCGACCGGGGCGAGCCCGTCGGCGACACCCAGCCACAGATGGCAGAGCCAGGTAAAGCGCTTGAGGTACGGATAGACGACGAACATCACGACGGGAATGGGCCAGAGGTAGTGCGTCTTGGGCGCGAGCTGATAGACGGCCACGAGGAAGAGCGCGAGCGACGCTGCGCAGAAGACGGCGACCTGGACGGTCGACAGCTGGCCGCTCGGCAGCTCGCGGCCCGCGGTGCGCGGATTGCGGGCATCGATGCCGGCGTCGACGAGCCGGTTCAGCGCCATCGCGAGCGAGCGGGCGCCGACCATCGCGAGCGTGATCCACACCAGATCGTGCGCGGACGGCGACCCGCCCACGGCGAGGAACGCGCCGACATACGCGAACGGCAGCGCAAAGACGGTGTGCTCGATCTTGACGAGCCGCGCGTAGCGCGCCGGGAGCGGGGCGACGACGCTCATGTCTGCTCGTGCGCCGTCGCCTCGTCGGCCAGCAGGCGAAGCGCATGCTCGAGCGCGGGACGCAGCACGGCGTAGCCGTCGCGGCAACCGCCGGTCGAGCCGGGGAGGTTGACGACGAGCGCCGAGCCGGCGACGCCGGCGACGCCGCGCGTCAGCAGGCCGTGCGGCGTCTTCTGAATGGAGTCGGCGCGCAGCGCCTGCGCGATCCCGGGCGCCTCGCGGTCGAGGACGTCCCGTGTCGCCTCGGGCGTCACGTCGCGTGGCGCAAGGCCGGTGCCACCCGTCGAGAGGACGAGCTGGGCCGATTGCGCGAGCTCGCGCAAGGCACCCGCGATCTGGTCGCGCTCGTCGGGAACGACGCGGCGCTCGACGTCGTAGCCGTCCGCGTGCAGCAGCTCGTCGAGCGCGTCGCCGCTCCGGTCCTCGGCCTCTCCGCGCGAGACGCGGTCGGAGACCGTCAACACGGCCGCCCTCATTGCTTCGTCTTCTCCACGAGCGTGATCTCGCTCAGCGTCATGGCCTTGTCGATCGCCTTCGCCATGTCGTAGACCGTGAGCGCTGCGACCGCGACGGCCGTCAGCGCCTCCATCTCGACGCCGGTCTGCGCTGTCGTCTCCGCGATGCCGACGATCTCGACGCGGTCGTCGCGCACCTCGAGCGTGACGTCGACGTGCGAGAGCGGGAGTGGATGGCACAGCGGGATCAACTCGCTCGTCCGCTTCGCGGCCATGATCCCCGCGAGCTGCGCCGTCGTCAGCGCGTCGCCCTTCGGGAGCGCGCGCAGCTGCGCCGCGGTCGCGGGAGCCATGCGCACCTCGCCGCGCGCCACGGCACGCCGCCGCTGGAGCGGCTTGCCGCCGACGTCGACCATGTGGACTGCGCCGCTCTCGTCGACGTGGCTGAGGTCGCTCACCGCGACCGCTTCGCAAGCTGGACGAGATCGCGGCGGTACCGCCAGGCGGCGCGCACGCGCTCGAATCCCTCGCCGTAGAGCACGTCGAGGGTGTTCCGCAGGGCCGCGGCGGTGCGGTCGTCGTAGGGGAACCACCAGCCGGGCTTCATGCGCCCGCGGTCCGCATCCACGTATTTCACCTGCACGCATTCGTACAGCCCGTGCTTGCCGCTCGTTCGCCCGAAGCCCGATGCCTTCGTGCCGCCCCACGGCGCCTGCCCGGTCGCGAAGGAGTAGCCGAAGTCGTTCACCCAGACCATTCCCGCGTCGAGCCGCCGGGCGACGCGGTCCGCCCGTTCGAGGTCGCGCGTCCAGACGCTCGCGCCGAGGCCGAAACGCGTGTCGTTCGCACGCCGCACCGCGTCGTCCTCGCCGTCGAAGGGCTCGATCGCGACGACCGGCGCGAACAGCTCCTCGTCGGGGAGTGGGCCGTCGACGACCTCGGCCGGGCGGACTTCCTTCGTCAACACGAGCGGTGCCAGCTCGAGCGACTGCGCGAACTGCTCGAGCTTCCGACGGAACTCGTCGTACAGCGGCCGCTCCACGAAGAGCCGCTCGGCGCTGACGCAGGCCTGGCCGGCGTTGAGAAACGACGCGAAGGCGGCGCCCTCGACGGCGCGATCGACGTCGGCGTCCGCAAACACGACCATGGCGTCGCGGCCGCCGAGCTCGAGCACGACGGGGCAGCCGCGCGCACCCGCTGCCGCCGCAACCTTGCGGCCGACCGCGACGGAGCCGGTGAAGAAGAGCTTCGCGATCCCCGGCTCCGCGACGACAGCCTCCCCGGCCTCGCGGTCGCACGGAGCCAGCTGCACGAGCCCGACGGGCATGCCGGCCTCTTCGAGCACACGCACGACCCACTCCGCCGACTCGGGCGTGTGCTCCGACGGCTTCAGCACGACGCCGTTGCCGGCGGCGACGGCCGTCGCGACGACGCCGAATGGGATCGCGAACGGGACGTTCCACGGCGTGATCGCGCCGACGACGCCGAACGGCTCGTACACGATCCGGGCACGCTTCGTCTTCAGGTGCAGCTGCGTCACGGGCACGGGTTCGTCGCGGAGAAGCCGCTCGACATTCCGCGAGAGCCATTGCGCGTGGTCGGCCGCCGCGTACAGCTCGTTGGCGATCGCTTCCGTCCGCGGCTTCGCGGTCTCGGCGATCACGGTGTCGGCGATCCCGTCGGCATGACGACGGATGACGCGCACCGCGTCGCGCAGGACGTCGGCGCGCTGCGCCGGCGGCCGCCGTTCCCATTGCTCCTGCGCAGCCCGCGCAGCAGCAACGAGTGAGTCAATGCGAACTGCGCTCGTCGCCATGCGCAAATGCTACGCCGACCCGGTCGAGATCCGCGAGCTGCGCGGCGAGCCAGGCGGCGAGGTCGTGCCGGCGCACGGAGCCGCGGATCGCCTCCAACCGCCGTCGTCGCTCGTCCGCGTCCATCGTGAGCGCCTCGTTGATCGCCTGCGCCTGGCCGTAGACGTCGAAGGGATTGACGGTCAGCGCCCACTCGCCGAGCTCCTCGTGTGCACCGGTGTTCTCCGAGAGGATCAGAACGCCGTCGCGTCCGTTGACGAGCGACGCCTCCTTCGACACGAGGTTGAGCCCATCGAACACGGCGTTCACGAGCAACACGTCGTACTGCTTGTACGCCGCCACCGATTGCGTGAAGTTGTCGCCGACCTGCAAGTCGATCGGCGTCCAACCCTCCGACTGGAAGCGGTCGTTGACCGTGCGCGCCTCGCGCTGGATCGCAGCGAGATACTCGGAGTACTCGGGGATGTCCTGCCGTGACGGATCGAGCAGTGCGAGCAGCGTGACTCGACCGTGCATCTCGGGATGCATGTCGAGGAAGAGCGCGAATGCGCGGAAGCCGCGCACGACGTTCTTCGACGGATCGGTGCGGTCGACACGCAGGATGAGAAACTCGGGACGGCGCTCGACGATCAGACGCTCCTCCTCGAGCACCGCCGGATCGTTGCGGAGATCCTCGAACTCCTGCGGCTCGATCGAGAGCGGATGCGACGTCACGAGCGTGCGCCGGCCGTCGTGGACGACGGTCGACTCCGCGTAGTCGACCTCCGCGCCGAGGACGTCCTCGCATGTGCGCAGGAAGTTGCGTTTCCAGCGCGCGGTGTGAAAGCCGAGGATGTCGTTCGCGAGCACGCCCTCGTGCACGGCGCGCCGGAGATGCTCCGGGAGCACGTGCCAGTAATCCCGTTCGGGCCACGGGATGTGGATGAAGTGCGCGAGCAGCGCATCCGGCCGCTGCTCCCGCACGAGCTTCGGCGCGAGATAGAGGTGATAGTCGTGGAAGAAGACCGCCGCGGCGGGATCGCGGTCGAGCTCGGCAATCGTCGCGCGCGCGAACCCCTCGTTCACCGGTAGGTAGCCGTTGAACCACGCGTTGTGGAGACCGAGATCGAGATCCGGCGCATACGGCAGTCCCCACATGTAGTGCTGCAGGAACCACAGCGTCGGGTTCGCGACGACGTTGTAGTACCAGTCGTACGCCGACGCGTCGTGCGCAACGAGCCGAAGCCGGTACGGGGCGCCTTCGCGAGAGATCTCCTCGAAGGCATCGCCGCCGTGCTCGGCGGCGACGGCACGGTCCTCGTCGCTCATCGCGCTCGCGATCCAGGTCACGTCGTGATGCGAGACGAGGCTGCGCAAGGCGGTGACGAGGCCGCCGCCGCCGCGTATCGTCGTCCGCTCGCCTTCCGCGGAGCGCGCGTACGACACCGGCGCGCGATTCGCGACGACGATCAGCTTGCGACGGGTTCCCACCGAGAGGAACCTATCCGGCGCGCGAACGCGTTACGCGAGGCGCTTCACGAAGCGCAGGGTCGAGCCGCGTACGCCGGGCTGCGAGTGGAGGTCGAACTCGTCGGCGATCGACTTGATGATCGCGATCCCGAGCCCACCCTCCGTCAGGTCGTCGCCGCTCGGCGCACCGCGCTCGCTCGGGTCGTTCGGATCGAAGCCCGCCCCGTCGTCGACGACCTCGATGCCGAGCCGGTCGGGATGGAGCTCGTAGCGCACGCCGACGCTGCCGTTGCCGTCGGGGCCGTACGCGTGACGGACCGAGTTCGAGACGGCTTCCGTGAGCGCGAGCTTCAGATCGGCCATCGTGTCCTCACCGATCTCGCGCAGCTGTCCGAGCCCCGTCAGGGCGAGTCGGCACAGCGTGATGTATTCGGGCTTCGCAGGGATGCGCAGCTCGATGGTCCGGCCGCCGTCGGACTCGAAGGTCGCCATGCCGTCGTCCATTTCCCGCAATTTTACGATCCTAAACCCGCCGATTCCTGTCGTTTTCGGGCCTGGCGACCTTCTCTACCTCCTGGCCTACCCACAATCGGGGGTTCTAACGCGCCGGCCGCGCTGCGAGCGTGATCGAGAGCGTCAGGCGCCGCGAGCCGCGGACGACCGAGAAGCGCGCGGTGCCGCCCGGCGCCAATGTCGTGACGATCCGCACGAGCGCGTCGGCGTCGGTGACCGGACGGCCGTCGACCGCGGTGACGACGTCGCCGCCGTCCCAGACCGTCTCACCGAGGAAGGATTCCTCCGTCGTGCCGCCGCGGAGGCCGGCGCGATCGGCCGGGCCGCCGGCTGTGACGTGATCGACCAGGGCGCCGTGCTCGACGCCGAGCCCGAGATGCTGCGCGAGCGACGGCGTCAGGTCCTCCGCCTGGATGCCCGCGTACGCATAGCTACTGTGTCCCTTTGTCAACAGCGCGTGGAGAGAGCGCCGGGCCGAGTCGATCGGGACGGCGAAGCCGATCCCGGCCGGCCCGCCGGAATCGCTGCGGATCTGGGCGTTGATGCCGATGACGCGGCCGCCGGCATCGAGCAAGGGCCCGCCGGAGCTCCCGTGTGCGAGCGGCGCATCGGTCTGGATCGCGTCCGTCAACTCGAAGCTCGGCGCGGTCAGGGCCGCGATCGACCGGCCGACGCCGGAGACGACGCCGACAGCGAGCGAATCGGCGTTCCCGAGCGGGGTGCCGATCGCGGCCACCGGCTCGCCGACGACCACCGCAGCCGAGCGGCCGAGCGGCAGCGGCGTCAGCACGTGCGCCCGGGGGTCGACACGAAGGACGCCGACGTCGTCGAAGACGTCCCAGCCGACGATCCGCGCCGGCACGCGGTCGCGGTCGGGGAACTCGACGTAGACCTGCGAGGCGCCGTGGACGGGCCCGGAGGTCTCGCCCGCGTTCGTGATCACGTGCGCGTTCGTGAGGATCGTCCCATCCCCGGCGACGACGAAGCCCGAGCCCTGGGAGCCGGCGCCGCCGAAGAACGCGAAGACCGTGACCACGCCCGGCGACCGCTCGGCGAAGATGCGGGCGGCCGAGAAGGCCGCGCGAGCCGTCGTTGCCGTGCCGTCGTGGACGACCACCGTTTTCGTCTCGAGCCGCGTCTGCGTCGTGTCGAACAGGCCCGCGGCCCGGCCGATGGCGAGCGCGGCGGCGCCGCCGACGAAGGCGCAGACGAGCGCGAGAACCGGCAGGCGCACCGCCCGACTGTATCGGCGGCCGTTTTCACGTGGAAAGACCGGCCCGCTCCCTAGACTCACCGCGTGGCTGTCCCGGAGCGACGCCGTCCCCGTCATGGGTCGCTCGAGCGGCCCGTCAACGGCCGCCTGTACCGAGGCACCTGGCTGCTCGTCGGGCTGCCGCTGCTCGTGCTCGCCTTCTCGGTGGCCCGACCCGCGGCGCTGGAGCCGCCCGGCAACCTCCCCTCCGCCTTCGACCAGGACGCTGCCCTCGGTCTCGCAAAACAGCTTGCGACGGAATATCCGATCCGATCCGCCGGCACGCCCGCGGCGGCCGGAGCGGCGCGCTGGTACGCAGCGCAACTCGTGACACCGTACGGCTTCACGGTCCGGCGCGAGCCCTTCGCCGTGCATGTCGCCGGTCACGGCGTCGTGCGCGGCGTCAACCTCCTCGCGACGACGCCGTCGGCTCTCTCACAGCGGACGATCGTCGTCATGGCGCATCGCGACGACGCCGGCACGGGGCCCGGCGGCAACGACAACGCCTCCGGGACCGCCGCCCTGCTCGAACTGGCGCGTGCGTACGCGCCGACGAGCCTCGCCAAGCGGGCGCACCTGCCGTACACGATCCTCTTCCTCTCGACCGATGCGGCGGTGGAGGGCGGCATCGGCGCCGCCTGGTTCGCCGCACACGCACCGGAAGCCCGCAGCGTCATTGCCGTCATCAACCTCGACGCGGTCGCCGGCGAAGGCCGCCCCCGGCTCGAGCTGAACGGCGACACGCCGCGCTCGGCAACCTCCGGCCTCGTCGAGACGGTGCGCGCACAGGTGGCGGCCCAGAGCGGCTCCGACCCGACGCGGGCGAGCGGGCTCCGCCAGCTCATCGACCTGGGCTTCCCCTACAGCCGCTACGAGCAGGCGCCGTTCGTCAGCCGGGGGATCCCGGCGGTGACGATCACGACGGGCCCCGACCGCCCGTCCGACGGCCTCGGCGACGGGATCGCCGGCATCCACGCCGGTCGCCTCGGCCAAGTCGGGCGCGCGGCGCAGAACACGCTCGACGCACTCCAGCAGGGCGTCGCGTTGACCCCGGGGCCCGCGAGTTACGTCTTCCTCGGCACCCGAGTCGTTCGCGGCTGGGCGATCGAGCTCGTGCTGATCGCATGCCTCATCCCCTTCCTCGCCGCAGCAGTCGACCTGTTCGCCCGCTGCCGCCGCCGGCGAATCCGCGTATCGCCGGCGCTCCGCGCCTACCGCTCGCGACTCGGTTTCTGGGCGTGGTGCGGCGTCGTCTTCGCCCTCTTCACCGCCCTCCACGCCTGGCCCGGGGGCGCGGCGCGGCCGCCCTCGCTCGACTCGGTGCAGTGGCCCGGGGGCGCGCTCGTCGGCGTCGGTGTCCTCGTCTTCGCCGGCTGGCTCGTCTCGCGCGACCGGATCATCCCGCGCCGCCCCATCTCGGCCGAGGAAATCCTCGCCGGGCATACCGCCGCCCTCCTCGCGCTCGGCGTCGTGGCCCTCCTCGTCGTCGCCACGAACCCGTTCGCGCTCATCTTCGTTCTGCCGTCCCTCCACATCTGGCTGTGGCTGCCGCAGCTGCGCGACGCGCCGCGCTGGGTGCAACTGCTCGTGCTCCTCGCCGGCTTCTGCGGCGCTGCGCTCCTCTTCTGGTCGTTCGGCGGCCGGTACGGGCTCGGCTGGGACGCACCGTGGTACGTGCTGTGGCTCTTTGCGGTCGGCTATGCCCCGGCCCAGGCCGCCGCGATCGCGCTCGGCTGGCTCGCGGGCGCCGCGCAGCTCGCCGCGCTCACCACCGGACGCTACGCGCCCTATGCGGCCGCCCACGAGCGGCGCCCGCGCGGCCCGCTGCGCGAGCTCGTCCGCCAGCTCGTCCTCGTCCGCCGGCGGCGTCGCGCATCCGAAAGCGCCCGCCGCGCGTTGCACGGCTGACGATGCATCGCGCCGTCCGGATCACAGGCTCGCTGCTCCTCGCAGCTGGCGTCTTGACGCTCGCCTGGGCGGTCGTCGTCTGGCGCTGGCAGGACCCGTTCACGGCGCTCTACACGCACTGGCAGCAGGGCAAGCTCGCGCACCAGCTCGACCGGGAGGATCAGGCGTTCCGGCCGGCGACGACGGGCGACAACCTCGCCGCGGAACGGCGGCTCGTTTCGGTCGACGCGCGCCGCTTCCAGGAGCGGGCGAAGGTCGGGCAGGCGATCGGGCGGATCGTCATCGGCCGCATCGGCCTGAAGATGGTGCTCGTCAACGGCACCGACGAGGAGACCCTGAAGAAGGGCCCGGGCCGCGACCTCCGCTCGTACATGCCCGGCGAGAACCGCCTCGTCTACATCGCCGGCCACCGGACGACCTACCTCGCACCGTTCTCCCACATCAACGACATCCGCGACGGCGACTACATCCGCCTCGAGATGCCGTATGGGACGTTCATCTACCGCACGTACACGCATCGCATCGTCCCCGCGACCGACATGGCCGTCCTCCGCTCGCCGAACCACGAGCAGCTCGAGCTCCAGGCATGCCACCCGCGCTTCTTCGCAACGCACCGCTACATCGTCTACGCGCACCTCGTCTCCGTCAGCCCGCGCGGCATGCCGGCCTACGAGGTCGAGGCCGCCGCCGCCGGCGTCAAGGGCTAGGCCGCCCCGAGCCTGAGCCAGGCGACGCGGCTGCCGGCAGCGAGCTCGCCCTCGCCGCGCGGGACGTGCACGAGGGCGTCCGCCGTCGCGGAGCGGACGATCATGTGCGACTCCTGGCCGAGGATCGGCTCGACGAAAAGCCCGTCCGCGGTCGAGCGCACGCGCGCGCGGACGAAATCGTCCCGGGCGCCGTTGCGCCGCAGCGCCGTCGAGAGTCGCGCCTCGTCGAGCACCGGCAGCGGATCGGCCAGTCCCTGCAGCGCCCGCACCGCGGGCTTCACGAACAGCTCGCAGCCGACGAGGGACGACACGGGGTTGCCGGGCAGGCCGAAGACGAGCGTGTCCGCGCGAACCCCGAACGAGACGGGCTTTCCCGGCCGGATCGCGACGCGCCAGAACACTTCCTCGACGCCGAGCTCCTGTTCGATCGTTCGGACGAGGTCGTGCGGCCCGACGGAGACGCCGCCCGACGTGACGAGCACGTCGGCGCTCAGCCCGCGCTCGAGCGCAGCCCGATGCGCGGCGTGGTCGTCGGCGACCGCGGGCAGCTGCTCGACCTCGGCGCCCGCGGCGGCGAGCGCGGCCGCGAGCATGAGCCCGTTCGCCTCGTACACCTGCCCGGGCGCGAGCGGCTCGCCCGGCCGCGCAAGCTCGGTGCCCGTGGCGAGGACCGCGATCCGGGGGCGGCGCACGCACTCGACCTGCGCGACCCCGGCCGCTCCGAGCGCACCGAGCTGCGACGCGCCGAGACGGACGCCGGCAGCGACGACGGGGTCGCCCGCGCGGACGTCGCCGCCGCGCACCCGCACATTCGCACCGAGCTCGGCACGGTGCTCGACCTCGATCGCGTTGTCATGATTGACAACAGACTCGAACGGGACGACGGCGTCGGCGCCCTCGGGCACGACCCCACCGGTGGAGATCTCCATCGCCTCGCCGGGCGCGAGCGGACGCGTCGCCGGGCGGCCTGCGGCGATCCGCTCCACGACCGGGAGACGACCGGGCGTGTCGGCCGAGCGCAGCGCAAAGCCGTCCATCGCGGAGCTCGGAAACGGAGGCAGGTCGACGGCCGAGTGCGCGGCCGACGCCGTCACGCGCCCCGCGGAGAGCGCGAGCGGGACGCGCTCGGCGGACAACACGCGGGCCCGCGCGAGCACGAGCGCCTGAGCCTCCTCGAAGGTGAGTAAGTCGCCCACGTTCGGCGCATAACCTAGCCCGATGCCCGAGACCGTCATCGCCGGCCGGTACAAGCTCGAAGACCTGCTCGGGCGCGGCGGCATGTCCGAGGTGTACAGCGCGGAAGATCTCGAGCTCGGCCGCCGCGTGGCGTTGAAGCTGCTCGCCCCGGACGCCGACACCGCGCGGTTCGAGCGTGAGGCGCGCGCGGTCGCCTTGCTCGGCCATCCCAATGTCATGCAGCTGTACGACTACGGCGAGGACAACGGGCGCCCGTACATGGTGCTCGAGTACGTCCCCGGCGGCACGCTCGAGACCCGGCTGGCCGCCGCAGACGGGAAGCCGCTGCCGGATGCCGAGGCGCGGACGATCTCGGCCGGGATCGCGGCAGGGCTCGCGCACGCGCACTCGCGCGGCGTCATCCACCGTGACCTGAAGCCCGCGAACGTCCTCTTCGACGAGGAGGGGCGCCCGAAGCTCGCCGACTTCGGCATCGCGCGGATGGCCGCCGGTGAAGGAACGCTGACCGAGGCCGGGACCGTTCTCGGAACGGCCGCGTACATCTCGCCGGAGCAAGCGGCGGGGGAGCCTGCATCCGCGGCATCGGACGTCTACTCGTTCGGCGTGATGCTCTACCGGATGTTGACCGGGCGGCTGCCGTTCGAGTCGAACGACCCGATGGAGCTCGTGCTGATGAACCGCGATCAGCCGCCGCCGCCGATCACGGAGTTTCGCAGGGACCCCCCCGGATTGCTCGAGTCGACGGCGATGGCGGCGCTCGAGAAGGATCCCGCCGACCGGCCGCACGACGGAGCCGCGCTCCTCGCCGCACTCGGAGCAGCCGGTGCGACTGCGCTGACCATGGTCGCCGGAGCGGACGCGGCCGACGCGACGCGCGTCCTGCCGACCGTTCCCGCCGCCGCCGCGGACACCGCGTACGCAGCGCCTCCGCCCCCGCCGCCGGGACGGAGTCGCGTGCCGCTGCTCGTCGCCGCACTCCTCGTTCTGCTGCTCGCCGGCGGCGCGATCGCCTACGAGCTGACGAAGCCCGACTCGTCGAACGGCGGCACGCGTCGACAGACCCTGCCGACGATCAAGATCTCGACGAAGTCGACGACGCAGAAGACGACGACGCAGGCCACCACCGCTCCACCGTCGACGACCCAGCCGACGACGACTCAACCGACGACGACGCGGCAGACCACGCAGGCGGCGACGACGAGCCCGCAAACGACGACGGCGCCGCCGCCGCCGCCGACCACGACCGTTGTCGTGCCCCCGACCACCACGGCGCCGCCGCCGCCGACCACGGCGACGGTGCCTCCCACGCTCACGCAGCCGACGACGGTCGGCCCGTAGCGACTACGGCGCGACCGTCGTGTCGGGCGGCGCCGGCGGCGGCGGCGGGGACGTCGTTTCCGGCGGCGGCGCAACGGTCGCCGTCGACGCTGCGGGCGCCGTCGTCTCGGCACGTGTCGAGGTCGGCTGGTGCGACACCGTCGGCTGGCTCGTTGCGGTCGTCGTCGCCGACGACGTGAGCCCGTAGGCACCGCTGTATTCCCACTGCCCGCGCCACGACGTCCACACGGGCGGCGTCTGCGCGGGCGGGAACGCGACGTCCGGGCGGTTGCCGATCGCCGTGCTCATGAACGTGTGCCACATCTCCGCCGGCAATGTCGGGCCGGAGACGACCGCGCCGTGCACGTCGAGCATCGGGATTTCGCCCTGCGGATAGCCGATCCAGACCGTCGCCTCGAGACGCGGGGTGTAGCCGCTGAACCACGCGTCCGCGTAGTTGTCGGTCGTCCCGGTCTTGCCGGCGTCGGTGTGATCGAGAACGTGTGCGTTGCGACCGGTGCCGTAGAGCATGTTCTGCTCCAGGACCTGCGTCACGGTCGACGCGACCCAGTCGGGAACGACCCGTTCGCGCTGCGGCTTCCCCCAGCCTGCGTCGGTGTCGATCTTCCCGTTCGGCAGGACGACCTTGGTGATCGCCATCGGCTTCGAGTAGATACCTCCCGCCGCGAGCGTCGCGTACGCCGACGCCATCTCGAGAGGCGTCACAACCTCGGAGCCGAGCGTGATCGACGGGAACGGCTGCAACGGGGACGTGCGGATCCCGAGCCGACGCGCCATTGCGACGATGTTCGCCGGGCCGACGTCGAGCGCGAGCCGCGCGTACACGGTGTTGTCGGACTGCAACGTCGCGTTCGCAACCGACTCGACACCGGCGTAGGTGTGCTCGTACGTCTGCACACACCACGCGATCTTGTTCTCGCAGGTGCCCGCCGGATCCGGGTTGTAGATGAGCGGAGCCGAGAGGTACGAGGTGTGGAAGGGATCCATGCCCTTCGCGACGGCGGCCGTCAGCGTGATCGTCTTGAACGTCGACCCAGGTTGGCGACGAGCACTGGTCACGAAGTTGTACTGATTGCCCTTGCGCGTCGGCGAGACGGCGGTCATCGCCTTGATCGCGCCTGTGCGCGGATCGATCGAGACGACCGCACCGGATGGATCGCTGCGCTCGGTCAGCGTGTGCTCGATCGAGGCGGTGGCCGCGTTCTGCAAGCCCGGGACGATCGTCGTGTAGACCCTCAGGCCGCCCTCGCGCACGGTGTTCGATCCGTACTCGTCCTGCAGCAGCTGCTCGACGTAGCCGAAGAAGAACGGCTCGCGGATCTTCTGGAACCGGTGGCCCGGGCGAAGATGAAGGTCGCTGTCCGCCTTCGCCTCCTGGTACTGCGCCGACGTGATCTCGCCGTTCACGAGCAGCGCGTGCAGCACCTCGTTCCGGCGCGCCAATGCGGCGGCGGGATTGCGGAAGGGATCGTAGGCGGTCGGCGCCTGCGGCAAGCCTGCGAGCAACGCAGACTCGTCGAGCGTCAGGTCGCGCGCCTGCTTCGAGAAGTACGTCTCGGCGGCTGCCTCGATCCCGTAGGAGTGGTTGCCGTAGAACACCTGGTTCAGGTACGCCGTGAGGATCCTGTCCTTCGACCAGCTGTGCGAGAGCTTGATCGCGAGACACGCCTCGACGAGCTTGCGCTTGAGCGTGCGCTCCCGCGAGAGGTACAGGTTGCGGACGAGCTCCTGCGTGATCGTCGAGCCGCCCTGCACGACCTTGCCCGCGCGAACGTCGGCGACGACGGCGCGGAGGATGCCGACGGGATCGACGCCCCCGTGCGTGTAGAACCTGCGGTCTTCGATCGCGACGGTGGCCTTCGGCACCCACGGGCTCATCTGCCGACGCGAGACCGGCGTACGATTTCGCTCGGCGGGAATGACGCCCAGCTCGGAACCGTCTGCCGCGTAGACGAACGAGTTCTGACCGACGGCAACGGGAGTCAGGGACTTGAGGTCGCAGCGCGCACCCAGCGCGACGGTCCCGCCGATCGCAGCGGCCGCAACGAGCGCGACGGGGACGCAGACGAGGAGGAGCAGCCCGACGGTGCGGCGCCTGCGCGCCTTCTTCGTGCGGTCGCGGCGCTTGCGCCTGCGGCGGCTCGCGGGCGACGGGTCGGCGGGCCTGCGCCCACGCGGCGGCGTCATCCCCAGACGCCCGCTGCACGCAACCGGCTCTGGACGCGCACGCGGAGGTCACGCTCGAGCTGTTGCGCATGGTCCTCGTTCGCCGCGCCGGCGCGAATGGTGACGGTGGCGTTGCCGTTCAACGCGCTCACGTAGACGACGGCGTCGCGTTCCTTCGCGACCTCCTGTCTGAGCCCGTCGACCGCTGCGCCGAGATCTGCTGAAAGCGGTACCTGCACGGTGACCTCTGCGAACGACTCCCTACGGCGAATCGTGGAGTTCCGGATGGTATCGGAGGCGAGTTTCTGGTTGGGGACGACGAGCCGGGACTCGTCGCTCGTGCGGATGAACGTGTACGTCAGGCCGATGTCCTCGATCACACCGGTCTCGCCGGCGTAGGTGACGCGGTCTCCGAGCCGAACGGGCTGCGTGATCGCGATCATCAAGCCTGCGACGAAGTTGCCGAGCGTCGTCTGCGAGGCGAAGCCGACGATGATCCCGAGCACCGCGGAGGACGCGAGGAGGCCTCCCGCGATTGCGCGCACCTGCGGGATGACGAGCAACGCCGAGAAGAAGCCGACGACGAGGATGACCGTCGTGACGCTGCGTCTCAGGACCCGGTAGCGGGTGATCGCCTCGGGCGGCAGCGTCCGGCGCGAAAGCCGCCAGTCGACGATGCGCGCGACGAGGGTGACGGCGAGAAAGACCGCTCCCGCGATGATCAAGCGGTGCCAGAACGACATCCAACCGTTCTTCGACTACTCCAGCGGTAGCTCCTGCCGTCCCGCGAACCCGCCCTCGACCGTGTGCCAATAGCGGATCTCGTCCTCACCGAGCTTCCAGCAGAGGAGCACCGTCTCACCGTGACGCAGCGCCGGAAAGTCGATCAGGCCGTCGTCGAGGTCTTTGATCTCGACGCCGTGCGCGACGATGTCGTCGATCGTCTTCGCGAGCTCGCGCGCCACCCGCTGGACCTCGGCTGCGGTCTCGGCGAGCTCGGCCGGCGGAATGCCGCCGCCGTTGCCGCGGATGTGTCCTTCGAGGTCCTCCTGCCGCGCCAAAGCGTCGACGTGCGCCCGCCGCTGCTCGACCATCCGCTCGACGAGCGGGCGGACTGCGACGAGCTCCTCGTTCGCCTCATCGGGAGTGAAGTAGCGCACCCTGCAACCCTATGCAGCACATGACCTCGACGCGTCTCTCCTTCTGGATCCTGCTCGTCGGCGGCTTCGCCGCGCTCGGCTACGCGTCGTACGGCGACAGCAGCGGGCACAGCGACGACGTCTACAAGTTCTCGACGTTCACGAACGGGACGATCCTCTATGCGGTCATCCTCGGCATCGGGCTCGCGATCGCGATCGACCGCTTCGACCTGCTCGCCCTGCGGCGGCCCACGGACGTCGCACTCGCCGCTCGCATCGCGATCGTGGTCGTGGTCGCCGTCTTCGCGATCGAGTGGGCGGTGACGAAGCTGCCGTTCGAAGACCCCGGCAAGGAGCAGGGGCTTGCGCCGACCCGCTGGATCCCGGGGCACGACGCTGCCTTCGCGGCGAACCTCGTCCTCTTCGTGGCGATCGCACCGTGCGTCGAGGAGATCCTCTTCCGAGGTCTCGGCCAGTCGTTGCTGCGCCGCTTCGGCTCACTGCCGGCGATCGTGCTCGTCGGCCTCTTCTTCGGCGTGTGGCACGGCCTGCTGATCGCATTGCTCGTGCTCGTCCCCTTCGGGTGGGGGCTCGCGTACCTGCGGGAACGGACCGACAGCGTGTATCCGGGGATCGTCGTGCACGCGTTGTTCAACGCGGTCGCGATCATCGCGTCGGTGCTCTTCTAGTCCTCTTCTTCCGACTCGATCGCGAAGTCTTCCGGGGTGACCTCGTCGAGGAAGTGCTTGAACTTCGCGACCTCGGCCTCGAGCACTTCGTGGTCGACGTCTTCACCCTCGAACTCGATCGCCGACTCCGCGATCACGCTGTCGGCCGCGAAGATCGGCGCGTCGGCGCGGATGGCGAGCGCAATCGCATCGGACGGGCGCGAGTCGACCTCGATCTCACGTCCGTCCTGCTGGACCGTGATCTGCGCGTAGAACGTGTTCTCCCGCAGCTCGGTGACGGTGATGCGCACGACCTGCGCCTCGAGCTGCTCGAGCAGCTCGCTCAACAGGTCGTGGGTCATCGGCCGCGGCGGAGCCTGGCTCTGCAGTCGCATCAGGATCGCCGCCGCCTCCGGATGACCGATCCAGATCGGCAGGAACTTGTTCCCCTCGGCCGTCTTCAGGAGCACGATCGGCTGCTTGCCAACCAGGTCGAAGCTGACCCCGTAGATGTTCATCTCCTGCAACGCGGAACCTCGAGCCGAATATAGCTCAGGCCGTCGGGGGCAAACCTTCGCCCTCCTCGAGCTCGTCGACGCGCACCTCGAGCACGTCGCCGGTCTCGACGTCGCGCACCGTCGCGAGGCGATCCGGCACGCTCATCGGCTCGAGGCCGAGGAGGACGACCGCGCGGCCACGGTGGATGAGGACGTCACCGATATTCATGGCCGCAGTCCTAGGAATATCGAGCGCGGGACCGGTCGCCCGTATCCCTCGTCCCAGATGCCTCGTTAGAGCCACGTGGACGGTCTCTGGCTGCGCGACCTGGAGTCACTCGAGGCGATCTCGCAGGACGACGACACCCGGCGCATCTTCCTGCGCATGGCCGCGATGTCGCACGACGGCCGGCTCCCCGGGTTCATCGACCAGATCTCGCGCGACGAGGACCTCGACGACGAGACGAAGGGTCAGCTGACCGAGCTCGCACAGGATCCCTCGTTCCTGCTCGCCGTCGAGGACTACCTGCGCCGCACCACCGTTTTTCACTAGTCGGGCGCTCCCCGCGTCGCTACACTGGCGCCCGCGTCGGGCGATTAGCTCAGTTGGTTAGAGCGCCGCTCTGATAAGGCGGAGGTCCGTGGTTCGAATCCACGATCGCCCATCACCGAACCCCCTGCGCTCGCGGTCTACGTCAGCAGGAGGCGGCTCATCCGCTTCCGCGCGAGCCAGATCCCGGCGAGGCCGAGCGCGACGAGGTACCCCGCGTCCACGAGTTGGAGCGGCCCGACCGTGCCGAGCGTCAGCGAGCGGATGAGCGTGATCGCGTGGTAGAGCGGCGAGATCCGCACGAACCACTGGA
>Ga0157369_10002743_pt1 | contig 21031 bp, 22 predicted proteins | sample C25metaG_FD_113461 | JGI IMG/M metagenome (GOLD analysis project Ga0157369, IMG submission 113461) | Corn rhizosphere microbial communities from Kellogg Biological Station, Michigan, USA - C2-5 metaG | ecosystem: Host-associated > Plants > Roots > Rhizosphere > Soil | place: USA: Michigan...
GCCGACGGCGCGGAGCTGCCGTTCGGCGGCGTCAAGCGCTCCGGCTCGGGCCGCGAGCTCGGCCGCTACGGCGCGGACGAGTTCGTGAACAAGAAGCTCATCCGGGTCGGCTGATCGACTGCGCGTGCTGCTCCCGGCCTGCCGGCCGGGAGCAGCCCCCGCGCGAGCTCACGCGGGCGACGACCGAGGAGGCGTGCGGGAGCACGCTCGCGCGGCGGCGACGCCGCCGTGGCCGACCGTCTCGAGGAGATCCGCCGGGACGAGCTCGACCACCTGGAAGCGTTCCGCGAGGCGCTCGAGTCCGTCGTGTGACGACGCGGTGGCGCCCCCGGGCCAGCGACCCGGGAGCGCCTGCCGGCTCAGCTGACGACCGCGTGGCGAACGGCCGTGCGGAGCGTCGCGCCCCAGCCGCGGGCTCGCTCGAGCTCTCCGTCGGCGAGCGGCCCTTCGGCGTCGTCCACGAAGAAGCTCTCCGTCCACTCGACGTCGTATCCGCGGTGGCGGAGACGCTTCGCCACGCCGCGCGCCGCGGACCCCGTCACGGCGGCCGACCGGTCGATCCGCGTATCGAACGCGGCCGCGGCCACGCCCCGGCGTTGGGGCAGATCGCGCAGCCACTGGCGCAGCCCCGGCGCGTCGATCGCATCCGGCTCGATCTGGCCGTGGCCGTCCTCCTGCGCGCCCTTGATGGTCATCTGCCGGCTGAGCGACGTCGTCATCCCGTGGATGTGGGTCGGGCCTCCGGCGATGAGCAGGTCGACCTCGTCGTCCGGGGCGGCCGCCGTGCGGACGTGGCGCAGCACCGCGCCGTCACCGAAGCCTTCTCCGATCGCCTCGGCGATGGCGCGGGTGTTGCCGTACATCGACTCGTAGACGATGAGCGCGTGCATCGTCACCTCCTTTGTCCCGTCAATCGTCGGCCGGGCGAAGCGGTCGCGCGTCGGGGCCGACCCGCATCGGCCGTCGGTAATTCGCCGAGACTCAGGCGACCGGCAGGCCGAACGCGTCGGCCAGCGCCGCGAGATCGTCGACGTGCACGTCGACCTCGCCCGCCGCAGGCGTGAACGTCTCGCCTTTCCCGGTCCGCACCAGGCATGTCGCCATCCCCAGGGCGGCGGCCGGGCGGAGGTCCGACTCGAGGTCGTCGCCCACCATCATCGCCTCGGCGGGATCGGCCCCGGCGAGCGCGCATGCGGTCGCGAAGATCGCGTGCGACGGCTTGCCGATGACCGTCGCCTCGACGCCGGCGGCGTACTCCAGGCCGGCGACGAACATGCCCGCGTCGAGCGCGGCGCCGGCCCGCGTCGTCCACCAGCGGTTGCGCTGCATCGCGACGAGCGCCGCACCGTCCATCAGCGCGGCGAACACGTCGTTCAGCGCCGCATACGTCCAGCGGCCGTCGGGCCCGCCGAGCACGATCGTGTCCGCATCGGCCGCCCGGTCGACGAGCTCGAGTCCGGCGAACTCCTCGAGCACGCCGGGCTCCGCGAGCGCGTACACACGGGGCGCGGGCGTCGCCTCGCGCAGGTGCGCAGCGGTCGCCGAGGCCGACGTGACGATCCGCTCCGTCGGAACCGGCATGCCCAGGCCGGCCAGCCGCCCGGCGATCTCCGCGCGGGTGCGCCCCGTCGTGTTCGTGAGGACGGCGATCTCGACGCCGGCGGCCGTGAGCCGCTGCACCGCCTCGGGGCTTCCGGGGAGCGCGGCCCAGTCGACGTGCAAGACGCCCTCCATGTCCAGGACGAGCGCCCGTGGGGGCGTGCGGGGATCGGCCATCGCCGCCGAGTCTACGCGCCGGTCTCGGGCTCAGCCGTCGCCGAAGCGAGCCGAGAGCGCGTAGCGCATCAGCACCACGTCGCCGATCTGCTTGACCTCGGCGAGCCGCGCCCGCCGGGCCGGGTTCCAGGGGAAGCTGCCGTCGCGCACGAACCGGGGCGCGTCGGAGTCGCCGACGAAGACGGGCGCGACCACCAGCTGCAGCTCGTCGACCAGGTCGTCGGTGAGGAACTGCGTGTGGACGGTGCCGCCGCCTTCGACCATCAGCCGCTCGACGCCGCGTGCGGCCAGGTCGGCGCTCAGCCGCCGCATCTCGACGCCGTCGCCGCCGTCGACCACCGTGGCGACCTCGCCCAGCCGGGCGCGGGCGGCGCCGACTCGCGGGCTGGCGCAGTAGACGAGCTTCTCGGCGTCGCCCGCGGTGAAGAAGTCGGCTCGCGCGTCGAGGTGCGCGCGGCGGGTCACGGTCACCTTCGCCGGCGACGGCGGCAGCCCCCGGGCCGCCCGCCGCCGGCGCAGCCGCTGCGAGCGCACCAGGAGGCGCGGGTTGTCGATCCGCACCGTGGCGGCGCCGACGAGGATCGCGTCGCACGACGCGCGCACGGCGTCGACGCGGTCGAAGTCGTCGCCGTTCGAGAGCAGCAGCCGCGATGCCGCGCCGGCGATGTAGCCGTCGATCGACATGCTGCAGGAGAGCAGCGTGTAGGGGCGGTCAGGCATCGGCGACTCCGTCCGTCCTGGCTCCCGCGACGAGGTTGCGCAGCGGTGAATCGAGCCGGGCGCCGAGGAGCACGAGTGCGCCCGGCAGGGCGGCGACGAGCACCATGACTCCGTAGACGACGGCCGTGGCGACGCCCTGGTCGGCCCCCAGGCCGGCGGCGCCGAAGACCCACGCGGTCGCGCCCTCGCGGGGGCCCCAGCCGGCGATGCCGGGGACGACCATCCCGAGCATGGCGAGCAGGGCCAGCGGCAGCATCCGGGTCGGCGGCGCCGAGACGCCGGCCGCGCGCGCGGCCACCAGGAACGTGAGCGCGTGGCCGACGACGACGAGCGCCGACGTCACTGCGACGACGGGCAGCGCTCGCCGGGCGAGCAGGCCGGCACGCACGTCCCGGGCGACGCCGCGCCGCGCCCGCGCCCACCACGAACGGCCGCGCGGCCGGGCCCGGTCGACGAGCAGCGCCACGCCAATTGACGCTCCGACGACGCCAATTGCGAGCGGCACGACGAACGTCCGCACCGGCGACGGCAGGGCGAGCAGGACGACGAGCGTGAGCAGCGCCTGGACGACCTGGCCGGCGGTGCGCTCCCAGGCGACCGCGCGCAGTCCGCGGCCGACGTCGCCGGCGTCCCGGCCGTGGCGGACGCCGCGGTGCACGTCGCCGACCACCCCGCCGGGCAGCGTCAGGTTCAGGAAGATGGACCGGTAGTACGCGGCCACCGCCGCGGGCAGCTCCAGGTCGATGCCGAGGCCGCGGGCGACGACCGTCCAGCGCCAGGCGCAGCAGATCGTCGTTCCCAGGCCGATGCCGAGCCCGACCAGAAGGACGCGGGCGTCGACGGCGCGGATGCCGTCGCGGAACGGCCCGGTGCCGAGCCGCCAGACGATCGCCGCAAGCACCGCGGCGGCGGCCGAGAAGCGCACCCGGCGCCACGTCCGCGAGCTCATGCCGCCTCCCGATCGCGGGGGAGGGCGAGCAGGTCGGTGTGGCCGACGGTCACGGCCAGCCGTCCCGCCTGCGCCGCGGCCAGCCGCCCGCGCGCGTACGCACCGGCCGCGTCGGCGAGTTCCGGCTCCTGCTCGCAGGCAGGCGCAATCCACCCGCGGAACCACGCCGCCGCGAGTCCGGCCTGGGCTGCGCCGAGCCGCCACTCGCTGCGCCGGACGAGCACCTCGCGCCCGGCCCGGCAGAGCTCCTCGACCGCGGCCCCGACGGCGTCCGGCCCGAGCAGGCGGCCGCGGCCCGTCATCCGCCGCTGGTGGGCGTCGAACGCGGCGGCGACCCGGGCGTCGAGCGCGTCCGCCGGTGCGAGCTCGGCGTGACCGACGACCGAGAGCGTCAGCAGGAGCGGGCAGCCCACGCCGACGCAGACGTCGAGGAGGCCGTCGAGCTCGTCGCGGGTGAGCAGGTCGAGCAGCGCCGAGGCGGTCACGAGCGCCGCGCCGGCGAGATCGCCGGCGGTGAGCCGGGTGATGTCCGAGCAGCGCGTCTCGACGTCGACCGGCGCGCCGTCCGCCGCCGGCGCCGGGCAGCGGGCGGCGGCCACGTCGAGCAGGTCGGCGTCGCGGTCGTGCAGCACCCAGTGCTGGCGGCCCGGCAGGAGCGGCGCCAGCCACCTGCCCATCGCGCCCGTGCCGCAGGCGAGGTCGTGGATCACCCGCACGCTGCCCGCAGGGAGGCGGCGTCCGAGCTCCCCCGCGAGCTCGCGGGAGCGGGCAGCGGCATCGGCGCCCTCGCGCAGGTCGAGCCAGTCGGTGCTGACGCGGATCGTCTCGACGCTCACGGCGCGGCCCCCTGGAGGACGCCCGCCAGGGTCGAGGTCGTGGCCGCCCACGGGGCCAGCGTCGCGCGCCGCTCCCGGGCGGCGCGGCGCCATCTGTGCCGCAGCTCGGCATCGCCGAGCCAGGCGCGAAGCGCGGCGCCGAGGCCGGCCGGGTCGTCGGGCGGCACGAGCGCGCCGGGCCGCGAGCCGTCGCCGGCGTGGCCGAGGGCCTCGGGCACGCCGCCCACGTCGGCTGCGATCACGGGCAGGCCGCGCGCGAGCGCCTCGGTGACGACCATGCCGTACGTCTCGCCTCGCGAGGCGAGCACGAACAGGTCGGCGGCGGCGTAGCTGCGCTCGAGCTCGGCGCCCGCCCCCGGCCCCGGAAACGACAGGCGCCGGCCGAGCCCGAGGTCGGCGCTGCGCAGCCGCAACCGCCGGGCGAACGCCGGGTCGCGGTCGAGGCTGCCGACGCAGCGGCAGTGCCAGCGCAGCTCCGGCATGGACGAGAGCGCGTCGAGGAGCACGTCGTGTCCCTTCCCGGGCGTCACGGCGGCGACGCACAGGAGCGCGCCCGCGGTGGCGGTGCCCGGTGCCAGCTCGGCGGCATCGACGCCCGGCTCGGCGACCTGGACGCGCGCCGGCGGGAGGCCATAGAGGCCGAGCAGCGTCCGTCGCGCCCAGGCGCTCGTCGTCACCACGGCCCTCGCGGACGCGAGCAGGGCGCCCTCCCGCTCGCGCACGAGGGCGTCCGCCGGGCCCTGGCCGAGCGGCATGTGCACGAGCGCGACCAGGCGCAGGCGCTGTGCCTGGGGCACGAGCAGCTCCGGCGCGGCCGACGCGACCAGGCCGTCGAGCAGCACGAGGGCGTCGTCGGGGATCCGGTTCACGACGTCTGCCAGCAGGGCGTGGGCCGCCGCGTTGGGGTGCGGCCACGACCCGGGCACGGCGTGCACCGCGACCGCCCAGCCCTGGGCCACGAGTCCCTCGCACACCCGCCGGTCGTAGGTGTTGCCGCCGCTCGGCCGGGCCGGGTCGTTGTAGCCGCCGGGAACGATGACGTGCAGGCCCCTCACAGCGGCCGCTCGTAGCTCGCCCAGGCGACATGCGACTCGTGCAAGGTGACGACGAGGCCGGCCAGGCCCCGACCGCCGTCGCCCAGCGCGCCGTCGTGCACCCGCTCGGCGAGCCGGTCGGCGATCACCCGCGCGAGCGCCTCGGTCGTCGTGTTCTCCCCCGCGAGGCCGGGCTCGTCGTCGAGGTTGCGGTAGGTCAGCCCCTCGACGACGGCGTGGAGCTCTGCGGCCGCGCGGCCGATGTCGACGACGATCCCGTTCTCGTCGAGGGCGGCACGGCGGAAGGTCGCGTCGATCACGTAGGTCGCGCCGTGCAGGCCCTGGGCCGGCCCGAAGACCTCGCCGCGCAGGCTGTGCGCGATCAACATGTGGTCGCGGACCGTCAGGCTGTACACGGCGCGGCTCCGTCGTAGGTGATCGTGTGGCACAGCGCCGGCAGGCTGCCCGCCGCCAGCCGGGCCATGACGTCCGGCAGCTCGGCGAAGGGCGAGGCGCCCGTGATGAGGACGTCGAACGCCGGATCGCGCAGCAGCTCGAGCGCGAGCGCCAGCCGGTCAGCCGTCGTGCGCCGCGCGCGCCGGGCCGGGGAGACGGCGCCGACCTGGCTCGAGCGGATCCGGAGCCGGTCGGTGTGGAAGGCGCCGCCCAGCGACAGGGTGACCTCCTTCTCGCCGTACCAGCTGAGGTCGATCACGGTGCCCTCCGGCGCGAGCAGCTCGAGCGAGCGCTGCAGGCCCGTGGCCGTCGCGCTCGTGTGGAAGACCAGCTCGCGGCCTCCGGCGGCATCGGCCGGCAGCGCGAATGCCGCGCCGAGCGCGTCGGCGACGGCGCCGCGGCCGGCATCGACGTCCACGAGCGTGACCTCGACGCCCGGGATCCGCGCCAGCAGCCGGGCGACGCAGCACCCGAGCATCCCGGCGCCGACGACGGCCATGCGGTCGCCGACCATCGGCGCGGCGTCCCAGAGCGCGTTGACGGCCGTCTCGACGGTGCCGGCAAGGACGGCGCGCTCGGGCGGCACGCCCTCGGGGACGACGCACACGGATGCCGCCGGGACGACGTAGGCGGTCTGGTGCGGGTAGAGGCAGAAGACCGTGCGGCCGCGCAGGCGCCGTGGGCCCTCCTCGACGGCGCCGACGCTCAGGTAGCCGTATTTCACCGGGCCGGGGAACTCGCCCTCCTGGAACGGCGCGCGCATCGTCGCGTACTGCTCGGGCGGCACGCCGCCCCGGAACACGCGCAGCTCGGTGCCGCGGCTGACGCCCGAGCGCACCGTGCGCACGAGGACGTCGGCGTCGCCGCGCTGCGGCAGCGGGGCCGGCCGGATCTCCCCGCAGCCGGGGTTCCGCAGCCAGAACGCCTGTGCCATTCCCTGCTCCTCTGCCATCGGTTCGCGCGCCTCTCTCACGACGCGGCTCTCCGCGAGTACGCGCGCCCGATGCGGGTGGATTCGGCGCGGGGGAGCGCCGGGAGGCGCCATCCGGGCCAGCCGCGATGGCGCTGGAACGGGATCTCGAAGACGGCCGCGAAGCCGCGCGCGAAGACGACCGTCAGCGGCACGATCAGGACGACCGCGAGCAGGAACGACGGTGCGCCGTGGCCGACCCGGCCGGCCACGATCTTCTCGTACACGACGACCACGATCGGCCCGTGGATCAGGTAGAGGCTGTACGACGAGAGGCCGAGGCTGCGGATCGGCCGCGAGTCGAGGACGCGCAGGAGGGGCGCCGGCCGGCCGGTGACGAGCGAGGCCAGCAGGCAGGCGATGGCCGGGCCGAGCGCGAGGTCGACCCAGTAGAGGCGGTCGAGCGTCCAGGCCGAGCCCTGCCACACGATCGTCGCCAGCACCGGCGTCGCAGCGGCGAGCGCGATCCAGGCCCACGGCCACGACCGCCGCCGCTCGCCCGCGATCACGATCCCGCCGGCCAGGACGCCGACGGCGAAGAGCGCCGCCAGGTCGGGCGCCGACTGGATCACGAAGGTGTCGACCCCGGCGACGTGGGGCCCGACGATGCCGACCATGGCGACGACGGCCGTGACGGCCGCGACCATCGCGACCGCGCCGCGCCGGCGCACGAGCAGCAGCAGCAGCGGGAAGAGCAGGTAGAGCTGGGCCTCGACGGCGATCGACCAGAACGCGCGGTTGGGGGTCGGCGCCGCGACGATGTTCTGGACGAGCAGGCCGTTCACGAGCACCGACCAGACGTCCGGTGCGCCCTCGCCGGGCGGCGGGACGATCAGCCAGGCCACGAGCAGGCTGAAGGCGAGCGCCGCCCAGTACGGCGGCAGGATCCGCCAGGCCCGCCGCCGCGCGAAACGCGACAGGCCGTCGAGCCGCCAGCCGTGGCGGGCCGGTGCCAGCGTCAGCGACAGGCCGGAGAGGACGATGAAGACGACGACCGCGAAGCGCCCGTAGATGAACCAGGCCGCCCAGAACGGCGCCGTGTCGGCGGGGTAGCCGGGGAACGCGCGCAGGAAGATGTGGTTGACCACGACGTAGAGCGCCGCCAGGCCGCGGACACCGTCCAGACCTGCGATCCGTCCTCCTGGCTGACCTGCCGGGCGCATCGTCATCGGAAGGCTACGGGGTCGTGGCCCGCGCGTCGAACGCGCCCAGGAAGCGGTTGCGGAAGGCGCTCATGCGCCAGACGGGCCCGTGCGCGCTCGGGCGCATGCCGCTCGCCCAGCCCCACGGCGCGATCCGCCGGAACACCGCCGGGTCGTGGGCGATGATCGAGATGGGCACGTCGTGGTCGACGCCGTAGCCGGAGACGACGTGGGCGGGCTGGTGGTCGCCCAGCATGACGACGACAAGGTTCTTCCGGCCGTAGTTCTCGATGTACGAGAAGAGCGCCTGGAGCGAGTACACGATCGAGTGCCCGTACCCCTGGCCCGCGTCGTTCGATCCGGTCGTGTCGACGGGGAGCGTCTTGAAGATCGAGCCGTCCCCGACCTCGCTCCAGCTGATCAGCGGCGGGATGCGCGTCCACGGCTCGTGGCTCGACACCGTGTCGATCTCGGCGAATACGGGCTTGCGATGCGGCTTTGCCAGCTCGAGCCGGTGCAGGGCCAGATACGTGAACTGGTCGGGCATCGCGGCGTACGCGTACGTCGGCCCGTGGTAGCCGACATTCAGGCGGTTGTAGATCTTGTCGAAGTGGTAGAACGCCGTCCCGTCCTTCCACGGCCGGTCGTCCGACGGGATGTCGTCGACGGTCCGCCAGCCGGCCCGCTTGAAGGCGTCCCCGAGCGTGAAGCGGTCGCTCGCCATCAGCTCGTCGTAGCGGCCCTGGTTGTCGACCCATGACCCGGACTGGAGCGTGGAGTGAGCCAGCCAGCTCGTGCCGCCGAACGTCGCCGAGGTGAGCCAGGCGCTGGCGGCCGAGAACCCGGCGGCCTGCAGCTGGCGCGTGCCGGAGGCCAGGGTGGCGTCGACCTGCGGCGAGAACGACGAGCCCTGGACGGCGACCTTGCCGTAGCTCTCCATGAAGATGAGGAGAACGTCCTTGCCGCGCAGGCCGGTCAGGAGCCGGTCTGCCGGTGTGTGGGCATAGCGGTCGTGGCGGATCGCGGCGGCGTAGCGGGCGCCGTCCTGCAGGCCCGCCTCGACCGCACGCACCTCGTGGACGGCCAGCTCGGCGGCGCTCGTCGAGGCGATCGGCTCGCCCGCCAGCTGCGCCCCGACCGCCCAGCACAGCGCCCAGGCGACGCCCAGCGCGGCGATCGCCCGCGTCGAGACGGTGCGATGGCCGGATGCGACCCTGGTGACGCGCAGCAGCGCCAGCGTGGGCAGGACGAGTGCGGCGACGGCGATGACCACGACACCGGCGACGACCAGGTCGGCACGGGTGCGGCCGATCGACGCCCGCAGCGTCTCGACGCCGATCGACGTGTAGCGCCAGTCCTCCACCGGGTTGAACGGCCGGTCGAAGGCCGCGAAGAAGCCGACGTCGAGCAGCTTCACGACGACCAGGACGCCCAGCAGCGGGCCGACGATCCACGCCAGCACGCGCCGGGCGTTGCGGGGCAGGACGAGCGCCAGCGCGATGACGATCAGGCCCTCGAGCGGCACGCGGGCGAACGCGTCGAAGGTGATGTCGTTGGGCCGGTTGGGGGCGACGAGCGCGCCCCAGACGAGCACGACCGCCGCAGCCGTGAAGGCGATGCCGACGGCGGTGCGGATCCGGCCCCGAGGGGCGGACGGCGTTCCGGATGCCGGCGTCCTCGCGCCGCTGCGCCTGCGCCGCCAGAGCCAGAGCACGTCGCGGCCGAACGACTCGGCCAGCATCGCCAGGGCGATGGCCAGGGCAGCCTCGACCAGCGGGAGCGGCAGCACGTCGGCACCCGCGACCGCCAGCACGATGCCCTGGGTCGCGGCGACCGTCTTGCGCCAGTCGCGCCGCGGCAGTCGCGCCCGCATCCACGGCAGCGCCCAGCCGGCGGCGAGGAAGACGTAGCGGGCGGCGCCGATCGCGAGCACCCAGGCGCCGGCGATGGGCGCGACGTACACGCTCAGCGCGAGGATCAGGAAGGCGTCGACCTCACCGTCGAGGCGGCCGCCCAGCTCGGACACCGTGCCGGTGCGGCGGGCCACCTCGCCGTCCACGTAGTCGAGCACCAGCGCGACCGCGGCCAGGCCGACGAGCAGGGCCACCGGCACCCCGCGGACGAAGGAGTCCGCCGTCAGCGCGGCGACGCCGAGCGCGAGCGTGGCCCGGGCAAGCGTGACCCACCCGGCCGGGCCGAGCCGTTCGGCCGGGTCGCGGACCAGCCCATGGGCGAGCGTCACGTCGACGAGGGCGGCCGATGCCAGCCCGGCCATCCAGCCGGCCGGGCCGAGCCCGACCGTCGCCGTGAGAGCCGTGAGCAGGAGCACCTGGCCGACCAGGCCGCTCACCGGGCCGGTCCGAACCGCCCGCAGCGTCCCCTCGTACTCTCTCATTCAAGGTGGAACTACTGATTGCGCGGGAGATCGGATCGGCAGCCTTCGCTCCGGGCGAGTACATCGAGCAGCAGGGCTTCATGCGTGCGAGCGAGATCCGCGAGCTGGCCATGCGGGCCGCGATCGGGCCCGGAGTCTCCGTCCTCGACCTGTGCTGTGGGGTGGCGGGTCCGGGCCGGTTCATCACGCGCGAGCTGGGCTGCGACTACGTCGGCGTCGATGCGAGCGCGCGTGCCATCGCGATCGCCTCGGCCCGCGCCCGCGGCCTTCCCTGCCGGTTCGAGGTGCGACGGCTGCCGCCGCTGCCGGCGGGCCGCTTCGACGTGGTGCTCCTCCTCGAGACGATGCTCGCGTTTCGCGACAAGGCGGCGCTGCTCGCAGCCGTCTCCGCGGCGCTCGGCCCCGGCGGCCGTTTCGCCTTCACGCTCGAGGAGGGCGCGCCGCTGAAAGCGCAGGAGCGGGCCGCGATGCCCAACGCGGACACGGTCTGGTTGACCCCGCTCGCCGAGATGGTCGAGCTGCTGGAGGCGGCCGGCCTGCGGGTGACGTGGCAGGCCGACCTGAGCGCGGCCCACGGGGCGACGGCCGCCGCGCTGGCCGACGCCTACAGCGCCCACGGCGAGGCCGTCGCCGCCCGGATCGGCCCCGGGGCGCTGAACGACCTGCTCGCTTCGCACCGCCTGTGGAGCGACTGGCTCGGCAGCGGCCGGGCCCGCAAGCTCGCCCTTTTGGGGTCGCGCCGTCCCCCGCCGGGGTGATCTTCCGCTCGAGATCGAAGGGATGGGCCGGCTGGCGGGTCGGGTGTGGTGGCAGGCAACATCTCCAGATGGGAGCTCGGTGAAGAGTGGACGTCGTTGGGGCTGCGAGCGCGGCCAAACCCTGCCCCTCCTGGTGCTGTTCGTGGTGTCGCTGATCGGCGTCTCGGGCCTCGTGATCGACGTCGGCGGCTGGTACGTGCAGAAGCAGCAGGTGCAGGCGTCGGCAGACGCGGGCGCGCTGGCCGGGGCGACCCAGCTGCCGGCCGGCTGGTCGTACGCGCAGACGGCCGGGCAAGGTGAGTACGGGAAGAACGGCAAGACCGGGGATGGCCTGAACGTCACGAACACTACGTATCTCGCCCCGAATGACTCGGTCACGGTGACCGCGTCGCGGGCTACCCCCGGCTACTTCACCCGCATCTTCGGCTTCTCCGGGATCACCGTCCGCGCCGGTGCACGGGCGACGATCGAGAGCGTCGTCGGTTACAAGTCGACCGGCAACGTGATGCCGTGGGGGATCATGCGCGGCAGCTACACCGTCGGGTCGTCCTACTCGATGAAGATCGCGAACGACGGGTCGTCCCAGTCGGGCGCGCTCGACATCCCCTATGAGAGCGGCTGCAGCGGCAGTAGCGGCAGCAGCGACTATCGCAACCTGATCAACGGCACCACGCTGGCGTGCCCGCTGAGCGTCGGCGAGATCCTGGGACTGCAGTCAGGATCGATCCCCGGGCCGACCCAGCAGGGCATCACCGACCGGATCGGCGTCTTCAAGCCCGCGAGCCAGATCGTGACGATCGGCCCCAACGGCACGGCCACGGTCATCGACCCCAGCTCGCCGCAGCTGGTGCTGATCCCGATCATCGAGAACCAGGACGGGAGTACCAACTGGACGGGCGGGTCGATGAAGGTGCGCGTCGTCGGGTTCGCATGGTTCGTGATCACCGGTGTGACCGGCAACGGCCAGAAGGTCACGGTTACCGGTGAGTTCGTCGGCATCGAGTCCGCCGACCCGAACGCCACCCTCGGGGCCTACACCGGCCTCCCCGGCGGCGCCACCGCGGTCGAGCTCACGCAGTAGTCCCGGGGTCAGACCCCGAACGGCGACCGTGACACCTCCGTGACGGAACCGTTCGGGGTCTGACCCCGCTTGACGGCGTTCTGGGAGAAGGCGGCGCGGCTCGCGGCCGTCGTGGCGAGCCGTCCCGATCATGCGGCGACGGGCGGCGCGTTTCGGCCGGCGAGGACGCCGCCGTCGATCGGCAGCGTCGTTCCGGTGATCCAGCCGGCCCGGTCGCCGGCGAGGAAGAGGATCGCCTCGACGACGTCTGTCGGGTAGCCGTGACGGCCGAGCGGATGGAACGCGTTGACGGACTCGAGGACGTCGTGCGCCTGATCCGCCGTCATGAAGCGCTGGTAGGCGGGCGTCTCGACGAACGCGAGCGCGACGGTGTTCACGCGAATGTTCGCCGGCGCGAGCTCGATCGCCAGGTTCTTCGTCAGCGAGTGCCGGCCGGCCTGGGCGGCGGAGTAGGCGCTCGTCGGCGTCGTGGTGATGGCGTCGAGCGCCCACATCGACCCGACGCTGACGATCGAGCCGCGCCCGCGCTCGACCATCCGCCGGGCGGCCGCCTGTGAGGTGTAGAACGTCGGCCGCAGAATCGAGTCGAGCGCTTCCTCGAACTGATCCTCGGTCTGATCGAGAAACGGCGTGACCCGGAAGATGCCCGTGCTGTTCACGAGCACGTCGACGCCGCCGAACCGCTCGACGGCGACATCGACCAGGGCGGTGGCGGCCGCCGGGGAGCTGACGTCACCGGGGACGAGGGCGATGCGGTCGCCGGCACCGAGCTCGCGCGCCGCATCGTCGAGCACCTCGCGCCGGCGGCTGGAGAGCACGACGGAGGCTCCCTCATCGAGGAATCGGGCCGCGGCGGCCCTGCCGATGCCGCCGCCGCCGCCGGTGATCACGACGACCTTCTCGGTGAATTCGGACATGACGATCCTCCTACATGTGGTTTCCGTAGAAACTAGATTGGAGTGGAGGCTAGCGAAGAAGTAGTTTCCGCGCAAACTTCTTCGGCTATGCTGCCGGCATGCCCTCTGCCATCCCCGAATCGCACCTGGCCGCGTGGCGCGCCGTGCTGAACGCGGAGACGGCCGTCGTCGCGCGAGCGGAGGCGGCACTGGCCGCTGCCGGGCTGCCCCCGCTGGCGTGGTATGACGTGCTCTGGGCGATCAGGCGAGCGCCGGACCGGCGTCTGCGGATGTCCGAGTTGGCCGCGGGCCTGACGATCAGCCGGGGCGGCCTGACGAAGATCGCGGATCGACTCGAGCGCGCCGGCCTCATCCGCCGGGAGCCGGCCGCCGACGACGGGCGCGGCCTTTACGCCGTCCTCACCCCCGAGGGAAACGCGCTGCTGCGGCGGATGTGGCCCGTCTACTCGCGCGTGCTCCGCGAGACCTTCGCGGCGGGGATGACCGGCGAGGAGGCTGCGGTCATCGCCCGTGCGCTCGGGCGTATCCAGGCCTTGTAACCGCCGCGTTTGACATGCAGCCATCTGGCTGCCTATTATACGCAGCCAGATGGCTGCATATCCCACCATGGACGACGCGTTCCGGGCACTGGCCGACCCCGGCCGCCGGCGGCTCCTGGACAGCCTGAACGCCCGCAACGGCCAGACGCTGCGCCAGCTCTGCTCGGAGCTCGACATGGCCCGCCAGTCCGTCAGCAAGCACCTCGCCGTGCTCGAGGCCGCGAACCTCGTCACGACGCTCCGCCGCGGCCGCGAGAAGCTGCACTACCTGAACGCGGCGCCCATCCACGAGATCGGGCAGCGCTGGATCACGCAGTACGACCGCAGCCGTGTCCACGCGCTGTCCGACCTGAAACGCGCACTCGAGGAGACCACCCCTATGGACAAGCCGACGTTCGTCTACACCACCTACATCAACACCACGCCCGAGCGGCTGTGGCAGGCGCTCACCGATCCGGCGTTCACGGGCCGCTACTGGGGGGCGACGTTCTCCACGGACTGGCAGAAGGGCTCGCCGATGACGTGGGACATGCTCGGCCTGCGCTTCGAGAGCCCCGAGCAGGTCGTCCTGGAATCGGACCCGCCCCGCCGCCTCTCCTACAGCTGGCACACGTTCACGCCGGAGCTGGCGGAGTCGCTGAGCCTCGGCGAGGAGGTCGCTGCCGGGCTCGCGGCGGAGTCGCGGTCCAGAGTGACCTTCGACATCGAGCCGCTCGGCGACGTCTGCAAGCTGACGGTCGTCCACGACGGGTTCGACGAGGGCAGCACCGCCGCCTCGATGGTCTCGCTCGGCTGGCCGCGGATCCTCTCCGACCTGAAGACCCTGCTCGAGACCGGCGAGACGATGCCTCGCGTCGCCGAAGGCCCGATCGCCGAGCGGCTGCGACTGGCGGGCAAGCAGTGATCCGGGCCGAGCCGGTCACCGCAGTCGCCGCCGGCGGGACGCTCGTCCTGGCAGCGGCCGCATGGGCGGTCGCACTGGACCGCATGAGCGGCATGGACATGGGCACCGCCACCGAGCTCGGCTCGCCGGCCGCGTTCGCCGCGGTCTGGATGCCGATGATGGCGGCCATGATGCTGCCCGGAGCCGTGCCTGCCGTGGTTCGGCGGGCGCGGGCCGGCGGCATCGCCGCGGTGGCCTTCACGGCGAACTACCTCGCCGTCTGGGCTGCGGCCGGAGCGGCGGTCTATCTGCTGTACCGCCCGCACGGCCATCTCGCGGCCGCAGCGGTCGTGATCGGCGCCGGCCTCTACGAGCTGACGCCGTTCAAGCGCCGCTGCCGCGAGCAGTGCCGTGAAGGGCTCGATTCCGGGCTCGGCTACGGCCTGGCGTGCGTCGGCTCGAGTGCCGGCCTGATGGCGATCCTGCTCGCCCTGGGCGCCATGAGCGTGCTCTGGATGGGCGTCGTCACGGCCCTGGTGCTCGTCCAGAAGCTTCTGCCACCGAGATCCAACGCGACCGAAGGAGCACGATGATGACAACGCATGCGACAGGCACCCGCGAGGAATGGCTCGCCGCCAGACTCGACCTGCTGGACGCGGAGAAGGAGCACACCCGCCGCGGTGACGAGCTCGCGCAGCGCCGGCGCGAGCTGCCCTGGGTGCCGGTGGAGAAGGACTACCTCTTCCACACGGAAGACGGCGACGCGTCGCTGGCCGACCTCTTCCGGGGCCGGTCGCAGCTGCTCGTCTACCACTTCATGTTCGGGCCGGACTACAGCGCCGGCTGCCCGGCGTGCTCGGCGATCGCCGACGGCTTCAACGGCCTCGAGGCCCACCTCGCCGCGCACGACGTGATGCTGTGGGCGGTCTCGCGCGCGCCGGTCGAAAAGCTCGCGGGCTACCGGCGGCGGATGGGCTGGACGTTCCCGTGGGCGTCCTCGTCCGACACCGAGTTCAACTTCGACTTCAGCACCTCGCTCAGCCCGGACGAGGAGCGCGCCGGCAGCTTCGAGTACAACTTCCGCACCGCCCAGGTGTGGTCGCCGCCGGATGACGCGCGCGAGCCGTTCGACAGGTGGGCGGCGGTGTCCGGCACCGACTGGGCGACCTACACGCGCGAGCGGCCGGGGATGAGTGCGTTCGCCCTCGAGGACGGCGTCGTCTACCACACGTACTCGGCGTACTCGCGCGGGCTGGACGGCCTGTGGGGCATGTACCAGTGGCTCGACCGGGCTCCGCGCGGCCGCAACGAGGCGCGCGGCCCCGGCGACCCGCTGAACTGGTTCCGCCGCCATGACGAGTACGAGCCCGTCTAGATGATTGATTCCACACCTCTGCGCACCTGGACGTCAGGTTGTTGGCGGGGGTCCGAGTCGCTGGTGGGGCTGCGCCTCGGCGTCTGCGTGATCGCAGACGCCTCGGACCGCGGTCAAGGGCATTTCGCCCTTGACCGCTTGAACCGTCGCATCGCTGTATCCTCGGTCGCGCCCATACGACCAGGTATGAACGCTTCCTGCGTCCTTGCGCTGCTCGGTTCGCGGCCGCCCAGGACCCACAGGGCGTGGAATCAATCACCTAGCGCCCGGGGGCAGCCCTCGTTGCGAGGGCTGCCCCCGGGCGGCGCTACCGCGCCGCGTCCGGCACGACGTTCAGGTTGAGGTGGAAGAGGTTGTGCGGGTCGTAGCGCCGCTTCGCCCGGGCCAGGCGCTCGAGCGTCGCGGGTGGATAGGCGCGGCGGACGCCGTCCTCGCCCTCGTCCCCGAGGAACCCGAGGTAGGCCCGCTCGGGGCCGCCGTCCGCGAGCGCCGTCGCCAGCTCCGCCGCCCACGCCTCGTGCTCCGGATGTGCCTCGGCGCGAGGATCCATCGCCGCGATGTTCACCATCAGCCTCGCCCCGCGATGTCCGAATGCCGTCGCGTCGTCGGCGACGCGCGCCATCGCCCCGCCGAGGACGCGCACCTGGACGGCGGCGATCGCCGCGGTCGCCGTCTCGAGATGGGCGAGGATCGTCTCCGCCGAACCTGTCGAGAGCTCGTCGACGAGCAGGTTCGTCCCCGCCGCGTAGGCGGGCGCCGGGCCTTCCGCCGCCGCGTACATCTCGGGGTAGCGGAGGGGCCGCACCATGTCGGCGAGCGGCGTCGCCAGCGCCCGGATCGGGGCGATCGCTGCGGCGCCGGCCTCGGCATCGCCCGCGTAGACCATCTGGATCATCACGATCGGCTTGCCGTGCTGCTCGGCAGGGATGAAGGGCAGCGGGGGCGCCTTCAGGACGTTGGCGATGAGGGAGAGATCCTCGTCGGCCGCGTTCGCAGCCCCGACCAGCCCGGTGAGGACGTCGGGGCTGGCGGGGAGCAGCAGCATCCCGCCGAGAACCTGGTCGATCGCGTACAGCCGCAGCTTCAGGCGGGTCACGACGCCGAAGTTGCCGCCCCCGCCGCGGAGCGCCCAGAAGAGCTCGGCGTGCGACTGCTCATCCGCCTGCACGAGCTCGCCGTCGGCGGTCACGACCTCGGCCGCGAGCACGTCGTCGATCGTCAGCCCCGTCTTGCGGACGAGGTACCCGATGCCGCCGCCGAGCGTGATGCCGCCGAGACCGACGCTGGGCGTGTCGCCCAGGCCGGTGGTGAGGCCGTGGACGCTGGTCTGCGCGGTGTACTCGCCGGCCGTGACCCCGGTCTGCGCCCATGCAATGCGGGCGGTCGGATCGACCTCGACGGCCTTCATCGCGGAGAGGTCGACGACGATTCCTCCCTCGGACGTGCCGTGCCCCGCGCGGCTGTGCCCGCCGCCGCGCACGGCGAGCTCGGCGCCGGTCTCGCGCGCCAGGCCGACGACGCGGGCGACGTCGTCCGCGTCGGTCACGCGGACGATCGCCGCGGGCCTCCGGTCGAACCCGGTGAAGAACACCCGGCGCAGGGCGTCGTAGCGGGGATCCCCCGCGTCGATCACCTTCCCGTTCAGGCCGGCGCGCAGGGTGGAGATGTGGTGTTGGAGCGTGTCTGGCATATGTCCTCCTTGATCGCGTCGTACCTACGACCAACGAGGGCGCGGGAATGTGACAGGCCGTCCGACCGGATCGCTGCGGAGCCCTTGATCGACCACGCTCCGGCGGTATCTTTGGCTCGTGAGCACGATCGCCGCCCCGCGTCCGGCGAGTCCGCCGCCGGTCTCGTACCTGAACGCGTGGTGGGCGGTCGTCCAGTCCATGCTCACCGGGCTGGTCATCCTCATCCTGACGGGCATCGTGTTGATGCTCGTGGGCGATGCCGCCGCCCTCCCGCTCGGACTCCCGGGCAGCTCGTGGACGCCGCTCGAGAGCCTGCCCGACCTGTTCGCGTGGCCGTTCGATCCGAGCCTGCTGTGGTTCCGGCTGGTCGACCTGCTCGCGCTCGTGACGGTCGTGCTCTGGCTCGGTCGGCGGCTGCGCGACCGGTTCCTCGCGATCGACGTCAGGCTGCGGCTCGCCGACACGGTGCTGGCGGTTGCCGGTCTCATAGCGATCACCGCGATCTCGCACGAGGCCGGAGCGGTCGCCCTGTTCGTGGTGGCGGGGCTGCTGCGCCGCGCAGACACCGGGACGTCGATTGCGGCTGCCGGCGAGGGGCGCGGCTACGGGCGCTGGATGGCGGCCGTGTGGGCCGTGGCCCTCCTGGGCAGCCTAATGGCGGTCAACCTCGTCCCGGTGGGCGAGCAAGCGGGCGCGTCGTGCTCGGTCAGCGGCGGCTCGGTGCAGCCGGCGCCGGGAGCGACGCTCGGGGATCGCGCGGGCGCCGTCGCCTACGCGTTCCGGCATGACGGCACGTTCACCGCGTGCGCCATGACGCAGAACCGCGCCTGGTTCACGGATGCCACCGTCCAGGGCATCGACGCCGGCCAGCTGCCGGCCGCGCCGTGGCGGGTCACGCTGGTGACCGACGCCCCACCGGGCTTCCGGCCCATCTCGCCGGTCCGGCTCACCCCGCGGAGCACCCACATGATGTTCGTGCTGGTGCGGTTCACGTCATGCCGGCCGGCGATGAGCGGCCGCACGTTCACGCTCTCGACGCTGCCGCTGCGGGTGCACGCCTACGGGCGGACGCAAACCGATCCGGTGCCACTCTCGCAGCCGGTGCGGACGAGCTGTCCCTAGCCCTGGTGCGGCTGCAACGGCCCGCGCAGGATGCAGCGCGGGTCGTGGTGGCTCGCGAGCTTGGTGAGCAGCGCGTGCAGCGTCTCGTGCTCCTCGGCGCTCAGCGGGGCGAGGAACTCGTCCTCCAGGCGCTGCACGATCGCGCGTAGCTCGACGAGCGTCGAGCGGCCGGCCGGCGTCAGCTTGACCACGTGGCGGCGGCGGTCGCCGGGATCGCGCTTGCGGATGACCAGCTCGCGCTCCTCCAGCTCGTCCAGGAGCCGCACGATCAGGCTGCGGTCGTAGCCGAGCGCGTCGGCGATCTGGGCCTGGGTCTCGCGCGGATCCTCCTCGAGCAGGGCGAGCACGGCGTAGTGGAACGCCGACAGCCCCGAGCCCTCGAATGCCGTGTGGGAGCGGTCCTTGGCGGCGAACCCGAGGCGCTTGAGCAGGAAGACGTCGCTCGAAAGCAACTCCTTGGGAGGGCCCGGGAGCGCTCCAGGAGCCGGAATCTGGGTGTCCGTGACGTTCATGTTCACCAAAGTGTAGCGCATCCGATTGTTCGAATGTGGTATCGTAGGCGTCAACAACGATCTTGGGAGAAAATGAATGCAGTTGTCATCGATCACACAAGGTTCGTCCCGGCGCAAGGGGCTGGCCCTGGCGGCGGTCGTGGCGGCGCAGTTCATGGTTGTGCTGGATATCGCCATCGTGAATGTCGCGCTGCCCGCGATCAAGAGCGATCTGCACTTCGCCCAGGCCAACCTCCAGTGGGTGATCAGCGCGTATGCGATCCTCTTCGGCGGGGTGCTGCTCCTGGGCGGCCGGCTGGCCGACGTCTTCGGCCGCCGGCGCGTCTTCATGGCAGGCCTCGCGATCTTCTCGATCAGCTCGCTCCTGTGCGGGGTGTCCTGGTCGGAGGGCTCGCTGATCGCATTCCGTGCGATGCAGGGGCTCGGCGGCGCCCTGTTTGCCCCGGCGGGCCTCTCCATCCTCATGACGACCTTCGCCGAGGGCCGCGAGCGCAACCGTGCGCTCGGCATCTGGGGCGCGGCGTCGGGCTCCGGCGGGGCGGCGGGCGTGCTGCTCGGCGGCTTCCTGACCTCGTACCTGAGCTGGTCGTGGGTCTTCTTCATCAACGTGCCGGTCGGGATCGCCGTGATCGCGGCCGCCCCGATCGTGCTCGGCGAGAGCCGCGGGCAGGAGCATCGCCACTTCGACGTCGCCGGCGCGGCCACGGTCACGTCCGGCGTCATGCTGCTCGTCTACGCGATGACGCGGGCCACCCAGGACGGCTGGGGCAGCTTCGCGACGGCGTCGCTGCTCGGCGCCTCGGCCGTGCTGCTCGCGGCGTTCCTCGTCATCGAGATGCGCTCGCCGGCGCCGCTCCTGCCGATGCGCATCTTCCGCAACCGGATGCTCACGGGGGCGAATGCGACGGCCGCGATGATCGGCGCGATCGCGTTCTCGGAGTTCTTCCTGCTGACGCTCTACATGCAGCAGGTGCTGGGCTACTCCGCGATCGAGACCGGTGTCGGCTTCGTCGCCGTCACGTTCACGATCATCGTGTTCTCGAACGTCGCCCAGACGCTCGTCACCCGTCTCGGCGTTCGCGCCGTGCTGACGACGGGCCTCGCGCTCGACGCCGTCTCGCTCGCGCTCTTCACGCAGCTGCCGGTGCACGGGCACTACTTCTGGGATCTGTTCCCGGCATTCCTGATCAGCGGCGTGGGCCTGGCGCTCTCGTTCGTGCCGGTGACGATCGCCGGCCTTCAGGGTGTCCAGCGCGCCGACGCGGGGATCGCCTCGGGCCTGATCAACACGAGCCGCCAGGTCGGCGGCGCCGTCGGCCTCGCCGCGGTCACGACCATCGCCGCGTCGTACGCCTCCACCGGCGCCGGCGCGACCGGGCTCGCGCGGGTGGCAGCGATCGACGGCGGGCTCACCGACGGGTTCCAGGTGGCCTTTGCCGTGCTCACCGGCGCCGCGATCGTCGGTGCCCTGATCTCGGCCGTGCTGCTGCGGCCCCGCCCCGACGGCGCCGAGGTCGAGTCGCTCACGTCTCCGTCAACCGCTCGCCTCGAGGAGGCTGCTTGATGACCATGAACATCCCCGCCCGCCTTTCCGCCCCCGACGCGGTGCTCGACCCGCGGATCGACGACCTGCTCCTGCGTCTGCGCGGACTGGTGCTCGTCGGTGGGGTGCTGGAGGCACGGGGCGCCTCCTCTGCCGAGATCGAGGAGCACGCGCTCGAGGCCGATCGCGTCCGCGCCGAGCTGGCGCACCTGATCGGCGACGACCTCCCCGAGCTCGCCGCCTGAACCGCCCGCCGCGAGCCCCCGGCCCCCTCACACGGGGCCGGGGCTCGCGGCGTCATGCGACTCGTGCGGCGGGGAGTTGCACCGTGA
>Ga0157369_10002744_pt1 | contig 21025 bp, 24 predicted proteins | sample C25metaG_FD_113461 | JGI IMG/M metagenome (GOLD analysis project Ga0157369, IMG submission 113461) | Corn rhizosphere microbial communities from Kellogg Biological Station, Michigan, USA - C2-5 metaG | ecosystem: Host-associated > Plants > Roots > Rhizosphere > Soil | place: USA: Michigan...
CGCCGCTTTTCTCAGTAATCCACGGTCACGTTGAAGGTGCCGACATAGGTTCCTGCGGGGGTGGTCGAACTCAAGGCGACCGATCCGCCGATCGAGAAATTGACCCCCGGAATGCCGGAAGAGGTCAGGATCACCGAGCTCGGCGCATCCGTGACCAAGGTGAGCGTCTTGGTGCTGTCGTTCTGGTTGACCAGGATTACGTTAGGCGCCGTGACGTTGACGGTCTGCTTGTTGGTGCCCTGGATATTATATTGCGCGGCCTGCGTTGCGCCGGTGCAGACGACATTGGCATTCGCGCAGCTGAGCACGCCGGCCTGCGAGATGGCGACGGTCGCATTGCTCCATACGCCCGGTCCGAGAGTCACCGTGCCAAGATCGAGATCCTGGAGTCGGGTCAAGACCAGCGGCTTGACGATGCTTGCGTTGACCTGGACGCTCTGAGTCGCAGCAAATGCCGGGGCGCTGCTGCACAAGGCAGCGAGCAGCGCCGCCGGCATCCGCCAGCATCTGGCCCCTGGGCGGTTCAAGTCGTCGCCTCAGGTTTATTGGTAGTCGGCGGTAACCGCGAAGGTGCCCGAATAGACGCCGTCCGGGGTGGTCGAGGCGAGAACGATCGAGCCACCGATCGAGAAGGTGACGCCCGTCGTCGAGCCGGCCGCGCCAAGGTTCACGGTTGTAGGAGCGTTGGGCGTGAAGGCGAGCGTGCCCGGGCCGGTCAAGTTGAAGCCTGGCGAGCTGATCGTCACTGTCGCGTTGTTGGTCCCAACCAGCTTGTACTTGGCGACCTGCGGCGCGCCCGAGCAAGTCAGCACCACGCCCGGATTGCTGCCGCACGTCAGGGCGCCGGTCTGGTCGATCGCGACGGTTTCATTGGTGAAGCTCGAGCCCGAGAGCACGATCACGCCAAAGTCCAGGTTCTGGACCGACGAGATGGTCAGCGGCTTGAAGATTTTTGCCGTCGCCGTCGCCTGCGTCGCAGGGCTGACTGCCAAAGCAGGAGTGCTTGCAAGTCCAATCAGCGCAATTGCGCCGGAAGTCACGAATATACGCATGATCTTTTCCCCACTTGATACGCAACTCCCGCACCGACGGAAGAAGGTCACTGCACCATTAACCAGAAGCGCTTACGGCTTCGCTGAGGCTTATGGTTAATGCGGTCTTAGCCTTCGGGATCAGAGATATTCGACGGTGATCGACAGATCGCCGCGATATTGTCCATCGGAGTCGCCGGTGACCGTCAAGCGTCCGCCGAATCGAAAGCTGAGGTTGCCCGCGGCATCGAGCCGAGGCGTCGCCGGCAGGTCGCTGGTCACATCGAGGAGCGTGATGTGTCCGCCGCTCAACGAATAAAGGTCGATTCGCCGCGGCAGGTCGACGCGCAGCGCCCGGTTCGGCGCGCCGTGGACGAGCATCGTCCCGACGGTCGCTCGCGGTCCCACCCCGACGACTGCGCCCTCGGCGCTGTTGGCGCCGTCCGGCCGGATCGTCACTGCGCCGTTGCCCGCGCCCGACAGAACCAGCCGGTCGAAATTGAGCGAGGTCTCGGCTTGCAGTTCAACGTCACCATCTGCGCTGTCGGTCGGCATCTGGGTCGTCGGAACATCGCAGAGGCGGCACTGCGCGGCCACCGGAGCCTGCGACCCGGCGATTGCGGCGCCCATTGCAACGGTCGGGAAGAGATATTTGAGGCTGCCCATCGCGGCCCTTTTACGATGACAGGGTTAAGGCACCGCTAACCTTGCTCGCCCTAGGCCTATTGTCGGCGCTCGCGGAGCTTTCTATCCCGTTTCCCGAATGGCCCGATCGCGCCCCGCTTCCAGCCCCGAAGGACGCTCCACCTTCATGAGAATCATCAAGGGCCTCGCTTATGCAGCGCTGCTCTCAGTCCTCGCGCTGATCGTCGCGGTGGCGGTCGCCACCGCCTACCTCCCGAGCTACAGCGAACTCACCAAACGCTCCGACCTCGGGCAAATGATCCGGTTGCGCGCCGCCAACGGCCAGGTGCTGGTGTCGATGGGCCCGAGCTTCGGCCAGTGGCTGACCTACGACCATATTCCGCCAGAAATGCGCGCGGCGATGATCTCGACCGAGGACCGGCGGTTCCGAAGCCATATCGGGATCGACCCGATCGGGATTGGCCGAGCCCTCGCCTCGGCGCTGACCCAGCGCCACCGGGTCAGCGCGACCTCGACCATCACCCAACAGCTCGCACGCAACATCTTCCTGACCAACAACCGCAACTTCATGCGCAAGATCAAGGAAGGGATTCTGGCGCTCGCTCTCGAGCGCAAGTTCAGCAAGGACCAGATCCTCGAGCTCTACCTCAACCGGGTCTATTTCGGTGGCGGCGCCTATGGCATCGACGCCGCATCGCGAAAATTCTTCGGCCACGGCGCCGATCATTTGAGCCTCGGCGAAGCGGCGATCATCGCCGGCCTGGTCAAAGCCCCGTCCAACTACTCGCCCACCGCCGACATCGAGGCTGCGCGCGCGCGTTCGGGCGTGGTTCTGCAGACGATGGTCAGGAACGGCTTCATCGACGCGCAAACGGCGGCGGCGGCGAATCCGGCCGCGGTACGGATCACGCAAACCTCCAACGAGAACAGTGTCCGCTACTTCACCGATTGGGCGCTGCCCCAGCTCGACACATTGATCGACCAGACGACTGAGCCGATCGACGTCTGGACCACGCTCGACCCCAATATGCAGGTCGCCGCCGACCGCGCGATCAGGGCCAATGCCCCCGACGGGACGCAGGGCGCGCTGGTGGCGGTCGATCGCGACGGCGCAGTCCGGGCGATGGTCGGTGGCAAGGATTATGTCTCCTCGATCTACAACCGCGCTACTCAGGCGCAGCGGCAGCCGGGGTCCGCGTTCAAACTTTTCGTCTATCTCACCGCCCTCGAATCGGGGATGAAGCCGACCGACACGATCGTCGACGAGCCGGTGACGATCGACGGCTGGAGCCCGCGTAACGCGGAGCGCGAGAACCTCGGACCTGTCAGCCTGCGTGAAGCCTTTTCACGGTCGCTCAACACGGTCAGCGCGAAGATCGGTGCGCAGGTCGGCTTCTCGACCATCGCCGATATGGCGCGGCGGTTCGGGATCACGACCCAGATCTCGACTTATCCCTCGATGGTGCTTGGAACCAACGACGTCCGGCTGATCGACATGACGCGCGCCTTTGCGTCGGTTCAAAACAAGGGCGTCGCGGTGACGCCATACGGCATTCGCCGGGTGGTTACCGCCGATGGGCGAATGCTTTACCAGCACGAGAGCGACGACCAGCGGGTGTTGGTCGCGCCCTGGGTCGCCGCCGAGATGACCGATTTGCTGCAGTCTGCCGTTCTTTCGGGCACGGGCCGGGCAGCGCAGATTGGTCGGCCCGTTGCGGGAAAGACCGGAACGACGACCTCCAACAAGGACGGCTGGTTCATCGGCTTTTCGAGCGGTCTTACCACCGGCGTGTGGATGGGTCGCGACGATGCCAAGCCCGTGGGGGGCCTTCAGGGCGGCACCGCGCCAGCGCGCGCCTTCCGCGACTTCATGACCGTCGCCGTGGCAAATCGGCCGGTCGAGCAGTTCGAGACTCAAGTGCCGATGCCCGACTGGCAGCTTACTCCGGAGGAGGAGATGTACGGCGATCAGCCGACGGACTCGAACCAGATGCAGCCGATGGTCGACGAGAACGGGCTGCCGCTCAACAACCCGCCGCAGCAGGACCAAGGCTATCCCCAGCAGCAGCAGCAGCAGCCGATGGTGAGGCCTGACGGAACCGGCGAACCGACCCAGCAGGAGCTCGACCAGGCCTTCCCGCAGCAGCAGCCTCGGCGGCCCAGTCCGCAGCGCCAACCGCAACCCGATTCAACGCCGCCGGCCGATCCGCTTCAGCCGCGGCCCGATCCGTCGTAGCGCGCTTCTCGCTTCGCTCAGCCCCGGACCATAAAGCCGCGCCTCTAGCTCCTTGAATTTCGCACTATGATCGAGGTGGACGAGGTGCGCGACCTCGTGCGCGACAACGTATCGGCGGACGTTCGGCGTAGCGAGGATCAGCCGCCAGCTGAGGCGAATCCGCCCCGTGGACGAACAGCTTCCCCAGCGCGTGCCGGCATCGCCAACCGACACCGAGGCCGCGACGACATCAGCCGACGCCGCGTAGTTGGCGACTTCGATCGACATGACGTCCAGTGCGCGGCGCTTCAGGAAAAGCTCGATTCGCCGGGGAAGGCCGGCCTCGGGGCCGCCAACCCGCAACTCGCTCTCCTCCAGAGTGGGTGTGCGGGGCGCCGCGGCATCCCAGAAGATCCGCACCTCCTTGCCTTCTAGCGGAATCGTCGCTCCGGGCGCGAAAGGCTCCGGAGTCTCGGCTCGCGCAAGCTGCGCTTCGATCCACTCGCGCTGGTCGAGCGCCCAGGCGAGCGCCAAGCGGCGGCTCGTCCGCCACGGGCAGGTGAGCTTTAGCGCCCCGCGTGCTTCGTCGTAGCGCAGTCGCAGGCGCCGGGCGGAACGCATCGGGCGGATCTCGATCGGCACCGGGAGCGACGCCTCGAGCGCGGCTTCAGAGCGGGCGCTCGACCACATGATATTCAAGCTCGCCGGCGTCGTCCTCGCTTACCGTCCAGCCGCGCGTCGACTGTCCGGCATCATGCACCGTCTCGTGGCTTCCGGAAATCAGATAGTGCCAATCGGGCAAGGGCTTATCCGCAGCGCGTAAGCGATAGGCGCAGGTGTTCGGCAACCAGTCGAGGCCGGTGAGACCCTTCCGGTCGAGCTTCACGCAATCGGACACCAGCTTCATCCGGTGCTTGTAGTCGAGGCAGCGACCGTTGCGGCGGTCGAGCAGCTTGCAGGCGACGTTGGTCGGATAGAGCAGCCCCGTCTCCTCATCCTCGAGCTTGTGAACGCAGCAACGCCCGCAGCCATCGCACAGCGCTTCCCACTCGCCGCGATCGAGCGAGGCGAGCGGCTTTTCCCAGAATGACGGCGCGTCGTTCATTTGAAGTCGAGCCTTGCTCTGCTAAACGCGCCTGATCAAGCCGGTGAATTGGGGCTTAAGGTTGTGAAACGACTAGCTTTTGCATTTCTCATCGGAAGCGCGCTGATTGCTTCCCCGGTTGCGGCGCAGAATCTAACGACGCCCGGCTATGACCTAATCGACGCGATCAAGAAACGAGACGGAGACAAGGCGATCTCGGTGCTTTCCACGCATCCAGAAGGGATCGTCAACACCAAGGACGGCGACGGCAATACCGGCCTGATCATCGCCATCGCCCGCAGCGACGAGACCTGGACCGGATTCCTGCTCAATAAGGGCGCCGACCCCAACCTTCCCGGAAAGGATGGCGACACGCCGCTGATTGCTGCCGCGCGCGCGGGCTTCGAGCAAGCGATGGAGTGGCTGGTCACCCTTGGTGCCCATGTCGATGCGCCCAACAGGATGGGCGAGACTCCGCTGATCGTCGCGGTGCAGCAGCGCGAAACTCCCGTCGTTCGTTTCCTGCTCGAGCATGGCGCCGATCCGGACAAGGCTGACCACGCCGCGGGCTATTCAGCCCGCGATTATGCGACTCGCGATAGCCGGGCCCGCGACATCTTGAAGATGATCAACGACGTGAAGCCCAAGCCGGCCGGTCCGGCCGCTAAATAAGGTCTCCGAGCGACGGGTCGACCTGCGCCGCCAGCCTGCGTGCTGTGCGGCGGGCGAAGCGCAGCAACTCGGCCTTTCGCCGGGCAGCAGCGAGCGGCCGATGCGCGGCATCCCGGACCACCGCCGCATCATAGCGGTCGGCGACGATCAATCCTGCCTCACCAGGCAGGTAGCGCTCTTCCTCCAAGATTCGGGCGAGGTGCGGCGGGACCGCCCAGAAAAACCGGTCGCAATAATCGAGATAGTCGCGCCATTTACCATCGCCGAGCAGATCGGCCTTGGCGACCTTGATCTCGACGATGGTGAAGCCGCCCTTGCCGTCGATGGCCATCAGGTCCGCTCGGCGGCCGTTGGGAAGCGGCACTTCACACACCGCAAACAGATCTTGGCGGCAAAACAGGCGGGTCACGCCGCGCGCGACGTCCGCCGCTATCGGTGGAGCGTCGGTAAAGCAAAGGGACTCGGGCTGGGTAGCCATCGGCCCACTAGAACAAATCGTGGCCAAAAGGAAAGTCGGCGGCGGAGCGCCTGCTGCGCAACTTGGCTGGATCGCTTAGCGGAAGAAGATGTGGTTGCCGATCGAGGCGACGCGCTTGGCGTGCCAGCCGGGCGAAACATAACGCGCGTGGAAGAACAGCGCGTCCCCGACCGCCGATTCCTTGAGATGCTGGTCGACGATCTTGGCGATCGCGACCGCAGTCTGCCACTGGCGATTGGAGTGCGGCACGTTCGGCAACGACCGACCGTGGACGAAGGAGAACTGACCCCGTTGAAAGAGCACTCCGCAATAGCTGTTGGGGAACCGGCCCCCGCTTGAGGCCCGGTTGGTGATGACCCGTCCGACCGCAAGCTGCCCAGCCAGCGGCTCGCTCTTCGATTCGAAATAAATGCCGGTCGCAAGGCACTCGAGCTCGTGGTTTCCAGCGTCGGGAGCGCGAAGTTGCGCGACCATCGAGGAGAGGTCCCCGGCCGGCTTCACCGCCGGCCGTTCATCGTCGCCGGCCGCCTGGTCCTGGTCTAGCGTCGACTGCGGCTTAGCGAGAACGGGCTGGCCATTGGGATCGAGGAGATCGTCGATTCGAACCTGGGGGAGGGTTTGGCTGGCTATTGCAACCAGACGCTCGCCCGAAGGTCCCGCTTTGGCCGGCGCAAAACCCGTCACGGCAAGCGCAGCAAACATCAGCACCGCTGAACGAAAAGATGGCAACATTCTGGCCGTAATCAGTGCGCTGAACCGCTCAATGGCGCGCCGATACTGTGCGAATACTATCGCCGGCGACCTTGATGATTCCCCGTCTCGCGTGGCACTTCCGGCAACTGTTGCCCGAAAGGACTGCCGCCCGCTCTTGTTGTCGGGGCCGAGCTTTTTCCGCCCTAGGCCTTCGGGTCAACCCGCGGAGGTCGTTTCAGCGATGAACCGTTCGGCGTCCGCGATATCCAGTTCAATCGCCCAACTATCCTCGTCGAATCGTGCTCGACGGGCGAGGAAATCGCCAATTTCGGCGGACCCCGCCGATTCGGCGGGTCCGACACGCTGCCAGCGGTAGCCGTCGTCGAGACCAAGAACACGCTCCAGAGCAGCCACATGAACCCCTCGGCTGGCGATCACCAGGAGCAGCGATCCGCGATCCGAATCGCCTTTCTTGAGGATTGTCGCGAAACCGCCCTCGGAGTTAACCCGCCGTAGGATGGCGGCCACCTCGACGTGAGTCGCAAGGCGGTCGCTGCTCAGGCGGCGTCCCGCTCGTCGGCGCCGATCAGCACTGCGGCCACTGCATCGCGGCCGCGCGCGCCGCGTAGCCGCTCGAGAGTCGCGGCATCGCGGGTCACTCGGCTGATCGCCGCCAGCGCCTTGAGATGCTCCGCACCAGCGTCGGGCGGCGATAGAAGCAGGAACACGAGGTCGACCGGCCGCCCGTCGATCGCTTTGTAGTCGACCGGCTCGGCGAGCCTGACGAACAAGGCATAGATGCGGGTGAGGCCCTCCATCTTGGCATGGGGAATCGCGACTCCCTGGCCGAAACCAGTAGAACCAAGCTGCTCGCGCTCGTTCAAAACAGCGAGAATCGCTCCCGGCTCGAGACCGAGCCGCTGCCCGGCAAGCTCACAGAGCTGTTTCAGCAGCGACCGCTTGTTGCCACCGGCAAAGCCGGCCTTGATCGCATCGCAGTCGAGGAATTCGGCAAGCTGCATTGGACCATCAACTCACGATCGATGCGGCTGGTCGCATCTTCGGCAGCACGCTGTCCACTCGCACGTCAATCGGTGTGGGGCTCGACCCACCCGATGTTCCCGTCTTCCCGGCGGTAGATCATGTTGAAATCGCCGGTTGCGCTGTTCTTGAACATGAGCGCCGTGGTGTTGCGCAGGTCCATCAGCATCACCGCGTCCGAAACGCTCGATTCCGGGATGTCGATACGGGTCTCGGCGACGATCGCCGGATGTTCGGCGCGGTCGTCCTCCGTGCCGCCGCCCGAGAAGATCGTGTAGGCGGCGTTTTCGACATAGGTCTGATCGACCTCGTCGACCTTATGCTCCTTGAGACGATTGGTATAGCGGCGCAGTTGCTTTTCGATCCGGTCCGCTGCGCCGTTGAACGCGATTTCCGGCTCGCGGCCGCTGTACGACGCCTTCAGCACCACCCCCTGCATGACGGGGGCGATGATGTCGCAGGTGTAATCGTTGTTAGGACCCCGGCCGAAGGTTACGTTGGCGCCGACCGATCGCGAGAAATATTTTTCCGTGATCTCGGCGACGCGCTGCTGGGCATGATCGCGCAGCGATTCGCCGGTGTCGACCTGATGACCCGCGACCCGTACGTCCACTTTGCCTGGCTCCTTTGTGTATCGCGGGCGCTTAGGACTGCGCCGGACGCCGCGTCAACCGCCGCGAAGGAAGCGTTCCCACAACGGATTGGCGAGCTTGGCAATAAACGCCCGGTGGCGCTCCAGTTCCTCGACCAACGGCGCGTGCGCGCGAGCGGGACGAGGCTCGCGAACGGTGATCGGTCCGGCCGACGCCTGTACCTCCACCAATCGGGTCTCGGCGATGAGTCCGAGGCCGATTTGCCGGCCTCCGGTCAGCTCGACATAGATCTGCGCGAGCAACTGGGCATCGAGCAATGCGCCGTGTTTGACACGGTGGCTGCGGTCGATTCCGAAGCGAACGCACAGGGCGTCGAGGCTGTGCTTGGCTCCCGGATGCCTGGCGCGCGCGAGTGTCAGCGTATCGACCATCCGCCCCATCGATACGGCACCGCGGCCGCAGCGCTCGAGCTCGGTATTGAGGAAGCCGAAGTCGAAGCCCGCATTGTGCGCGACCAGCGGCGAATCCTCGATGAACTCCAGCAGCTCATCCACCTTCTCGGAGAAGCGCGGCTTGCCTGACAGGAAGAGTGTCGACAGTCCGTGCACGGCCTCGGCCTCGAGCGGCATGTCGCGCTCGGGATTGAAGTAAGCGTGGAAATGACGCCCGGTCTCGATCCGGTTGACGATCTCGACGCAGCCGATCTCGACCATCCGGTCGCCGCCGATCGGGTTCAGACCCGTCGTTTCGGTGTCGAAAACCACTTCCCGCATGGGCGAATCTATCGGGCTGGCCGAAGTCCGAGACAAGCGAGAATGTCACGGACCTGACTTTCTGTTGTGGATAGGTCGCCGCCGGTATCGACGACAAAATCGGCCCGCGCGCGCTTCTCCGAGTCCGGGACCTGGCGCGCCAGGATCGAGTCGAACTTTGCCGTGCTCATGCCGGCGCGCTTCAAGACGCGATCGCGCTGCACCTCGGGCGGCGCGGACACGACAACGATCTTGTCGAACTCCTGTTCTCCGCCGGTTTCGAACAGCAAGGGGATCTCGAACGCAACAGCAGGATCAGCGGAATGGTCGGCGGCGAATCGCTCGCGCGCCTCACGAACGGCCGGATGCACGATCTTCTCGAGCGCGGCGAGCTTGGTGGGATCAGCGAGAACGATCTGCGCCAGGCATTCGCGGTCAAGCGTGCCGCACCGCACCGTCCCGGGAAATTGGGCGCCGATCTTCTCGACCAGATCGCCACCGGGACCCTGCATCGCCCGCACGACAGCGTCGGCGTCAAAGACCGGCACTCCGGCGCGCTCGAACATCTTGGCCGCGGTCGATTTGCCCATGCCGATCGAGCCAGTAAGAGCGATCCGGATCATGACGGGAGCAGGCCGCGGTCGCGAAGGGCGCCGAGCAGCGGGATCAGCGGCATCCCGAGAATTGTGAAATGGTCGCCTTCGATGCGGTCAAACAGCTGCACTCCGCGCGCCTCCAACCGGAACACGCCGACAGTGTAGCCGACCTCCGGCCATTCGGCATCGAGATAGTCGGCAATGAACTTGTCCGAGAGCTGCCGCACTTCAAGCCGCGCCGTTTCGCTATGCCGCCAATCGACCGTGCCACCGCGCGCGAGCGCCACCGCGCTGGTCAGCAGCATCATCTTGCCGGAAAAAAGACGCAGATGCGCGGCCGCCTCAACGCGATCGCGTGGCTTGTCGAACAGACGGCCGCATACCTCGACCACGCTGTCGCTGCCGACAACCCACGGCCCGCCAGCGATGCTCGTCGCCTTCGCCGCTGCCAACTCGGCCGCGACCGTTGCCGAATCACCGAACCGCGCTTTTACGGCGGCCTCGTCCACATCCGGCGCAATTGCTTCATAGGCGACACCCGCGGCATCGAGCATGTGCCTTCGGATCGCGCTGGTCGAAGCGAGAATAAGGGTCAATGAACAACCTTGTGGAAAAGCGGCGAACCGAGGCTAGTCCAGCGTTGGGGATGAGCTCAACCGGTGTTTTCACGATCCGCCGCGCACCACCGTACGAAGATTCATCCACGGGGACGAAATCCATCCCCAGACTGTGAATCATGGGATGAAGTCGGCTCGACTCGCGCATTTGCAGAGAGCGCGTTGTCGGCAGCCTTGTTGGCAATTCCGGGAGCCGAGCCTAAACCCCGCTCTTCCGGGCCCAACTACATCATCAATATTAGATTCTAAGTATATAAGGGAGAATATAAGGGTGGCTCGGAAGCCTGCGGAAGGGCAGAAAATACAGGCGGAAAAACCACTGCTTGCGGTGCTTCACGGAAAGCGTCGCGACCCCCCCCCTCTCTGGATGATGCGCCAGGCCGGCCGTTATCTCCCCGAGTACCGGCAGCTGAGGGAGGACAAAGGCAGCTTCCTGGATCTCGTCTACGATCCGGAGGCCGCGGCCGAAATCACGCTCCAGCCGCTGAGGCGCTTTCCTGAGCTCGACGCCGCAATTCTGTTTTCCGACATCCTGATCATACCCTTCGCGATTGGCCAGAATCTGAGCTTCATCAGCGGTGAGGGTCCCCGGCTGACGCCGCCATTGTCGGGCAGCGCGCTTGACCAGCTGACCGCTTACCCGGCGCGGCTCGACCCCATTTACGAGACGGTTCGCGAGGTCAAAGCCAGGCTTCCGGTCGACAAGACGCTGATAGGGTTCGCCGGCGCGCCCTGGACGGTGGCTACTTATATGATCGCTGGTCAGGGCAGCCGAGATCAGTCCGAGGCCCGGCGCCTGGCTTACGGTGATCCGCAAGCGTTCGAAGAGATCATCGCGCGGATCGAACAAGTTACACTCGAATATCTCTCGGCTCAGGCCGAAGCCGGCGCCGAAGTGCTGCAGCTGTTCGACAGCTGGGCCGGAAGCCTTTCTCCGACGCAGTTCGAACAGTGGGTCATCGGTCCGACCGCGAGGCTCGTCGCAGCGCTCAAGCAACACCATCCAGACGTGCCGCTGATCGGTTTTCCAAAAGGAGCCGGCGGAAAGCTCGGCGCTTATGCACGCGAAACGCGGGTCGATGCGGTCGGTGTGGACGAGACCGTCGATCCTGGCTGGGCGGCGAAGGAATTGCCCGAGGCGCTGCCGGTGCAGGGCAATCTCGACCCGCTTGCATTGCTTACCGGAGGGGATGCACTCGAGAAAGCCGTGAAGCGAGTCCTTGACGCATTCGCCGACCGGCCTCAAATCTTCAATCTCGGGCATGGCATTCTGCCGGACACGCCGATCGCCCATGTCGAGCGGCTCATTGAGTTGGTGAAGGGGGACAAGTGAGCAATCTTGCTGGCTGGCTGGGTCCCGCTTACGATTGGGTCAAGGCAGCTCATGTCACCTTCGTCATTTTCTGGATGGCGGGGCTGTTTCTGTTGCCGCGTCTCTACGTCTATCATCAGGAAGCGGTGATCGGTTCACCCGAAGATCGTGCGTGGATCGAGCGTGAAGGGCGCGTCCGGTCGATCATTCTCAACCCGGCAATGATCGTCGTTTGGATCCTCGGACTGATGCTCGCGACAGACAACCGGATGCAGGTGTTGGGAGCCGCGTGGTTCCACGCCAAACTCTTGCTGGTGATCGCTCTCAGTGGTTACCAGGGGTGGCTCGGCGCTTACGGCAAAAAACTTGCCAAAGGCGAACGACCACTGTCCGGAAAAGCCGTGCGAATGATCAACGAGATCCCGGGCGTTGCCGCCGCGCTCATCGTCGTACTGGTGATTGTCCGCCCATTCTAGACATTTCGGCGCTAGAGCCGTTCGCTGCTGATTGACACTGCCTCGCCGCAGACATACTTCCGTGAGCGAGCGGCTCCGGCCAGTTTCCTTCATCAGCCGGCAGCTGTTCCTTCCTGATTCAGCGGCGTCCTGCCGCCTCGGCTTTCGAACAAATTTCAGGCTCGAGCACCACTTCCCAAGAAAAGACTATCCATATGCATTTGAAAGAATTGAAAAAGAAAACCCCCGCGGACCTCGTCGCAATGGCCGAGGAGATGGGCGTCGAAGGCGCGTCGACGATGCGCAAGCAGGACCTCATGTTCTCGATCCTGAAGATTCAGGCCGAAAACGGCGTCGAGATCATGGGCGCCGGTACTATCGAGGTGCTGAACGACGGCTTCGGTTTCCTCCGCTCCCCCGAGGCGAACTATCTCGCGGGCCCCGACGATATCTATGTCGCGCCGTCAGTGGTTCGCCGCTTCGGCCTGCGGACGGGTGACACCGTCGAGGGCGAGATCCGCGGGCCCAAGGAGGGTGAACGCTATTTCGCGCTGACTCGCGTGACCACGATCAATTTCGACGATCCCGAGCAGGTCCGGCATCGCGTCAATTTCGACAATCTGACGCCGCTCTATCCCGACGAGAAGCTCAAGCTCGACACCCTCGATCCGACCATCAAGGACAAGTCGGCGCGAGTGATCGACATCGTCTCGCCGCTCGGCAAGGGCCAGCGTGCCTTGATCGTCGCTCCGCCGCGCACCGGCAAAACGGTGCTGCTGCAGAACATCGCCCGGGCGATCACCGACAACAATCCCGAGGTGATCCTCATCGTTTTGCTGATTGACGAGCGGCCGGAAGAGGTCACTGACATGCAGCGCTCGGTGAACGGCGAGGTCATATCCTCGACCTTCGACGAGCCCGCGAGCCGCCACGTGCAGGTTGCCGAAATGGTGATCGAAAAGGCCAAGCGCCTGGTTGAGCACAAAAAGGACGTGGTGATCCTGCTCGATTCGATCACTCGCCTCGGCCGTGCCTACAACACCGTTGTGCCGAGCTCGGGTAAGGTGCTGACCGGCGGCGTTGACGCCAACGCGTTGCAGCGGCCGAAGCGCTTCTTCGGCGCCGCGCGCAACATCGAGGAAGGCGGTTCGCTGTCGATCATTGCAACGGCGCTGATCGATACCGGCTCGAAGATGGATGAAGTCATTTTCGAAGAGTTCAAGGGCACCGGCAACAGCGAAATCGTCCTCGACCGCAAGGTCTCCGACAAGCGCATCTTCCCCTCGCTCGACGTTGGCAAGTCCGGCACTCGCAAGGAAGAGCTGCTGGTCGACCAGAACGTCCTCACCAAGATGTGGGTGCTGCGCCGCATCCTGATGCAGATGGGCACCGTCGATGCGATGCAATTCCTGCTCGACAAGATGAAGGACGCCAAGTCCAACGAGGACTTCTTCGCCTCAATGAATCAGTAAGCTAAAGGGCAGGCCATGCCCGACGGGATGTTTAATTTCGCCGAGATTTTGACTCCCGCGGGCGTGGCCGTCCTGTTCCAGGTCATCCTGATCGACCTAACCATGGCTGGCGACAATGTCGTCATTATGGGAACCCTGACCTCGGGCCTGCCCGAGCGCGACCGCCGCAAGGTGATCATGCTCGGGGTCGGGATTGCCGTCGTCTTCCTGATTGCGTTCGCGCTGATCGCGACCCAGCTCCTGAAGATCACCGGCCTGCTCCTTGCCGGCGGCCTGCTGCTTCTTTGGGTCGGGTACAATATGTATCGCGAGCTGCGGCCGAATAAGGACGTCACCGCCGACGATCCGACGACGCCTGCTGTAGAGGGGCCGCCGGCGAGCAAGACGGTGCTCCGTGCCGCGGTGCAGGTCACCCTCGCCGACCTCTCCATGAGCCTCGACAACGTGCTCGCCGTCGCCGCGGCGGCGCGCCAGCATCCTTCTGTCCTGTTTGTTGGACTGGTCCTGTCGGTGACCTTCATGGGAATCGCTGCCGGCTTTGTCGCGCGGCTGATCCATCGCTTTCCCCTGCTCGCCTGGGCGGGACTTCTGATGATCTTTTACGTCGCCGTGAAGATGATCTGGGAGGGCTGGCACGACGTCGCGCCGTTGTTCGCGTAGGACAGGGTCCGTGGGCACCGACACGATCTACGCACTCTCCAGCGGACGGCCGCCGGCGGCGATCTCGGTGATTCGGATCAGCGGCCCCGATGCCCATGTTGCCGCGACGGCGATAGCGGGGTCGATTCCCGAACCCCGGACGGCAGCAGTGCGCGCATTGCGGCATCCCGTTTCCGGCGAGCTGCTTGATGAGGCGCTGGTCCTTCGGTTCGATGGCCCGGCGAGCTCGACCGGCGAAAATCTGGTGGAACTTCAATGCCATGGCGGACGCGCCGTGATCGATTCGCTGCTCGAGGCACTGGGCGAGTTTCACGGCCTCCGCGAGGCCCAGCCAGGAGAGTTTACCAGGCGCGCGTTCGAGAACGGCCGGATCGATCTCACCGAAGCCGAGGGTCTCGCTGATCTCATCGAAGCCGAGACCCAGTCGCAACGCCGAGCCGCGCTTGCGCTCGCCGAGGGCCGCCTTCGCAAACAGGTCGCCAGTTGGCAGGACCGGATTCTGGCGCTTTCGGCGAGGGCCGAACGGGCGATCGACTATGACGAGGAGGATCGATCGCCCGGGGCGGCGCTCCTCCGCGACTGCGCCGTGCTTGCCAGGGAGTTGCGGGACTTGCTCCAGCGCCCGCGGATAGAACCGCTCAAGGTGGGCATTCAAGTGGTCGTCGCCGGGCCTCCCAACGTCGGAAAGTCGAGCCTTGTCAACGCGATATCTGGAGAGGAACGGGCGATCGTCACTGATGTACCTGGAACGACTCGCGATCATATCGAGGTCCCGTTGTCGCTCGCGGGAATCCCGATTCTACTCACGGACACGGCCGGCTTGCGAGCTACCGACGACCCGGTGGAGGCAATCGGCGTCGAGCGCGCCGAGCGTCTGGTCGACGCTGCCGACATTTTGGTTTGGCTCGGCGATGCGACAGACGCTCCGTCGCATCCCCAAAGTGTGATGGTCCATGCCAAGGCCGATCTTCCGGGCCGCGGCAATTCGTCGGCTGATGCGATGGCGGTTTCCTCGGTGACCGGCGAAGGGATCCCGCAACTGCTTTTGCGGATCGAGGAGCTCGCCCGCGTCCTTCTGCCAGGCGAAGATGCCATTGCGCTTAACCGGCGGCAGGCGAGCCGCATCGGAGAAGCAGCGGAGGCGTTGGCAGTGGACGCAACGGGCGGGGATATTGTCCTTGTTGCCGAACAGCTGCGGATTGCCCGCACTGCGTTCGACCGGCTTACCGGCCGTGCTGGGGTCGAAGACGTGCTGGATGCACTGTTCAGCCGCTTCTGCCTGGGAAAATGAGGTCATTGTTTCACGTGGAACGTTCATGGGTTAAGGGCCTGCCATGCACGATGTTCTGGTGATTGGAGCCGGCCATGCCGGGTGCGAAGCCGCGGCCGCCGCCGCCCGGCGCGGCGCGCGCGTGGGTCTCATCAGCTTCCGCCTAGAGGACATCGGGCAGATGTCGTGCAATCCCTCGATCGGCGGGGTGGGCAAGGGCCACCTGGTGCGGGAGCTCGACGTGTTCGACGGCCTGATGGCGCGAGCGGCGGATCGTGCCGCGATCCATCGACGGATGCTCAACCGGAGCAAGGGGCCAGCCGTTTGGGGTCCGAGGGTGCAAGCGGACCGGAAGCTCTATCCGGCGGCAATCGGCAAGTTGCTCCGGGAGAGCAATGTGGAGGTGATCGTCGCCGAGGCGGTGGGGCTCGCCGTCGGGGCGGGTCGCATTGCCGGTGTAGAGACGCGTGCTGGTACACTCCCATGCCGGGCGCTGGTCATTGCTACGGGGACGTTCCTGGGCGCGCGGATGTTCATTGGCGATCAGGTGATGAAAGGGGGTCGGCGGGACGAGAAGGCGTCGATCCCGCTTGCTCGGCAGATTCGCGAGATCGGACTAGGCCAGGGCCGGCTCAAGACCGGTACACCGCCGCGGCTGGACGGACGCAGCATCGATTGGGTGCGGCTCGAGGAGCAGCCGAGCGACCCGGAGCCTTGGACCATGTCTGCGATCCATGAGGGTGTGCAACAGCCGCAGCTCCGCTGTGCGATCGCCCGGACGACCGAGCGGACCCATGAGATCATCCGAGCCAATTTCAACCGTTCCCCACTCTTCGCCGGAGCTATCGAAGGCAGGGGGCCGCGATATTGTCCCTCGATCGAGGACAAGGTGAAGCGGTTCGCCGAGCGGGACCACCACCAGATTTTCCTGGAGCCGGAAGGTCTCGACAATGTGTTGGTGTATCCGAACGGCATATCGACCTCGCTTCCGGCGGACATCCAGTTGGAGTTCGTCCGCAGCATCCCGGGGCTGGAGCGTGCCGAGATCGCGCGGCCGGGCTATGCGGTAGAATATGAGTTCATCGATCCACGGCGCCTCAACCAGACGCTGGAAGCCCATAGCCTCCCTGGCCTGTTTCTGGCCGGCCAGATCAACGGCACCACCGGCTACGAAGAAGCGGCGGCGCAAGGGTTGGTGGCGGGCCTGAACGCTTCGGCGGCCGCGCTGGGGATGGATGAGATCCGCTTCGACCGGCGCACATCGTACATCGGGGTAATGATCGACGATCTCACCCTGCAGGGCGTGAGCGAGCCTTACCGGATGATGACTGCGCGCGCAGAGTATCGGCTTTCGCTGCGTGCCGACAATGCGACGTCGCGGCTTGGGCCAACGGCGCTTGCGGCGGGATGCATCTCGGCGGACCGCCAAGCCCAAATAGAGGCGCATCTCGCTTGCTACTCGACCTTGGCCTGGGGCGAAACCGAGGAAGGTCGTGCCGACGCGGCATACGCCCCTTATGTCGCGAGGCAGCAACGCGAGTGGGAGGCGGTTCAACGCGATGCGCGCATCTGGCTCCCGACCGGCCTCGATTATCAGGGAATTCCTGGGCTTTCCAATGAGATGGTTGAGCGACTTAGCACTGCGCGACCGGAAACGCTGGACCAGGCGTCGCGAGTCGCCGGCGTGACGCCGGCCGCATTGTCCGCTTTGTATGTTGCCGCGAGCCGCGGGCATTAGGAGTGATCGACCGATTGGGGTCCGTGGCCGCGCGTAATGTTTCACGTGAAACATTTGAGAAGCTTGCGGCATACGCTGCGCTTCTCGTGGAGGAAAGCGGGCGCCAAAACCTAGTTGCACAATCCACGCTTACGCAATTATGGGACCGCCACATCCTCGATTCGGCGCAGCTTGTTCGCTTCGAGCCGCGACCCGGTGCGACTTGGGTCGATGTAGGATCGGGCGCAGGTCTCCCGGGCGTTGTGCTTGCATGTCTCGTATCCGGGCACGTAACTCTGATCGAACCGCGCGGGCTCCGGGCCGATTTTCTCCACAAGGTCTGCGAATCACTTCGCCTCGACGCAACTGTATTTCGCGGCAGGGTTGAACGCGCTGGGGGGAAATACGAAGTAATAACTGCCCGGGCGGTCGCGCCGATGGCGAAGTTGCTGAAAATATCCTCACATCTGTCCACAAGAAATACCGTCTGGGCGCTCCCCAAGGGACGGAACGCCGAGCGGGAACTGGCCGAAGCGCAGCAAGCGTGGCAAGGTGCGTTTCACGTGGAACGAAGTGTGACCGACCCCGACTCGTTCATCGTTGTCGGCACAGGGGTGAGGGCGAAGCAATGATCCGCATCGCGGTGGCCAATCAGAAGGGCGGGGTCGGCAAGACGACAACCTGCATCAATCTCGCCACGGCGCTCGCGGCGATCGGCTGGCGGGTGCTGCTCATCGACCTCGATCCGCAAGGTAATGCGTCGACGGGCCTCGGCATTTCCCAGGCGCAACGATCACGATCGAGCTATGATGTGTTGATCGGCAGCGCTTCAGCGACCGAGGTCGCGATCACCACCCGCATACCTCGGCTGGAGCTGCTCCCCGCCACGGTGGATCTTTCCGGAGCCGAGATCGAGATGGTTGGCTTGGATGACCGGGCGCATCGACTGGACAAGGCGCTGACTGGCGTGACGCCGGGTCGCTGGGATATTTGCCTGATCGATTGCCCGCCATCGTTGGGCCTCCTTACGGTGAACGCGCTGGTCGCCGCGCGGCACTTGTTGATTCCGCTGCAATGCGAGTTCTTTGCATTGGAGGGGCTCAGCCAGCTGCTGCAGACGGTCGAGCGAATCCGGCTCGCGTTCAACCCGGAGCTGTCGATCCTCGGGGTGGCGCTGACAATGTTCGATCGCCGCAACAATCTTTCTGCGGCCGTGTCTGAAGACGTTCGAGCCTGTCTAGGGACGGCGGTGTTCGAGACTGTAGTGCCACGCAACGTTCGTCTTTCGGAGGCGCCGAGTCACGGGCTTCCTGCCCTGATCTATGATCTCAAATGTCCTGGCTCAGAAGCGTACGTGCGCTTGGCGCGTGAGCTCATCGGCCGGTTGCCGCAGCCGGCGGAGGCGGCATGAGCGCTGACCGTCCGGCCAAAGGGCTTGGCATGGGTCTGCAGGCGCTGCTCGGCGAGGCGGCCCGACCGGCGCCGCCGGCTGGAGAGGCGAGTGCATTGCGTGGCGGTGTTCGAGAGATCGATATTGCCCGAATTCGCCCCAACCCCGACCAGCCTCGCGTGCAGTTCGACGAAGCCCCGCTCGATGAACTTGCCCAGTCGATCCGCGAGCGCGGCGTCCTCCAGCCCATCCTGCTGAGGCCCCAAGGCGACGATTTTCAGATCATTGCTGGCGAGCGGCGCTGGCGAGCGGCGCAGCGAGCCCAGTTGCACACGATCCCGGCGATTGTGCGCGAAATCGATGAGTCGACCACGGCCGAGGTCGCCCTGATCGAGAACATTCAGCGGCAGGATCTGAACCCGCTGGAAGAGGCCGAGGGATATCGCCAGCTCATCCATCGACATGGCCACACGCAGGACGATGTCGGCCGGATCGTTCACAAATCTCGAAGCCACGTGGCTAACCTACTTAGATTACTCGATTTACCGCAATTCGTGAGAGAATCGCTAGCGCGAGGCGATATCAGTATGGGTCACGCCCGCGCCGTAGCGACCGCCGACGATCCGGATGAGCTGACGCGCCAGATCGTCGCCCGCGATCTGTCGGTGCGCCAGGCCGAGGAATGGGTTCGGAGGGAGAAATCCAGGCCGGGAGCCGGCATCGACATTGCCCGCGCGCGCGCGCGCAACACCGCGAAAGCGGCCAACGCCGATCTTGACGCGCTCGAACGACAGCTTTGCGACATCCTGGGGCTGAAGGTGCAGGTCGGCCATAAGGGGCAGGGCGGCACCGTGACGTTACATTATTCGAGCCTCGACCAACTCGACATGATCTGCCAGCGCCTGAGTGGTGAGCCCATCTAGCTAAAGGCTTCGCGCCTTTCGTGCGATCGTCAGCAGTTCTTCGCCAAGCGCTTCCTGCTCGGGTGTTGTCGTGAACATCAAGGCGCGTTCGAGATTTCCGATACGATCGGCCACTTTGGCGAGCTCCGGCGCGCTCCATTTCGTCAGTATTTGCCGGATCTTCGCTTTCTCCTTGAAAAACAATGTCCTGCCCGTTGACGTCATGACGCCGTCGAGGCCCTCGCCGCGCTCGATTCGAGCGCGCATTGGAGCAAGCATTAACAGCCTACGCTGCAACGATCTCACGATCGGGATGGCTTCCGAGCCCGCCGCCGGCAGCCGTGCCAGCTCGTCAGCCAATTGTTGCACCTCGCCTCCGAGCGCCAGGTCGGCAAGGCGCTGAAAATCGCCCTCTCCACCTTCCGCGCCGACCTCATCGATCGCCTGGTGCTCGAGTTCCCTTGGGCCTTCGGTCGAGGCGCCAACGTATAGGGCGAGCTTCCGGAGTTCCTGGGTAATGATCGCCTGATCGTTGCCGCAGGTTTCTGCGACCCGGGCGGCCACGGACGGACCGATCTTGAGCCCGAACCGGCGACCAAGGTCGGTTACCATGCGCTGCGCGCTTTCACCCTCGGGCGCGTAAGCGGCGAAGGAGAGTGAGTGCGGTGATCCCTCGGCGAGCTTGCGGAGCGTGGATGTCGCGGTCAGCGCCCCGGCGATCGCCACCACCGGGCTCTCCGGCGGCGGTCCGTCGAGCAGCGCCTCAACGCCCTCCTCAATGTCCTTGCTTGCGGGTTCGATCCAGATTGCGCGGCGGCCGCCGAACAGGCTCATCGCGTTGGCCTCGTCGACGAGGGCCGCGGGATCCGACTTCACCGCGCCGGCCGCCAAAACGAACTTGGCCGCGCCAAGCGCTTCCAGCAGTCGAGCGCCGAACGCCCGCGACTGCGACTCGTCGGGCCCATGGAACAAATAGAAGCGCGTGGCGGCGTCGGGCTGGTCGACCGCTCGGCCGATGGTGGCGGCGCTTGCCTTCACTTCGCCGCGGTTCGGGAGGCGTAGAGTGCCAAACGGGCAACGATCTGGTCCGCCACGATCTCCGACAAATTCTCGAGCGCTGTCTGCTCCGCGGCTACGGTCGCATATTCGGAGCTAACGATGTCGATGCCAGCGTCGGAGCCGGAGGTCGCGTCCAGCACCACCTGTCCGGTCCTGAGGTCGACGAGCTGGTAGCGCGCCCGAAGCGTCCGCCGCTCCCTCGTCGCCGCCTGATCGGAGCGCAGCCCGAATGCCGTGATGTTGTCATCGAGCGTCACGTCGAGCCGGTAAGTAGCCGTCCCGCTCTGCGACTCCCCGAGCCGATCCAGGAGCTTGTTGCGCATCAGCCAGCCCGACTTACCGGGAATCGGCGCGACGGTGACAGCGCTCAG
>Ga0157369_10002747_pt1 | contig 21016 bp, 12 predicted proteins | sample C25metaG_FD_113461 | JGI IMG/M metagenome (GOLD analysis project Ga0157369, IMG submission 113461) | Corn rhizosphere microbial communities from Kellogg Biological Station, Michigan, USA - C2-5 metaG | ecosystem: Host-associated > Plants > Roots > Rhizosphere > Soil | place: USA: Michigan...
AGCACCAAGCCGGCCGCATCGAGCTGTATCGCAATCTCCACAAGGGCCACGCCCGTCAATGAGGTGTTCTTCCTCTCCTCACTCTTCTTCCAGGATGCAACCACCAGCGAGCCTGCGATCTGATCGAAGGTTGGAAGTTCAGACATGGCATTGGCCGGAAGAACTACTTCAACGTGCAGCCCGTCCTTGGTCACCCACCAGGACACTCCCGGGTGGGCTCGCACCACATCATCGATGAGATCTCCAGGCATTTTGGAATAGGCCACCCCGCGGATGATTGACTGAGAATTCAAATTCTCGCAAAGGGATACCACAGGAATTGGCCGCGGGAGTGAAGACGCGCAGATGAACTCAATCAGGTCATGGTGTGTCGCAGGAGCAGGCATGGACGCATTGACAAATTGACCGACCAGCCACGCAGCTGCTGCGGACGTTTGCTCAGCGCGTTCCACCGAGAAATGTCGCCAGTATGGTTGCCTCCTCACCATGCTCGCGTTCTTTTGTGGACGCTTAGCCTTCACAGCGTCATTCTAATGGCTGCTTTGACATGCTTGAAAACCAACGCGATCCGGCTTGTACATTGCCAATCAGTGTCGAGGCGCTCGCGTCAGCAGGGCGGTGAGAATGAAGCACGCAAGGATGTTCTGTTCATTGATGCGAGCCGGCGTGGCGCGGTGTGAATACTTGGCAATCTCAGCGCGAAACTTGTTCATTCTCAATCACCGAGCTTCTCTCGGACAGCAGATCCAAGAGTGACTTGCGCTCACGCTTCGAAAAAAAGTAGTCAAACTCGTCGGATTGCATGCCCCAGAGATGAGCGGCATATTCTAAGACCTGCCCGATAACCTTTCTCCGAATTTCTGCGTTTCGCTCCAGCTTTGTTTCGACGATCATGATGTTCCCTTGACCATCTCGACCGACCAGGTCTGTATAGCCGCTACCGGGGAGACCGGCTTCTCGCGGGAAGACAGACACCTGATCTTCGAGTCTTGTCGGGATTAGTTCAGGCAACTCGCCGAGCTGGTCTCAGAGTGGAACGACTCGCCCGGGAAGCAGCTCCGTTTGGAGCGGCTATGTCGGACGCTTGGGATGGAACCCGAGCACGCAGGCGAACTCCGATACCAGCTTTTCCATCGGACAGCATCGGCTATCTATGAAGCACGGCGATATCGTTCGCGGCACGCTGTGATGCTCGTTCACTCTTTCAGTCGAACACATCGTTGGTTTGACGACTTCGCGCGGTTCGCGAGCGCCATGAAGATCCCGATCAAGGATCCCGATACGTGTTCACCTGCTCGTGTCTGTGAAGGTGTGAGCATCCGCCTGGCGTGGGTGGGTGATCTACTCGTGTGACCAGTTCTGCCTAGGAATGGCGGATTTTTCATCGACCGATTCGGTCAGGATCGAATTGGAGTTTGCCGTCGTCGAAAACGTAGTGGCTGACCAGCCCGTCGAGGAACAGGTGCATTCATAAAGGCACACTCGATGAGGACATGACCAAGGACGACATTGACCGCATCAAGACCATGTTGCGGACGAGGCCTTGCATTCTGGCGTAGCATTCATTGCCGTCAGGCAATGAACAGATCACTCCTGTGTTATTTCCAAAGCCCGAACGGTGGCATAGTCCACTCGTGGAGAAAACGATATCAGCAGTTTGCCCTGGCCGTTTGGCTCGAGTCCCCGAAAGGTTTTCTGGTACACCTTCGAAAAGCCGGCTTGCTGAAGCAGATCCACGTCATGTATCAAAAGCACGCCGTTGCAGGTTACATCGAAGACTCTTTGGCCAGGTTTCTTGAACCAAGTGTCCGCGAAGTATAGCGTTAGCGTGTACCGGCCTGAAGGCACGGGGATTGCATAGGAGAAGTTACCGACTCTTTCGACATTGAAGAGGTCGGGGTCCTTCGTGTCGAGCACTGGAGTCCCAGGGTCAAACCACTGCCCTCCGAGATAGAAATTATCGGCGCTCCAACGGCGTCCCTCATGGTCGGTGTACTGTGAAGGCGCCGTATGGATTCTGATGGGCGGAATAAGCTGTCCGTTCATGGGCAGCAATTCGATCGCGCTCAGCAGCGGCTGCTCGCGCTCGGGGATGAAGTCGAGGTGCAGCTTGCCATCATTTCCGGCAGTTATGTCCTTGAAGGCCCGTACGGAGGTGGAGGCATAACCCGCGTCTTTGACAATGTCGAAGTAATCCAGAAGGATTCGACCGTTGGCTCGCACTTGAAAGAGCCGGATGTTCTCGCCGTCGCCTCCAACTTTATTGCCATATCGGTATTGCGGCTCTACGAAGTAGAGCCGCAATACGTAAGTCTGCGTAGCCTTCAGCGGTATCTCGTAGCTGAACGTGCCCTGTCTCACGGTCCGGAACAGGGTCGGGTCCGCAGGCGGGAAGAAGAAGTTCGCTCCCCCGGATTTCGCCTCTCCCCCGTGGAAATAGTTATCCGGGGACCACTCATCTCCGAACCGATCGACGTAAGGACCGGGATTCTGGTTCCCCGCCAGGATACGAACCTCGTTCTTGCCCGGAGCTGTTGGTGATGGAGATGAGGTGGACTGGCCGGATGTGGCCTCTGCAGCATCGGTCGAAGCCGCGGGCCGCCGAAACGGACGGAGCAGATAGAGAGCCGTAGTCAGGACTAAAGCAAGTGGAAGCAGCCACAACAAAATCCAAGGCCGTCTCCGCTGCACGGCAGGCATTTCTTCCAAGCCGTTGCCCTGCGGGAGCTGTTTCGGCTCTGAGACGCGGAATTTGGGTTCGGCGGTTTCAGAGAACGGCTCCAAGTCTGGGGTGTGCAGCGCGAACCTGGGTTCGCTCGACTGCGACGTCACATCTCTGCAGCGGAATTCAGGAGCGTACTTGCCGGCATGCAGGTGAATTGTGAGGGCGGAGTCTCGACCCGACTCGACGTAATACTGCGCCAGCCGCTTGCGCACTTCAATAGCGGCGTTCCGAACTACAGGATCCTCGGCCGTGTCGTAGTCCGGACTCCTGCCGAAGACATTCACGCCTACAAGGCGTTCTTTCAACTGATCAGTGCGTTCGGCAAGCGTCTCTTCAACGACATAGCTCAACAGGCTCTGGCAACGTTTACTGTTCTTGAACTGATCGCTTTTGAGCAATCGGACGAGTTCAGAACGAACAAGTTCCGCGTCCCAGTGTGCGCTCGCCACCGGCTCGCCACTGAAACTGGTTTTGCGCATGGTTTTACTCTCGCGGGCATGTTACCACGCGACGTACACGGCTCGCGCGAGCAACATGGAGCGGAATCGACCCGGCGCCGACACGTTTGAAACCCCTCCGGGAGGTAGAGTACGTCTCCCCGGCCTGCGGCCTAAGTTGTTGCAAATAAAGTATGGAGACTTCGGAAGCAGCGGTCGAGTGCTGTCCCCTACCTTTTCAAGTACGTTGCCGCCATGTGAGATTTCGACCCGGATTAGATCTGGCTTTTGAAACGTCGCCAATTGAACCGCAGGTAGTACCCAAAGGGATCCCCGCCGTCGAGTCGCACGACTTAATAAGAAGGAGAAAGTATGAGAATCAAGCCATTTTTGTGGGGCCTCATCGCCGCGTGCCTGCTTTTGGCGCCGGCGCTCATGAACGCGCAGGACTATCGCGGTCGGATCCAGGGAACCGTCATGGACAACAGCGACGCAGTTCTGCCTGCTGCGACCGTCACGCTCGTCAACACCAAGACTGGTGTCTCTACGGTCAGGAAATCGAACGACGTCGGCCACTATATCTTCGACTATGTCGAACCGGGAGACTACCAGCTACTGATTGAATCCAATGGGTTCGCTAAGTTCACGCAGCGAAACATCAGCGTGCAGGCACGGTCGGACGTTCGCGTTGACGCGATCCTCAAACCCGGTGCATCGGACCAGACAATTGTGGTTGAGTCCGCTCCGGTAGCTGTGCAATTTGATACGGCTACGCTCTCCACCACAATCGACCAAAAGATGGCGAATGATCTGCCAAGCCTCGGACGCTCGCCTTTCCTGTTAGCAAGCCTTGATCCGTCAGTCTATACGAACGCCTATTTCGCCACTCAGCCATACGTTTCTTGGACGGCTGCTTCGGTTCAGGTGGGCGGCAACTCCTCCTACGCAAACAATACGAACGACGTTATGGTGGACAGCACACCGGTAGGTCTAGGCGCCAAGACCAGCTATACGCCGCCGATGGATTCCGTTGAGCAGGTTGTCGTTTTAGCCAACCCGATGGATGCCTCTTACGGCAATACCGCCGGCGGTGTGCTGCAGGTTGTGATGAAGTCTGGAACGAATGACTGGCATGGGAACGTCTGGTATCTCGGGCGCTATCCGTTCATGCAGGCCTGGTCCGATCGGACCGTGAAGACCCCAAACACGACCCGGCAACACATGTACGGGGCGGCGCTCGGTAACCCTATTCTCAAGAACAAGATTTTCAACTACTTCGTCTTGGAAAAGTGGAAGGTTAGCGCTCCGACCTCCTGGATTGGTACGGTGCCGACCGCAGCTCAAGCCTCGGGGGATTTTTCAAAAACCTACAACAAAGATGGTTCGCTGGCGACGATCTACGATCCTATGACGACCGTCTTCAATCCTGCCACGGGGGTCAGCACGCGTACTCCCTTCCAAGGGAACATCATCCCGGCCAGCAGGATCGATCCGGTCGCTGCGAAACTCATCAAGGATTTTTGGCAGCCGAACAACCCCGGCGACAACATCACCGGTGTAAACAACTTCAAGAGTTCCTACGCCGCAAACACTAACTATTACAATTTTTCTGACCGCGTCGACTACTCCATTAATAAAGCGTGGCGAGTATACGGCCGGTACGACAAATTTCATACGGTCGTGACCGACTCGTTCCCGATCGCATCCCCGGCGTTCGTCGATCCGGATGGAAGTGCGCGCAACGCGACAACCATGTCGGGCGACGCGATTTACACGATCAACGCCTCGACAATCCTTAATGTCCATGGCGACTACAACTCCTTCGTCGATGGGTACCAAGGGTCGAAGACACTTTCCGGCGGCTACGGTTCGATTTGGTCGAACTCGTGGTACAACACCTTCGCTGTCGATGCGCCCACTCTGTATCCGCGTATGGTCATCAACGGTACTGCGTTCGGTTCACCCTGGGTGTACTGGTATGACAGTCCGCATGGTCAGAGTTACAACGGCACCATCAGCAAGCAATATCACGAGCACTATCTGAAGTTCGGTTTCGGTTACCGTCGTCAGGTCAACAAGAGCATCTCCTACGCGCAGAACGCATTCAATTTCAGTCCCGCGATGACCGCGAACGATTACGTCCAGCCTCTCACAAATATCAGCGGGAACGGATACGCTTCATTTCTGCTGGGCGCCATGGACAACAACTCAACCGTCTACACAACCCCTCACAAAGAAGCTCTGTGGCAGTTTTACGATGGCTTCATCCAGGACGACTACAAAGCATCAAAGCGGTTCACCTTCAACCTCGGCCTGCGCTGGGAATATGAGAAGCCGCTCACAGACCCACTGAACCGGCTGGGTCGCTACCTGGATCTTAGCGTGTCAAACCCTGCGCTGCAGGCGGGGGCACCCACTATGCCGTCTGCAGTTTCAACATATCGCACGTCGGCTCCGATTTACAACGGCTACTACAACTTCGAGACTAGCAGCCATCCGAACATGTACGACGCGCCGAAAACCGAGCTCATGCCCCGTCTGGGTGTGGCATACAAGTTCGATGACAAGACCGCCATCCGGTTCGGCTTCGGACGATTCATCATGCCGTTCGCAAAGTCGAGCTACAACAACTCACTGGGGGTCGCGTATCCAGGGCTCGACGTCTCCCAAAACCCGCTACCCACCGTTCAGGGAGTTCCGCAGGTGTTCTTGCAGAATCCATTTCCTGCGACAAGTCCACTTGTCGCGCCGCTTGGCAGTCAGTACGGTGCCAACTTCGGGCTCGGCGGAAGCCTGACGTGGTACAAGCCGAACTTCACTCCTGGATCCTTCTATCGATTCAGCCTCTCAGTTCAGCGGCAGTTGCCTGACAAGATCGTCGTAGACGTTTCGGTTCCGTTCAACCTCGGAGTCAAACTGCCTCTCCGATACGATGTTAATCTCGCTGATCCCAACATCTACTACACGCAGAAAGCGGCTGTAGCAGCGACTGTCGCGAATCCGTTCTACCAGTTCGGAACGCCGACAACATTCCCCGGCACGCTGCGGAATCAGAAGAACGTATCGATCTACTCGCTTCTTACGCCTTATCCGCAATACGGAGCGCTCTATTACAACGATTCGATCGGCGAAGACCGCTATACCGCTCTTGAAATAAAGGTGCAGCGGCCATTTGCAAGAGGCTACAACTTTATCATCGGATACAACTACAACCGTGAGCAGACGATGCAGTACTTCAACGATCTTACTCAGTATGCGAACCATCTTTCATGGCGCGAAGGAACAGCTCCTCGCCATCGCCTGACGGCTGCGTCCATCATAGAGCTGCCGTTTGGCAGGGGCCGACATCTCCTGTCTGGTGCGCCTGCGGTGGTAGATGCGGTGGTGGGCGGATGGCAGTTGAGCGGCACCTATACCTATCATGCTGGCGACTACCTGCAGATTGGCTCGTATCAGGTGAGTGGCAATCCTGCTATTTCAAGCCCCGCCGCCACGCACTGGTTCGATACGAGCAAGTTCGCTCTCAACCCGCCCTATACCCCGAGGACGAACCCATACACCTACCCTGGATTGACGGGACCGCGCTTCCAGGATTTGGATTTGAGCATCTCAAAGAACTTCACAGTCTTCGAGCGGTTGAAATCGCAAGTGAAGATGTCGTCCTTCAACGCAACAAACTCATTTATGCGTGCTGACCCGGATATGAACTTTCAGAGCTCCACATTCGGTCAGGCCCTCAAGCAGTCTAATTTCCAGACCGGCCGTCAAACCGAGCTGGGCTTGAAACTGTTCTTCTAGTCGAACCAGCGGGTTTCGGGCAGCGTTCTGTCCGGAACCCGCGCCTCTCCCACGCAAGAAGCGTTTCCCCCGTATGACGCGTACTGCGCGCCCTTAAAGGATCCTGTAATTACGACTGTCGCAACCTTCAGAGACGAGTTCATGCGATTCCCAAAGCCAGCCTATCTTCTCTTCCTCGCTGCAATCCCTGTCGCATTCACCACGAGTTCTCTCCGCGCCGAAGAGCCAGCTGTAAAACTCTTTGTGTCTGTAGCCAAAGCATCCGCGTACCACACGGTCCAGGACGCGATTGATCACGCCCCTCCCGCCGGGGCCACGATCTTTATTGCTCCTGGCACATATAAAGAAAAGATTTTGATCCAGAAGCCCAACATTCGCCTCATCGGAACAGGACGCAGTCCAGATAGCGTGGTGCTAACCTTTGGTGATTCGGCAAGGAATACCGGAAGCACCTTTCGCTCAGGTACCGTGACGGTTCTCGCCGACTCATTCGCCGCGGAAAACATATCCATAATTAACACATGGTGGGATGATCACCCGGCGCCGGCCGACTACTCTCAGGCCGTCGCTCTCCATGTGATCTCTGATCGTGCTGTCCTGGACCGTGTCCGCCTCATCAGTGGCCAGGACACGCTGTACGCGGCAAGTAGCACCTGTCGCAGCAGCGAGAATCCTGCGACGTGTCATTCGTCCCGCCAGTTCTTCAACGACAGCTTCATAGAAGGTAACGTGGACTACATCTTCGGCGATGCACGGGCGGTGTTCAATCGTTGCGAACTGCATTCCCGTCAATACCCTCACATCGCCATCACCGCGCAGAGCCGGAATTCACTTGATTCCGATTCGGCTTATTTCTTCCTTCACTGCGCAATCACTGGACCTGATGAGGGTGACTCCGTCGTATTTGGGCGGCCCTGGCGCACCTATGCGAAAGTGACGTTCTATGACACTGATATACGCCAGAAGCTGGCTCCCGAAGGTTGGTCTGAATGGGAAGGTCGATTACGTACAGCCGACTACCGCGAGTACCTTTCCCACGGGCCCGGTGCAAATCCGGATCGCCGGGCAGTGGCATACCCGCCGCTTACGCCGGCAGAACAGGCCGAGCTCACTCCCGATTGCTTGCTTGCGGGAGACGATGATTGGAATCCCCAGAAGGAGGTTGCCGCGCTTCGACAACTCGTGCCGTAAGGCTTGGTTTCGTGGGGATTCCTCCTCTCCGCAATGTTCGGATGTACGCACTTGTCGAATAAAGGTTCGGTTATGCTTCGTTTGCTTGCTGTTCTTCTTGGTGTTTCCGGCTCGTTTGTCACGGCACAGGCGGCCAGTCATCGTCGCGTGGTTCATGTTGGACTCTCCATCGGCTCGGATTTCCGAACCATTCAGCAGGCGGTTGACAGCGCAAACGGGAGCGGACTGACAATTCTGATCGCGCCCGGCGTGTACAAGGAAAAGATCTCCATAAGCCAGGCGGACATTGCGCTGGTTGGTCTGGGCCAACAGTCACAGGACACGGTAATCACGTTCGGTGATTCGGCCAGGACTACCGGCAGTACCTTCAAGTCCGGTACTGTTTCTGTCACAGCTGATGGATTCGAGGCCGAAAACCTCAGCATCGTGAACACCTGGTGGGACGACCACACCGCACCTACTGACGCCTCGCAGGCGGTGGCCCTGCAAGTCAGCTCAGATCGTGCCCTAATCGACCGTGTACGCTTAGTGAGTGGGCAAGATACGGTGTACGCGGCAAGCCTCAAATGCCGCAATGACAGCTCCGGGAACTTCTGCGACGCATCGCGACAACTATTCAATGACTGCTTTATAGAGGGTCATGTGGACTATATCTTCGGTGATGCGAAGGCGGTCTTCAACCATTGTGAACTGCACTCGCGCCAGCATCCGACCGTGATGATAACAGCGCAAAGCAAACATTCCCCTAACGAGAACTCCGGGTACTATCTGCTTCATTGCCGAATTACGGGTGCAGATGACGGCTACAAGATCGTGCTGGGCCGGCCGTGGCGCGCTTATTCCACGGTGACGTTCTTCGACACAGACATGGAACAGGAGATCGCGCCCGAAGGATGGTCGGACTGGGGTGGGCGGTTACAGACAGCAACGTACCGCGAGTACGAGTCCCACGGTCTCGGCGTAAATGGCGGCCACCGAGCAGTGCCAACCCCGCCCCTCACTGCGAGAGAGCGCGCCGCTCTCACGCCGGCGGCGTTGCTCTCAGGCGAGGATCACTGGGATCCAATGGCGCAGGTAGAGGAACTTCGTGCGCTCGTACGTTGAGGTGACTGACCTCCTTGTGAGGTCACCTTAAGGGTCAGGAGCGTCTGACCCCTGGCTCATTTCCCACAATCGCTTGATTTTCGAGAGAGTGCTCTGATGCTGAAAGTAAAATATCCGTTCATAACTGCTGCTGCTTTTCTACTCTGCGGAAACCCAGCCATGATCCAGGCTCAATCTGCTCAACCTGTCCACGATGGCAAAACGATATCCCGGGTCCCGGCCAACCCGGCATTGCCCACCCTCTTCATTGTCGGTGATTCGACGGCAGACCAGAGCGTCGACCGCTTGCACGAAGGCTTGTCCGGCGTGCAGGGTTGGGGTGTTCTATTTCCAGCGTTCTTCGATGCAAGTCGGCTGAACATCGTCGACGTCGCACGTGGAGGACGTTCCAGCCGTACCTTCCAAACCGAGGGCTTCTGGGAGACAACACTGGCTTCTATCAAAGCTGGGGACATCGTTATAATCCAGCTCGGTCAAAACGATGTGTTCCCGATGAATGACAGCACGCGGGCGCGCGGCACTCTGCCGGGGGCTGGCAACGAGACTCAGGAAATCGATAATCTCGTGACGCACAAGCACGAGGTCGTCCACACCTACGGATGGTACTTAAGGAAGTACGTTCGAGATACGCTGGCCAAAGGAGCCACGCCTATCGTGATGTCGCTCACTCCGCGAAACGTCTGGAAGGACGGGCACATTGAGGTAGGCGTAAGTGATTACCGCACCTGGGCACGCGTGGTCGCCGCGGAGGAGAAAGTCGCTTTCGTCGACCTGAGCGCGATTATGGCGACGCAATTCGAGAAATTCGGGCAACAAAAAACCTATGGGCTGTTTCACGCTGAAGAACCCGTGCACATGAACACCCCTGGCTCATTTCTAGCCGCCGCCTGCGTTCTCGCTGGCTTGAAATCCACCGCGAGCATCCACCTGGAACCTTATTTATCCGCAGTCGGGCAGCTGATTCCGGATGCTGCAACAATCAGCCTCTCTACTTCGAGGGCACAATAGCGGGCACGGACAAAGATCGATCAACACGCTCCCTTTACAGAGTCTTAGCAACATCACCAAACCCGAACTAGCCACATTCCAGATGGCAAATCTGGCAGCAGTCTACGTTTCGAGGAGGCAGTTATGTTCCGTCCTGTTCGAAAGATCAGTCTCGCCGCTTTAGCAGCGGTCCTTATGTTCACTTGCGTTGTTGCTCCAGCGCAGTTAGCAGGGAAGGGTGGTTTGAATGGCCACGTGAGCGATGTGTCCGGAGCCGTGGTTCCGCAGGCTACCGTCACTGTTACCAATATCGACACCAACGTCAAGCAGACCGTTGCAACTACTGGCGCGGGTGAGTACAGCTTCTCGCTGGATCCCGGCAAGTACCGGATGACGATTACGAACGCAGGTTTCAAGACATTTCAGCAGGACAACATTGGTATCAATGCGTTGCAGACCTTCTCTGTTGACGCTGTCTTGCAATCCGGTGCCGTGACCGAAGTGATCACGGTTACTGACCAGCCCCCTCTGCTTGAGACCTCCAATGCCAGCCTGGGTGCCACCATCGAACAGGAGCAGTACTCGGCACTTCCGCTGATCGAAGACGGTGGCGGCCAGCGTCGGGCGACCGATTTCGCGCTTCTGATGCCTGGGGTCAATGGCCAGGTCACCAATGGAAATGCGGGTACCAACGCAGGTGTGGTGAACGGTTCAGGATCGCGAGGCGCCGTTTCTTCGATCTACATTGACGGGGTTCCCCTCGGCTCCGCAGCGGGGGCTGGCGACCCACGCTTTGTGTGGACGAGCTTTGCCGTCGACTCCATTTCGCAGTTTCAAGTGCAGACGACCGGATACTCGGCAATTTACGAAGGGCAGGGTGTTCAAAACTATATCGTCAAGAGCGGCACGAACCAATTGCACGGCGCCATCTACGACTATTTCAGGGACACCGGTCTTGACACATGGGGCTTTGTGAAGCCCACCAACGCGGCTACAGGCCTGCCGATGAAACCCGGTGAGCATCAGCACGAGTACGGAATGTTCCTCGGCTTTCCAATCCTCAAGAACAAGTTGTTCATCTTTGGTGGATACGAAGGGTACCGCTACAGCCGTGCCGTCACCGGCGTCTTTGAGACTATCCCGACACTCAAGATGCGTTCCGGAGACTTCACCGAGTTGGGCAACCCGATCTACGATCCGAACACGACCACGTACATACCGGCTGTGGGTACGACGCCGGCGGCGCTTACACGGACGCGGTTTCAAACTGGGGGCATTAACGACGTCATTCCGCTGAGCCGGATGTCCCCAGTCGCACTGCGGATGCAGTCGTTTCTTCCGGCGCCCACCAACTCCAACACGACCAATAATTACCTCGTGAACTACCGTACGGGCCTCTCAAACTGGACGACTACGAATCGCATTGACTTCACCATTAACGAGAAGCAGGCAATCTCGGTCGTCCTGGCGTGGGGACGTCAATCCACAACCGCGCCTGCCGCCGTGTCCCTTAATTCGACGAACGTGAACGGGCTCCCGCCGCCGTACATCTCGTCCCAGCAGTTCTTTCCCAAAACGAAGGTCTTCGAGTTCGAGCACACCTATGCCATCACGCCGCATATCACGAACCAGTTCAAGTACGCCTATGGCCGCTACGATAGCACGGGGCTGAACCAGGACGCCGGCGGGCAGTTTGCCGCGACGGCCCTCGGCTTCAAGGGGCTTCCTGCAGGGCAGACCTCGGATAGTTTCCCGACGGTCAGCTTCAGCGGTAACAGCAACATCTACCGCTGGGCCGGCTACTCTAGCAATCGCAACATTGCTACTGGTTTTGTAATGATCGAGAACCTGCAGTGGCTTGTAGGACGGCATCAGTTCACTTTCGGGGCGCAACTCAACTGGATGCAGTACAACTTCCTGAACAATGCGACCGGCGTCAATCCACTGCAGCTTACCTTCAGCAACGCGCTGACCCAGGGATATGCCGGTACCACCACGGCCGTAACGACGACGGGCCAGGCCTACGCCAGCTTCTTGCTGGGAGCCGCCCAGGGCGCGAATTTCACTTTGTCTGCCGTACCCGAAACCGGTGCACGTTTCCGTCCCATGTCAGGCTACGTTCAGGACAACTTCAAAGTAACTCGTAGGCTAACGCTCGATCTCGGTGTGCGGTACGACTACTATCCCTCCTATCGCGAAGTGAAGGATCGCTTCTCGTATATGGATGCCACAGTCACGAATCCGCTGACCGGCAATAAGGGAGCTTTAGTATTCGGCGGCAATGTGACCGGTGGTTGCAGCTGCCGTAGCAACGTCAATGAGTACAAGCTCAATTTCTCTCCGCGAATCGGCCTGGCGTATCAGGTGTTCCCCAAGACTGTCTTTCGCGGCAGCTACGGAATCATGTACGCACATGGAAATATCAACGGTGGCAGCGCGTCGTCGCGCCAGGGTGCGAGCCTCCTCGGTTTCAGTGTTTCTCCGAACGTCACCGTGACGAATCCCAACACGACGGGCGTTGTTGGTTCAACCTACTACAAGATAGACAATCCTTACCCCGCCTACACTCCCCCGCCCACCTTCGATCCAACCCTGGGCACGAGCTACACGACGGCCAGCAACGCGGCACCTCAGACGGTCAGCTACGCCGATCCTTATTACGGCGGGCGTTCCCCGCAGTTCATCAATTTCAGTGTAGGCATTCAACAGGAACTTGCGCCCAGTACCATTCTCACGATCGCTTATGTTGGATCGCGTGGTCACTTTCTACTGCCTGACAGCACCAATGGCCGCGGATATTACATCAACCAGCTCGATCCCAAGTATCTTTACCTGGGCACAAAGCTGAGCAACGCGGCCACAGCGGCGAACCTTACAGCCGCCGGTTTGCCCACGACGCCGCCTTACCCCACCTTCGGTGGATCGCAAAACCCGAGCATACAACAGTTCCTGAAACCATTTCCGCAATACAACGGCATCTCGGACGCCTACGGCTTTATTGGCAACACCAATTACAACGCCCTGCAGGCTTACATCACACGGCGTATCAGTCAGGGTTTGACCATGATGACCAACTACACCTGGTCACGCGCTATCGACAATGACGGCACCTTCCGCACGGGTTACGACGTTCCAGCGGCGGCAGCCTCCGATGGTCAGTTCCATGCTGCACGTTCGCTGGACAAGAGCCTTTCCGCTAGCGACCAGCGCCACAAATTTGTATTTACGGGCGCGTACGATTTGCCGTTCGGCACCGGAAGACTGGGAGGCGAGAACGCGATTACACGGTCTCTGTTCAGTGGCTTCAAATTGTCGACTATTTACCAGGCGTTCACCGGAGCTCCACTCACGGTTCAAATGAATGCTGCTCCCACGAATCCTTCTCAGGCAGTTGCGTATCCACTTAGGGCCTCCGGTTACTTCGGGGATGGCCGTTTGTCTGGTGGGCGTCCGCGCACACAGGCTGAGGTCGGAACCAAGCAGTTCCTTGACCGTGGTGCCTTCACCGCAACTCCGAACTACGTCATCAGCACGACAGCGCGTACTGCTGCCTACAGCGGTCTTTTCCAGCCCGGCAATTATCGCCTCGATATGAGTCTGCGACGCCGATTTGCCATCCCTATGGGCAAGCTGCATGAAGGCACGGCATTCACGCTCGAGGCAGATGGTTTCAATGTCACCAACCACACTCGATTCGTCTATAGCCTGTCAAACGCCGTCATCAACTCGTGGACGGCCACCAGTACGAGCTATGGAACGATGCAGGTCGATACCAACGCACAGCAAAGCCGTGCGTTCCAGCTGGCTGGCCGCATCGAGTTCTAACGTCATAAATCCCGACCGCCAGTTGTAAACCGGCTGGCCATCACGCTCGAGGGTATGCAAATTGGACTTGTGGGTACCAAGCCGCTAACTAAGGTTTTAATCCGCTGATTGCCGCTCCGTCGGGAGGAATATCAGCTCTATTGACACGGGACCTACGGCTAAGCCGCGATGTGTTGATGCTAACGACACTGGGACCGCTCAGGCCTCCAGAGCAGAATTTGCGAGCAGCGTTCCGGATGATACGGTCGCGGGTTCGTGTCTTTTGTTCCGGTCGGTAACGCACAGCTATCATCATGATCTATCCTTCGTGTTTGGCATTCAGATTTCTGCCAGCACTGGCTGGGCCTCATGGCTCGGGACTGCGGTGGGTCTTACTCGAAACCAGATTGAATAGAGTGCGGGCAGGAACACGAGAGTCAGGACCGTACCCACGGCTGTCCCGCCAATCAGTGTGTATGCCATCGATCCCCAGAAGACGGAGAAAGTCAGAGGAATGAAGGCCAAAACGGCTGCGAGCGCCGTAAGGATTACTGGACGTGATCGCTGTACCGTCGCTTCCACAACAGCGTGATAGCTATCAAGTCCTTCCTCTTGGTTTGTTTTGATTTGGCCGATGAGGATCAGCGTATTTCGCATCAAAATGCCAGCTAGCGCGATCAGACCGAGAATCGCATTGAACCCGAATGGCTGATGGAAGAGAAGCAACGTCGGAACGACGCCGGCGAGACCGAGCGGCGCTGTAAGAACCACCATGAACATCGCCGAGAATGACCGAACCTGGAGGATGATCACGGTGAGCATCAGCACAATCATTACGGGAAATATTGCCGCTAGAGCCCTGTTTGCCTTACCGGCTTCTTCTATATTGGCGCCCATTTCGATCTTGTAGCCCTGGGGCAGACTTGCGATGATCGGCTGAATTGCCTTTTGAATCTCTTCAGAGACCTGTGGCGGTTGAAGGGATTCGTCGATGTCACTCTGCACTGTAATAGTCGGCAAGCGATCACGGCGTTTGAGAATCGGATCTTCCGGACTAATCTCGACGTGGCCCACTTGGCTGAGTGGAACAGCCTTCCCCGAGCGATTCATCAAGGTCATGTCGTTCAGCTTTCTGGGGTCGAAGCGGTCTGTTCCGGCACTTCGAGCGATGACTTCCACTGTTCGAATATCTTCACGAACCTGCGTGACTGGCGCACCGGTCAGAAGAAATTGAATCTGCTCGGCAGCGTCCTGAGACGAAAGGCCGATTAGCTGTAGCCGGGGCTGATCGAGGACAAAATGCACCGTTGGCGCGCGTTCCCCCCAGTCCAAGTTCACTTGTCGCGTGTGGGGATTTGCGAGCATTACAGCCTGGACCTGTGCCGCAATCGCGCGGTCTTTGTCCAGATTCGGGCCCATAACGCGAAACGCTACCGGCCAAGGTGAATATGGCCCAAATACAAGTTGCGAGGCGCGCACGCGGGCTTCTGGCGCCAAGCCGTGCTCAATCCGTTCACGCAACCTGAGCTTCAGACGATCACGGTCCTTCTCGCTGGCAGTGAGGACAATGATTTTGGCGAAATTGGGATTCGGGAGTTCTGGATTATATGAGAAGAAAAAGCGCGGAGCGCCTGCTCCGATGTATGCGGTAACAATCTTCGCCTCGGGCTGCTGCCGCAGCCAGTCCTCTACTCTCTTCGAGCTCGCATTGGTGGTTTCGATGCTCGTGCCCTGCGGCAGCGTCACTTCGACCAGGAGTTCAGGGCGATCGGATTGCGGAAAGAACTGCTGTTTGAGAAGTCCCATCCCGGCAACGGACGCAAAAAAGATGCCCACAACAATGCACGCGACGAGAGCTTTTCGCCGTACTGCCCAGGCGATCAGGCGGCGGAGTTTCTCGTAGTTGGGTGTCGCGTAAATTGCTGCGTGGCCGCCAGGCAGGGCTTTGATCTCGGGCAGCATCTGCACGCCGAGAAAAGGAGTAAAGGTCACCGCTACAATCCAAGAGGCGAGCAGCGCAAAGCCCACGACCCAGAAAATATTTCCGGCATACTCGCCCGCGCTCGATTGAGCAAAACCGACTGGCATGAGGCCAATAATGGTGACAAGCGTACCCGCAAGCATGGGGGCAGCGGTATGACTCCATGCATATCCGGCGGCCCGGACACGGTCCCATCCTTGCTCCATTTTGACCACCATGATCTCGATGGAGATGATCGCGTCATCGACCAAAAGCCCAAGACCCAGGATCAGAGCGCCGAGCGTGATGCGGTCGAATACCCTTCCGGTACCAAACATGATGACGAATACGCCCGCCAAAGTGAGCGGAACGGCCGCTGCCACAACGAGCCCTTCGCGCCAACCAAGGCTGATGAAGCTAACGATCATGACAACTGCGAGGGCGACAAAGAACTTCAGCATGAACTCATCCACTGCCTCGCGGATGTTGACTGCCTGATCCGTCACCTTGCTGAAAGTGATGCCTGCAGGAAGATCAGCAGAAATCTTCTTCTGCTCGGCCACAAGAGCTTTCCCGAGGTCGAGACCATTCCATCCCTCCTTCATCACGACGCTGAGAAGCAAGGCCGGTTGGCCATTATGACGAATAAGGAAGGTTGCTGGATCTTCGTATCCGCGCTTCACATCGGCAAGATCGGAGAGCTTAAGGGTGCGTCCGCCTGCGACAATCGGTGTGTCTCGAATCTTCTGGAGATCGTCAAGCGATCCATCCAGGCGAATGTAAACCTGCTGAGCCTTTGTATCGATCGATCCGGATGGAGTGACGGCATTCTCGCGAACCAGCGCGTCGAAAATGTCTCGTGCGCTTACTCCCAATGTCGCGAGCCGTGGATACGAGAACTCGACAAATATACGCTCGGGCCGCTCTCCAACGATGTCAATGTTCTTGACACCGGGGACCTGAAGAATCCGTTGGCGAAGGGTTTCTGCTTCACGGGTAAGCTGGCGAGGAGGAAGGCCGGGAGCCTCGACCGAGTAGAGCGCGAAGGTCACATCGGAATATTCGTCGTTGATGAAGGGGCCGTACACGCCCTGGGGCAAGTTATGCGTATCGTCGCCTAGCTTCTTGCGTGCCTGGTAAAACTCTTCCGGGACGTCCTTTGGAGGGGTATTGTCCTTGAGAGTCACTGTCATCAGCGCTAAGCCGGGACGGGTAAAGGTCTCTACCCGGTCGTAATAGCGCAATTCCTGCATGCGCTTCTCCAGCGGCTCGGCAATGAGATCCTGCATCTCCTGTGCTGTCGCTCCGGGCCACACCGTTGAAACAGTGAACACCTTAATGGTGAAGCTGGGATCTTCTGCGCGCCCCAGTTTGAGGAAGGCGAAGATACCGGCAGCAGCGATCGCAATCAGCAGAAACAGAGTGATCGCCTTTTCGCGGACCGCGAGGGCCGAGAGGTTGAGAAACTGCTTTTCGGACGGCTCGTGAACTTTGGGTTCGGAGATACCGTGCTCATGGAGCTTTTCGGCGTCATCTGACGTATGGTGCTGGCTCATCGACCTTCTCCCGTTATCTCTACCCGCACGCGTTCGCCATCGTGAAGGAGATGAACTCCAAGAGCGACGACCTCTTGTCCCGGGCGCAGACTTCCGCTGATGGTTGCCAGTTCTTCATCGAGTTGGCGCACTTGTACCGGTTGAAATGAGACTGTGGATGCAGGCTGGTTCAGGACCCAGACACCCGGTCCCTTGCCTCGATCGACGATGGACGAGGCCGGTATTTCTAACGTGTCGGCTCCTGCATCACTGGAGAGGTGAACTGTTACGGTTGCTCCCAGGGGGGCGTTCGCGGCCGCGCCTTCGAGAACATAGCGTCCCTCAAACGTGCGTGTCTGTGGGTCAGCAGCATTGGAAAGCTGTCGCAGTCGAACAGGAACCCTCGTCGTGCTGCCGTAGAGGGTCGCGTATGCGGTCGATCCAACCTTCGGTCTTAACGTCTCGGGGAGATTGATCGCGGCTTCTCGCGGGCCGGAATGAGCAAGCTTTACGACCGTTTGCCCGGCCGCTACCACTTGTCCTGGCTCGGCCAACGTCTCGACAACAATGCCGTCCGTGTCCGCGACAAGTTGCGAGTAGTCGTTCTCATCGCGCGCAACCTGCTCCTGAGCCTTTGCGGCAGCCAAGTCGGCTTGTGCCGCATCCGAAGCGGCCTTGATCTGATCGTAGATAGAAGCGGAAACCGCGCCGCTCTTAACCAAACCCCGATATCTGGCCTCATCGGCGGCAGCTTGAACAGCCTTCGCCTTCGCTGCAGCGACGGTTTCTGCTCGCGCCGTGATCGCGTGGACATAGTCGGTCCGATCGATCATCATGAGCAGCTGTCCTGCACGGACAAACTGCCCGGTGTCGACTAGTCGCTTCGTGACTTTGCCGGGAACTCGGAATCCCAAATCGCTCTCTATACGCGCTGAGACCACGCCCGTAAAGGCAGGATCTGCTCCCGAGGACAAGCCTACTTTGACGATGCGAACCAACTCCGGCTCTGTTCTCGGGTCCAGTTCACGCTTGTGGCTGCAGCCCGCCAGACTGATCACGAGGATGGGAATGACCAGAGCGACGTAATTGAAATTGATCTTTTTCATATGGCGTTCCTTCTTGATTCTTTGGATTTCGATTACCGGGTCCAGCCGCCCCCGAGGGCGCGATAGGAGCCGACCGCTGCGCGCGCCGCACTCTCTCGTGCTACAGCTAGGTCGTCCTTGGCCACAAGTAACTGACGATCCGCATCGAGTACGTCGGTGAGCCCGATGACACCGGCGGCGTAGGATTCCTCCGAACGGTCGCGGACGCGCTGCAATTCGTCGATCTCACGCAGGAGTTCAGTGCGACGGTTTTCCGATTGGACAAGGAGACTGAACGCGTCTTCGACATCTTCGGCCGCGTGCAGGACCGAGCTTCGATACTGAAGCAGGGCTTCAGCATTCGCGCCTCGCGCTAGCTGCACTTCTGAGGCGACGCGGCCGAAATCGAAGAGTCTCCAGCGGAGACCAACTACACTGACGGGTTGGACTCCTTGCTGCTCGAAGAGATGAGCGGGCGCTACCGCTTGTGACCCGACGATGCCCGAAAGGGAGAGCTTTGGATAATATTCAGCGAGAGCCTGGCCAATGCGAGCATTCGAGGCCGCAACCTCGCGCTCGGCAGCGATGATGTCAGGTCTCCTGCGTAGCAGGTCAGTGGGCGTCCCATAGCCGGAGATCGCCGGTGCCTCGGGAATGTCCGCAACAAGCGTCAACTCCGCTGCGTACGTTCCTGGCTGCGCGCCCATGAGAACGTCCAGCCGGTTCAGCTGCGCCTCCAAAGAGACTGTGAGCAGTGGAATCGTCGCTTTCGCTTGTGACAGCACGGCTTGGGCCTGTGCGAGCTCGCGGTCGGAAGCGACGCCCGCATCTTTGCGCTGCTGTACGAGATCAACGAGGTGGTTGTCAGTGGCGATCTGTTCTTTGGCGAAGCTCAAGCGCGCTTGAGCGCCCCGTATCTGCATGTAGGCATCCGCGGCTTCCGCGGCCACGGTGATGCGGGTTCCCGTTCGGGATGCGTCGGCGGCCTGGGCCTCAGCAGTAGCGGCTTCAGCTCCATTTTTCAAGCCGCCGAACAGATCAGTTTCCCAACTCGCCATTAACCCGAGGTCGTAGTAGTTCTGAGTGCGGTTATAGCCGGGCAGGTGCGAGGCAAGACGGCCGGTCGTACTCTCAGTTGATTGATAGAGTGCGGTCGTCGAAGCGCTAAGATTTCCGGATGGCAGGCGCTGCGCTCCCGCTCCTCGGGCAGCCGCGCGCGCCTGTTGCACTCGCGTCATCGCAGCGGCGAGGTCGAGATTCTGGTCGAGCGCCCGCTGCACAATCCGAGTCAGCTCAGGATCGTGAAAGCCCGTCCACCACTGGTCGAGGGGCGGTGCCGGCAGAGAGGCGGTACGAGCCTCGATCGACGGGGCGTTGTGAAACGGCTGAAGCTTAACCGCTGGACGCTGATATTTTGGGCCTACGGTGCATCCAGCGATGTTCGCCGCGAATGCCAAGGCAAAGCCGAGTCGGAGAGTGACCCTTTGCGCCGCAGATGAGGCTGTGTCGAAAAGCATGGAGCAGGTCCTTACTTGAACAAAATCGCGTACATGTATAGAATGATGTACGTGGAAAGATGGATTCAAAGTTTTTGGGGGGCAGCTATGGATTCTCGAAAACGCACAGGAAAGCTGCAAAAGCGGAGGGAACGCTACCGCTCTGAACTGCGCACCGAGACCTTGTCGGCGGCTCGCAAGCTGATCCAGGAGGAGGGCTACCAGGGCTTGACAATCCGGAAGCTCGCGCAGCGGATGGAATGCTCGCCGATGGCGCTCTATTCGTATTTCGCGGACAAGCAGGCGCTCCTGACGGCACTCGCTCTGGAAGGATTTGAAAAAGTCGCCAAGCGGTTCGATTCCACCGCTCACCGTGATCCGCTTGTCGCGGTCAAGAAGATACTGCTGGACTACATCGCGTACGCCGTAGAGAACCCCAACGAGTACAGGATTCTGTTCTTGTCGGTCGAAACTCTCGGAGAACTGGAGCTAAGCCGCGAAGACTTGCAGGAACGAAATCCGGCTTTCGGCCCTCTTTTTAAGCGCGTGCAAGCTTGCATTAAGGCAGGTGTTCTTAAGGGCGATGCTTTCGCAGTGAGCACAGTCTTGTGGACAGCCGCTCATGGAGCAGCATCCGTACTGATCACGGCGCAGAAGTTTCCGTTTGGCAGCCGTCAACTATACGCTGAGGAGGTCGTCGCAACGATATTGAGCGGCGTGCAACAGCGGGTGATCGCGGGGGTATGAACCCGTGCTAACCCATTTCACCCCCTCCATCCACAAAACCGGAGACCATTACCATGGATGACGTCATCATCATCGGCGGCAGCTTTGCCGGTCTCGCCGGCGCCCTGCAGCTCGGCCGTGCCCGCCGCAAGGTCACCGTTCTCGATA
>Ga0157369_10002750_pt1 | contig 21001 bp, 33 predicted proteins | sample C25metaG_FD_113461 | JGI IMG/M metagenome (GOLD analysis project Ga0157369, IMG submission 113461) | Corn rhizosphere microbial communities from Kellogg Biological Station, Michigan, USA - C2-5 metaG | ecosystem: Host-associated > Plants > Roots > Rhizosphere > Soil | place: USA: Michigan...
CACCTTGCGTGCGCCCACGAGATCCAGCCACGCGATGCTCGTCCGGGTCTTGCCCAGTCCCATCTCGTCACCGAGTATCCAGCGCTCAGCCACGGCTCCGAACATGGCACCGATCATCTGATGCTCCAGGATGCCATCGAACCAGGGCTTGCCCTGTGCCAGCTTCTCGTACTCGCTGCGTAGCGCGTCCTGCTGGCTGCGCATCACGTCCAACTCGGCCTGTGCTCGCTCCAGTGCTTCCTCTCGCTGAAGCAAACGACGAGTCTGCACGATGTCAGCTCGACGCTTCACGTTCGCGCGCTGCCTCTCGTCAACCTGTCGGGTCAACTGGAGAAGCTGCTGCTGAAGCTCTGCCTCTGTCTGAGTCTCAACCTCTTGCTGACGTTGAAGCTCGATGAGGTTCGAGCGCAAGTCGTCGGTCTTCATGCGTGGTGCTTGGCCCGAGATCCGAATACTTCGATGTTCCAATTAAATGCATCGGCGCTGTAGTGGTCGAACCAGACTCGTGCTGCCGTCCAAGCCTTTGCGTGCTTTCCCATGATTCCTCCTTCGTTGTGTGGTGGGCACCTGACTAATATCGATGCCGAAGCACCCTCTAGGCCGGTCGGTTATGAGGCTAGCCAGCCGTGTGCGCTGCCTCCCACCAAAGTCTGTGTGAAGTTTTGTCAGTATTCCGACAACATCTGTTCTTCGTAATCAGCGAACGTGATGCGTGGATGCGATTGCCACCACTCGATCAACTCTTCGCTTGCGTAGGCATACGCTCGGATTGCGTTGCCGGAGAACAGGCTGTAGGAATCGATCCCCTTGGCCTGCCCCCGGCGATTCAGCATTGCGCCTCGCGTTGCTTGTTCGGCTTGCTCATATTGTGATTGCTTGACGTTCTCGTAGTCAGCTCGCAGATTGTTCCACTGGCTTGCAGCTTGCTTGAACACGAGACTCATCGCATTGCCTCCAGTCGATCAGCTAACTGCTCCAACACTCCAGCTACAAAGAACTCTCGCTCTTGGTCAGCCAGTAGCAGAATCTCAATAGCTTGCTGTCGTAAGAGATCAGCTAAGACTTCTGTACTAATGAGAGGCATGATTACCGCTCGTAGTCCTGTGCATCCCGGTAATCGTCGGCCTGATCTGCCAAGTCATCGAACTCTGGCTCGTCGTACCAGTCCAGGTGGTCATCCAGTCCAGGGACTCGCTCAGCCATCACTTCGCCTTGCCCTTGGGCTTGACCGTAAGGCGCAGGACGGGTGTGTAGTACTCGGCCCGCTCTTCGCCCAGGTATTCCTTAATCGCGTCGGTACTCGGCACCTGCTCGTACAGCTCGGGGAACTCCGACAGGGGGAAGTCGTGCTGGAAGATCACCTTGTTGAGCGTGCCGATGGTCTTCGAGAGATCCACGATGTAGTCACCGGACTCGTAGTTCCCCGGCTCGAACTGCGACTTGATGAGCGTCGCAATGCGGTCCTTCTCAGCCGTCAGTCGCTTGATCTCGCTCTGGATGTCGTCGTACCTGGCGATGTCCTCAGCCGTGACGACGGCTTCACTCTGCTGCTTCTTCGTCGTTGCCATTGCTCTCGTCCAATCTCTCAGTGTTGCTTTCTTCAGTGCTAAGCATACCACTGTCTCCCGACAGTAGCTCGTACCAATCAGGTCGATCCTGCACCTGTTGGATGGCGAATGCCAGTCCTGCGAACGATGACGCTCCAGCAGCGAACTCAGCCGATAGCTTGGCCGGGTCGGAGTCGTGGTCAATCGCCATCATCATCACGCTCTGTCCGAACGTCTTTCGTGCGGCATTCCACCTGTCGATCCAGTCGGCATGAGTGGAGATTGACACTGTGACGTCAAGATCCTGTTTCTTGCCGATCCGTACCGTGGCAGTCTCGATCTCAGCACTCGGCTTACCGTCGAGCTGCCACTTGGCCGGGTAGCTGCCCTCAATAGGGCTGGCCTTCATGCGCTCCAGCGCGGTCTTGACCGTGTTGTAGGCGAGTCCTGTTCGCTTGGCGAGATCCGGTATCGTGCGTGGCCCGAATTGCTCCAGGACACGTCGCACCTTGATCTCGTTGCGTGGCGCTGATGTTCTCATTGTCCACTCAATTGCGCATAGCGTCGTAGCACTTCCGATGCGTGACGCATTTCTTCTGGCTGGAGAGCAAGTCCCGACAGTTTGTAGTACCTGAACGTCCAACTAGTCGAACGTGCCAGCTCGTCGGCCAGCAGCTCGGCAACTTCGAACCTGTCGGGCTCATCCTGCCACGTCTTGCGGAACTCGGCCAGGATTCGGTTGGCCGGGTTGCTCAGCGGGCGGTACTCCGGCAGGCCCAGCATCTTGAGGTACGTGCTGCCGGGCTCACCGGTCAGCTTCTCGTACTTGCCACTACTGAATTGCATGGTGTCCAACCTCTCCAGAAGTGCAAGCCTAGTGACCACAGGGCGAGGCCAAACCCTCCCCAGGCCACGAGACAGAATCCGATGAGCACCAGATAGAACGTCAGACGCGCGCTCACCTGTGCCCAGAAGCGAACCTCTCGCTTGGCATTGCCCCAGATTTCCTTACGCATCCGGCGCTTGACCTCCTGTTGAATGGTCATCATCACTCCACCGGCTGGAAGTAGTCGCCACACTCGACGCACTGAATCTCACCCTTGTCGTAGAACGACTTCGGCACGCGCACGGAGCGGCACTCGCATTCGAGCTTGATCGTCTTGCTCGGGGCCTTGGGCCTGTCCAGTTCGGGGCGACGGTAAGCCTTCAGCGCTTTCTTCAGCGCTGCGACCTCGGCCCGGTACAGCTTCACGGTGTCGTCGGGAACGGTCGTTTCGCTCCAACCGATCTTGGGGTCGTAGGCCACGTCGATACCGACTTCAGCGGCCACGGCCTTGAACACCTTATTGTGATAGCGGCCTTCCCGGCTGGTGTCCTTCAGGCCACGCCCAGCGGCCAGTGCGTGCGCCGACTCGTGCAGGATCGTGCCCAGCGTGGCCACTGCACCGCGCTCCAGCGATTCTCCACTCAAGCTGATCTCGTGCTGCTGAGACTTGCCCGCCTCCCACCTGTCGGGAGCGAAGTGACCATGAACCATCGACTTCGCGCGCTTGCCACTCGCGCCCACCACGAGGACGACGGGCGGCACCTCCGGGTGACGCTGACGCACAGCGCGCATGACCTGATCCACCGCTTCGAGGATCGAGAGAGTAGGTGTGGCCTTGTTGCTCACCAGTCGGCCTTTGCTGTCTCGCAACTGGGCCTTGATGTTCTCGCGGGTGTCAGTCATTGTCGGAAACCTCCCAGCTCGTGACCTCATATGAAGTCATGCCATCTGCACCGATCCCATCGATTGATCCGGGGTCGGCGCTCTCGATTGCCTCACGCAGTTCGTCTGCCATTTCGTCGCGTGCGGCGAACTTACCTTCTGTGCGCTCCAGCTCGACTTCGACTGTGAATGTGAAACGGTGTGCCACTGTCTTTGTCCAATCTCTAGTTTGACGTTGTATTGTCAATTATCCACGTTTGTCGGCGTACTGTCAAGACAGTGAAGCAAAGAAATTAAAGTATCCTAACTCCCATTCATCGCACAGTTCATTTACGTCTTCACCTACATCATCCGTGAGGATGTCGGGGTAGCTTTCTCCCGTAGCTTCCTCGTAGATATCTGCGGGTAGTGGTTCGTCAGCCCACTCTCCGGACAGTGGAGATTCGTGAGCTTTAGTTGCTCCGTAGTAGTTTTGCGTGGTGGCATACTCGACGCCTAGTTCGTAAGCTTTATTCAGCATCTCAGGTGTAAGCATTTCAGAGTCTCCAATCTCTCGTTGTTCTAAGCATACTCTTTGTCAGTACGCTGTCAAGTCCTATTCCCAGATCGCCTTGTAGGTCGCGCTGCCCCGCGTGATCTTCACGTATTCAGCGCGCGTGCACCCCAGTGCTGCTGTTACCGCGTGTTCGGCAGCATCCCTTGCCGCGTGGTCGAATTGTTCGGTGTGCTGCCGTCCCTGCCACATCACGCGGATCCGGTGCGGGTGCCCTGCATCATCGGCGGGCAAGTGCTTGACGCGCACTAGCTCGGAGCGGGATTCGACAGGGTGCGCTGTGAATCCCGGGATGTTGAGCATTGCCACGAATTCATCTGCATTCTTCTGATCCAGTGCATTGATTGTGGTGCTGACTGTGTAACGCATTGTGAGTCTCCAATCTCCTGATCTCAGTGTAGCGAGTAATTGAAATGGTTGCAATCCAAACTGAAACGAATTTCCGCGAGATTCCGCGCGACACGCCACAGTGACATAATTGAATTTCAGAAAGTTGCACCTTTCAGAAAGAGGATTTCTGAAAGCTGATTTTTTCCCTGATCAGACCGGGAATTGAAACTGAAACCGCCTTTCTGAATCATTGCAGCACGCTAGCGTATAGCCTAGTTCAAACGGCAGCTTAGCTAGCCGGGGCCGAAAGACTTTAGAAAGCTCGTCCTGGGCTCGCGCTGACGCCTAAGGGCGCGCTCACCCAAACGGACTCGCCTAAGAGTGGGAAGTATAGAGGGCCTGTCTAATCCATTGTCTCGTGGTCGGTAGCTCCACAGTTTCCACAGAACCAAGGGCCTGATGATCCGGGGCGGTGAGTGTATGACTCTGATTCGGAGAATGTGCAGTAGACGATGGGTCCGAATTCTTGCGACATGATGTGTCCAATCTCATTGATAGTTCGGTAGCTCAGAAATTCCGGAATTGGGGGCGTTTCACATCGGGAATTCCCCCACAGAATCACAATCGCTTGTAGTTCCGCGCTAGGTGTTCGTGTTATGCTCTAGCAAGAGCATAAGAGCTAATCGACGCGATTTCAGCGACATGGCATTGTCCACTTGATTCCAGTGGCTCTAGGGCACGAGAAAGCCCCAGCCAATTCGGATGACTGGGGCTGTGATCTCACTTGCCGTACTTGGCTGATCGTGCTGCCTTGCGTGCCAGTGTTGCTGACTTGTCCAGTTTGCTCATCGTGTCACCCCCTCTCTTCGAGGTAGCATCCCTGCTCGTGGTCAAAGAACACGTAACGACGTGCTCCCCGGTATTCGTAGATGGCGCTGATCGTGGCACCCAAGCTCATTGCCTTGACCTTGACCACGTATCGACGGTCGGTCGAGTATTCCCTCACCAGGTCGCACGCCTGCTGCATATCTGCGTCGCTGGCGACACGACCCCCCTTGATTGCACTGATTCGGTTGAGTGCTTGTGCAATGTTCATCATCATCACCCTTGTTATCGATGCCCGGTTGTTCGAGCTATTGACAGTATGACGACAAAACAAGAATGATGTTGTTCATGTGAATTCGCAGAGATTGATTCCATGGCGTTTCACTTCGAGTTCCGCACACACAGAGTATGCTTAGCTAGACAGTATGCTCAACATCGTGGTATGCTCAACACGAGAGAAAGGACACCATGAACACCGACCTGACCGACGCAGAGCACATCACCGATCTGAGCAAGCTATACGCTGGCGACAGCGTGACGGCCCTTAGCCCCGACCTGTTGACCGAGATCAGCGGACCAGTAATACACCAGATCCATCCATTCAACTGCTGGTACATCAAATGGTTTACGAGCCTGACCCTGCCTGAACTGAGAGAAATCGGTTGGACGATCTACCGGACCAAGAAGGCTGGACCCGAGCTTCCTGTCGAAGACGGCTGGTACTTCTCGGAGAGCCGTGGCTACATGCTCTACCATTCTCTGAATGGTGTCTGGTTCCGCAACGGAAACACCATCGTATCTCTGAGTGAGGTGGCTCAGTACCTCCCGCTCACCAAGATGGAGCCTCGTGAGCAGACCCTCCGCGAGGTGATCGAATACCTGCGCAGCGAGGGCTGGAAGCTCATCGTAACGCGCATCAAAAATCACTTCGGTCTGGACGTGAAGTGACCCGTCCGACCCAGGCTCGGGACAACCTGCGTGAGCTGGTGATCGACGCACTGGAAGCTGTCGAGCACTCCAGCGATGTCTACCCCGACACGGAGGCCCGCACTTGGCAGCGGGCTGAGGCGGCACTTCAGGCCATCGAGAAGCGATACACCGATATCCCCTGGAAGCCCCAGGTTGAGCGGATCTTTCACACCCCGAGCAGTGGCCGCTCTGCACACTGGGCCGGAGATGCAAAATGGTGCGACGAAGGCCCCTGTGCCGGAACACACCTCCCGAAAGGATGGGACTGATGGACAACGAGTACACACCGACGACCGAAGAGGTGGACAGCCTGCCGCCCGACGAAGATCCGTTCTACGACAACGCACCCGATTCGAGGGGAGGTTTCTGATGACTAACCAGTACACACCGACGACAGAGGAAGTACGTGAACGATACGCGGCGATCTTCGGCACGGATGCAGCGCAAGGCGAGGCACGTGCACAGTTCGCCCGCTGGCTATCTGAGCATGATGCCGAGCTACTGTCGGCTCATCGACCTGAGCCTGTACCGGCAGCGGACGAACGGGAAGCCCTGTACGACCTGTGGAGTCGGCACGGGAGTTCCTGGGAATCTGATTCCAGCGAGGGTCGGGAGTTGGCGGATGCGATTGTGGCGGCTGGGTTCCGTCGTCCTGAGCCTGTCACCCCGGAGACGGAAACCGAATGGGAGTACGGGGTGCAGTTCGGCACAACAACCCACACCATCATTCCGGTTGCGGGGCTTGAAGAAGCAGAAGAAAGCACCCTGTACTACCCCGACGGGCGGCGCGCCATGAAGCGCACTCCCGCAACACCCCCTGGCCCGTGGCTCCCGGTAGAGGACGGAGGCGAGAACTGATGGCCGATCGCGACAAGCGGGTGGTATGCGCCACCTGCCATGAGTACCTCGGCATTGCCCGTGCGGAGGAAGGTTACTCGGCTCAATGGTGGGCCGACAAGATGCTATTGGAGCACATCGATGAACACCACGCGGGCTGACGTTCGAGAGACCGCGAAGGCGGAAGCGGAACGGCGCTATGCGAGAGACGAATGGACCAACGGTCCCGGTAATCGCCCGGTTCGTTTCCGAAGTCGTGCGGCAGAGGATGCGTTTGTTGCGGGCGCGTTGTGGGCGTGGAAGGCGCGTGGGGAAGCCGACGCGGGAGCGGTGCGCGGCACTCTCAGGGCTGTCCACGAGTCAATTGACGCTATTCGTGCTCTAGACGAGGGAGGACAGTAATGGCGCGCTGGCTTGAACACACGATCCTCGGGCTGATTATCAGGAAGTTGCGCCCGAAGCCGTCAACGCGTCCACCGTTCATCACGGGGGACACGACTGGGGCCGTTCTCATCGACATCCACTGGGATGAGACCCCTGAGTCAGGAGACACGAATGGCAGATAACTCGCCGAGAGAGGCAAGCATGAACGAGCAAGCAACCTCCGGGGGCGGCGTGTGGAATGACACCCTGATATCCGGCGAGACTCGTTACCAACTTCACACGGCAGCACTACGGGTCAAGTGTCCATGCTGTGGGGAAATAGTCGGTACTGCGACATCTCGTGAGGGCAGAACTGCTCAGTCATGGGCAAGCCAGATGCTTGCTGAGCATTACGCGCAGGGCTGCTTCGGGTTCACCTTGTTCACTAAAGAGAGACAATGAACGATCCTGTCGAGACTGCTGAGAGCTGGATGCGTGCTGTCGAGATGTTCCCGATGTACGACCACTCTCGTGAGGTACTGAAGCCTGTTATTGACGAACTACTGTCAAAACGGAAAAGGGTGCTGGAACTGGAAGCGAAGCTCCGAGAGGCGCAGTATTGGATTGAGATGCGAGGCCCACTCAGGTCAATCTGGGATGGCAACGGACGCAACTACCAAGCAGGTAGTATGCTCACCTCAACCGACGAAAGGAATGACAATGGCCGACGAGACCCCGGAGCCGAAGACTCCGGAGACCGACCCAGAAAACCCCGGTACAAGCGTGCCAGCCGAGGCACCCGACGCGGTGAAGCCTGAAGACATCCAGGAGATCCGCGACAATGGCAGGAAGGTTCGACAGCCTGCCAAGATCCATGTCACTCACGGTGCGAACGACAGCACTCAGGTCTCCACAGAGCACTTCGTACTCTACAGCGAGACCGTTCGCGGCACCGACTTCATCCAGGTCACCAAGCCCGGATGGGTGGGCGAGCCGATCCTCAGCATTCACCCCGACCAGCTCGGTGAGCTGCTGGACGCACTCAACGAGTTCTGACGGAGCAGCGACAATGGACATCACCAAGTATCGGAAGAAGCCGCTCGTGGCGAGTGGCGTGAAGTTCGACGGGACTCTGCCGAGCGCCACGGATCTGAAGAACTGGGTGGAGTCCGGCTCGGGCTTGTCTGCTGTCCTCCAGCCGGTGGGGGCCGGGGCGTACCGGCTATACATCCCGACCCCCTCCGGCACCTTCTCACTGGAAGCAGGCGGTGTCCTGCTCCAGACCGGCCCGAACACCTACTACCCCATCACGGCTGAAGACCTAGCCACGAACTACGACGAGATCGGTCCAGATGATGCTCAACCCGTATAGGCGGCTGCTCCAGGAATGCGGCATGACTCAGGCCGAGTTCTGCCGACAGTACGACTTCAGCAAGCCGACCCTCGTTGGCATCCTGACCGGCCAGTACCCAAACCTGTCGGAGCGCATGGTCGATTCGATTTTCGAGCTGTGCCGGGAGAAGGGAGTCAGCGTCCGCCCGCTTCTGTACGACGAATACGGGACACCGGATCTCAACACCGCCTACGTGCGCTGGCAGATCGAAGAACGCAAGGCGTTCGCTCAGAAGTATGCGAAGAAGCCCGAGCGTTGGAACAAGAACACCTCTCCGTTTCAGGCGTACATCGAAGATACAGCCGGTGCTCAGGCCACCTTCTGCAAGGAGCTGAAGACTGACGCTGCTGCCGTGCGACGTTACGCGAATGGCGAGTCGCTGCTTATGCCCGGTGCTATCTACGACGTGCTACTCGACATCGAGTACCCCTACCTGCCTGACCTGATCGCGGCGCAGGCGAACTGGAGGGATGAGAATTGCTAGCCATCGCCTACACGCTCTCCCTCGCTCTCGGTCTGACCGTGCTCGGGATGCTCCCCTGGATCGGCTTTTACGTCTGGCTGCACAGTGGCAAGCGTCGTTGAGGTCACCGACGACGGCGGGGGCATTGTTGTCCGTGATGCGACAAAACTGAACGTCGTCCCGACACCTCAGGGATTCAACGACATCACCTTCCGCAACGCGGTGGCCGCAGCCAACACGCTCTACCTCCGCAACGGCAAGGTGCCCACCGTCAACGAGATGCACGCGCTCTGGCCGCGCATTCCGGTCAAGACGTTCGCAGCTCTCGCGCTCACCGAAGAGTTCCGGCAGGCACTCGGCTACCGGGGCATTCAGTGGAATGAGACCACCGGCCTCAGCTACGAGCAGAACATGGCGCTGCTCAAACTGTCGGACCCCACTGACCGGCGTATGACCGGAGCCAAGCTCAAGGAACTGGGCGTGCCTTACGCTCGATACCAAGCCTGGATGCGCGACCCGATGTTCTCCCAGGCTCTGCGCTCGATGAGCGAGAACAACCTGAAGGACGCCATCCCGGTAGCGCTCAATAAGCTCGTCGCCAACGCCGAGTCAGGAGACCAGCGGGCAATCGAGAAGGTGCTGGAGGTCACCGGACGCTACAACCCGGCTGCCCAGCAAGTCGAGGATGCCAAGGTCGTCGTCAGACGCATCATCGAGGCAGTCATCCGGCACGTTCAAGATCCCGACATCCGCCGTGCCATCATGTCGGATATCGAGTCCGAGGCTGTAGCCTATTCCGTGACCACCCCGCAAGCATTGGAGAGTTGACATGGGAACGACAACCCCAAAGCTCGGTCTCTACAAGCCCGGTGGTGGCTCGTCAGGTCTCATCCAGCCGCCTGAGCAGGTGGACATCGACAAGATCAACGCCAACATGGACAAGATCGATGACGCGATAGGTGGCAGGGGAGTCACATCCACCACGCGACCGGCCAGTCCCTACGACGGTCAGGTCATCTACGAGACCGACACCGGTAACCTCATGCTGTTCTCGCAGGGCTTGAATCGCTGGATTCCCCAAGGCGTGCCGAACGCTGCCAGCGACACTCTGCGCAACACGCTCTACCCCTCGCCTACGCAGGGAACACAGGTCAATCGCACCGACAAAGGCTGGGTCGAGCAATACTTCACCCTGTTCAACGCGACCACCAACCCTGTCGGAGCCAACCCGGCAGGGTGGTATCCGGTGGCAGGGCTGAAGCCCTATGCCGAGTTTACAGCCAGCAGCGGATCGGCAGTCTGGAGCGAGTCGCCACTTGGCACCAGCGTCGTGCCATATGCTGCCCTCTCCGATCAGTCCGGGTGGCATGGCGACGCCTCCAACCCGACACGCATCAAGCCTGGAATCGCCGGTCGCTACCGCATCACGGTGTCGTTCCGATTCCAGAACTCCGGTTCTCCCACCGAACGATTCGCCAAGATCATTCCCAACGGAGACACGAACAACGGATGGCAGATTTCATCCAACGATGCACTGGGTCTGCCAGGTAACGCCGGTTCAGTCGTGCTCCCGTTCAACGGCAGCAGCGACTATTTCGTCATCAACGGATACGCCTCAGGTCTCACCACCAGTGCAGCATTCCGAGTGCTCGTTGAGTACCTTGGCCCGAACAGGGGGTAGTCATGGGATTCAGCAGCCTGACCAACCACACGATCACCACGCCCTATCAGTCCAGCCGACTCGGTGCGAAGGTGACCACCATCGTGCTGCACCACATGGACTCCACCGATTTCAACGGTGTACTCGCCATGTGGCACAACGCGACCCGCTCAGGCTCGGCCAACTACGGCATCAGCAACGAGGGCGAAATCTGGGGGGTCGTAGATGAGAGCCTGAGGGCATGGTCGCTCGGCTACAAGTACGACGGTGGCAAGGGTGCGGCGTTTGACAGGCACAGTATTTGCTTCGAGATCGAGAACTCATCCACCAATCCGCCCTATCCGGTCTCGGATGCCGCCCACGAGGCAGCAGCCCGGCTCGTTGCCGACATCTGCAAGCGCTACGGAATTGTCTGCAACCGGACAAACGTGCTGGGCCACCGCGAGGTCTACACGCGCTACGGTGCCAGCTATGCGACGGCCTGCCCAGGTGGTCTCGATACGGATCGAATCGTCAACCGCGCGAATCAGATCCTCACGAACGCTCCCGCGAGCGCTACACTCAAACCCACGGAGGTACTGGACATGAGCTACAGCATCGTTCACCAGAACGGGTCGAACAACATCTGGGTGGTGTCACTGGAGACAGGTAACTACGCAGGCATCCAGTCGCCCTATCACGTCCAGCTTCTTCAGCGGGTCAAGGTCAACAATGGTGCCGACCCGATGAACCAGATCGAGCTTGACATCGTGAAGGCATACCTGACAGCCATCCACACCACCCCCACCGCTCCGGTGGAGTTCCCCACGCTCACTTCCGAACAGCTCACCGCTGTGGCCGATCAGGTCGCAGCCAAGCTCCCGGCAGCAGCACCCGCAAAGCTGAACATCACCCTTTCTGGAGAGGCAAGCGCATGAGCGACGTAACCGCCAACCTGAACCTTCCGGCTGACCCGCCCGACGAGGAACGCTCTCAGGCTGTCGAGATCCCGGCCACGCCCTACAGCCCTGCGCTGGAGGTCTCGGACATCCCTGTCGTGCAGCTCCCGCTGACCACGGCAGCCAAGGCACACCTTGCGGGTGGCATCGCAGCGGCATCCGGTGCCGGTGAGGTCGCCATCCAGCTTCTTCCGGATGGTGCGATCAAGACCTACATCTCAGCCGGTGTGGCCGTCGTAACCGTCATCGCCATCTGGCTCGGTGTCTACACGGTGCCGAACATCCCGAAGATCACCAAGAAGTAGCATGGCAAAGCCGGTCAAGGCATACGGCAGCGATAAGCCTGACCCGGTTCAGGACAAGAATCAGAAGCCGTCAGCCCAAACAGTCAGTGACTTCCACACCAATTCGGATGTGGATACACGGCCTGAGTCCCTGCACCACACGCTCGGTCCAGGCCCCGCCCAGGCGGCTCCCGGCAATCACCAGCACGACGGTGGCGACTCCGAGCTGCTGCTGACAGGATTCACCATCACCGGTAGCCGTGGCGGGAATGTCGCGCTCGTATCGATCATCGCCGCCCTCGTGCGGCTCGGCGTCACGGACAACACGACAGCATGACTCCATCACCGCCGCCCAAGGCCACCCGGCTCGACCTGTTCGGGATAGTCGCTGAAGAACTGAACCGCTCGGTCACCAAGCCGAACGTGCTCAACTACCAGCCCTACCCCGAGCAGGAGGCGTTCCACCGCTGTCCGCTGAAAGGCCGGTATGTCGCTGGAGGCAACCGTGGCGGCAAGACGGATGCCATCGTGGTGGACGCGATCAAGAACGCGACGAACACCAATCAGTATTGGCAGCGACCGGTCGAGTGGGGCAACGGGGCCATCCAGCTTCGATTCGTGGTCGTGGACATCAACAAAGGCGTGGAGCAGATCATCCTGCCCAAACTGAAGCGGTGGTGTGCCCCCTCCATGCTCATTGACGGACGCTTCGAGAAAAGCTGGGACCCGGGCAAGCTCGTTTTCACTTTTGCCAATGGATCGACAATTGACTTCCTGACGCACGGCATGACGCTCGACAAGCACGGTGGTGTGCCCCGGCACATCATCTACTTCGATGAGGAACCACCCCAGGACGTATTCAACGAGAACATGATGCGCCTCGTGGACTATGACGGTTACTGGGTCATCGCCGCCACACCGGTCAACGGCATCGGTTGGACCTACGACCTGCTGTGGGAGCCAGCCGAGAACAACCCGGAGAACGGGCAGGTAGGCACATTCACCCTGTCGGCTGAGAAGAATCCCTACCTCCAGGCTGACAACTTCGACCGATTTATGATCGGCATGTCCACAGAGGAACGACAGGTGCGTGAAGAGGGCAAGTTCGTGGCGCGCAGCGGTCTGATCTTCCCGCAGTTCGCCATGAATCTCGACAAGTTTGTGGCCGAAGAGGCGTTCATCCCGAGCAAGAAGTGGGACTGGTACACCTCCACTGATTTCGGCTACCACAACCCGACAGCTTGGTACTGGCACGCTGTCGGTCCCCAAGGCCAGATCATCACGTTTGCGGAGCACTACCAGTCGGAGATGACCACCCCGGAACACGTTGCCGTCGTCAAGCAGCGTGAGGCCGCATTCGGTAAGCAGCCGCTCGCGCGAGTCGGTGACCCGGCAGGCAATCAGCGCCAGGGCAACACCGGAACGAGCTATATCTCCGAGTACGCTTCACGCGGGATCTTCATCGGTGTGGAAGGCATCACCAATCAGGTCGAGATCGGCATCGAGAAGATGCAGCAGTATTTCCGATTCCGGGAGGACTCTCCGTGGGGGCCGGGAAGGCCGACCTGGATCATCTCCCCGAACTGCCCCAATCTCATCCGTGAGCTGAAGAAGCTCCGATACGCCGACTACTCCAGCTCCAGGCGCAGCTACGACACGAACAAGCAGGAGATCGTCCACAAGAAGGACGACCACGCCTTCGACTCGTGCCGATATTTCTGCACGCTGATGCCAGACTTGACCCCTGTAGAAGAGTATGCTCAGGAGACAACTTCCACTCGAACGATCAGCTATCAGGAGATGATGGCCCGGATTGCCAACAACCCCGACGAGTATTTCGTTGAGGATGTGGACCCCGGTTGGAAGACCGAGCAGACCTACGATGACTACTACCAGGAGGCTTACTGATGGAGCAGCACACCAGATTCCAGCTCACGGATGCTCCCGCAGCCTCGCCCGGTGTGGACTTCATCACCCGCACACCGACCGGCCCCTTCGTGGACACCGGCTACAACGTGACCTTCGAGGATGGACGCTTCTCGGCGCGCGTCTACCTGTCGGTGGACACCATTCGTGAGCTGGCTGAAACAGCGGGGCTGTTTGCACCTCAGCGTGATGCTGACACGGAAGAGCTGGCTGCTTCGTACAAAGCGGTCTGGGATGATGGCTACAAAGTCGCACTGAAGGAGAATGCTGATGTACTACGCGATCTTGTGGGTCGCCTTGGGGCTGCTGTTGGTGGCTTGGGCGATCCCGGTATGGACGGTTTTCCGGTACAGCCAGATTCTGTCGAATCTGCTGAAGCAGAGTCAGCAGAACTTGACAGTGATGAGTCAAGCGGAGACCGAGAGGATGAAGCTCCAAAGCGACCTACTCGACAAGGCACTCGGACTCGTCGCGTCGGGCGACCCGCTGGCATTTCAAGCGATACAGGCGATGGACCCCAGTTCCAGCTATGATTCGACCCAGTACGATCCATCGGATGAAGCTGAGGCAGAGCGTCTTTCAGCTATGGGTCGCCAGCAGGAGGATGGTCTAAGTGGCGAAGAACGTGCTTTCCTTGCTCAAGTCGCTGGAGTCGCCCCAGAGTTCTTCGACCCCGACCCTGCTGCCTTCCGATCAGACACCGAATGACATCAAGGCGTACCGAGAGTCAGAGGATGGCAAGGCTCTCGTCGCCTGGGTCAAGCAGGAGTACAACCGAGCCAAGGGCGAGCGCAGCCGCCAGCAGTCCCAGTGGTACGTCAACATGTCGATGTTCTACGGTCAGCACTGGGTAGAGCGCACCTCCAAGCTCACTCCGGGCGGCTACGACAATAAGCTGTTCACCCCTCGGGTGCCCAACTACCGTCACCGCCGTACGATCAACCGGACCCGATCCTTCGTGCGCCACGAACTGTCGAAATTCATCGGTCAGGCCCCCAGTGCGATTGTCGTTCCATCGACAGGGGAGGACGATGACCTGAGAGCTGCCTATGCAGGTGAGCAGGCGTGGGAGTCAATCTCCAGTTCCCAGAAGCTCGACTACCACTTCGGCAGGGCTATGTGGTGGACAATCATCACCGGCAACGGATTCATCAAGACGTGGTGGGACCAGAGCTGCCAGTACGCTCCAGGCCAGCAGGGCAACATCCGATACGGGGCTGTGACCCCGTTCCACTTCTTCGTTCCTGATCTGCGTGAGCACGACATCGAGGACCAGCCCTTCGTCATCAACGCCTACACCAAGCCTCTCGAATGGTGCAATCAGTTCTTTGCCGACGAGCTGAAGGGCGTCAACCTGAAGGCATCCGTCGCCAGCGCCAACCAGATCCTGGAGTCGGGCCACCTGAACCTCGGAGCTAACAACCCGCCCGACTCGTGCATCATCTACGAGGCATGGCTGAAGCCGGGAGCGCACAAGCTGTTCCCGAACGGTGCCGTCGTCATCATGGTGGACGACATCCTTATCAACATCACCCCGGATGGCCTGCCCTACGAGCACGGTCAGTTCCCGTTCGCCAAGTTCGAGCACATCCCCACGGCCACTTTCTACGGCGACTCGCCCATCGTGGACATCATCCCGCTCCAGAAGGAGTACAACCAGCTCCGAACCGAGATCGGTGTGGCCGGTCAGCGGATGGCGAAGCCGCAGCTTGCAGCACAGCAGGGTTCGATTATTGCCAGCAAGGTGACAAACGAGCCGGGTCAGATCATCTTCTACCGTCCCGGCACGGCAGCCCCCACGCCGATCCCGCTCCAGCCGCTCCCGCAGTATTACGTGGACCAGCAGGACCGGATGCTCAGCGACTGGGAAGAGTTGACCGGTGTCCACGATGTCTCCAAGGGGGCTGCCCCGAATGGAGTCACAGCAGGCACGGCCATCAACTACCTCCAGGAGCGGGACGACAGCTTCCTCGCCACCGAATACAAGTCGGTCGAGAACGGCTACGAGAAGATCGCCAGCCAGACCCTCGGGCTGTTCGTGCAGTACGTGGACACTCCCCGCCAGATCAAAGTGGTGGGCGCTGACGACTCGTTCGACATGCTCATGCTCTCCGGCACCGACCTACGCAACGCGACCGACATCCGCATGGAGAAGGGCAGCAGCATCGCCCAGTCCCAGGCTGGCAAGCAGGCCCAGGTTGAGAACATGTTCGCAGTCGGCATGATCGATCAGCCGACAGCTCTCCGACTCATGGAGATGGGCGGCGTCAACAAGGTGCTCGACACTCTCAAGGTGGCCGAGCGCAAGGCGCAGCGCGAGAACCTGAAGATGAAGCGGCTCCAGCAAGCCGAGATCGACCAGCACCAGCAGATTTTCGATGTGGCTCAGGCTCAGCAGCAGGCAATCCAGCTCGCTCAGGCTCAGCAGCAGATGCTCAACCCGCCTGCCCTCCCTGTCGGATCTTCGGACCCCACAGCCGTTCCGGCAGACCCATCGCTTGGCGCTCCCGCACCGACACCTACTCCCGGTACGGTAGCGCCAGATCCTACGCAGCCTGACCCGAGCAATCCGGCGACTGCTGATCCTACCCAGTGGTATCCCGACGACCCCTCGGCCATTCCGCCCATGAACGTGATGAGCGCTCCCGGAGCACCGACAGGGCCGGGACCGGTCATCCCGGTGGATGACTTTGACGTGCATCAGGTCCACATCGAGACCCACAACAAGTTCCGCATGACGGCTGAGTATGAAATGCTCCCTGTCGAGATCAAAAACCAGTTCGAGCTGCACGTCAAGCAGCACGAACAGGCGATGATGCAGAAGACCCTTCAGAGCTTCTTCAGCCAGATTCCATCGGACGGCACAGACGGTTCGGATTCCGGCTCGATGGATGTCCCGATTGGGGGACAAGCAGATACTTCCTCTCAGCCCGGTGCAGGCCCTACCATGAGTGCCAACGGTGCGGTACCTGACGCATCGACTCAAAGTGGAGGACCAAATGCAGGAGCAACAGGACAGTGAACGCCCAGATCGCCTAACCGAGATCACTGACAAGCTCCGACGAGAGATTGCCGCACACGTTGTCACCCCAGAGCAGGTACGAGACCTTCTCTGCGTGGCACCACCACAAATCACCTACGGACACCGCTGAGGCTGTAGACTCTCGCTCAGCCGAACAAGGAGGGCATCATGGCGGATTTCGACGTGAACACCGACACCACCCCCAAGCAACCGTTTCCGAGTGTGAGCAACGTCAAGCCGAGCATCGCTGCCCTCAAGACCGCAATCAGCGGCTCCGGTGTGGCCTCCAGCTACCCGGCAGCCGTGCTCCAGGCAGCGACCAAGAACGATCTCATCTACATCTGCCGAACGAACAACATCTCCGTCGCCGGTCTTTGATCGGCGTGTCGCGTATTGACGCGGCGCTGTCAATCTCACATAATGAACTCAGCTAGGGCCGAAAGGTACGGCTGAAGAACACAGGCTAGGGCCTTTCGAGGTACGGCCAGAAGGAATGAAGATGTCCGATCCCGTCGAGGAACCGACCGAAGAAGTCACCCAGGAAGTTGAGACTCCCGAAGGTGGTGAATCAGGAGGCAACCCCGCGTGGAACGATCTTCGCTCCAAGCTCGATCTCGTCAGTTTCAAGGCAATCGAGCCGGATCTCCAGAAGTGGGATGCCGAAGCGCAGAAGCGCATCGAATCACTGAACAAGCAGTACGGCTGGGCAGCCGATCTGAGCAAGAACGGGGTCACCCCCGAACAGATTCAGAAGGCCCTGACCGTCGCCCAGAGGATCGATGAAGACCCCGCCGCGATCTACACGGCCCTCGGGACGTTCCTAGAGGAAAACGGGCGGCTGCCGAACAAGGCAGAGCTGAAGCAGGAAGTCGCAGACCAGCAGAACGAAGACCCGGCAGACGAGGCTGAGAAGCCCGCCGAAGACCCTCGCTTCCAGACCCTCATGCAGCAGAACGAACGCCTCACGGCGATGTTCGAGCAGCAGGAGCAGGCAAGGGCACAACAGGCAGCAGACGATGCGCTGGCCGCTGAGGTGGACAAGCTGAAGCAGGCGCACCCGGAATTCGAGGACTCCGATGTCCGCGAGGTTCTGAATCGAGCATTCCTGGCCGCACAGATGGCAGCCCAGCAAGGCAAGGAAGTCCCCGACTCGTTGGAGACCTACGCCAAGGACTACATCGACAACGTGCGCAACCGGATTCTCCAAAACCCCCGCGCGGGGGATTTGGCCCCCAAGCTCATTCCAACCTCGGGCGGAACTCCGGCAGCATCCAACGCTCAGACCACCCTCGGCCACATGTCGAGAGGTCAGACGCAGGATCTCGTCGCAGAACTTCTTGCCAAGGGCGCACAGTAGCTGAGAGGCCATGATCCCCGCCAACCACGAAAGGCAAGATCATGGCCGCAACCCTCGCAACCATTTCCGCCCTGCTCAAAGAGGTCTACCAGCCTCAGGTCAGGGAACAGCTCAACACCGACGTGACCACCCTGAAGCGCATCGAGCGCTCGGGCAAGGGCGTCACCAATGATGTCGGTGGCCGCTACGTCACCTTCCCGATCCACACCCGCCGCAACTCGGGCATCGGCTCCCGGCTGGAGATGGAACCGCTGCCGGTCCCCGGCCAGCAGGGTCACGCGGCTGCTCGCGTCGGCCTGAAGTACGGCTACGGCGGTGTGCAGCTCACCGAGCAGTCCATCGCACTGTCGGACACCGATGCCAAGGCGTTCGCCAAGGTTCTCGATGACGAGGTGAACGGTCTGAAGACCGATGTCGTCAAGGACATGAACCGACAGATCTACGGGACGGGCGACGGCACCATTGGTGTCATCAAGACCACGGCGACCACGAGCACCACCTGGGCCGTCAAGGACGCACGCCTCTTCCAGGTCGGTGAGCTGGTGGATCTCGTCACCCTGCCCAACACGGTCGCGCTCGCCGCCGCCACGGTCAACTCGGTGGACCTGACCCCCGGTGCCAACACGATCACTGTAGACAAGACCAGCGCCGTCACGGCGGGCCAGATCGTGGTCCGCAACGGCTCCGGTCCCGCCACGGCAGGCAACCGCGAGATCACCGGCCTCAACGCGATCATCGGCACCGGCACGCTCTACAACATCGACCCCACGGTCGAGCCGGTGTGGAAGTCCACCATCTGGAACAACGGTGGCACCAACCGCGCACTGTCGGAGGGCCTGATGACCCAGATGGCAGACCAGATCCGCACGCTCGGTGGCAGCACGACCGTCATCTTCCAGAGCCTCGGTGTCCGCCGCTCCTACGCGAACCTGCTCACGCAGACGCGCCAGACGGTGAACACTCAGGAGTTCAAGGGTGGCTTCTCCGGTCTCGCGTTCACCACCGACAAGGGCGAGATCCCGATGGTGGCCGACGTGGACGCCCCGCTGAACCGCCAGTACTACGTCAACGAGGACCACCTCACGATGTACGTCGATGAGGCGTGGCACTGGGCCGACCGCGACGGCAACATGTGGAAGCAGGTTCGGGACGCCAACGGCGACTACGACGCGTGGTACGCCCGACTGGTCGAGTACCACGAGCTGGGCACCGACCGCCGCAACACGCACGCGATCCTGGACGACATCACCGAGTCCTGATCCAACAGAGAGGCCGGGGGACACAATCTCCCGGCCTCTCGATGCGTAGGGAGCAATCATGTCTGTGCCAGACGACGGATCGGCAAGTGTTGCCACTCCGACATCAATTTCTGTTGCTCGCCTAGCGCTGAGCATCGTCTAGGCAGGATAGGATTCGCAGCATGGAGACTTCCTTCGCTACAGACCCTCAGGTCTGGAATTCTGAACTGGGCGAGTTCATCTCGGACAACCACCGTCGTCTGGCCGAGATCCTGAACGACTACAACCCCAACCTCTCACTCGCATTCATTCCGATCAAAGACCGGCTGCCGGGGGACACCAAGCCATTCGCCATCCTGGAGAAGCGACCCGGATTCGAGCCGGTCATCGTCCGCTACCTGTCGGAAATCGAGATGCGCGACCCGGCTGCTGTCTTGGCGTGGGTTTTTGAAGGTGATACGACAAAGCACGGGGGCATCGTCAACGTCATGCGCAAGATCGAGCTGCGCGAATCAGCCGACGAGCTGCTGAAGCTGAAGCGTCGTGAAGACGAGCTGGAGGATGCTCGTGAGCACGTCGCATTCATGGTCTCCGGGGGGCGCAGCAAGCTGCACACCATCCGTCACAACGGCAAGAAGTTCGAGAGGTGATTCATGGCTGAGCGCATCGTTGTCCGCCGAGACACACCCGAGAACTGGGCAGCGTCCACAAAGCTGCTGGCAAATGGTGAGCCAGGATACGACTGGGTAAATAGAATCTGGAAGGTGGGCGATGGGGTATCCCTGTGGCCTGCATTGGCTGCCGTAATTGGTAGTCAGGGGCCTGAAGGGCCGCAAGGTGACGCAGGCCCAGAAGGACCACAGGGTATTCAAGGACCACAGGGTATTCAAGGACCAGAAGGCCCAACAGGTCCAACAGGTCCAACAGGTCCAGAGGGGCCGGCAGGTCCGGCAGGTTCTGACGGTGGCCTCTCTGCCGATGCAGTATTGGCAATTGCCAATCTACCTACGGGTTCAGAGTATCCGTATGTCTGCTCCAACGGGGTGCAGCCTTTGCGCAGCGCTGTTACAAACCGAACTGACATTTTCATTATCTGGAGAGGTCTGACTTCGCTGGCAAGCGCCAATACGTCTGCTGGGTATGCAATACCGGGCGATTCTTTTGAGCTGGTTGCTTCGTGACTCTCCCGGTCAGGCAGGTTCGTTGGACTGTCGGAGCAGATGGAAAGCTACGTGCTTATGGACGTAGCGCGGTTCAGCCTACAACATCTAAGACACGCCTCCGTACCCTGGGCGCGCGTCTTTCATCAACCTTTGTCTCAGCTCCGGTAGGAACTGGAATCTATCCGTCGTTTGGGACTCTCCCCGCGTTGGACCCGTCCGCGTTGGTCACGTCGGGTGACGCGGTGCCGTGGGATTCGTTGAAGATCACGGGCGACAGTATCGCGGTCAGCACAAACCCGGATGGTGGCTACTTCTACGCATACGGTGAGGGCACGTTCCAGTCAATCCTGAACCGGTGCCCGTCCGGGAAATATGTGGTGGCTCCTCCCGGTATTCACGAGATCAACGAACCGGGCTGGCCGAAC
>Ga0157369_10002753_pt1 | contig 20990 bp, 15 predicted proteins | sample C25metaG_FD_113461 | JGI IMG/M metagenome (GOLD analysis project Ga0157369, IMG submission 113461) | Corn rhizosphere microbial communities from Kellogg Biological Station, Michigan, USA - C2-5 metaG | ecosystem: Host-associated > Plants > Roots > Rhizosphere > Soil | place: USA: Michigan...
AGGCGAACGTGCCGCGCGAAACGCTCGCCGTCATGCGCGACAACGGGCTGCGGCTGCTGCTGGTCGGGTACGAAAGCGGCAACCAGCAGATCCTGTTCAACATCAAGAAGGGCATGCGCGTCGAATTCGCGCGCCGCTTCACGAAGGATTGCCACGACCTCGGCATCACGATCCACGGCACGTTCATCCTCGGCCTGCCCGGCGAGACGAAGGAAACGATCGAGGAGACGATCCGCTTCGCCACCGACATCAACCCGCACACGATCCAGGTGTCGCTCGCAGCACCCTACCCCGGCACGTACCTGCACCGGCAGGCGCTCGAGAACGGCTGGCTCGACGACGCGCACGCCGACCTCGTCGACGCGCACGGCGTGCAGATCGCGCCGTTGCATTACCCGCACCTGTCGCACACCGAGATCTTCGATTCGGTCGAAACGTTCTACCGCCGCTTCTATTTCAGGAGCGGCAAGATCGCGTCGATCGTCGGCGAGATGGTGCGCAGTCCGCAGATGATGAAGCGCCGGCTGCGGGAAGGCGTGGAGTTCTTCCGGTTCCTGCGCGAGCGACGGGGGACCGCGCACTGAATGCCGCGCGGGCGCCGGGAGGTTCCGCGCCGAAGAAGCTGATCGTCACGGCCGACGATTTCGGCGTGGCGCGCGAGGTGAACGAGGCGGTCGAGATCGCACATACGCGCGGCATCCTGACAGCGGCGAGCCTGATGATGAGCGGCGCCGCCGCCGACGACGCGGTTGCGCGCGCACGCCGCCTGCCGACGCTGCGCGTGGGACTGCACCTCGTGCTCGTCGACGGCACGCCGCTGTTGCCGCCGGCGGCCATTCCCGATCTCGTCGATGCCGATGGCCGCTTCCCGCGCGACCTCGAACGCGCCGGGCGCAACATCCTTTTCCGCCGTTCCGCGCGACGGCAACTGGCACTCGAGGTCGCGGCGCAGTTCGATGCATTCCACGCAACCGGGCTGCCGCTCGACCACGTGAATGCGCACCACCACTTCCACCTGCATCCGACCGTCGCCGCGGTGGTGCTCGAAATCGGCGGCGGACGCGGCCTTCGCGCGTTGCGCGTGCCGCGCGAACCGGCTGCCATCCTCGCGCGCGTCGAGCCCATTGGACACGCCAGGGCCGACTGGCGCGCGCGGCCTTGCGCCGCGCTTCTCGGCCTGCGCGCACGCCGCCGCGGCGTCATGTCGCCCCGGAGCGTATTCGGGCTCGCATGGTCGGGCGCGATGACCGAGCCGCGGATCGCGGGGTTGCTGCGACACCTGCCGGCGGGCATCAGCGAGATCTACACGCACCCGGCGACGACCGATCGCTTCGACGGCAGCGCCGGCAACCATGCGGGTGAGCTGTCGGCGCTGATTGCGCCGGCGATCGCCAGGCTCGTCCGCGAGCATGGCGTCGCAACGGGCGGCTATTCGGATTTCCTCGGCACATGAAGCGCGCTGCGCGCGTGCTCGCGATCGCGGGCCTCGCGCTGGCGGCCGTGCTCTTCGCGCGCGAGAACGTCGCCGGCATCGCGCTGCTCGTCGCCGCGGCGATCCCGGGGCTGATGCTCGCGGCCGCGTTCCACGTGCTGCCAATGCTCGTCAATGCGCTCGCCTGGCAGCGCCTGTTCGCGAGCGCCGATCGTCCGCGACTGTCCGTGATGGCCCGCGCCGTGTGGATCCGCGAATCGGTGAACGGCGTGCTGCCGGTTGCGCGCGTGGGTGGCGAGATCGCCGCCTATCGCATCCTGCGCCACCACGTCGCGTCGCGTGCCGCGGTCGCGGCAGGCATTGCCGCCGACGTCGCGCTTTCGGTCCTGAGCCAGGCGGCGTTCGCGCTGCTCGGCGTCGCACTCCTGCTCGCCGCCGGGCATGGCTTCGCATTCGCGAAGGAGCTCGCCTTCGTTGTCGGCGCGATGCTGATGGCGGGCGCCGCGTTCCTGCTCGCGCAACGCGCCGGGGCGCTCGCCGGCATCGCGGGTGTCGCCGAGCGGCTGTTTGCCGGGCGCCTGCGTGCGGCCAAGGCGGGGACGCTGCGCGTGGATCGGGCGCTGCGCGCCGTGCACGCACGCCACGCCGACGTCGTCGCGTGCCTGCTGCTGCAGTTCGCCGCATGGGTGGTGAGCGCGGGCGAGACGTGGATCGCGCTGCACTTCCTCGGCGCACCGCGCACGCTGGCAGAAGCCGTCGCGATCGAGGCGACGGTGCAGGCGATCAACAGCGCGGCGTTCATCGTTCCCGCCGCGGTGGGCATCCAGGAAGGCGCATTCCTGCTGATCGGCGGCATCGTCGGCCTCGATGCGACCACGGCGCTGGCGCTCGCGGCCGCGCGCCGGCTGCGCGACGTCGTCATCTTCATCCCGGGGCTATTCGCGTGGCATCACGCGGAGAGCCGGCGCCGATAACCGGGATCGGAGGCGACTTTCCCGACACGATGGCGCAAATCGCAGCGCCTGATGGAACATCGTGGGGTCAGAGACGACTTTCCCGACACTTCGGTGCAAATTGCAGCCCCGGTTCGGGAAAGTCGTCTCTGACCCCGGTCAAGCGCGCAACGCCGGTTCGGGAAAGTCGTCTCTGACCCTGGTCAAGCGCGCAGCGCCGGTTCGGGAAAGTCGTCTCTGACCCTGGTCAAGCGCGCTTCCGCGGCTCGCCCAGCAGCGCCGGCAGGAACAGCAGCGCCGACGCGAGGGTCCAGGCGAGCGACAACGCGAGGAGCGCGCCCATGCTCGCGGTACCCGGATGATGCGACAGCCACAGGCTGCCGAACGCGGTGCCCGTCGTCAGCCCGCTCATGATCACCGCGCGCGTCAGGCTCGACTGCAGCGGCCGCGGCCTCCCGGCGCGCCACGCCATGACGAAATAGATGTTGAAGGCAACGCCGATGCCGAACAGCAGCGGCAGCGCGATGATGTTCTCGAAGTTCATCGGCAGCCCGATCAGCACGCACGTGCCGAGCGTGCCGAGCGCCGACAGCACCAGCGGCAACAGCGTCAGCGCCACGTCGCGCGCGCGGCGCAGCGTCAGCGCGAGGAGTACGGTGATCGACACGAACGCGAGCACGCCCGCCCGGACGAACGCCTCGACGATCGTGTGACTCGACGCGTCGATCGACACCGGCGCGCCCGTCGCGCCGGGCGCCACCGCCTCGACCGCGTCGACGAAGCGGCGCAGCGCCGCGTTGTCGCTCACGTCGCCTTTCGGATAGATCTCGAGGCGCGCCCGGCCGTCGGCGGTCAGCCAATCGCGCTTCAAGGTGTCGGGCAACGACGCGAGCGTGACCGGTTGGGCTTGCAGCACTTTGCGTAGCTGCGCGAGCGTGCGCTCGAGTCCCGGGATGAGAAGCGACTGCGCGCGCTCGCGCATCGTCTCGGGTGCATCGGCCAGCGTGCGCAGTGCCGCGGAAAGCCGCGCGGCCGACCTCGCGAACGGCATCGCGCCGCGGCCCCTGCGCGCCTCGTCGAGCCGCGACGCCGCATCAACCATCGCCGACTTCGTTTGCGCATCGGTGGGCGGCGGCTTCGTGGCGCCCGGCTCGAGCGTCGGCTCGAGCAGCAGCGCCGCATCCTGGATCAGCGCGAGCTTCTCGTCCTGCCCTTCGGGAACGAAGCTCGCGATCGACAGCACGTGGTCGACCTCGGGCAGTTGCGCGACGCGATCGCCAAGCCGAACCGCGGCATCGATCGACGGCGCCAGCACGTCGATCGTGTCGGGCGCGGTCGCCGCGTCCTTCATCAGGTCGAGCAACGTCGCGACCGATTCGGCCTCGGGGCTGCGCAGGTGCATCGGATTGAAATCGAACGTGAGCCTCGGCACCAGCGCGAGGCCGGCGAGCGCAATGGCGGCGCCGATGGCAAGCACGCTTCGCCGATGCGCGAGCAGCCAGCGATCGAGCGGTGCGAGCGCCGCATACCCGATCTGCGCGCGCTCGCCGCGGGGGCGCAGCAACGCGACGAGCGCGGGAAGCACGGTGATGCTGGCGACGAACGCGACGATCATCCCGGTGCCGGCGATGACGCCGAGCTCGGATACGCCGCGATAGTCGGTCGGCACGAACGCATAGAAGCCCGCCGCCGTCGCGGCCGCCGCCAGCGCAAGCGCGCCACCGACTTCGCCGCCGATGTCGCGCATCGCATGCTGCGAATCACCGGTCGCGTACCGGCGCGCGCGATACGCCATCGCGAACTGGATGCCGAAATCGACGCCGAGGCCGACGAACAGGATCGCGAAGGCGACGGAAATCAGGTTGTACGAACCGAACGCGATCAACCCGAACGCGGCGGTGACGATCAATCCGGCGGCGAGGCTCACCAGAATCGCGACGATGAGCCGCCACGAGCGCAGTGCGATCCACAGCAGCGCGACGACGACGGCGAGCGTCACTGCCGTGTTCAGTCCCGCGTCCTGGGCGAGCGTGGAGAATTCCTCGTCGGCCAGCGGCACCGCGCCGGTGAGCCGCACGCGCACGCCGGCGTCCTCGAGGCGCAGCGCGTGCACGGCGCGGCGGATCGCCGTGCTCGCCGCCATCCCCGGCTGCAGCGCCGCGTAATCGAGCACCGGTTGCGCGAGGATGAAGCGGCGCAATTCCCGCGGGTCGGGCGGCTGCCCGGTGAACAGCGTGCGCCACGAGAACGCGGGCGACTGCCCGGCCGCGATCGCGTCGAACGCGCCGGCGAGCGCATCGAGCGGCTTGGCGAGCGCATCGAGCGCCGCGGGATCCTGCTGCACGCCGAGCGCGACCAGCGAAAGCGCGTCCATGAGGCCGCGAAGACTCGGGTCGGCCGCGAGCGTGCCGAGCAACGGCTGTGCGCCGATGAGCCGCTGCGTCGTCTGCGCGATGTCGGCCGTCGACGCGAACAACAGCCCTTCCTGCTCGAAGAACGGGCCGCCGTCCGGTCGCCACACCGCGCGAAAGAGCGCATGCTCACCCGACAGGCGCCCGGCGAGCGCTTCGCTCGCCTGGTCGGCGAGTTCGGCCGTCGGCGCATCGACGACGACCGCGATCAGGTCCACGCGCTGCGGAAATGCTGCCGCGAACGCGATCTCGCGCTGGCGCCAAGGCACCGTATCGGCGATCAACTTCGACGCGTCGGTATCGATCGCGAAATGCGTGAGCACGTGCACGAGCGCGGCTGCGCAGATCAGCGTGGCGACGATGAGCACGGGCACCGGGTGCGCGGCGCAACCGATCACCGTCTGCCGGATCGGCGACACCAGCGGCCGGTCGGGGCCGCGGGCATCGTCGCGCATCGGCGGCGGCTTGGGGTCGGTCATCGGAGCATATCGGCGTGCGGCGCGGCTCCGCGGCTTGTCTCGCGGCGCGCAATGGCGGATGATCGGGATAGGCAAATGTACGCCATCGCCCCGCCCTCCCCCTCGACGAGCCCGCCACCGTGCGCGTGATGCTTGCGCAGCCGCGGGGCTTTTGCGCCGGCGTGATCCGTGCGATCGACATCGTCGAGCAGGCGCTCAGGCGGTTCGGCGCCCCGGTGTACGTGCGCCACGAGATCGTCCATAACCGGCACGTCGTCGAGAGCCTCCGCGCGAAGGGCGCCCGCTTCGTCGAGCACCTGTCCGAGGTGCCCGTCGGCTCGATCACCGTCTTCAGCGCGCACGGCGTGGCGCGCGTCGTCGAAGACGATGCGCGAACGCGCGGATTGCGCGTGCTGGACGCCACCTGCCCGCTCGTCGCGAAGGTCCACGGCCAGGGCAAGCGCTACGTCTCGCAGGACCGCACGGTGATCCTGATCGGCCACGCCGGCCATCCCGAGGTCGAAGGCACGATGGGCCAGATCCCCGGGCGCGTGCTGCTGGTGCAGAACGAGCAGGATGTCGCGGCGCTCGAACTCGCGCCCGATGCGCCTGTCGCATATGTGACGCAAACGACGCTCTCCGTCGACGACACGCGCAGCGTCATCGCGGCGCTCGAGCGGCGGTTCACGAACATTGTCGGTCCCGACATCCACGACATCTGCTACGCCACGCAGAACCGCCAGTCGGCGGTGCGCGAACTTGCGAGGGTCGCCGACGTGATCCTCGTCGTGGGCGCCGGCAACAGCTCCAACTCGAATCGGCTGCGCGAAATCGGCATCGAGTCCGGCGTGCCGAGCTACCTGATCGCCGACGGCAGCGAACTCGACCCCGCCTGGGTCAGGAATGCCGATGTCGTCGGTGTCACCGCGGGCGCCTCGGCGCCCGAAACGCTGGTCGACGGCGTGATCGAGGCGCTTCGCGCACTCGGCCCGATCGATGTGTCGACGCTACCCGGCATCGAGGAGAAGGTCGAGTTCCGTTTGCCGGCGCAATTGCTGCGCAAGCGCGCCGACGCCGCCGACACCGCCTGAAGAAAAAACGACATTCATGGCCATTCCGCTTCTGCAGAAAGCCCGCATCGGCGCCTATATCGTGCGTCAGCAGATCGCCGGGCGAAAACGCTATCCGCTCGTGCTGATGCTCGAGCCGCTGTTCCGCTGCAACCTGGCGTGTGCCGGTTGCGGCAAGATCGACTATCCGACCGACATCCTCGATCGTCGCCTGTCCGTCGACGAATGCCTCGAAGCCGTCGACACGTGCGGCGCACCGGTCGTGTCGATCGCCGGCGGCGAGCCGCTGCTGCACAAGGAGATCGACGAGATCGTCGCCCGCATCGTGGCGCGCCGGCGTTTCGTCTACCTGTGCACGAACGCGCTGCTGATGAAGAAACGCCTCGCGAAATTCACGCCGAACCCGTATTTCGTGTGGTCGGTGCATCTCGACGGCGACCGCTCGATGCACGACAAATCGGTGTGCGAAGCGGGCGTGTACGAGCGCGCGGTGGCGGCGATCGGCGAGGCGAAGGCGCGCGGCTTTCGCGTGAACATCAACTGCACGCTGTTCAACGACGCCATCCCCGAGCGCGTCGCGGCGTTCTTCGATAGCGTCGCGGCGCTCGGCGTCGACGGCATCACCGTTTCACCGGGCTACGCGTACGAGCGCGCGCCCGATCAAACGCACTTTCTCACGCGTACGCGCACGAAGGAACTGTTCCGCGACATCCTGCGCCGCGGCCGTGGCGGCCGCGCGTGGTCGTTCAGCCAGTCGACCCTTTTCCTCGACTTCCTCGCCGGCAACCAGGAATACCGCTGCACGCCGTGGGGCAACCCGACGCGCAACGTCTTCGGGTGGCAGCGGCCCTGCTACCTGCTGGGCGAGGGCTACGCGAAATCGTTCCGGGAGCTGATGGAAAGCACGGACTGGGACGCGTACGGCACGGGGAACTACGAGAAATGCGCCAATTGCATGGTGCACAGCGGTTACGAAGCCACCGCCGTCAACGATGCCGTACGGCATCCAATGAAGGCGCTCGCCGTCAGCGTGCGTGGCGTTCGCACCGAGGGTGCGATGGCGCCGGAAATACCGCTCGCGCAGCAGCGTCCCGCGCAATACGTGTTCTCACAGCACGTCGCGCTCGAGCGCGCGAAGATCGCAGCCGAGCCACGGCCCGAGGCGCCGGCGTCCGCGTAGAAGCGCCCCGAACGCGGCGCGCGCGTCGATCGCGGTGCGCGCGAGCAGCGGCAGTTGCCCCGGCGCACGCGCGAGCGAGCGCAGCACCGCCGCGACATCCACGCGACCCTCGGGTTTGAGGGCGACCGACGCGGCGGGCGGCAGGCCCCGGTGGGCGCCATCGGCGATCACGCGAAACACGGCGAACGGCAGCCGATGCGCCGCCGCGACCGCGGCGGCGACGTGCGATTCGGTGTCGACGGCGATCGCGTCCGTCGCCAGGTGCAATGCCCGCTTCGCCGCGGCGTCCGCAACGGGCGCGTCGGACCCGGCGAGATCGGCGAGGCGGGCACCGGGCAGCCGCGCCACCAACGCTTGCGTCCACGCGTCGTCGCAGCGCCGGTAGCCGGCCGGCGTCATCACGCCGCGGCCGACCACCCACGTCCCCGCAACGGCGTCGGGCGCAAGGCCGCCGGCGATGCCGAAGCTGATGATCGCGCGCGCGCCGTGCGTCACTTCATGCTCGAGCGCGCGCGCAAGCCTTCGCGCATCAACGCCACCGACAATGCCGCGCACGCCGGGCCCGGTGGCAATGCGCGCCTCGATCGCGAGGCCGCTCGCCGCGACGACGAACGGCGGCGCGCCGCGCGGGCTCACATCCCAAGCCGCATGGCGGGCAGCCCGTTGCGCCGGTGCGCGCGGTAACGCGCGAGCGCCCAGAGCGGGAAGAATTTCGCGTAGCCGTGATAGCGCAAAAAGAACACGCGCGGGAAACCGGTCGCCGTGAATTCGCGCTCGGGCCAGAATCCGTCGTCGTCCTGGGTGCGCAACAGGTGCTCGATGCCGCGGGCAACCGCCAGGTTTTGCGCCTCGCCGGCAGCCATGAGCCCGAGGAGCGCCCAGGCGGTTTGCGACGCGGTGGACGCGGCGCGCGCGTGGGGTCGAGGGCCGCGCTCGTAGCTGTCCGCGGTCTCGCCCCAGCCCCCGTCGTCGTTCTGCATGCGCAGGAGCCAATCGACGGCGCGGCGCACGTCGGCGGAATGTGGCGGGACGCCGGCCGCGTGCAGCGTGCACAGCACCGACCACGTGCCGTACACGTAATTCATCCCCCAGCGCCCGTACCACGCGCCGCTGGGCTCCTGGCTGTCGCGCAGGAACGCGAGCGCGCGCGCGAGTGCAGGCACATCGCCGGCATCGCCGAGCTGCGCCAGCATGCCTGCGCATCGCGCGGTGACGTCCGCCGTCGGCGGATCGAGCAGTGCGCCATGGTCGGCGAACGGAATGTGATTCAGGTACTCGCTGACGTTATCCGCGTCGAACGCGCCCCATCCGCCGTTGGTGCTCTGCATGCCGAGCACCCATTCGCGTGCGCGATGCATCGCCTCGCGCAGCGCCGGCTCGTCGTGGACGCTGCGCATGCGCATCCAGCGGTCCATCGCCATCACGACGACCGCGGTATCGTCGAGATCGGGGTAGTGCGGGTTCGCATACTGGAATGCCCAGCCACCCGGGCGCGCGTCGGGGCGGCGGTACTTCCAGTCGCCGACGGTCGTGAGCACCTGGCGTTGCGCGAGCCACGCCAGGCCGCGACGCGCCGACGCGAGCGCGCGGCTGTCGCCCGCGTCGAGCAGCGCGTGGCACACGAGCGCCGTATCCCACACCGGCGACACGCACGGCTGGCAGTACGCCTCGTCGCCGCTGATCACGAGCAGCCGATCGATCGCCTGTCGCGCCGTGACGTAGGGCTCGCGGTCGCGCGGATAGCCGAGCGTGTCGTACATCATCACCGCATTCGCCATCGCGGGGAAGATCGCACCCAGTCCGTCCTCGCCATTCGCGCGCTCGCCGACGAACGCCACGGCGCGGTCGATCGCACGCTGCCGCAGGCTGCGGGGAACGAACGGCTCCACCCAGTGCAGCAACAGATCGAGCGCGGCGAACAGCGCGAACGGCACGCGCGCCTGATGCGGCGCACGCAGCCAGCGGTGCGCGCGCGGCCGGCCATCGGGAAAGAGCTCGTCGATGCGTACGCGGCGCGGATTGCGGGCGAGCGGCTTTCGCGCGTGGAGCACGAGCAACGGCACGAGCACCGTGCGCGTCCAGTACGAAACGCGCGACAGGTGGAACGGGAACCACGCGGGCACCAGCATGAGCTCGACCGGCACCACGGGTACCGCCGACCACGTGACCACGCCGTGCAGCGCCAGGAGGATGCGCGTGAACACGTTCGCGGTGCCGGCGCCCCCGTGCGCAACGATCGCCTCGCGCGCGCGCCGCATGTGCGGGGCGTCCGGCGAATCGCCGGCGAGCTTGAGCGCGTAGTACGCCTTGACGCTGGCGCTCATGTTGAACGGGCCCCCGTGCGTGAGCGGCCACCCGCCGTACGTCCCCTGGCGCCGGCGCAGGTAGCGCGCGATGCGCGCCTCCAGCGCCGCGTCGCGCTCGCCGAGGAAGTGCATCAGCGCGATGTACTCGGCCGAGATCGTGCAGTCGGCCTCGAGCTCGAACACCCAGTGGCCGTCGGCGCGCTGCGCGTCGCGCAGCGCCGCGGTCGCCGCGTCGATGGCGACGTCGATCCGCTGCTCGGCGTCGTCGCCGCGCATCCGCTGCGAGAGGTGCTCGGCGTTGCGCATCAGTCCGCCGCGCGAATGGGGCTGCAGTTGCCGACGGCCGTCACGATCGGGTCGAGTCGGGCAACGTCGCTCGCGCGCGCACCCGCCCCTTCCATTCGCCGCCGCGCCCCCGCAGGTGCCGCCATGCCGAATCGAGCGTCAGCGCGGCGTATGCGGCGGCGACGAGCGGCAGTGCGAGCGCCCACGCCGGTGACAGCCGGTAAAAGCGCAATATCGGCTGATACGCCAGCACCATGCACGCGAAGGCGACCAGACCCAGCCCGCGCACGATCGCGTCGCTTGCCGCGAGCGCAAAGAGCGGTGGCGCGACGAACACGACGAGCATCGCAGCGACCGTCGCCAACAACCGCCACCCCGAGAAGTCGAGCTGCGTGAACGCCGTGCGCACGATCATGCTCCTGATTTCACCGAACGAGCGGTAGGCGCGCGTGCTCGTGACGCGACCGGTCAACGCGATGCCGATCGGGCCGTGCGCTTTCATGAGCCGCGCGAGCGCGCAATCGTCGATCAGCTCGCCGCGGATCGCGGCAATTCCGCCAGCGCTGTCGAGCGATTCGCGGTGCACGAGCATGCAGCCCCCGGCCGCTGCGGCGGTCGCCCGGTGTCGCGCGTTGACCCATGCGAACGGATAGAGCATCTGGAAGAAGAAGACGAACGCCGGGATCATCGCCCGCTCGGCCGCGCTTCGCGCATTGAGCTTGGCCATCAGCGACGCCAGCAGCAGCCCGTCGCGGCCGGCGCGCGTCACCAGCGTGCGCAGCGTATCGGGCGCGTGCGCGATGTCGGCATCGGTCAGCAGCAGGTAATCGGGACGCTCGGCCGACATCGCTGCGTGGCGCACGCCGTGGTCGAGCGCCCACGACTTGCCCGTCCAGCCGGCCGCGAGCGCCGGTGCAGCGAGCACCGTGACGCGCGACGAACGTTCCGATCGTGCGACCTCGCGCGCGATCGCGGCGGTCGCATCGCTGCTGTGGTCGTCGACGACGATGACGCAAAACGTACCCGGGTAATCCTGTCGGAGAAGCGAGGCGAGATTGGGCCCGATCACGCTCGCCTCGTCGCGCGCCGGGATCACCGCGGTGACCGCCGGCCATGCGGCGAGGTCGTCCATCGCCACGGGCGTATCGTCGCGCACCCGCGCGCGCCAGAAACCACCGCGCGCACCGAGCAGATACGCCCACGCGACACAGCCCGATGCGGCGGCGAGCGTCGCGATCACGACGCAGCCCCCGGCGCCCGACTGCTCGCGTGGTCCTCCCACGCTTGCGCCGTCGCCGCTGCGCTGCCCCTCGCGGGGGCGGAACGGGCGCCCTGGGCCGGCGCGGCGGCACTCATCGCAAATACCCCGCGTCGCGAAACCAGGCGAGCGCATCGTGCAGGCCCTCGGCGTAGGGGCGCGCGCGGTAACCCAGTTCGCGTGCGGCCTTGGCACTCGTGAAGAACATCCGATGCTCCGACATGCGCAATCCGTCGCGGGTGAGGAACGGCTCGCGCGACGTCACGCGCGCGATCGCCTCCGCGACGCTGGCCAGCGGATAGAGCGGCGCGCGCGGCAGCTTCCAGCGTGGCGCGCGGCGGCCGACGATTCGCGCGATGTCGCCGAGCATCGTCACGAGGGCGACGTTGTCGCCACCCAGGATGTAGCGCTCGCCGATGCGGCCCCGCGCGAGCGCCGCCACGTGCCCACGCGCGACGTCGTCGACGTGCACGAGGTTCATCCCGGTATCGACGAACGCCGGGATGCGTCCGCACGCGGCCTCGACGACGATGCGCCCGGTCGGCGTCGGCCTGATGTCACGCGGCCCGATCGGCGTCGATGGATTGACGATCACGGCGGGAAGCGCATCGCGCGCGACCATCGCCTCGACGACGCGCTCGGCGGCGACCTTGCTTCGCTTGTAGGCGCCGATCGCCGATGCCGCGTCGAGCGGCGTCGACTCGTCGGCGTCGCCATCGCGCCGCGTGGCCAGCGTGGCGACGCTGCTCGTGTAGACGATGCGCTCGACGCCCGCGCGCAGCGCCGCCTCCATGACGTTGCGCGTGCCATCGACGTTCGTGGACGCGAGCGACGCCGGTTCGCGCGCCCAGAGCCGGTAGTCGGCGGCGGCGTGAACGACGTGACGCACGCCACGCATCGCGCGTGCGAGCGAAGCTTCGTCACCGATGTCGCCATCGAACGTTTCGAGGTCCAGACCGGTGATGTTGTTCCGCGGCGCCGTCGGCCGGACGAGCGCGCGCACGCGACGGCCATCGGCGACGAGCGCCCGCGCGATCGCCGAACCCACGAAGCCGCTCGCGCCGGTCAGGAGCACGATGTCGGCATTCATCGGCCCGGGATCACCCAGCCGTCGACGAGCGACAGGTGCAGTGTTGCGCCCGGCGCAACCGGCTCCGACGAGCGTACCGACAGCGATAGCGTCGTCCCGGGATCGCTCGCCGGCGCCGCCTCGACGACCGTGCGCCCGCCCTGGTAGAGCACACGGGCGACGCTGGCCGCGAAGCCGTTGCCGGGCGAAACGATCGCGACGTCCTCGGGACGGATGCAGACCTCCACCGGTCCCGCGCCCTGCCCCGGCGCCGATCGGATCTGCCATTCGCGGCCGAACAGCGCCACCGCCGCATGGCCGTTCGCGTACGTCTGCGTCACCTCGCCGCGCGCGACGGTGCCGGGGCCCACGAAGCGGCTGACCACGCCGTCCTGCGGCGTGCGGTAAAGCGCCGCGGGCGCGGCGACCTGGCGCACGCGGCCGCCGGCCATCACGGCGACGCGGTCGGCGACGCCGAGCGCCTCGGCCTGGTCGTGCGTCACATACACGAGCGTCGCCTTCGACAGTGTCCGGAACGCCGCGATCTCGGCCAGCATGCGGGCGCGCAGATGCACGTCGAGGTTGGCGAGCGGCTCGTCGAGCAGAACGATGCGCGCCTTCATCGCGAGGCAGCGCGCCAGCGCCACCCGCTGGCGCTGCCCGCCCGACAGCTCGGCCGGGCGGCGATCGCCGAGCCCGGTCAATCCCACCGCGTCGAGCGCCGCGTCGACCTGCCGGGCAAGCTCGCGGCCCGCCAGCTTCTGCACGCGCAGCGGGTAGCCGATGTTCCCGGCGACGCTCATGTGCGGCCACAGCGCATACGACTGGAACACCATGCCGACGTGGCGATCCTCGGGCGCGACGAACGCGTCGGGCCCGCTCACCCTGTGCTCTCCCAGCGATATCGTGCCGGCGTCGGGGCGCTCGAAGCCGGCGATGAGCCGCAGCAGCGTGCTCTTGCCGCAGCCCGAGGGCCCGAGCACCGCGAGGAACTCACCGGCTTCGACGCGCAGCGATACGTCGTCGACGGCCGCCAGCGCGCCGAACCGCTTGCCGACGTGCTCGAGCGTCACGGCTGCCATGGCAACACTCCCCGGGCGACGCGTGAAGCGAGGCCGTTCGACAACAGCATCATGCCGAGCGTCACCACCACCGCGATGACCGCGACGGCGGCGGCGGACACGGCATCGCCGGCCTGCTCGAGGCTGAACAGCACGACGCCGACCGTCTCCGAGCCCGACGACCACAGCAACGCCGAAACCGTCAGCTCGTTGAACGCCATCAGGAACACGAGCATGCCACCCGCCACGGCCGATGGCGCCACCATCGGCATGATCACGGTCATGACGCGACGAGCGTAGCGGGCGCCACTCATGCGCGCCGCCTCGTCGAGGCTCGGATCGATCTGGCGCAACGCATTGGTGACCGGGCGCAGCGCGAGCAGCATGAAGCGCGACAGGTAGGCGACGAGAATGATCCAGATCGTGCTGTAAAGCGACAGCCCGAGCAGGGGCAACGGGCGAAGCAGGCACAGGATCATCGCGATCGCGAGCACGACCCCGGGCACCGCGTACGGCAGCTCGGCGACGAATCCGACGGCCTGGCGCAGGCTCGAGCGCCGGCCGGCGAGCGAGTAGCCGAGGGGCACCGCCATCACGACGAGCATCACCGCCGCCGTTGCCGCGAGCGACGCGCTGTTCAGGAAAGCGCGGCGCGTGGCCGCGTAGTCGAACAGCACGAAATGAAAATTGGCGAGCGTGAAGTTGCGCGGCGTCAGCGACACGCCGATGGCCGGGACGAGCGCCGTCGCGACGAGGGCCGCGAACGGCAGCGCGAGCACGAGGAAAAGCCCGCTCCAGCACGCGCCTTCGACGGCGCCGCGCAGGCGCCCGAGCGTCCACTCGGGCGTCGCGGTCGTCCACGCCGTGACGCGCACGTCGCGCCGGCGCGCGAGCCAGCCGTTCAGCGCCAACCCGCAAAGCGCGATCAGCGCGAGCAGGAGCGACAGCGCGGCGACCTCCGACAACGCGCTCGTGCCGAAGCCCGCCAGCCGCTGGTAGATCAGCGTCACCAGCACCGTGAAGCCCGCGGGAATGCCGAGGAAGGCGGGGATGCCGAAATTGCCGATCGAGCCGACGAACGCCAGCATGCCGCCGGCGGCGACGCTCGGCATCATCAGCGGCAGGACGATCGTGCGCACGATCCGCCACGGCCGCGCGCCCGCCGCCTGCGCCGCCTCGACCAGGTCGCGCGGCAGCGCGCGCAGGCCGGCGCGCACGGCGAGGAACACGACCGGCGCCTGCTCGAGGCCGAGCAGCAGCACGATGCCGCCGGGTCCGTAGAGCGGATGCGCGCTGCCGGGCGCCGGCGCGATGCCGAGCGCGCGCAACAGCGTGCTGTTCGGCCCGAGCAGGTTGATCCACGCGAGTGCGGTGACCTGCGGCGCGATCAGGAGCGGCATCATGAAGCAGAACACCAGGGGCTTCTTCGCACGGATGTCGGTAAGCGAAACCAGCAGCGCAAATGCCGCGCCGAGCAGGATCGCCAGCGCGGCCCCGCCGAGCGACACCGTCAACGTGTTGCCGGCGGCGTGCCACACGGCGGGACTGTGGACCACGTCGTCGAGCACGCCGACGTCGAGCTTGCCATGCGGCGCCAGCGCCTCCTGCGCGAGGCGCGCGATGGGCACGACGGCGAGCAGCACGACAAGACCCAGCAGCGTCGCGAACGTCAGTCGCTCGCCACGCCGGGCAGGCATCCACGGCATGTTGGCCTGGCTTCAGCCGCCGAACAATTCGGCAAACCGCTTCTTGTTGAGTTCGTCCCGCTTCTCGAGTTCGGAGATATCGACCGGCAGGATCCGGAGCGTGGCCACGTCGGGGAACCCCGGCGGCGGCTTGACGTCCCGGCGCGCCGGGAAATAGCCCTGCGACACCGCCAGTTCCTGCCCTTCCTTCGACAGCAGGAAGTCGACGAACGCATGCGCCGCCTCGGGGTTTTTCGTGCCGCGCAGGATCGCCGTGGGCTCCGTCACGATCGACACGCCCTCGGCAGGGAAGACGAAATCGACCGGCGAGCCCTTCGCCTTCGCATTCAGCGCCATGAACTCGACGATGATGCCGTACATCTTCTGGCCACCGGCGACGGCGTTCAGCACGGCGCCGTTGCCGCGCAGCGCGACGGCGCCGTTGTGCGCGAGCCTCGCGTAAAAATCGGGGCCGAGCGCCGCATCCTCGCGCAGTGCGCCCATGTGGATCGCCGCCGCACCCGAATAAAGCGGGCTCGGCAGCGCCACCTGGCCCTTGGCTTCGGGCTTGAGCAGGTCCTTCCAGGACGTCGGCTTCATCGTCGCCTGCCGGTTGACGATGATGCCGGTCGTGATGAGCTTCGTGCCGAAATACGTCTTCGCCTTGTCGTAGGCGTCGGCCGGCAGCTCGCTGACGTCGGCCTGCGGATACGCCTGCAGCTGTCCGGCCGCCTTCAACCGCTCCATCGACAGCGCGTCGGCGATCAGCAGCACATCGGCGCGCGGCGAGCCCGCCGCGATCTCCGCCATCAGCTTGCTCATCACTTCGGTCGTGCCGGAGCGAAAGATCTCGACCTCGACGCCGGGGTTCTTCTTGCGAAAGCCGTCGACGGTCCGCTGCGCGTCGCGATCGGGTTGCGACGTGTACAGGACGAGCTTGCCGCCCGGCGCCGCGGCAACCGGAACCGCGACGAGCGCGCACGCCAACGCCGCGATCAGCCACGATACGAGTCCCGATTTCATCATTCAGCGATCATCCCTTCGAATGGAGCGATTGCCTTCGGTCGGTGAATTGCAACGCGGGACGCGGGCCGGCGCACCACCCGCGGGGCGTACCGGATCGTAACCCGGAAGCCCCGGCGCTCCAAACCGGCGCATCATTGCGCCATGGCCATCGCAGCGCGCCATGCGGTTGCAACGTCCGCAACGCGTGGGGGCGATTGCGCGATCAACGGCCGCGCCGTGTCGCGCACGCGCTGCCGCTCGCGTTCCGAATGGACGTATTCGACGGGCGATTTGCCGTCGATGCGCGCGAGGAAGAGCGCCGGAAGCAGACTCGCGACGCGCGCCTCGATCGCCGCGCGCGGCTCCCACGCCGCCCGCCCGAGATAGGTGCTCGCGAACGCATCGAAGCAGGCGAGATAGTCGGCCGTCGACGCCGGCCGTGCCACGCATTTCAGCAGGAAGTGATTGAGGCAGAACGCGACGTCGAACGCGGGATCGCCATACCACGCGCACTCGGCGTCGAGGAACACCGGGCCGTCGGGGCCGAGCAGGATGTTCTTCGGGCTCACGTCGCCGTGCACGAGCGCAAGGCGCGTCGCCGCCGTGCGTTCGACGAGCGCATGCAGCGGCCGCGCAAGGTCCGGATGGCGCGCGGCCGTGGCGAGCAGATACGGCTCGAGCCGGATCGCGTGGAAGATCGCGTCGGTGGCGAACGTGGCCGCGACGTTCGCGTCGCCGGCGCTCGCTGCATGAAGGCGTGCGAGGATCGTCGCCACCTTTGCCGCGACGCGCGGCAGCGCAACGCCGTCGAGCAGCAGCCGCTTCCATACCGGGTAACGATCGGGCTCGAGAAACGACATCGCGAAAATGGCGCGCTCGGGATCGTGCGCGATCGGCATCGGCACGGCGCCGGGGCAATGCGCGGCGGCAAAGTTGATCCACGCCCATTCATACCGGTTGCGCTCGATCGGCGCGCTCCACGGCTGCGCGACCTTGAGCCTAGGCAGCGCGCGCTTGATGCAGTACGCGCGGCCACCCGCGTCGACCCGCCAGATGTCCGACGAAATGCCGCCATCGAGCGGCGTCCACGCCGGATCGGTGCCACCGGCGCACAGCCCGGCCCGCTGCACGAACGCCGTAAGGCATGGGTCCGGGGTACGCACGGGCGTCATCGCGCGCGGTTCGCCGCGAGCGCTGCGCTGCCCGCGTACGCCGCCCCCGACGCTTCGGCGATCCGCAGCAGCTGGTTGTACTTGGCGACCGTGCTCGACGTGCGAAGCGATCCGATCTTGATCTGCGCGGCGCCGCTGCCGACCGCGAGATCGGACATGAACGCATCCTCGGTCTCGCCCGATCGCGCCGAGACGATCGTCGCGTAGCCCGCGGCGCGCGCCTGCGCGATGACCTGCAGCGTGCCGGTCAGCGTGCCGTTCTGGTTTGCCTTGACGAGCACCGCGTTGGCGATGCCTTCATCGATGCCGCGCTCGACGCGCGCCGGGTTCGTCGCGAAGAGATCGTCGCCGACCAGTTGCAGCGTGTGGCGAAGACGCGACGAAAGCTGCTTCCACCCGCGCCAATCCTCGTCGCCGAGCGCGTCTTCGACCGACACGACGGGGAAGTCGCCCACGAGATCCTCGATCATGCCGATCACCGCGTCGCTCGGCAGCTCGCGGCCTTCGCGCGCGAATCGATAGCGACCGTCCGACTGGCGCAGCGTGCTTGCCGCGACGTCGATCGCGATCGCCATGTCGTCGCCGGGACGCAATCCCGCGCGCTCGATCGACGCGACCATCAGTTGCAGCGCCGCGCGCGCCGTGGCGCAACCCGGCGCGAGCCCGCCCTCGTCGGCGAGCAGCGTCGGCAGGCCGCGCTCGCGCAGGACGTCGCTCGCCGCACTCCGCACGCGCGCGATCGCATGGATCGCCTCGTCGATCGACGACGCACGCATCGGCACGACGAGAAAATCCTGCATGTCCATCGCGCCGCCGGCATGCAGGCCGCCGCTCAGGATGTTCGTCATCGGCAGCGGCAGCAGCGGCTTCGTGCCCGCGAGCCCGGCAATGCGCTCGTACAGCGGCTGCGCATGCGAAATGGCGGCGGCACGACAGGTCGCGAGCGACACGCCGAGCGTCGCGTTGGCGCCGAGCCGGCGCAGCTGCGGCGTTCCGTCGAGTTCGCGCAGGCGCGCGTCGAGCGCCGCCTGGTCGGCACCGTCCGCCGCGTGGAGCGCGCGCGCGATCTCGCCATTCACGTTGGCGACCGCCTTCGCGACGCCGAGGCCCGCATAACGCGTCGCATCGCCATCGCGCAGCTCCTGCGCCTCGGCCGCGCCGGTCGACGCACCGGCGGGCACGCTGGCGCGCCCGACGCTGCCATCGTGCAGCATCGCGTCGACTTCGACCGTGGGCCGGCCTCGCGAATCGAGGATTTCACGCGCGTGCAGCGCGCGGATCGCGGTCGCTTTCACCCCGTCAGCGTGCCACGACGCCCGTTCACTCGCGCTTGAGACCGGGGAAGTCTTCCTCGAAATACTCGTGCTGCGCGCGCTCGCCTCGCTCGCGCCGCAGCGCCTCTGCCCTGCGCAGTTCGACCCGGCGTATCTTGCCCGACAGCGTCTTCGGCAATTCCGCGACGAACTCGATGCGTCGCACGCGCTTGTACGCGGCAAGTTGCCGGCGCGCGAACGCGAGGATGTCCTGCGCGAGCTCCGCGCTCGGCGTGCTCTCCGCCGTCACGGTGACATACGCCTTCGGGATCGCGAGGCGCAGCGGATCCGGGCTCGGCACGACGGCGACTTCGGTGACGCGCGGATGCTCGAGCAGCGCGCTCTCCAGCTCGAACGGGCTGATCCGATAGTCGGACGACTTGAACACATCGTCGGCGCGGCCGACGAACGTCACGTAACCGTCGGCGTCGCGCGTGGCGGTGTCGCCGGTGTGATAGCAGCCGTTGCGCATCGCCTGCGCGGTCGCCTGCGGACTGTCCTCGTAGCGCGCCATCAGCCCGACCGGGTGCGCGGCGAGATCGAGACACACCTCGCCGTCGGCCGCTTCGCGGCCGTCGACGTCGAGCAGCGCGACGCGATAGCCGGGCAGCGGCCGTCCCATCGAACCGGGCTTGAGCGCCTGGCCTGGCGAATTGCCGAGCAGCGCCGTGGTCTCGGTCTGCCCGTAGCCGTCGCGCAGCGTGATGCCCCATGCATCGCGCACCTGGTCGATGATCTCCGGATTGAGCGGCTCGCCGGCGCCGGCCAGTTCGCGGATCTTCAGCCGTCCGCGGTACGCGGCCAGGTCCTGCTGGATCAGCAGGCGCCATACCGTGGGCGGCGCGCAGAGCGTCGTCACGCCGCAACGCTCGACCGCCGCGAGCAATCCAGGGGCGTCGAAGCGCGCGGCGTTGTAGATGAACACGCATGCGCCGGCGTTCCACGGCGCGAACACGCAACTCCACGAATGCTTAGCCCAGCCGGGCGACGATATGTTGAGGTGAACGTCGCCGGGCGCGACGCCTATCCAGTACATCGTCGACAGATGACCCACCGGGTAGCTCTCGTGCGTGTGCAGCACGAGTTTCGGCTTCGACGTCGTGCCCGACGTGAAGTACAGCAGCAGCGGATCGGTTGCGTGCGTGGGACCGTCGGGGGTGAACGTGCGTGGATACGCGTCGGCCGCATCGTGGCTCGCCCAGCCTTCGCACGCCGCGCCAGCGCAGATGCGCGTGTAATCGCCGTCGACGCCGGCGAACTTGGCCGTGTGCGCACTGGCCGCGACGACGTGGCGCACGCGTCCGCGATCGATGCGATCGCGCAGGTCGCCGGGCGTGAGCAGCGCGGTCGCCGGAATCACGACGGCACCGAGCTTCATCGCCGCCAGCATCGTTTCCCAGAGCGCCACCTCGTTGCCGAGCATCAGCAGGATGCGCTCGCCGCGCCGCACGCCGAGCGCGCGCAGATGATTCGCGACCTGCGCGGAGCGCTCCGACATCTCGCGAAACGATCGCCTGACCTCGCTGCCGTCGTCGCCGACGATCCACAGCGCCGGCGCGTCGTTGCCGGTGGCCATGATGTCGAAGTGATCGAGCGCCCAGTTGAATCGCGTGAGCGCGGGCCAGCGAAACTCGCGGACCGCCGTGTCGTAGTCGGTGCGGTGCGCGAGCAGGAAATCGCGCGCGGCGATGAAGGCGTCGTGGCCGGCATTCATGGCGAAATCCCATCGGAAGGCAGCATCACCGAAGGGTACCGCACGCTGCGCGGCGATGCACGGACGCGACGATTCGACGTCGCCGCGACGCGAGGCGATCGCGTGGCGCCCGGGTTCGCGCGACTGCTCGCTCGTCCGCGCGCTGGATGCGACGAAGCAATCCCGCCGGGCGGCGCAACCGCGGGCGTGCCGCCGGCGCCGCGACGGAAAGCGATACGATCGCGTCGGTGAAGCCTTCGACGACCCCGGTTTTCCAGCGTGCGCGTGTCGCCGCGGTCGCGCGCGGCGCGGCGGCATGACGGCGATTCTCTACACCGTCGCTGCGCTCCTCGCGGTGGTCGGCGTCGTCGCGTGGATTGCGGCGCGGCTGCATCTGCCGCCGCCGATCCTGCTCGTCGTCGCCGGCATGGCGCTCGCGTTCATGCCGTGGGTTCCCGCGGTGGAATTGCAGCCCGACGTCGTGCTGCTCGTCCTGTTGCCGCCGTTGATCTATTTCGCTGCGTTCACGATGAGCTGGCAGGCATTTCGCGCGGACCTGCGCCCGATCCTGCTTCTTGCGTTCGGCTGCGTGCTCGTGACGACGGCTGCGGTCGCGGTCGCCACGAACCGACTGCTCGG
>Ga0157369_10002755_pt1 | contig 20990 bp, 17 predicted proteins | sample C25metaG_FD_113461 | JGI IMG/M metagenome (GOLD analysis project Ga0157369, IMG submission 113461) | Corn rhizosphere microbial communities from Kellogg Biological Station, Michigan, USA - C2-5 metaG | ecosystem: Host-associated > Plants > Roots > Rhizosphere > Soil | place: USA: Michigan...
ATCCTTGGGCTAAACACCTCGAATGGTTTGAACATCGACGCAAACGCGGAGGCCGCAGCCGGGACAATTTTACCGGGGCCCACCATTTTAACTCTTGGGTCTTCGGCGATCGCCGCCGTGAATCTCGATTTCTTCGCTGCTACAGACGGACCGGAACGCCAGGGTTTTGCTACGTTTGTGGTGTACTCAGATGGTGACCACGGCGCTGATGGCGGGTCTTTCGAATCGAGCTTCATTAGCGGCTTGGCTTCCTGCCAGGTCGTGTTGTGCCATCAGAGTGGATCGCTCGTACCGTTTGAGTTGGGAGTCCCGTTTGAAATTGGATTATCCGTCGCCGCGTATGGGCAAAAGCAGGATTATCAACATGTGTATGACGGAGGATCTAGCGATGCAATTGTGCGGCTTCAATTATTCGATGCCAATGGAACACCAGTTGTGATCGTCAACGCTCCGGGGCCTTCCGTGCCGGAGCCTGGGGCATGGATTCTCACTGCATTGGGACTGTCGGGCATGCTTGCCCTTATAAGACCGTTCTCCATTACTCGATAGACTTCTTGGAACTGAGCCAACGCGCTGTCTACCCTACCCTGCCTGTCCGCCCGGCCTGATTAGTGCACCGCTTTAGATGATTCACTTGGCCGCGTCCTAGCGCGGAACTCTTCTGCGAAACCCGGGACCAATTCCCCAACGAAATCCGTCACCCGCGTCGCAGCTACTCCCACTAACGCGTCTTTTATGTGATCCCAAGTATCCAAAGCCTTCTGCTTGCGTGGGCTGCGGTCGGTGTACGTGGGCGTGTCGCGACGGGATCTTCCCAACAACGTCGCCACTAACACTCCCCCTCCGAAAGCAGCACCCAGAAGCGTCGCAGGATGCTTCTGAAAGTGATGGCGCCAATCACCGATTTGCTTCACCTTGTGCTCAAGTTCGTGCAGATTAGCACCAAGCTCATCACGCTTACGTTCAATGTCGCTCTCTATTTGGTTTGTGGTTTTGTCCATTAAAAATTGTCCTTCACAGTTTCAACCGTCCGTTCGGGAATCGGATGAACATTCCTGAGCCGGTTACGGCCGGCATAAACTAGCGACGCCGCTACGATGCCGGTCGAGACAGCAACGACCAAGGCCGCCGCCCAGTTTGCAATGACATTGCTTAAAGCAAACACGATGGCGACTAAAGCAAACAGGACGGCCAGGAAACCGGAGGCGGCTCCCAATCCGAGCAGAATTCCTGCGGCTTTGGCCTCGATGATTTCCTTGGAAATCTCCGATTTAGCAAGGCGCATTTCGGCGCGAACAATATCTTGAATGTTTTGGACAATGTCGCGCAGCACGCCGGATATAGAGCGCCCGTCGGTTTCGATAGCCATTAATCGTCTCTGCGCAGCGTCCGGCCAACCAAGAAGCCGATCACTCCAGCGACCATAAGGGATGGACCGGGGTTCTTCTTTACCAGTTGCTCTACATCGGACATCATGCTCTTGAAATCGTGGTTCCTGAGGTACTCGGCCGACGAACTCAGCTTGTCAGCAGTCGAATGAGCGAGACCGGTCATTTTCTCGCCGCTTTGATGAATCGCCGAGGCCGTGCTTTCGAGCCCGCTGGCGGCTGCGGTGCGGCCCTGCTCCACCTTATCTGCGGCCGTACGACCTAAATCATTTACGCTGTCTTTGAGTTGCGAAGCCGTTTCAGAGACCTTGTCGCCGAGCGATTTAACCGTCTCCGAAGCCTTGTCCGCTGAGGGATTGTTTGTTGGTGTCATGAGAACTCCTACAGGCATCAGTGCAAGTAGACCGCCATCGTTCGCGACCGGTCCGGAATTCTGACGCCTACGATTAGAAGGTTTATATGCGCAGAGAAGCTGGGATGGTCAAACCAACGTGCGTGCATGACATGCATTCAGTGCAACCCAGACCCGTATCAACGCCCGAATTGCCGCACAATACGTCCCCCGATTGGGGGCCTAGATGCTCTCTTGCAAAAGGCGGACAGTCAGCTGGACTCTGTCCCGCCCGCCTCCATGCTAAACGTTACTGACGAGCCAACTTGCGGCCAGAACCATTTTCCTCAGTTGGATGGCGCGTACCTTTTTCCTCGGATTTCAACGCTGAGAAGGCCGGCGCCTCAACGAGTTGCCAGCTTCCGCCCGCGTTCCAGGGCCCGCGCGCGTTGGGTTCGCCGCGATCGCCAGTACCAGTGGAGTCGTCAAAATACTGATCCACCAGTTCAGGCGTGGGAGGAATGCTGCCAATTGAGAACCGGTCTTTACCAAGGCTTTCGAGCGCCGCGGTGAATGCCTTCATGTGCGTGATTTCGCGCGTCATGAGGAACTGTAACGCATCGATAGTACCCGGATCGTCGGAGAAGTTTATTAAGCGCTCGTATACGATTTTGGCCCGTGCCTCGGCGGCAATGTCACTGCGAAGGTCAACATCCAACTCGCCGGTGATTTTAAGATAGTCGGCGGTCCAAGCATCCCCCATGGAGTTATGCAGGGCCACGCCGCCACCCCCGGCAATTGCGATAAGGGGATCCACTTCGGCGGCTTCCCGGTTGTTTTTCATTGGCTTGAGGTGCATCCTGGCCAAGGTACCCACGATTTCAAGATGACTTAATTCTTCCGTTCCGATGTCCATCAACATGTCTTTGCGTTCCGGGTCGTCACAATTCAGACCCTGAATCGAATACTGCATCGCCGCCGCGAGTTCGCCGTTAGCACCCCCAAACTGCTCGAGTAACATGTTGCCGAATCTTGGATCGGGTGTACCGACCTGCACTGTATACATCAACTTCTTAATATGGTGATACATAAGGGTTCAACTAAGCTTTCTGCTTTCTTTGACGAGCTGGCTTACCGTCTATTCCGTCCATCGCCGAACAGGCATCCTGCATGATGGGCGTGGCAATCGCAGTCAGTAAATAATCGGAGCTCTCCTCTTCTCCAAGAGTATGGGAGAGCAAAGTGGCAACCTCGCGCTCGCCAATTTGTTTTGCTAGACAGCGTGCCGTTCCATAAGCGGCAATTTCATAGTGCTCGACGCGCTGGGCGGCACCGATGAGGGCAAGATCAGCGGCCAGTTCCTGCTTGTCTTCGCTCTCCTTGATCGTCTCTTGACCCTCCTCGACCAGGCCCATCATTGCTTTACATGGCTTCGGTTGGGCTTTTTCTCCCAGCAACTGAAAGGCTGCCTTCAGTCTTTCAACGTGGCCTTCGGTTTGTTGGAGGTGCTTTTGGAAAGCCTCCTTCAACTTAGGATGGTGCGCAGCATCTGCCATCTTGGGCAAGGCCGAAACCAACTGGCCTTCCGCATGAAGCAAATCGCGAAGATTGTCGACTAACAGTTCTTTCAACGGACTCATCTGGTTCGATTCAGTGGACGGTTCTTCGGCCACCAACGTAGTTCTATTTGGCATTGCGAACTCCTGTGCCCGATTGACTGCACGCGCAGGGCCAGAGACGCCGCCCTAGAATCTTTTAGGGATCATGTGCCAAATGAGCTGGCGAGGTAGGCCAGCGCATAGCAAGATGACCGGCGAGGAAGCACGAAAGGCAGGTGACAGTGCAGGAATGATGCACAGTAGCACCCAAGCGGGCTCGGCAGGGTTTACGGCATCAGCGGCGGCATCCCAGCAACCCCATGAACCTTTTAGCATCGCTTTTCATCGAGACATTATTAAACAGGATGTATGCGGGATCTTCGGCCTGAGCCTTATAGAGCAGCCGTTGGAGCTGGGCCAGATCCTCCTCGGTGTAGTGATACGAATAAGAGCCTTTACCATGAAGTCGCCAGTAGACGGCATCGCCATACTGGGAACGATCGGTCAAGGGATCCACGCAATGGATTAACTTATGTTCCGCGCAAAGGTCACGGACCACCTGACACGGCCAGGGTCCGCGAGGCTCCCAAGCTAGACGGAACGGTTGGGGACCAATCTTTTGAAAGAATCGGGAAAGGTTCTCGATGTTGCCCTGAGTAGCCTTGAATGACGCGGGACACTGGAAAAGAATGACACTTGCACGCACCGTTTCAGCGATTTCAAGAGTCCGCTTCCACGCCTCCCAGACTTCCTCGGTGTCCTGAAAAAACCCACACATTTGACTACGTTCCGGCGACAAAAAGCCTCGCAGGCGACGGTAGGTCGGGCTGGAGCACGGGTGCGTGATGAGTTGCCAGGCCTTGAGACAGAATTCGAAGTCTGGAGGCGCCAACGCGCGCCATCGCGCCGCCACTTTGGCTGCGGGCGGATCATAGAAAGTCGATTGAATTTCGATTACCGAAAACTGCGAGAAGTATTGAGCCTGCGCGCCCGCCCACCCACAGCAACCTATCAAAGACTGCACCGGTTCAGCCTCCCGACCCTGAGAATGAGCTTCGCCGCTCCGCCCGCCTCGTGAAGCACAAGTTTCGAAGCGGTTCGCTCTGTGCTGAAATGTAAGAGCATGATTAGCGCCAACGTCATAAAGGGCGTACACGAGCTTTTGGATGAACGCGGAATCCGCCCCAAGCCGGGTGAGACATTCGGAGATACGGTAGCTCGGGCGCTCGATATTTCCGCGCGCCAAAGCGAGATCCTGCTCGAACGCCTGCATGATGGCGCGTCCGTCGACGAAGCCGCTGCTGCTGCCGAGATTGACATCGGTCAAATTCCGGGAGATTTCCTGGTCCGTATCGCGACTGCCATCGGCACCGCTTTAGGCCGCGTGAATAGAAGTTAGCAAGCGGCGAAAATGTAGCCTGTTGTTGTGAGCAAAGAAGAAGCAGCCGAGACGCTTTCACTCGATGGACGAGAGGTCCGCGTCACACATCCCCACAAGCCGTACTTCTCGAAACAAGCCAAGCTCTCGAAGCTCGACATCGTGCGCTACTATCTGGCGATCGCGCCCGGCGCACTGGCTGGAATCCAGGACCGTCCTCTCGTCCTAAAGCGGTTCGTCAACGGTGCCGACAGCGAAGCGTTTTACCAAAAGCGCGCGCCCACGGAGCGCCCTGCCTGGCTGCGAACCGTAACTCTATCTTTTCCATCCGGCCGAACGGCCGAAGAGATCGTCGTCGACGATGCTGCCGGCCTTGCATGGATCGTCAACTTGGGCTGCATCGAACTACATCCTCATCCGGTGCGCTCGGGCGACCTGGATCATCCGGATGAACTGCGGATTGATCTTGATCCCGGTCCTGGCATCGACTGGGGGGATGTTCGCACTGTGGCTCTCGAAGTGAAGGCGTTCCTCGAAGAAATGGGTCTTCGGGGTTGGCCCAAGACTAGCGGATCGCGTGGAATCCATGTCAACGTGCGGATTGAACCACGATGGACCTTTACTGAGGTGCGGCGTGCGGCCCTTGCGCTATCGCGGGCAATCGAACGGCGGGCGCCCGCTCTGGCCACTTCAAAGTGGTGGAAAGAAGAGCGCCACGGCGTCTTTCTTGACTACAACCAGAACGCGAAGGATCGAACCACCTGCTCGGCATACTCCGTGCGCCCGCTGCCGGATGCACGTGTCTCCATGCCCTTGGGGTGGGATGAAGTGCCCGAGTGCGACCCTGCCGATTTCACCGTGTTGACCGTTCCGAAACGCTTCGCGGAGGTAGGCGACCCGCACGCGACGATGAACGCGGCCCGAGGTTCATTGGAAAGATTGCTCGACCTCGCCGCGAAGGATGAAGTTGACGGCCTCGGGGATGCGCCGTGGCCGCCGCACTTTCGAAAGATGGAAGGGGAAAGCGCGCGTGTGGCGCCGTCACGTGCCAGGTCTGCCGCCAAAAAACCTAGCGGGAAGACAGCTAAAGCAGGATCCACACGCACGAAGATGCCCCTGATCGTCGTCGCGAACTCTCCCAATCGGGAGCAAGCGCTGGCCGGTCTGGAACGATGGAAAAGCAAGCACGCCAAAATTACCGATTTTCTCGCGAAAGACGACGTGTTAGTGGATTCGATGCGGGGCCGTTCATCGACGTGGACCCGAATCCGGGTGAATTTGCGCAACATACCCATGGACCTCCGGCCTGTTCAAGAGACTCCCGATCCGGATGACGATCCGACGCGTGAGTGGCGCGCTCACCGCGAGTCGCGGAAAAAGGCGTAGGCGAATCCGATTTTCACAAATCACGCGCGAAGATCTCCATCAACTCTTGCGGTGGAACCACTTCGAGTTGAGCATAGGTACAGTCGCGCGGATTCTTGTCGGCGCGCCACCTTCGAAACTGCGACATATGGCGAAACCGTTTGCCCTGCATATGCTCGTAGGCGACCTCCACTACCAGCTCGGGACGCAGGGGCTCCCACGATAGATCCTTGCCTTGGCTCCAGCGGCTTTGCCCGCCTGGAATCCGATGCCCCGGTTCGCTTGCTGCCGAACCATCCTCCGCCCAGCTTTTCCATGGATGATTGACCAGTGCATTCTGGCGATAGGGAGCGAGATATTCCACCAACTCCAATCGCTTCGATTGGGTGAAGCTGGCACACACACCGACGTGCTGCAGTGCCCCCATGTCATCGAACAGCCCGAGCAACAGGGAGCCGATCATAGTTCCCTCCCCTTTCTTGTGCCAACGGAAACCAGCTACGACGCAGTCGCAATCGCGCTCGTGCTTAACCTTAAGCATCACTCGTTTGTCAGGCTCGTATGCTCCCAATCTCGATTTCGCCATGACTCCATCGAGCCCAGCGCCTTCAAACCGATGAAACCAGTCTGATGCAACACTTCGATCCTCGGTGGCCGGAGTGAGATGGATCGGCGGTTTCGCGGTTGACAGCAGAGTTTCCAGTCGCTTACGGCGGCTCTGAAACGCTTCGCTCCGCAAATCGCGGTCGCCGTGGCAAAGTAGATCAAAGAACACAATCGAGGCCGGCGTTTCGCGCGCCAGAAGTTTCACCCTCGATGCGGCTGGATGGAGGCGTAGCTGGAGCGCCTCGAAGTCGAGGCCCTTCTTTGTCGCGATGACGATCTCGCCATCCAAAACGCACCGGGACGGCAATTGTTCCTGCAATGTTTCGACGACATCAGGGAAATAGCGATTCAGCGGTTTCCCATCGCGACTCTGAACCAGAATCTCATCGCCATCGCGGAAAACGAGTGTGCGAAACCCGTCCCATTTCGGTTCGAAAATCCATTCACTGCCCACCGGCAGTTCACCAACTCGCTTAGCAAGCATAGGCAAGACAGGCGGAGTTACAGGTAGCTGCACGTCTTCATGCTATACCGCGCGCGGGGGCTGAACGGGATCGTTGGGAGCTTCGCACAACGGGAAGCCCACTGCTGGGTATTGAGGCGATGGTTCTCCAACAATCTCAAAAAGTGAACTTCAGTGCGAGCTGCATCAACCGCGGGGCGGCGGCCTTGGTTACTTGTCCGAAGAGGTCGCTATCGATGTCCCCATTGACGGCAGCAGGTCCGAAGAATTGGGTGTGGTTGAAAGTATTAAAGGTTTCGAGCCGGAACTGCAGAGCCTTCGACTCGGAGATTCGAAAATTCTTCAGAAGTGCGAGATCGAAATTGAGCATCCCGGGTCCGTAGAAGGATCGGCGGGACGCGTTGCCGGGAGTTCCGAGTGCGTTTTCCGTGAAGTTAGCTGTGTTGAAATACGGCAGCCCGTTGCGCGGATTGCCGTTGAGATTCAAGGACCCTCCGGTGGTGTCAGGCAAATCCAGCGACTTTAGATTCACGCCATTCGGTTGGCTGCCTTGCAGAGAATTGTCTCCCTCCGTGGCTAGAGTCACCGGGAAGCCGGTGCTGAGACGGGTGATTCCGGAAATTGCCCATCCCGTCGTGAGCATTTTGGCGTGGCTGCTCAGCAGTTCGATCGGGAGCTGATACTGGTAGGTCGCGACGAAGTTGTGTTTAAGATCCCAGGCGGAAAGTGCGCGCGTCCGGCTGTAATTGAAGGGATCGACAATATCGGAAATGCTCGAAGCCTGATCGATAGATTTGCTGTAGGTGTAGGCCAGAACCACTTCCAACCGTTTACTCGAATGCCTCAGGCTGGCTTGAAATGAGTTGTAGTTCGAATTTCCGAAGCTGCCTTCGTAATCGTCATTGCTAAAGTTGGATCCTAAGGGCCCGCGAGTGCCGTTGAATATCTGGCCAGTGGCACTTATGTATTGCGCATCCTCGGCGAAAGGCCCGCACGTGGACGTTCCGGGCAAAACAGCGCTCGGTTTGCTTAACGCCAGACACAGGGCGGGATTCCCGGGGTTCGCCGAATACACAATCAGAAGATGGTGGGCCTGTGAGCCGACATAACTGAGACTCAGGAGTGTGTTCATACCGAGCTGGCGTTCGACGGAAAAGAAGTAGTTCTCGCTGTAAGGGAATGTATTGCCGCGGAATGGGGCCGTCATCCCCGCTTGAGGCAGATACGGAGAATAGTCGATGTTTGGATTGGGATGATTCACAGTCGCGTTCAGCGGTGGAAATGTGAGAGGGAACGGTTGAACGTGGACGGTACCGTCGGCGGCGCTCACAAAGGGGGTCGCGAAAAGTGGAGGCGCGGGGCTCGTGTAGCTCAATCCATACGGAGGTTGCGGTTCGTCGATAGCGATCGTATTGCCTTGAATCACGGAGTAAAACATACCGTAACCGGCGCGGAAGCTGGTTTTGCTTGGGCCGCCTAAGATTTTGCCAAGTAGTCCGTGCGAGTTGCTAGGCGAGTACGCAATACCGAAACGTGGTGCAAATTTGTTGCCTTCGGGAACCAATGTGTTGGGCACGCCCGCGTCCGTGGGATAGACCAAACCCTTTGGCGCGGTTGGGTAGACCTTCGATTGCTGGCCGAGATTGAACGCCGGAATCTGGTTGTACTTCTCCGACCAATATTGCATCAGATCCCAACGTACTCCCAGGTTTACGGTCAGGTTCGATGTGACACGCCAGCTATCCTGCCCGAAGGCCGAGGCGTACTTGTGCCGGCCATAGTAAGTTTGCGAGTCCGCCTGGTTATATTGACTTGCAACTCCGATCAGAAAGTCCGCGAAATCCGAGCCCGTTTCCGAGCCGTGGAACTGGAAAGATCCATTGAACTGAGGATTCGGATTGACGTTGACCTGTTCATAGCTCGCATGGAAGCCGACCTTGATGTTATGAGCCCCGTACACCTTCGAGAGGTTGTCACTCAAAGAATAGGTATTATTGGCCTGCGTCAAGTTCGTGGTGGGAGTTCCCATGACGAACGAATTGAAGGAGACGTTCTCGATACCTTCGATCTTGGGCGCGAGCACGACGATTCCGGGCGTTCCCGGTCCCGTAACGAAGCCTTGTGACGCTAAGGTGGGGCCGACTCCACCGGAAGGCTGGCCGACGTTATTCGCAGCGCGCATGTAGCTCAGACGCAATTCGTTGACCACCGTGGGCCCGAACGTTTTCGTGTCGCCGATGTTGATCAGCTGCGAGCGTCCCAAATTTAGCGCTGCAAAGCCCGGAACGCCCGCCCCTCCTTGCCCCGTCGGGTAGGGATTGTTGAGATTGTAATCGTCGAAATAGTAATACCCTGAAATCAATCCCCAGTGTTCCGTGTTCGCGTCCATCCGATAGCTGGCCTTGTCATCGCGCAAAATCCTGCCGAAGGCGCCAGTCGAAAAAGTGGAGGCGCCGACGTTCGGAGCGGGAATATATTGCAAGAGATGCTTGGAGGGTTCCGCCCAGGCTCGCTGCGGAATGATTCCGTTGGGAAAAACACACTGAGAGCTATCGACACATCCCGGCGTATAGTACGGCTCGTTAACGGAAACACCGTATCCGAGCTTTTGTTGGAGAAGACTGGCGAGATTAGGACCGCTTACTTCGCCATTGAGCGAATCTTTTTCATCGCTCAAATTGCCTGTGCGGTCCGCGGCGGTCGGGACTGGAATCAGCCCGGTATCGACGCCCTGGCTCTGCCGCGTACCCTGGTAGTCGCCGAAGAAGAACAGTTTGTTCTGCTTGATAGGTCCACCGACAGTCCCCCCAAACTGATTCTGCCGGTAGAAACTGCGCTCGGGTGAAAAGAAGTTGCGCGCATCCAAATCCGTATTGCGCAGAAATTCGAATCCACTTCCATGTACCTCATTGGATCCGGACTTGGTGACAACATTTACCACGCCACCGCTATAATTGCCAAACTCTGCGTCGAAGTTGTCCGTTAAAATCCGGAACTCGGCGATCGAGTCCAGATTTGGCACCACCGAGGTGCCCCCATTCATCAGTTCCTTGACATCGCCTCCATTTACCATGTAACCGTTCGCATCTTCGCGCTGTCCGGTGATGGACTGATTGCCCGGGTTCAGTCCTCCGGAAGGGGCGATTGCAACCGACGCTCCCGCCATCACGATAGAATCCTGCTGCTGGGTGGTGGTGGGTACGATGCCCGGCTGAAGCGCCAGCAGGTCGGTGAAGCTCCTCCCGTTCAAGGCTACCGTCGTCATCTGCTTGCCAGTGACCACATCGCCAATCTGGGTATTCTCTGTCTCCACATGAATCTGCTCCGTGGTAGCCGATACGGTCACCTCTTCCGCCCTTTGCGCCAGTTCGAGGGTCAGATCCAATTGAATTGCGGAATTGGTATCGATCACCACATTGGTTCGTTTCTCGGTGCGAAAGCCACGAGACTCGATCTGGACATCATAGGTTCCGACGGCCAGACTAGGGAACGCGTAGTCGCCCTTAGCGTCGGTGGTTGTCTTGGTCTCGATGCCCTGAGCGACATTGGTGGCCGTCACCATGGCCCCGGGAATCGCTCCACCGCTGGAGTCTTTCACGGAACCTGCAATGCGTCCAGTTACCGCTCCTTGGGCGAGGGGTAAGCACGCGAATATTGCAGCGAAGATCCAGCGAAACAGAGCACGATGCCGGTTTTCAGATGAGGAGTTGTTCATGGGTATGAGGGCAAATGTGAAGGCGAGCTTTACCCTAACACGCCGGTTCGATATCCGAGCCCTAGAGAGAGTCAACTGGCAGTCAGTGACAAGTCTCTTTGGGTCAGTGACCGCAGATAACAAAGGGTTTCAATGGCCGAAAGGAAGGAGAGCACAGACGGAAGCGTAGATCATCAAGCACCGAAAGAAGTCGCCGCGGATCGAAAGGCCGAAGCAGTGACCCGAGAGGAGGAAGTATCAAAGCACACCATCTAGTTAAAGCAAAAGTGAGCTCAGCAGCTTGGGATGAGAAGCTCTATGCGGACCCTTGAAGCGTCACCGGCAGCCGCGACCGTGAGAGTCCAGCAGCCTTGGTTAGAAACTCGACAACTACCGGAACCTGCTCGTCCGTCAGATTCGCACCCTGCGCCTTCATGCGAGCAACTGTGGCGGTCTATCCGTCCTTGTCCGCCACCTTGTTCTTGACGCGATCGAGCGAATGGCACGAGGTGCAGGCGGTGTTCACGAGGTTTGCAGCTACAGCATCGGGACCCTTGAAAGCGGGGGCCGCGCCATCCGGCGCCTGGGCTAGAATCACGAGTGCAATGGACATGAGGAATGCCGCAACATTCAAGACGAGCTTCGTCATGGAGGTAATTATACGTAATCAGCAGCCCAACGAAACAGGGCCGGGCCCTAGCTGAGATTGTCCAAGTAGAAGCCGACGATGTGATATCTTTGGCCTGAAGAAAACCTGTAGAAAGGAAGCCCGCGTTATGGAAGGAAGCGACGATCATCCGCGGGATTTGCCAAACCTCCTCCGCAAGCGTTTCTGCTTGGCGCTGGTGATCCTCGCGAGCTGCTGCGCGTTGTCCGCGCAACCGTTGGAGGATCCCCAGGCTCAGTTCAACCGGGGGACAGACTACTGGTATGGAAATGGGGTTCCGCAGGACTACGTAGAGGCTGCCAATTGGTATCGCAAAGCCGCGGAGCAGGGTTATGCCGAAGCGCAGTATCGACTGGGACAGATGCTGGCTATCGGCCAGGGTATCAGGCAAGACCAAACCGAAGCCGCGAACTGGTATCGCAAGGCGGCCGAACAGGGTGTCGCGCGAGCGCAGTACAACCTGGGAACGATGTATGTCTTCGGTAAGGGCGTTCCAAGGGATTACGCGGAAGCGGTGAAATGGTTCCGCAAGGCGGCGGATCAGGGACACGTAGAAGCGCAATACAACTTGGGGGTATCCTATCGCGACGGGCAGGGTGTCGCTCAGGACTTCCACGAGGCGCTGACGTGGTTCGCCAAGGCGGCCGATCAGGGATACTCCGCGGCACAGTTCACGATGGGCTTGATGTATTCAGATGGCCAGGGCGTTCCGAAAGATCCGGGGCAGGCGCTGGCTTGGTTCCGCAAATCCGCGAACCAGGAATATCCTCCGGCGGAATTCAACATGGGAGTGCTCTACGCGGTAGGAACAGGCGTGCCGCGCGATTTGGAGCAGGCGGTGGAATGGTATCGCAAGGCGGCCCAAGGGGGGGTGTCCCAGGCTCAGGACGCGTTGAGGATGGTAGCCGGCACGGGGTTGCCGTCGGCCCAACATGCGCTAGGGATGACCTACGAGAATGGCTGGGGTAGCTTGACGATCGAAGCAGAGGCAGTGTATTGGTATCGGAAGGCCGCCGAGCAGGGCTATCCGCCGGCGGAGTACGATCTGGGGCGGATGGTCGCTGACGGCCGGGGTGTGCGGAAGAATGAGGCCGAAGCAGAAGCCTGGTTCCAGCGGGCCGCCGAAAAAGGAATACGAGAGGCGCAAACGCGGCTGGAAGCCCTTGGCGCGCCCGCGGCGCCGCCTAAATAGCCGATGCGGATATTTTGCATTTCGTTAGCCCTTCCTCTAGTCTGCGGCGTCGCTCTGAGCGTGTTCGCGGCCGACCGGGTCTTTACGCCTTATGCGAGCGTGAAACCCGTTTTAGATCAGCCGAGCGACCTGCTGCCTGCAGAGCTGAGAAACCCAAATGAGGCCAAGTGGAGCGCCTGGAGCCAGCGGCAGGACAAGGCCATTCGAGCGCGTCTTCAGGAAGGCGATTTGGACTCCATGGTAAATCTGCTGTTATACGGGACCTCCTTCACGAAGCAGCCGCGGATCAAGCTGGAGGCCCTCACCGAGGCTTCGAAGGCTGGGATCCTGCGGGCCCGCGTGGATGATTTGGTCGCGGGTCTGCGGAGTCCGGGAGACAACGAGCGTCTCATTTTTCTGAATGATCTTCTACGAAGCCAGGGAATTGATCCGAGCTCCCCGGGCGAAACAGGCGTGTTCATCTACAATAACCTCGGGCGAGTCATTCAGGAGATTGGGACCTTGGCGAAGCGCGCCGAGGAAGCCAAGCGGCTTACGCAGCCGGCCCAACCGGATGCGGCCGTCGATCCATCTGCGATTTTCAACTGGCGGCCGGGGCTGTTCCGCGATCGTGGGGTTTCGCTCGACACCGGCATTTTCCCTAATTTCTCGATCGAACAGGCCTTGCGCGATCTGAAGAATCGCGGTGTGCTGCGCGAAGGCCAGGTGGCTCGCGTGGCCGTGATCGGGCCAGGTCTCGATTTTATCGACAAGAACGAGGACGCTAGCTACGACTATTATCCCCAGCAGACTTTGCAACCCTTTGCATTGTACGATTCGCTTGTCCGGCTGGGGCTGGCGAAAGCTAACGCGGTATCCATGTCGATTTTCGACATCAGTTCCAGAGTGATCGACCACATCCAGCGCGCCCGCGAACGCGCCCGTATGAACGTGCCGAACACCGGTTATGTCATCCAGTTGCCGCGCCAGGTCGCTCCTGCGTGGCCGCCCGATCTCATCGCTTATTGGCGTTCGTTAGGCGACCGCGTGGGAACCGAGGTGACGCCGATCCCTACTCCCACTGCTTTTCAAGGTCTGGAAACGCGAGCCGTACGAATCCGTCCGGACGTGGTGCTGACCTTGCACCCGGTAGACCTGAATATCGTTCTCGAACGCATGAATCTGGCCGAGGCGGATCGCTTCGACCTAATCGTGGCTACCAACATCTTTATCTATTACGACGCATTCGAACGGTCACTGGCGCTGGAGAACGCTGGCGCCATGTTGAAGCGCGGAGGTCTCTTGCTGACCAATGATCGGCTGCCCGAGGTTCCTGGCGGATCGATGCGGCTGGATGGCGTGACCGAAGTGCAATATAATCACGACTCGATCGGTCGGTATCGGAAACGATAAGTTGAGAGTTTGCGGACGGCAGGCTCTTGCTGCCTGCCTCCCCGTAATGCACTCTAGAAACGGAAGCGGGCGACGATCTGGCCTGTCCGTTGCCCGGCGTTGAGGGCGGCCGTTTGGTCAAAGCCGTAGCCGGAAGCGAACGTGCTGGCGCCGGCCGTGCAGGTACTCGTGGTGGTTCCCGTATTGCCCGACGCGAAGCAAGTCGGCGCTGTCTGCGGTGCGGGTGCCCCTGTGGCGTTGCCCGCACTTGGGTTGGGAAGTGCGGTGCGGTTAAATATGTTCACGAACTCCGCCCGAACGCTGAAGCTCATCGTCTCGCGGATCCTGAACGTGCGTCCAATGTTGAAGTTCTCCGTGGGATGCCGCTGATAGCGGAAGTCGCTGTAGTACGCCGGAGAGTTTCCATACGTGCCAGGAGCGGGATTTGCCCACGCGGCCGAATTCAGCACCAGAGTCTTGGTGGGATCATAGCAGTGGCAGTTGATGTCCACGTTGTACAGCGGTACTCCGGGGACACGATTCATGAACGACGCAGTCGGGAGAAAAAACGACGTGTTCAGCGAATTCGTCGCGGTCGGAACGAGGATCGGCGTCCCGCTGGCGTAAGTGAAAAGGGCTCCCGTTTGCCAGTCGCTCAGCACGTACTTCAGGATCTTGTTGCCAGCCCACGGAGCTACGGGCACTGTGTAGGTGATGTTGATATTGCTGACCAGGGGCCGGTCTAAACCCGAAAGGGTCTTGTTTAAACTCCGATTGAAAATATCGTTCTCGGTTCCTGCCTCAATACCATTTTGGAGTGTCTTCGACCAGGTAAAGTTATAGCTTACATCCAGACCGTGCGATAACCGTTTGATCACCTTGAGCTGCAAGGATTCGTACCAGTTATCTCCCACCGGGGCCCACAGCGGTGTCGGCGCCGTCGTGAATTGCGGGAAGGGCCGCAGCGACTGGGCTACGGTACCCGTGAAACCCGGGTACGGCAGCTTGTTCTGAAACCTGCCGGCAGCCGCACTGGTGATCGGGGCCACCAGGATAGCCCGGTCCGCCGCGTTGGTGATGTCGATTCCGGCGGCTAAGAGGCTCTGCGGCGTGTTCGGGTTGTAGTTGAGCGCCCCTGAGGAGGGCATCCACACCCCGCGGTTCCCCACATAGGCAACGTCCACCACCAGATCCCGGACGATCTCGCGCTGCACGCCGAAGCTCCATTGATACGACTTGCTGGGATACCCCGCGTTCTTGTCGATCCAGTACCCTGGTGCTGCACCGGGCGCTCCCGGAGTAGCTGGGTTCACAACGGGGAAGTGGCTCGGATCAAAGTTTGGCCAGGCAATCTGAGCATATGTCAGCGGAATGCCGCCCTTCAATCCGTTAGGTAAGGGTGACTGGCCGAAAGAAGTGGAAGGTACACTATTGGTCGATGTGACAAAGCGCGTTTGTATGCCGTTGTCGGGGGTTGTGCCGATAAGCAGGCCGGCTCCTCCGCGGAGCACGGTTTTCGGAGTCAACTGATAGGCGAATCCCAGTCGCGGCCCAAATCCAAGTTTATAGCTATTGAAAAAGTTATTGTCGCAACCGCAGATCGCTCCATAGGTGACGCCCCCGAGACGCCCACCGTCTTGCGTATTGGCCACCTTGGGGTCGAAAAACCCGTAACGGCCATACTGCTCTTTCCCAGAGGTGGAGTAATCGTAGCGCAGCCCGAGCTCGAGCGTAAGCTTGCGGTTGACCTTCCAACTGTCCTGACCGTAGAATCCCAATTGGTGTTTCCCGAGCCTGGCGACCGCCGGTGAGTCGACTTCGTAGACATCGGGTAGTCCCAGCAGAAAACTGGCATAGGGATGTCCGATGGTGGCGCCGCTGCTCACCGTGGTGGTACCCAAGTATGGAAGGGCGGTTTCTGCCGGGCTGTAGCTAAACAAACCGTTGGTGCTGATAATGTTGTAATTCGGGTATCCTTCAACGGACGCTTCGGCGCCAAATTTGAAGGTGTGATTGTTCTTCACCCAGGTAAGGTTGGCCACCAGGTTGGTCTTTGCCTCGTTCGTGTTCTGCGTGCCGTTAAAGCCGGCACCGAGACCGGGGGCCGGTCCTATGATGTTCATGCCGCCGGTGCTGTTAGCCCCCAGCAATCCGGTGGTCCCTGACCCTGCCGCTCCGTTGAACGCCGGGAAAGCCCATGGAACAAATGGGCCGGTTAATCCCAGCCCGGTGGTGTTGTTGTAACAGCAGAACGGGGTGGGCATGTCGAGCCTGCTGTCCACGTACGCCCCCCCTATATGCAGGAGCAGAGTCGGGGAGAGGGTCTGGTCGTAGTTCAGGCGATAGTTGATGGTGTTCCAATCCGTCGGGGCGAGAACTGAAATCAGGGTGGGTAAACCTTCCGCCGTGGTATTAGTGGGCGGTCCAGCGACACCCTGATGGTTCCATCCCCAGTTACCGCTCAGCTTAATCTTGGAACTCAGCGAGTGGTCGATCTTAATCGAAGGAACATAGTACTGGTTCTTGGTCTGATATGGATTGACGAAGTTATTGATTAACTGGGTCGCGAACGGTCCCTGCGGCTGCGGGATCAAGGCTTGAACTTTCAAAGCGACCGGATCGAGCTGGTTGGCCGGAATCATGTTGTTTGGGTATGGGTCCCGGATCAGCCGGGAATCCGTCGCGGATGCGGGTCGCGTCGTGCTGGGATCGTAAATCGAGTTTTGAATGATAGGCCGGCCCAGCGGATCCGTTCCGAGAACCTTGTTGCCGGCCGCCGCCGTGGCGGCGCTAAAATCGCCCATTCGATAGGCTGCGGTGGGAACAGTGACTAACCTGCTGGTGTTAGAAGTGGTGGTGGGAAGGGACTCGTAGGTGAAGAAGAAAAAGGTCCTGTCTTTGCCCTTGTAGACCTTGGGAATCCAGATGGGTCCGCCGGCGGTGCCGCCGAAGTCGTTCTTTCGAACTTTGTTGCGCGTGTGGGAGTACGGGCCGTAGGCATTGAAGGCTTCATTCGTGAAGTAATCGTATGCGGATCCGTGGAATTGGTTGGTGCCCGATCGCATGGTGTAGCTCAAAACGGCGCCGGTCGACTGACCGTATTCGGCCGCATAGTTACTGGTTTGTACCGCGACTTCGCTGACCGAATCCACGCTCGGCGCTCCGAATGAGTAGTAGGTGTTGCCCAAGGTGTAGGTTGCATCCATGCCGTCGATCCGGATCCGTTCGCTAGCGGCCGGCGAGCCATTGATACTAATCGAGGTGAGGGAACCGTTCACGCCGGGAATCGTTAGTACGGCTTCCGTGGTAACGCGGACGGCGCCGATCTGGCCCATCGGAAGGTCGTCCTGCTTTTCGGTCGTGACGTTGTGGCTGACGTCGCCAGTCTCGGTTTTCAGAAGCGACGCTTCGGCGCTAACCGTGACGGACTGTGTGGCGTCGCCTATTTCGAGGGAAATGTCGACACGCGTGGTTTGCAGTTGCTGGACCGTGATCCCTGTCCGGACGTACTTTTTGAAGCCGGGCACGGTCGCGTCTACTTCATACATGCCGGCGGGAAGATCGCCGAGAACGTAATTGCCCGTGGCGCTGGTCGCGGCCGACACGACAACGCCGGTGGCCGTGTTTTTAGCTTCGACCGGAGCGTTCGGAACCACGGCTCCTGCCGGGTCCGAAATTAATCCAGTAATCGTGCCGCCGGTCTGCGCGAACGCGGCGTGGGTGAACGTCAATAAAAAAAGAAGAGCTATCGCTAGCTTCGCTAACCTCATGTCACACCCCTTCAATCTAATTTCAAACCAGTTCGGTTCTACCGCACTGCCACCCCCGTAAGTAACGGGAAGCCCAAAGCCTCACTTCCGACTCAGATCGTTACAGTTTCACGGATGCTATCACCGTGATCTGCCAACGTCAAGCCCATGGGTCGGGAACACGGTAGTTGTCCGGTCGAATTAGCACCTTAGTTGTCCGGTCCAGACCGCCTTGTACCGCGACAAGTATCCGGACTTCAACGTGCGCCATTTCTACGAGAAGCTCAAGAAAACCGAAGGCATCGAGCTGAGCTACAGCTGGGTGAAACAAACGCTGCAAGGCGCGGGGCTGGTAGCGCCGCAGAAGGCTCGGACCGCATCGCCGGCGCAGGCCGCGTCGACCCACTCCCTGTTTGCTGCTGCACATTGACGGGAGCAAACACCGCTGATTTCAGATGACCGCTACTACGGTGATGGCGGCGCTGCACGAGGTAATCGAGCGCGAAGGCTTATTTTGCACATTGTATAGTGATCGCGCGAGCCACTTCTTCGTCACAGCCAAAGCTGGCGAGCCGGTCGATAATGCTCCCGGCCTATTCCCCGCAAGCGCGGGGACGCGGCGAACGGAGCTTCGGCACCTGGCACAGCCGCCTGCCGCAGGAGTTGCGGCTGGCCGGCATCACCACGCTCGATGGGGCCAATCGATTCCTGCGCGAACACTACCTTGCCGCCGTGAGTGGCACGCGTTCCGCCGTTGTGGACGCAGCGATCTGGATTGGATGTTCTGGATCCAGACCGAACGTGTAGTGGGAAAGGACGACACGGTCGGGATTCACGATCAATGGTGGCAGCTCGACAAATCCCGCTGGCGCCACATGCTGGCAGGCCAGATGGTGACCATTCATCAACATCTGGATGGCCGGATTTCGATACGCTACGGGCCCCACGTAGGGGCCTGGAAAAGAGGAGCCGGGGAAAACCAGGTTTCCCTCCGCTCCTTGGAAATCGCCTCCGGCGATTCCCACTTTCCCACTCGCGACGACGATTAATCCTCTCTCCCCCAAAGTCAAAGGCGAAGAGGGTAGCATGATTGCCAGACCAGGACAACTAACGTGTCACTAAAACCAGGTAACTACAAAAGCTAGCGACAGCCCATGGGTCTGGAGGCGCAGAGAACGCGTCGCAAATCAAAGTCGTAAATCAATGTTTAAAACGCTCTCTATGCATTCGGTGCGCCGACATGTTCGTGCCGGCAGGGATTCATCAGACGCGGCAGAAAGTGAAGTATGATGACGACGGATAAGTTCGTGATTCGACCGTTGAAGGAGGTCTGAAATTATGAGCAAAAGAGCCGTGAATGCGGGAGTATCAATCGTCCTGGCCGCGGTCCTAGCCGTTACGCTTGCGGAATTGCTTGCCGGCCAAAGCAAGAGCGAGACCGTCCGCGTTGGCAATGCCGACCTGGGAGGCGTGGTGAGCAGCCCCAACGGGCCCGAGGCGGGGGTCTGGGTGATCGCCGAGACCACCGACCTGCCGACCAAATTCGTCAAGATCGTCGTCACCGATGAGAGAGGACGCTACCTGGTGCCGGATCTTCCAAAAGCGAACTACAGTGTGTGGGTTCGCGGTTACGGGCTGGTAGATTCCCCGAAGGCCAAATCGACACCGGGCAAGATGCTTGATCTAAAGGCGGTCCTGGCGCCGGACAAGAAGGCTGCAGCCGAATACTATCCCGCACTGTACTGGTTCTCTTTGCTGCAGGTGCCACCTAAAAGTGATTTCCCGGGCACGGGGCCGACGGGGAACGGAATTGCTCCCAGAGTTAAGAGCCAAGGCCAATGGATTAGCGAAATCGTCAACACGGACGGCTGCACCGGCTGTCATCAGATGGGCGACAAAGCCACGCGCGAGATTCCACAGAGTATCCTCAGTAAGACCGCAAACTCGAAAGCCGCGTGGGATCTCCGGATTAAGGCCGGCCAGGCGGGCGGCGGGATGAGTGCCCGCTTCGATCAGGTTGGCCGCCAGCGCGCGCTGGCGATGTACGCAGACTGGTCCGACCGCATTGCCCACGGAGAGTTGCCGTCCGCCGCTCCGTCGCGTCCGCAGGGCCGCGAGCGCAACGTGGTGGTCACTCTCTGGGACTGGGCCGATCCGAAAGTCTATCTGCATGACGCCATCGCAAGCGACAAGAATAATCCGACTGTGAACGCCAACGGCCCCATCTATGGAGCGCTCGAAGAAAGCGGCGATTACCTGACTGTCCTCGATCCAAAGACCAACTCGACGAGCCAAATAAAGCTGAGGGTTCGCGATCCGCAGACGCCGAGTTCCTTCGCCACGAAACCGGCTGCGCCCTCGCCGTATTGGGGCGATGAAGCGATCTGGAACAGCCAGACGACGGTCCACAGCTTCTCGATGGACAAGCAGTCTCGCGTGTGGGCCGCGGCGCGTGTTCGTAAGCCCGCGACTCCGGCATGGTGTCAGGCGGGCTCGGATCACCCCTCCGCGAAGTTGTTCCCGATCGCTCAAGGACAACGCGGGCTGGAACTCTACGATCCAAAAACCAAAGAGACGACCACAATCGACACCTGCTTTACGTGGGGTCACGTGAATTTCGACGACAAGGGTGTGCTGTGGTCGTCGTTCGGTCCGGCCGGCGTCGAGGGATGGTTCGACACGAAGATCTGGGACAAAACTCATGACGAGAAGACAGCGCAGGGCTGGAGCACGTTCGTTCTCGATTACAACGGGAACGGGAAACGCGACGCCTACACCGAACCGGATAAGCCGGCGGATCCAACCAAGGACAAGCGGATTAACGTATCTTTCTATGGCGTCGCGCCGGCGCCGGACGGCTCGGTGTGGGGATCGGTGATGGGAATGCCGGGCGCATTGGTTCGCTTCATCCCCGGATCTCACCCGCCCGAGACAGCGCTGGCCGAGTACTACGAGGTGCCGTGGAATAATCCGAAGGCTCCGGTACAAGGCTTCTCGCCTCGCGGCATGGACGTCGACAGCAACGGCGTCGTCTGGGCCCCCCTCTCGAGCGGGCATTACGCCAGCTTCGACCGCCGCAAGTGCAAAGGCTCGCTCAACGGCCCTGCTGCGGCGACAGGACAGCATTGTCCTGAGGGGTGGACGCTCTATCCGTTCCCGGGTCCGAACTACAAGGGAGCGGTGGAGAA
>Ga0157369_10002756_pt1 | contig 20978 bp, 15 predicted proteins | sample C25metaG_FD_113461 | JGI IMG/M metagenome (GOLD analysis project Ga0157369, IMG submission 113461) | Corn rhizosphere microbial communities from Kellogg Biological Station, Michigan, USA - C2-5 metaG | ecosystem: Host-associated > Plants > Roots > Rhizosphere > Soil | place: USA: Michigan...
CATTCTCGATGTCACCTTCGGTGCGATATTCGTACGCAAGTCTTCCCCAGAATCGCGCGAGTTGCCGGGAAATAATCGACTGGTATTCATTCGGTACTTCGCGCCGCACACGCTGATAGAACGCAATTCCATTCAACAAGTGCTGACGGCCGTTCATCCCGGAGTGAATCCCGGCCGCGTGCACGCGATAGGCCGCCATTCTTTCCGGGAGGCATCCGATTCGACCGTGCAAAGCTAACAGTACATTGAGCGCCCAGTCCTGGGCGAACACATCATTCTGCCAGGCAGGCATGTTGCCAATCAGGCCGCGGCGATACATCACTGAGGCAGTAGCAATGAAGTTCGACTTCAGCAGATCGGCAAGGTCGGCATCCCGCCGCCGGCAGGACGACCGTCCGATCTCTGTGCCGGTGTCTGATACAGAGATGACGGGATGATGGCAAATCGCGAAACCGTGGTTACGGTCAAGAAACTCGACCTGTTTGCGCAGTTTGTCTGCCGATGTCCAGTAGTCGTCGCCGTCCAGCAGAGCGATGTATTCGCCTCGCGCCAGCCGCCACGCCCGCAGCAATACTTCGTTGTCACAACGGTTCGTTTCGGAGAACACCGTCCGAATGCGTTCAGGGAACCTCTGCGCATAAGCCGCCACGATCTCGCGAGTCCGGTCGGTTGAACAATCCTCCGAGATGATGATTTCGTATTCGAACGGCATCTTCTGTGCCAGCACACTCTCGACCGCCTGCTCAATGAAGCGCTCATGGTTGTAGGTGATCAGGAGAACGCTGGCTTTCATCCTAATTCCGTCCAAATGACGAAGATGCTCTGAGGAATATAGCTTATGTGATGCGGGCTCGAATCTCGTCTGCATGAGCCACCGCGAACCGAATCAGGCCACAGAGGGCGGCGATCTGCACTGGCGTGATCGCGAGGCCCGTCGGCAACGACAGCACGCGCGTAATCGCGCGCTCGGTTCGTGGCAGGCGTTTCGCAATGCCCGGAGACATTGACTTGTAAGGCTCGGACCGGTGGCAACCGGGGTAAAAGTAGCGCCGCACCAAGACGCCTTCGGCGCTTATCAGACGGTGCAGCGTGTCGCGGTCAAGGCCGGCGGCTTCGGCATCAATTTCGATCACCACGTACTGATAATTGCTCTTGTCCTCCGCCGCAAACCGGATGCCGGAAATGCCCGGAATGCCGGTGAGTTGCCGGCAGTATTCGTCATAGTTTCGGCGATTGACACTGAGCACGTGATCCATTTCCTCAAGCGAGGTCAGGCCGAAGGCAGCGGCAATCTCGGGCATCTTGCCGTTGATCCCGATGGACGTCACGTTGTCCTCGCCCGCGAAGCCAAAATTGCGCATGGATCGCAAAGATTTGGCAAGACGGTCATCATCGGTGACGATTGCGCCACCCTCCGAGGAGTGCAGGAACTTGGTGGCGTGGAAGCTGAAGACGGAGGCGCGGCCGAAACCTCCAATCGATTTCCCGCCTTGCGTCACTCCGAACGCATGTGCCGCGTCGTAAAGGACCGGCATATCGTGGCGACGGGCAATCTCGGCAATCGCGCCGACATCGCAGACCTGTCCGTACACATGAACTGGAAGGATGGCGGACGTGTTCGGCGTAATCAAAGGCTCGATCTGGGCAGGATCGATGCAGTAGTCCCGCTCGCTGATATCCGCGAAGACCGGGGTCACACCTTCCCAATACAGGGCATGAGCCGATGCAATAAACGTGAATGATGGAAGGATGACTTCGTCTCGCAGGCCCAAGCCACGTATCGCCAATTGCAATGCCGTCGTGCCGCTGCACGTTGCGATTGCATGGCGCGTACCTGCGACCGCGGCAATTTGTTGCTCAAACTCGCGAACCAAAGGGCCATCGTTGGTCAGCCAGTGACTATCGAGCATCGTTTCGATGCGCGACATCAGGCGCGCGCGACCGCTTAAATTCGGCCGGCCAACGTGCAAGGTTTCCCGAAAGGCAGGTTCGCCGCCGAAGATCGCCAAATCCGCGATGTTCTTCTTGGCGTGCGGCACTGCCGCCGGAGCTTGTGAATGCAAGTTCATCGTGGCTTGATGCCGAAATACATTCCGCGGTCTTGAAGTCCGTAAGCATCGTGCTCGACCTTCAGGCTGGCCGCGGTAATCGCGTCCGAGTATTCCTCGTGCGTAAACAACCCAACTTCATGGTGCTCGACGAAGTGGTTCACTTCCTGGGCGGTCCCGACAAGGTAATGGATGTCCCACCAGGCAAGCCTGTCTTTGACGTCGGTTGTGTACATCCAGACGATCTTACGCTCCGGCGTGTCGCTGACGTTCAGCTTCAAATAGTTCTTTAAGTATCTCTGCGGCGTAAACCATGGCTCCAGAAGGAGCAGGCCACCCGGATTCAAGTGCCGCGCCATGCACGCGATCGACGCTTGCATCCGCTCCAGCGTACGCGTATAGCCGATCGAACTGAACAAGCAAGTCACAACATCGAATCGCTGTCCGCAATCGAAATCGGCCATATCTCCTTCTCGGAAGTCGCCTTTCGGGCAACGATTCCTGGCGATCTCGAGGAATTCAGGGTTCAGGTCGACTCCGGCTATTTCGAAATCCGCCTGCAGGAGTTCCAAGTGCCGTCCCGTCCCGCACGCAACATCGAGCAGGCTCTTCGCGTGCAGGTTGTATTCCGCGATCCACTGCCGGATCCGGCGCACATCGTCCGCGTAGGACTTGAATGAGAACAGCTCGTCGTAATACTTGGCAGATAGTGTGTACACGCTCGACCTTCACACCGAATTGCCGGCCGCAACTCCCGGCGTGCCGCGCACGCGATATGGCGGGAAATAGCCGCTCGTCATATCCGGCGATACCGAGGCTGCGCGACAAAGCCTGTCATAAACGTCGCGTCGGTAAACCTGGCGAGCGGATTCGAGCGGCACTCTCTTCGCTCCGAAACGCCGCTTAAACTCAGCCATTCCATCATTTGGATGGACACCGCCGCCGAGGTTCAACACTGGAATGCCGTGCTCTTTCAGGTATTTGACGCCGAACCAAGTTAGCATGGCCGTGAACTCACGGCCTTTTTCCGTGGAAATGTTGAACAATCCCTCGGCGGCATGCGGCGTGAACGTGAATACGAAGACCGCCTCGAGTGAGCCCGTAGCCGGCGCCCCAATCACGAGGGCGCTGCCACTGCCGAGTAGCTTCTCGAGAGTTCCATGCGTGAAACCCGCGTATGCCTGGTCGGCCTTCTTGCGTACAAAAAACCGCTCGTATTGTTCGAAGAAGAACCGCGACAATGCTTGCCGATCCTGCACGATGTTAGTCCGCACCGTTTCCCAATCTCGCAGTTGCTTCCTTCGCTTTTCCGACAACGCCTCCCAGAGCTTCTGCGGATCGGACGTCAGGTCCAGAAGGTAGACATCGTTGTGAGGCACGACAGTAGCGGGATCGACGTAGCCGTTGTTTCGCAAAGCCGGATTCAGTCCGATGTATCCGCAGACGTACCCTCGCTGTTTCGCGAACTCGGACCACAAACGCGGGAACTCGTCCGTGCTCTCGGTTCCGACAAACCCCGAGTACCCGTACGGCGTGACAATATCGACGAAGTCATCCAGTTTCCGTTCGGCGATCGGGCAGGCAATACGTGTATTGCCTCGTTCGAAACAATAGAGAAACGTCGGTAAGCCGGTGGTTCGTTGCATCGCGTCGCAGTTTTCCCAGGTGTGTGCGAACCCGTGTGGAATCCCTTCCAGGGCCGCACACCACTCGACTCGCGATTCCAGCGGGATGAGGCGATGCGATCCTGCCGTCATGCGAGTTCGCCTGCGCGGTACGCGGGAAAATAATCGGTCTGCCGATCGCCCGCGAGTAGGCGATACCCATCCCGGTCGAGAATGCGTCCGCAGAGATAAGCCATACGGGCGCCCGTCGACCAACCCCGTTTGAATTCGACAAGATGTTGCGCGCTGTCGGCCAGGCCGGCGCCTCCGCCCAAATCCAGAAAATCAACTATCCCACGGAAGTGGTCGATCGCAGCAGCGTAGATCGCGTACGACGCACGACTGTCGTAACCCGCAGCGCTCATCGCGGTGAGATGACTGTATGCGACTCGGCCGGCCACCATCCAAATCTGTGCTCCGACTAGTTCGCTACCGCGACAGGCGACCAGCAGAACGGCACCGGGAACCGCAAGCTGACGACGGAACGCTGCTGCCGAAAACGCCTTGATACCAGTCAAACCTCTGCGTCTTACCAGTTCTCCGTACAAGCTCGTCCAGGATTCGGAGAATCCGACCGGATCTGTGGATGGAACGACCTCAATCTCTCGTCGTGCGCGGCGTCCATAGTAGCGATGGTGCCGCGAACCGATCTGGTCTACAGGCCGGCCGAGGTCCACGACCAAGTGCTCCTTAAACGGTTTAACCACGTCGAACTCGCGCTGCAAATCGGAGGCAGAGGGAGCATGAAACGGGTCCGTTACCAATACCACGCTGACGAGGTTTCGTTCGCACGTGCGAAAATCATCCCCTATTCGCGCCCAATCCCGGCAGGCAAATAAAGGATACGGACCCATGGCGTCCGTAAGCCCGGAGTCCGGAATCGCCCGCTCGAGAATCCATCCTCCGCACGCGGCGAGTTCGAGCGGCCGCCCAAAGTCGGCCAGCGATTCGCAATACTCACGACTGCCGTACCCAAATTCTGTGCCGCTCATCGGGTCAGCATATCCAATTCATCCAGAACACTCGCATCGACCTTGAGATCGAATTTTCTGGCAAAGTGTGCTCCTGACAGCTTGATGGCCGGGAGGTCCTCCATCGTCAGGACCTTCGGATTATGCGCGTAAGGCGGCCAATCTATATAGCGGAAGTGGTCTTTACTGAGCTTCATCTGTTGCGCATTACCAAGAATGGTCTGGAAGTACGATTCATCCGGCGCCAACACTTTGCGGTAGTGACCCGCGAAAGCCGGATGCGTGCGGTGAAACTCCAGAATATACTCGGCGGTCTTCCGCCTGCCCGACATCCAGGCTTCGCCGGAGTAGCACTCCAGTGTTTTTGAAAACGGCACAAACGGCCGCGTGAGCCATGGGTGCTCGATCGTAAATTCCCTCATCACAGGCCGTAACCGGCGACTCAGGAATGGAACTCGGAAGTGAATCCCGCAGTATCGGCCGTGACAATCCTGCCATGGATAGGTCGTCATCCCGTAGTAGATGCGCTCGTGGTCCATGTGAGCATCGTATGGGCTCTCCTCGAGGTCGCGCAGAATGCGAGCCGCCGGCTTGATTGGATAATCACTTCCGCTCATGGATGTCCACCACTCTGGACCATCTCCGGATCGATACATCTGGTCGAGCGCGTGTATGGTCGCCTCAACGACGCCGAAGCGCGCCCACTGCGTCACAACACCGGCCTGAACCAGCCACACATTCTTCGGAAACGCCGCAACCCACCCTTCGCACTCCGCGCGACTACACTGCGAAAAATCGTAGTGGACTGCGATCGGCGGGTGCTCGAACATCGTATCGAGCTTCGTGACCAGCCGCGCCGTCTGTGTGAGCGGCGTTCTTGTCGCCAAGATTACGAATCCGACGAAACGGCTCATTGCTTTGTTCACGGCTGGTCGATGCTGGCCTGGGCACTTTCGCGCGCTTCCACGAACTCGGACGTCCAGTGAAACCGGGGACGGACAATACCCGTCCACCGGAGATGAAACCCCTTGCGCAGCTCTGGCGAATCTAGCACTTCGAATGACACGACGTCGTCGCAGCAGAACACCATCGCACCGCGACGCTCGTAGAAAATCTCGATGGCGTGCATCCCGTCGTTCAGCAAGTCTCCCGGGATAACACCAGAAACTCGCACTAGGCCGGCTGGAGCCGAGACGTCGACCGTGTCCGTCGTGAACACCTGGATCCGCTGCTCATTGTAGAGGCTGATGCCGACGTTCACCTCCGCCGCGGGCACGATGTTCCAGAATTCGAATTCCACGCGGATGGCCGTGCGTACGGTAATCGGATCGTCCGCCGACCCGCCGTCGGGCCGGACGCGAACGTGGTGAAGACGAATCTTGTCGTCGCCGGGGGCCGCCGACGGATCGTCGAAGATCCGTTCCCGCGTAGACGCGACGGCCTCACGCAGATACAGCGGAATCACGACGTCGGGTGAGCCGTCGCCAATGATTCGGCCTTCATGGAGGCAGATCACACGCGAGCACATTCCCTCTACCGCCACCATGTTGTGGCTTACGAATAGTACGGTGCGGCCGCTTCGTGCCACGTCATTCATCCGACCGAGACACTTCTTCTGAAAGTCCGCGTCTCCGACCGCGAGCACCTCGTCCACCAGCATGATCTCGGGATCGAGGTGAGCTGCCACAGCGAACGCAAGCCGCACGTACATCCCGCTGGAGTAGTGCTTTACTGCCGTATCGAGAAATTTATCGCATTCCGCGAAGCCGACGATGGCGTCGAAGTTTGCATCAATTTCGCGGCGTTTCATTCCGAGAATCGCGCCGTTCAAATAAATGTTTTCGCGGCCTGTGAGTTCAGGATGGAACCCCGTTGCAATTTCTAGGAGTGACCCAACACGACCGCGGAGTTCCGCGGCTCCCTCGGTGGGAGCCGTGATCCGCGATAGGATCTTCAGCAGAGTCGATTTCCCGGCGCCATTCTTCCCGACAACGCCAAGCACCTCGCCCGGCCGGATGTCCAGATTGATGTCGCGCAGCGCCCAGATAGTGTCCACGGTTCCCTGCGCGACCGGCGCCCCCGAGACCGCGCGCCGCACCAACCGGAAAGGACCATAGATCGCGTCCGTGAGGGTATCGCGCAGTGCGCGATATCGGGGCCGCGCGCCGATGGCATATTGCTTGCCGATTCCGTGGCAACGTATTGCGAAATCGCCCATGTCAGATGGTGTCGGCAAAGGTTCGTTCCATTCGCCGGAAATACCAGAAGCCGGAGATCAGGAGAAGCACCGCCCCACTCGATGACGCACCCAGCAACCGAAATGATGGGGTCGGCGTCCCCAGCAGCGCCCAACGAAACCCCTCTACCACACCCGCCATCGGGTTCAATCCATAGACAGCCTGCCACCGCGCCGGAACCAGGCTGCTTGGATATGCGATTGGGGTCATGAACAGCCAGATCTGGGTCAGAAATGCGAGGGTGTATCGCACATCGCGGTACTGAACGTTGAGCGCCGCCAGCCAAAGCCCGAGCCCCAGCGCGGTGACCGTCGCCAGCAGCAGAAACAACGGTATGGTGAGCGCTGTGAGACCCGGCACGATACCGCCGATGAGTACGAGCGTGAGCAGTAGTGCAAACGAGATCGCGAAATCCAACAGCCCCGATCCAAGCGACGACATCGGCAGGATCAGGCGTGGAAGGTACGTCTTCGTCACCAGGCGTTCGTTCTGGACGAGACTGTTGCTCGACTCGCCGAGAGAGTGGGCGAAGAATTGCCAGGGCACAAGCGCGGCCAAGGCAAACAGCGGATAGCTCACGCCGTTCGACGGCATCTTGGCCAGTCGTCCGAAGAAGAGGCTGAAAATGACCATCATCGTGAGCGGCTGAAGCACCGCCCATGCAGTTCCCAACACCGTCTGCTTGTAGCGCACCTTCACGTCGCGCCATGTCAGGAAGTACAGGAGTTCACGGTGTTCGAGCAACTCTGTCAGCGTCTCCGACCAGGAACGAGCGCCTGGATGGATCCGCACCACGCGCTTGTCGTTCAGGCTGTCCAGTCGGTCTGCAGAAGAGGTCATGGCTATGTCTCCAACACTCTACCTTGAAATTGCCGGTACCCAAAGCTCTCGGCCAAGGAGCCAGCCTCGAAAAGCGAAGTTCTTACGGATGTACGCGCGAAGCGGACCGAGAGAATCATCAGGCGCGCCATTCCCATCCAGGTCAGCAGACCACAGGACGAAACTCACCTGGTGACGCTGCATCTGTTCGAGCGTCTGCTCCACTTCTTCCGGACGAGTGAATCTCGAGGCGGAGAGATATGGTGCCGGAGAGGGGCTCTTCAGCTGCAAGAAAAAGTAAATCTGGTAATCGGGAGCATCCAGGGCGTAGTCACCGGGTTTCGCAAGCGATTGGAGAGTGCCCCAATACTTCCCCGCTTCAGCCCCAACAACAACGACCTGGCCGGTTGGCAGCTCGAGCTTCCTCTCAGCAGCAGCGATGTGCGAAACGTGAACTGCCGACCAGAGAATTGCGACGGTACAAACCAGGAGCATCACGCGGGCGCTGTCATTTCGGCCTCCGACTTGCAAAACGACCCATGCAAGGACAGTGCAGGCGAACATCCCATCGAAAACCATTCGCACGGGCCAAGGTGAACCTGCGACGCTCAGGAATAATGCCGTCCCTGCAATGGTGATCAGCAGAATTCGACGATCGACCTCGTTCGTTAGTCTCCAGCGGCGTCGAGCAAATCCGGCCAAAGCAGCGACGTAGACCCAGGGAATCAACAATAAGATGAGGGCCTGTTTGAGAAAGAAAATACTGCGAACCTGGCCGCCGGCAATGCCATAAAACCAATAGACGGAAGCAGCGAGTGAGTTCCAGCGCCAGTCACCGGCGTAGTACTGGATCGGAAACCAGATTGTCCATTTCAAGAACGTTTTACAGCCTGCCATGATCACGAATGGCACAGTCAGACACGCGCAGGTGAGGATTGCCGCAGCCAGGAACGCACTGACCTTCACGAGAAAGACCCGACCAGCCTCGCGATCAAACATCCGCTCGATGTAAAGAAAAACGAGGATCGCAAGAATGGCGAGAGACCCGCGAGATTGCGTGAACCACAATGCGAATCCACACAACACTCCGGAAGCTGCGAGGTGCCATCGATCGCGCGTCTTCAGCAGCACCGTGACCGCAGCGAGAGAAAACATTGCGCTAAGAAGGTGATGAGTGCCGTCAAGGTTGTTGGGCAGAATCACAAGTCCAAAAAGTACGGCCGGGACGCATCCATATCCTCCGGTGAAGAGCTCCCTGCCTATGACGAGCCCTAACACCACCATCGTGCACGCCGCCACGAGCACGACGAGGTTCGGAATCCAGGCTCGCATCCCCAGAAGCTCAATCAGAAGAAAATACGATGCCGACATCCCAGGAAACGTGAATTGATCAAAATCCCGATACAGGATTCTCCCGTCCGCCATCCGCTGCGCGTCGTGAAGGAAACCAGCTTGGTCAAGGCCACCCATGAGAGGCGCGCCTTCAAAGGAGAAAAGTCTCAGATATAACGTTAGCGACACGAGCAGGAACACAGCGACGTATAGCCACAACTGACTGCCGCGTGGCGGCACCAGAGACTCGGTACAGCTCGTGTCTTCCTCTTTCAATCGTTGTCGCGCCTATCTTGCTGAGCGGAGGGCTGACTGGGGCCGGCTTTCTTTTGAGGGTCCTTCTGTCGCCACGCCGGATCCTTGACAATTTCATCCGCGATCACCGTGGCTATGAGCTCATTACCATTCGGACCAATATGCGTGTTGTCGATATAAACGAGACCATTCACGTGGTCGAGTGCGTGTCCAAGGAACGTGAATTCCCCTTTTCTCGCTCGCCTCTCTGCCTCGGCGAAGATTTGATTCGTGCCGGTAGAGTACCGCTGGTCCTCAGGGCTGCTGACCCGCGAGCGGTGGAGGATCGCCTGAACGTATGGACTTTGCGCGCTGCTCTGCGGAACGGAATAAAAGATCAACGGCTGCCAAAAAAAATAGGCCCGGAATCCGAATGCCCCCGACAGGACGCGCACGAGCGAAAGGTTGCTTTCATATCGATCGAGCACGGCGCTCGCCTCTGCGGACTGATCTGACGGCGGCCCGTTCTCGGGGGCCCGTCGAACTGCTGAAGCACGCTTGCGAAGCGCCGCCGCAAGCTTGTACGAGTAAGTGGATTGCAACGTGACCATCAGGTTGGACCGCAACGCGCGTGGGCCGAGGCGTTCTGCGATCCCGTGAGCGAACCCGTGCACCTTGGTATCGTGTTCGTCCAGCGTGACGAAGGCGTCGTTAGCCCCGTCATAGAAGATGACCGCGTCAGGTCTGGTTACCACCTGTAGCTGGCGCTCAAGAAGCACGAGTTCCTGGTTGGTGTTGTACTCCTCGACCCCCATGTTCACGATGTGAACGCACCTGTGAAAGCGCTTCGACAATTGAACCGAGAGCAGCGAGGGGATCGTGTACTCGTCCGACGACCCGTCGCCGAACATGGTCGATCCACCGAATGCCCAGATGACGATTGGCGGCATCCCTTCGCAGTTCGGCTGCCCTTCAACTGTGCGTCGCCAGATTCCGTTGTCGTGAGCCTCAACGTTCATCACCTTGCCTGAGAGAGGCCGGTTCCCCCAACCCACGAACGGCTGGTAGGGCAAAGTCTCCCACCACCAGGCATGCCTGGCGTTCTGCTCGCGCCAGTACTCCTCAGCCCACGGATATGGGTCGTAAAGCGGGTTTCCGGAAGCCACAGCTTCTTCCAGGGATCCGCATTGGCCGTGCGGCACCGCGCGGCACCGTCGCATCAATGGACGATATTCGGCGGGTATTTCCTGATCCCGAGATACGAGGTGGTAAATGCCAAAGCCGGCGGCCGATCCCAACTCCAACAACAATGCAAACGCCACGACGCAAAACACTGTGTAGCCAAGAACGGAAAAGAACCGCGGAAATGGCACCATCATTCCGGCGCTCTCGTCAGAACGGCGCGTCGTCGTCATTTCCATTGAGAGGTCCTCGCTCCTCCCCGCTGCTGATTGATTCTTGGAAGGAGAATACCGCAACAGCGGACTTGCCGGAGCCACCTTTGCGACATTTGCGGGCCTGACGATGCTCGTTCTTGTGTCGGCAATTATGCCGATGGCGTTGTTTCGATTCCTGTCTTGCGCCTGTTGTATTGTCTATCTTATGACGGAGGCGCAGCCAACAAACAGATTTTGCTTCCTCGTATTCGCGACATCCTTGATCTTTCCTGTACTGCTGCTCGCCGACGTCGTTTCCGGACAAGTCTTGAACGGGGCTCCCGTCGGGAGCGGCAAGGCTTTTCTTGCTTCGTCCCTATGGCTAGTCGCGAGCATTGGTGCAATGTTCGCATGGCGACACCGACCTCTCCGTCTGCTGCAACTGGCAGTAGGTGTTTATGCCACCGTGGCTGCAATCGCAATCTCCGAGATAGCAATACGGACCCTGTCGGTGAGGTACTTACGGCCGCCCAACTCACAAATGAGCTTCTCGGTCGACTCGAACGTCCTCCCGGGCGTCTCCGGCGTGAAGACGTTTACGGTCAACAGCCTCGGATTGCGTGGGCCTGAGCTCCCTCGCACCCGTTCCTATCGGATCATCGCGATTGGCGGCAGCACGACCGAATGCATGGAACTGGACGACCGCGAGCAGTGGACACAACTTCTGATGGACCACTTACCGGGTCACAAAGCGTGGGTCGCTAACGCTGGGCAATCAGGCAGGACTTCGGTCGATAGTATTCTCGAGGTGCGGTCGATTCCGGCTTTGCAATTGGCAGATGCGTGGATCTTTCTGGAGGGCATCAACGATCTGCGCGACACAATCGAGAAGGAAGGCCGGCCTACCGAGTCCGAGCTTGAGGTTGCCGCAAACAACCGAATTCACGACGGAATGCCGCCTCGGCCCTTCTTCGGCCGGTTGCGTTTATACCAACTCCTCAGGAACGCGCTCCTGCGCGCCACCCAATTCGGAAAAACAAATTCCGACGTGTCGATCGCGGAGAGCCGTCGGATGATGGAATTTTTCCAGGACTGCCGGGCACTGCGGGCTCTCAGCCCCATCGCTCCTTTGCCGGACCTCTCCATCGGCTTGAAAGAGTATCGTCAACGAATTGGAGCGCTCGCCGACGAATGCAAGGCTGGTCGAAAGCGTTGCATCTTCCTCACGCAGCCGGGTATTTGGCATGACGATATGTCGCCCCAGGAGCTAAAGCTTTTGTGGTTTGGTCGGGTGGGTGACGAATACCGCCCTCGCGGCTACGTTAGGCCGGAACAGATGGCCTCTGCCATGCATGCCTACAATGACGTTCTGCTCGACGTTTGCAGACTGCGCGCACTAGAGTGCTATGACTTGGCAGCCGCTGTTCCGCCGTCACCAGAGTTCTTCTTCGACGACGTACATTTCAACGAACGCGGGGCGCGGCAGGTAGCAGATTTTCTTTCTGAGCGACTGAGTAGGGTGCCCCCTTTTACGTCATCGGATGATCACTCGGGTCGATGACGTTGTCGTATGCTCGGTCGCCCAAGGATCACGAGGAAACTTCGGTAGCTCGCTGAGGAGCGCCGCGGGTCAGCGCCATTGCGGCGACGATATAGCAACCCGCGCCAGCCAGGGCTGTGGCCGTCAAGCTCACCTCCATCGACACCAGCACGGCGAGAAAGCTGGCGAAAACGGAAGCGGCACCGTTCACCGCCCAAAACCAAGCCAGGTTCTCGCGCTGTCCGATGGATGACATCCAGCGCATCCCCGTGGGCACGCACATCCCCATCAGCAGGCCGGAAGGAGCAATCCATCCCAGGCTGATTGCGATGCGCCAGCCCAGTCCAAGAGGCGCGGCATTATGGACCACTGCGACGACATACAACACGTAAACAAGCACAGCCGCTCCAGCTGACAAGGCCGGAATTCCGCTTTGCAGCCTCGACCGCAGCTTCAGGCGTTCCGACATAAGGCTTCCTAAGCCGGCAAGCACGATCAGCCCCGCCAGCACCACTACGAGAGAGTAGACAGGGTGTCCCAGCAGGATCGAAAGCTGCTGCAGCATCGCAATTTCGACCATCATGAACCCGATGCCGATGGCGACGAAATACATCATGCCGCCGAGCGACGGCCTGTCGCGGAAATGTTTGGAGCGCGCCTTGCGCCACATGGGCGCCAGGATCGTCGTCGCAATCAGGGCCAGGGAGGCAAGCAGGAAACTGAGCAGGAACGCAATGGCCAGCACGTTCCCGACGAGTGTTTCCCCACGCAGATGCGAGCGGAACACAGTAGGCAGGTTCCTCACTCTCAGTGCATTAAAGAAAAAAGGCCTTTCGTCGGAGGTCGGAGAGAGGTCGAGCATCGATTCGCTCTGCAACCGCGCCAGATCATTCACACGCTGCGCTGCCATGATGGCTCGGATCTCGGGCACCGCACTTTCTTCGCCCGGCACGTAGAGAAGTTTGAAGTCCATTTCTTCCGAGATCGCATGAAGTCGGCGAAGGTCTTCTTCCGAGAATGGCTCGTTGCTGATGAGAATGGTTGCGAGCCTGCCGTTGCCGACGAGCGCAATCTGCCGCGATGGGTCCGCAACTCCCTCGGACAACAAAACAGCCCAGCCAAGTGAAAACGTCCGCATACCCTCGTCAAGCTCGGCTGAATTCCAGCGCGTAAAAGTGAGCAATCCGCGCGGCTTCAGGCGGCGATAAAAGATCTGCCACGCATCAACCGTATAAAGTGCGCTCTCCGACAGCGTCAGAGCACCGGCGGACGCGGCGGCCCACGTGTCCACGAGTGACGCCTGAACCAGGTCGAATTTCTCCGGCGAACGCGTCAGGAAACTACGGCCGTCATCGACATGAAGTTCAAATCCCGGCACACGGCTTAATCCCGAGAACCAGTCCAGGCGAACCGTCGTCAACCGTGCGATGTCTCGGTTCACCTCGATTCCCACGATTCGGTGGAAACCGTTCGCGCTGGCGGCGAGGACGTCGCGGCCGCCCCCTACCCCGATAATCGCAGCGCTTCCGCCTTGCCGAAGCTCGGGCCCAATCGAGGTCACGTCGTAGCGAAGGAAATCCAGGTCGGCGGCTTTTCCGGTGAAGCGCACGATGCTGGTTCCTGCGCCGTTGTCGATGTCCAGTTCCATGCTCTCCATGGTCATTGGCGGCATGTTTGGACTTGGTCCCCACATCGGCGCTTCCGCAATTACTGGCTGGTACACGACGATCTTCGCGAGCGGGCTCCAGACTTCTGTCAACAGGTGTGTTCGCCGGTCCACTCCCTCCTTCACCCACATCGGCTGAACCCCATGTAGCGTGAGGGTGTTGAGAACGGCCAATGCAAACATCGCGAGGGCGCAGACCACCTCGCGCCGCGGCGAAAGACGCCGGGCGTGAAATCGGAAGCAGGCGGCACCGGCGAAACTGATCGCTGACACTGCGAACATTGCGCTCGGCGCATCGAACATTTTCAGCAGGACTACGGCCAGCACGCATCCCGAAGCCGATCCCACCAAGTCGGTAAAATAGACTTTGCCGATTGCGAACGGCGAGCGGGTGAGTGCCAGGCAGACCACTACGCCGGCAAAGAAGAACGGGACCGCGATAATCAACGAAAACAGCAGGAACGTGTACAGCGTCTCCACGGACATCGAAATGCCGAGCGGGACTGCGAACATGTTCAACAGAGCCAGCGGGATCGCTACCGACAATGCAAACGCCGCCTGCGAAATCCGGTGCGGGACTGCGTCTCCTTCAAAGAACCGGGGAAACAACTGCACGGACAACGCGCCGACGGTCACGCCGAACATTGCTGTCGAAACCGCTATGAACGCCAGGTAATACCAGGTGATCACGCTCAGCAGTCGGGTTAAAAGGATCTCGTAAACGAGCGTGCTGGCGCATACGAGGAACAGTCCCGCAAGAAAAGCACCCGCACGGCTGCTACCTGCAGGTGAGGATGGCTGCACTTCGCCGATTTCGGTGAATTGCTCAATCGTGGAGTCAGACGGTCGGGTCATGGAATGCGCTTCGGTGGAAGGTACGGTCATAGTACCGCATCCAGGTTCCGGCAGAGGCTACGCGAGCTACTGCGACGCCACACGCGCCGACGCCAAGACGCCGCTACTCGCAAGAAAATCGGCGATGCCTTCGGCGAATGCCTTAGCCCCGGCGGCGGCTGGGTGTTTGTCGCCGCCCACGTGATAAAGGCTCGCTCGATAAGAACCGGACGCATTGGCAGCAAAGTCTCGCAAATCCAGGAACGGCGCATTCACCGATCGTGCGGCAGCGCCGGCGGCTGTCGCCAGTTCGGCTTCATCGCGCTGCATCTGCTCGCATGGTCCGTGAGCCGACGGATCCGGGGCACACCAGGGCAGATAAACCACCACCAATTGTGCTCCCCGGCCGGATATGCGCCTCGCAAGCCAGCGAATTTCGTCTTGCGTGAGGTTCAGGTCGACGCCGGGCCGGCGGCCGCCTGCAATGACGTCGGTGGCCGTCGTGAGTCCCATTCTCGCAGCCCAAAACAACGCTGAGTGGCTGTAAAGCCATGTGAGCACCGCATTGGTCCGAGGGCGTGGCGCCGGCGGTCTATCCGGTGGCGGCACCGGAATTGCCGCTCCTTTGCTGTCGCGCCGAAAGAGCCGGCGGTCGACGTCGTCGTCCGGATCATTCCCGACAACACCGAGAATCACGATGTTGGGATGGAAGTCGCTGACGTACTCGTCGTAATAGAGTGCTTCCTCGCCGGTGCCACGCCCGGGCACGCCGGCGTTGATGACTTCGACTGGCCAGTTACGCTCATGCAAGTTTCGCTCAAGCACGACGGGATAAGTCTCGTCGTCATTCACTCCGTCTCCGAATGTGAAGCTATCGCCGAGTGCGGCGATGCGAATGGTGCCGCGCGCGGGCCGGGGAGAATAGCTGCGAGCACCTCGGAAGCGCTGCGGTCCGATCGTCTGAACGGTATCGAACGATCCCGGCACATACAGGCGTGCGCGGCTGTTGGGCCTCAGGGAGGCCAAGCCGTTTACGTACTCGACGATCGGCGTCCTGATCTGGCGGGGGCTGAATTTGCGAACGAGGAACTCTGAGATGAAGAGTCCAACGGCAGCCGAAATTACAAGAACAACGAGACTAAGCGTCGTCCGGGCAGAGCGACTGAGATTCAGTGACTCTTCTCTCTGACCTGTTGCTTGCGACGAACCGTCTAACGAATTTGAATTGTCGAACCCCATAGGGTCGCGCCGACCGGAATTGCGGATGGTCAAGGAGACGAACTGCGAGGCCATAATATCGGCTTCGGATCCCGAACACGTCGCGCCGCAAGGTATTCGCCACCACCCGCATTGTGGCGCCGATTTTTTCGGAATACATCCTCCATCGGAATGCACCTTCCGCCGGTCCGCCTGCGCAGAAGCGACACTTCGAAATCGAATTGGTCGTGCGATAGGGCCGGTCACCTCAAATGGCCAATTCTTCGCGGTCCCGGCCAGCACATTCGGGCCTCTATTAACATACACTCGAACCGAAAATCATTCACTTTAGCGATGATCAACATACAGACGATAGAATCACTCAACGGGCGCAAGCGCCGAAGTGTCGGTCATCGCACCCGTGATGTCTTCGACTGCGCTATGATCTTCGATAGCCATCAACCCTGCTCAGGAAAGCTTTCGATAGCCATCAACCCTGCTCAGGAAAGCTTACGTTTTTTGAATTCGTGATGAACCCTAACTCAGCACCGGCAACCGACACTCCGACATCGGCGAGATCAAAGGTCTCTGTCGTCAGGCCGGGAAAGCGGCTGTTTGACGTCATGGTGGCGGTTCTTCTCGTTCCGTTCCTGGCTATCTCTTTTCTGGTCATTGCACTTGTCATTAAGCTGACCTCGAAGGGGCCGGTGTTATATTGGTCGGATCGCGTCGGGCGCGAGAACCAGATCTTTCGCATGCCGAAGTTTCGGACCATGCGGATGGGCACCGTCGAGATGCCGACCCATCTCCTAACTCACCCCGAGACGTACATCACGCCGTTAGGCAGATTGCTCAGGGTCAGCAGCTTGGATGAGCTTCCCCAAATTTACTCGGTGTTGCGGGGCGACCTGAGCTTAGTGGGCCCGAGACCCGCGTTATTCAACCAGCACGATCTGATCACAATGCGTACCGAGCGCAACATCCATCATCTGTTGCCGGGGATCACTGGGTGGGCGCAAGTCAACGGCAGGGATTTGCTCACGCTCGAGCAAAAGGTGGATTTCGACACCGAGTACCTGGCACGACAATCGTTTTGGTTCGACGCGAAAATCCTCTTCCTCACGTTCGCGACTGTGCTCAAAGGAGAACACGTTCAACATTAGTTGAGACGTTTTCATTCACTGCTCAAGGAAATCGCGCACGAAGACGCGCCAGAAACCCTTGTATTCATGCGGTCGAAAACGCCCAATGCCCTTGCCTCCGGCGCGAAATCGTGCGAAACTCACGATTCCTCTCTTCGTGTCAGCCTCGGGCAAGGGAGTTGCTTCCTGCCTGGGGATGGGGGGGGATTTCCCGCGTCGCATTCACACTCCGATGAAATTTTCACATGGAGCCCGCCGGTGGTTCAGGCCGATCGGAACGGCGATTGCCCGATTCCCGTCCTGGATTTTTACACGATCCGTACAATTCCTGATTGACGTTGCTTTGGCCTCACTCGCGATTGTGATCGCGTTCTTGGTACGTTTCGACGGAATCATTCCGCTGGTTGTTCGCGAGAACTTGTGGTCCATGGTGCTCGTAGTTCCGACTGTGCGCGCGCTGACAGTCAGGTCTTTCGGTGGGCACCGCACCATCTGGCGCTATTTCTCTCTCAGTGACGCGCTGCAACTCAGCATCTCCGCCCTGCCGTGCACGGTAGTCATGGTGGTCCTTCGGTACGCCTTTGCACCTCGATATTGGTTTGCTCGAATTCCGATGGGCGTAATCGCGATCGAGTGCGGGGCTTTTGTCCTGCTGGCCACCTTCATTCGCGTATTCCGCCGCGTGACATGCGAAGCGGCCCTCGAGCCTGAGCGCACGATTCGCGCCCTGATCGTCGGGACGGGGGAGACCATCGCCGCCGCGGCACGCCATCTCGCGGGCTACGGCAGTATTCGTGTTATCGGCCTGTTGGCGACCGAGGACAGCCTTGTCGGGCTCGTGATCGGCGGCCACAGAGTGATCGGAACAACGAACGATCTCGAGAGCGCCCTTGCGAGCGAAACCATCGATCTAGTCCTCATCTCCGATGCCGGCCTTTCCTGCCTTGGAAATGTCGTAGAAGTCGCGACGAACGCTGGAATCGATATTCGTCTTCTGCCGTCCGCAGCGAACGTCTTGCACGGAAGCGTTCGCGTTTCCGCGCTGGTCGCGCCGGAACGCGCGGTGGAACGCCCATTTGCGGTGCCAGAGGAAATGGATGCCGCGGTCGTGAAGGCCTACATCGACCGTCGTGTGCTGGTTACGGGCGCAGGTGGCTCCATCGGATCGGAATTGTGTCGCCAGATCAGCCGCCTGCCGGTCGCCAGCCTCATCCTCCTCGACCGCGATGAGAATTCCATCTTCGAGATGAGCAACGAACTCAGCGGTGCGTCCGGAAGCAAGATCGTGCCTCTGGTCGGCGACATCCGAGACGGTGATGCTATGCAACGGTTGTTCGAAAGCCACCGCCCTCACATCGTGCTGCACGCCGCTGCTTATAAACATGTCCCGGTGATGGAGCGGAACTGCTCCGAAGCGGTCCTGAATAATGTCATCGGAACCCGCGAAGTTGCCGAACGGGCATTTGCATTTGGCGCCGAGCGTTTCCTGATGATTTCGACCGATAAGGCCGTCCATCCGACCAGCGTGATGGGAGCAACGAAGAAGATCGCCGAGCAGATCGTTCAGTCGATGGGCAATTCAGAACTTGGGATGAACACACGATGCAGCTGTGTTCGTTTCGGTAATGTCGTGGGAAGCCGGGGCAGTGTTGTTCCGATCTTCCTGCGCCAGATCGCCGCGGGCGGACCCGTCACTATTACCGACGAGAACATGACTCGGTATTTCATGACGATCCCCGAGGCGGTTCAACTGGTGCTACAAGCCTCGACGCTCGGATCGGCGGGAGATGTTTACATGCTGGACATGGGCGATCCCGTCAAGATCACCGACATGGCTCGAAGGCTGATTGTTATGTCAGGACTTCGCCCCGACAAAGACATCCAGACCAAAGTCGTCGGCACGCGCCCCGGGGAGAAGATGCACGAGCAACTGTTCGGTGAAGATGCCGAAGTCAGGCCGACAGAGCTCCATCGCATTTTCTCCGTGCGGATTCCGCTGCCTGATGGCCGCGAATTCGGCCAGAGGCTCAAGAACCTGGAGGAAGCAGCCAAGTTGCGCGACGACACCCTAGTTCGCCAGTGCCTGGACGAAATGCGCATCGGCTTCCAACAGCCGGGTGTCGCCGGCCGTGTTGCACGCTCTTCCGGTTAATCCTCGCGCGAAACAGGTCGTTCCCAGCGGTTTCTATGGAGGGCGAACCACCGCGATGGGTGAAACGAACGGCCGCCGCCTCCGCTTCTGGGAAGAGAACGGACTCCCGCACGGAGCGACGCACGACTCACCAAGGTTTCTCGTGAGTTCCTGGGGCGCTCGCTAACCGCGCACATCTTTCATCGAGAGGCGACTGTGAGGCGATATTTTGAAGATGGCGTAAACCAAGTATTCGTCGGGCGTGTCCGTAAGCTCGCCTGGCGGCAACAGGCGTTAATCAACCGTCTCCTGTTGGTCGTCGGCACCCTGACACTGGGCGTTCTGGGCGCAAGCTCGCAACAAGTGCCTGCGTCGACAAACACGAAGAATCGCGTCGAGCGCTCGTCCCGGATGGCAGTAAACGACGGAGCCATCGTGCCGGCGAGGGAATTCAAGATCGCTCAGGGCGAAGATCACGACTATCCGCGTCGTGGCGCGACCGTCGGTCTCGACATCCCGAAGAACGAAACCCTATACCAGGCGAACGGACTCTCCTCGTATGTTACGACTGCATCTCCGCGAACGAACGCAGTCGCCGGCTACTTCCAGATCCGCGCTACCGGCAACGGCGCAAAACTGTGGGCGACTAATCCGGCTTGCCTCGATTATGGATTTGCCGCTCAGTTCTCTTGCGAAGAAATCGACATCGTCAACGATAACGCCGCCAGCAACGGGTCAGCCTTCTCGATTGGCGGCTCGTGGGGAACACGCGGCGCCCCATCTGCGACCGTGTCGGCCATTCACATCGGAAAACCGGCGGGAGGCACTGGGCAGGGCTTCTTCTGGCAGTATGCGTTCGTAAGCGACGCAGGAGCCTCTCCCGTTGCGCTGTATGCCGGACCTGCGGGCATCGGGAAGGACTTTGCTTCGCAATCCATTTATTTCGGCTCACGCGACGCGCAGGGTTATCCGCATATCGCTTCGGTGCAAAGCGATCCCACCGGTGCTCTGCAGCTGATCTCGCCAGGCGTCTACGTGAGTGATCCGGCTGTTCGCGATCAAGTCAACAGCCCTCCGTTGTGCTTTGTAGCCTTCAACTCGGAAAAGAAGCGACAGAACTACTGCATCTACGAGCACGCCTCTGGCGGTCTCGTGATCGGCGACAACGGCAAACCTGTGGCAATCCCAAGCACGGTTTACATCGGTGGGGGCAATGGCATCGTGAATGACGATCTGCTTCCGCAATTTCGCGGCACAATCGAAGTCACCGCCGGAATTAGCGATTCCCTGACGATCACGGGCCTTAAGCCCACCTCCCACTGCCTCGTGCAGCCAACGAACGCGAAGGCATCTGAACTAACCGGTGTATACGTCACAGTTAAAACCGGCCTGATGACCTTGCACCATGCGAGTGTGGGCGGCGGCACGTTCGATGTCTTCTGCGGTCTCACGTAGCCCCGACCCCGTGCCGATCATGTCTAGAGCCTCGCTACGGTGAGACTGTAAACGTCGGCGAGTTGGTCAGCGTCGTTGAGGCCCCGTTGCTGTCGGTCGCTACGACTGTCACCGTATGGGTTCCTGGCGCCATCGACCCGATGTTGTAGCTAAACGTCCAGCCGCTGTTGGTGTAGGCCGAGGACCCCAACGCACTGGCCACGTCGGGCCGCGCCTGCCCCAGCGTCGCGTTGCCCACCACCGTGCCGTCGATCTTGACCTGCACCTTGGCTACCGGAGCCTTGTCTTCCTGGTCCGCTGCCCACCCGTTCACGTACAGCGTTCCCGACTGC
>Ga0157369_10002757_pt1 | contig 20971 bp, 8 predicted proteins | sample C25metaG_FD_113461 | JGI IMG/M metagenome (GOLD analysis project Ga0157369, IMG submission 113461) | Corn rhizosphere microbial communities from Kellogg Biological Station, Michigan, USA - C2-5 metaG | ecosystem: Host-associated > Plants > Roots > Rhizosphere > Soil | place: USA: Michigan...
ATGAAGTACCGCATGATCGGCCCCGAGCGCGGCGGCCGCGTTACGGCCGTGACCGGCGTCCCTTCGCAGCCATACACGTTCTACATGGGGTCGACGGGCGGCGGCGTATGGAAGACGACCGACGCGGGCCACACCTGGGCGAACATCTCCGACGCGTACATCCCGGTCGGATCGATGGGTGCCATCGAAGTTTCAGAGAAGGATCCCAACATCATTTATGCAGGGACCGGATCGTCGAAGATTCGCAGCAACGTGTCCATCGGCCACGGGATGTACCGGTCCAGCGACGCCGGCAAGACGTGGAACTTCATCGGCCTGCGCGATGTGGGCCAGATCTCCACGATTCGGGTCCATCCAGACGATCCGAACCTGGTGTTCGTAGCGGCACTCGGCAATCCGTTCGTCAACAGCAAGGAGCGCGGCATCTACCGCAGCAATGACGGCGGCAAGACCTGGAAGAACGTGCTCTTCGTCTCCGACAGCGTCGGCGCTGCCGACCTCGAGATCCAGCCCGGCCACCCGAACGTTGTGTTCGCCTCCGTGTGGCACGGACAACGCAAGCCGTGGACGATCATCAGCGGCGCTCGCGAAGGCGGCATTTACAAGAGCACCGACGGCGGAGATACATGGAACAAGCTCGGAGGCGGATTGCCCACTGGACTCTTCGGCCGCAGCAACGTCGCTATCTCCAACTCGAAGCCCGAGCGCATTTACGCACTGATCGAAGCTGAGCCTGGCTCCGGGCTCTATCGCTCGGAGGACAGCGGCGGAACTTGGACGCTAGTCAACGGCGCGCGCAACCTGACGACGCGACCTTTTTATTACACGACGCTGGAAGTTGATCCGAACAACGCCGACATCGTCTACGTAGGCAACGAGGGCTGGTTCAAGAGCACCGACAGCGGCAAGACGTTCCGGCGCGCGGCGGTTCCGCATGGCGACAACCACGACATGTGGATCAATCCGAAGAATTCGAACTACATGATCCAGTCGAACGACGGCGGCGCGAACGTCTCGCTCGACGGCGGCACCAGCTGGAGCACGCAGATGAACCAGCCGACCGCCGAGATCTACCAGGTCGCGGTAGATAATCAGTATCCGTATCGCGTCTACGGCGCGCAGCAGGACAACACCACGGTGATCGTGCCCAGCCTGCCGCTCGGCAACGGGCAGGACTTCCGGGTCGGCCCCGGCTGCGAAACGGGCCCGATCATTCCCTCGCAGGGCAATCCGAACGTCGTGTACGGAAGCTGCAAGGGGCAGTTCAGCCGGCTTGACCTCGGCACCAGCAACGAAGAGCGCTACTGGATCGGCGCTGAGTCGCTCTATGGCAACGGTGGTGACACGCTCATCTACCGCTTCCAGCGCGTCTCGCCAATGGAAGTCTCGCCGCACGATCCTCGAGCCGTTTATTACGGTTCGCAGTTCGTGCACCGCACGCGCGACGGCGGCGTGACTTGGGAAAAGATCAGCCCCGACCTCACTGCGCATCCCGAAGGCACACAGGGCGCGAGCGGCGAGCCGATCACGCGCGACGCCACCGGCGAGGAAATCTACAGCACGCTGTATTCGATTCGCGAATCGCCGGTGCAGAAGGGATTGATCTGGACGGGATCGAACGACGGTCTCGTCTTTGTCACGCGCGATGACGGCAAGAGCTGGACGAATGTCACGCCGAAGGAGATCGAGCCCGGAGGCCGTGTGCAGAACGTGGAACCCAGCCCGCATCGCGCGGGCACGGCATACATCGCCATGTATCGCTTCCTGCTCGGCGACTTCGCACCGTACATCTTCCGCACCGACGACTACGGCAAGACGTGGACGCGTCTTACCAGCGGCACCAACGGCATCGCCGCCGACGAGCCGACGCGCGTCGTTCGCGAGGATCCCGATCGTGCCAAGCTGCTCTACGCGGGAACCGAGCTCGGAATGTACGTATCGTTCGATGACGGCGCCAACTGGCAGCCGTTCCAATTGAACCTGCCGCACACGCCGGTCACCGACATCAAGTTCGCTCGCCAAGACATGGTGCTCTCAACCCAGGGACGCTCATTCTGGATCCTCGATGACCTGACGCCGCTGCGTCAGCTTGACGCAAAGGTGAAATCCGGCCCGGCGTTCCTCTTTAAGCCGCAAGAGGCGGTGCGGACGGTTCGCGCCGGCGGTTTTGGGAGAAACAGCGGCGTGCAGTATCCGCAACCCGGCGCCATGATCGACTACTACCTCGGCGCCGAGCCTTCCGACGACATCAAGCTCGAAATTCTCGAGGGAAGCAAGGTCATCCGCACGTTCTCCAGCGCCGCGCAGGCCGGTCGTGAAACCGCGCAACTCGAAGCTCCACCGGATGAGGATGAAGAAGGCGGCTTCCGCTTCCGCGGTGGGCCAACTCGCCTCGATAAAACGCCGGGCATGCACCGCTTTACCTGGGACCTTCGCTATCCCGGTCCGTGGCAGAGCGAGACGCGTCCCGAGGGTCCAAACGGCCCGGCTGCGGTGCCGGGAAACTATTCTGTTCGCCTAACGGTCGGTTCGGCGGTTTCGACTCAGCCGCTCACCGTGATCGAAGACCCTCGCATCACCAAGAGCGGCGTCACGACTGCGGATCTGCGCGAGCAATTCGAGCACAACGTCCGCGTACGGGAACTCGTCAGCGACGTGAACAAACTCGTCGCGCATGTTCGCGCGGCGCAGCGCAACAATTCCGGCGCGCCCGACAAACTCGCAAAGGTCAACGAGCTTGCCGCCAAGCTGATCACGCCTTCGATCCGCTACAGCAAGCCGGCACTGCAGACTCACATCACGTACCTCTACAGCTTGACGACGGCGACGGATCAGAAGATCGGCCGCGACGCCGTCGAACGCTACGGCGTGCTGCGAAAGCAACTGGATGCACTTACCGCCGAGGCCAATCGGGTTCTCGAAGCTCAATAGATAAGGACCGACCTCTCGCCGCGCGATGCTTTCGCGCGGCGTTTTGCGTTTTGGAATCGTTTTATCTATAGAAACGTACATTTCCTTTATTGAATCGCTGCGGAACTTCCGCTAATCTCCGCGCCCAGTTTTGTGGGGTCAGTCGAGAGCTCCATTTCCGTCCCCGCCTCAAGGCTTTCGACTGCGGAGAATGTTATGCGGAACAAGTTCGTCTCGCGTTGCCTCGTTGTTGTGCGCCTGGTCGCGGTTGTCCTGGTTCTATGCTGCGCCGCCGCGCTGATGGCGCAGACCAATACCGGCTCCATCACCGGCACGGTGACCGATCCGCAGGGCGCGGTCGTTTCGGGCGCGAGCGTCTCGCTGGTGTCGGAGACCACGGGCGCGGAGCGCGCCCTCACCACCGACGAGCGCGGCACCTTCACGTTCAATGCCGTACCGTCCGGCACGTACCGGCTTAAGGTGGAGAACAGCGGCTTCAAGAAGTACGAGCGCGTGGGCATCGTGCTCGATCCCAACGGTCGACTGGCCGTGGGCGACATCCGGCTTTCGCTCGGCATGAGTACCGAGTCGATTTCCGTGGTGGCCGAGGGCACGGCGGTGCAGACGGCCTCGAGCGAGCGTTCCGGCATCGTTACCAGCCAGCAGGTGGCGGACCTGACGATCGTGAGCCGCGACTTTTCCGTGCTCGGCTCGTTGCAACCCGGCGTGGTCTATAACGGCGCGGCGGAGACGCAGAGTTTCAGTCAGAGCGCGAAGTACAACGTCAACGGCGGGCGTACCACGCAGAACAGCATCACCATCGACGGCATCCCGGTCGAGAACTCGAACGTCGGCGGGACGAACACCTTCATCTCGCTCGACGCGGTTTCGCAGGTCAAGATCCAGACAAGCAACTTCCAGGCGGAGTTCGGACGCAAGCCCGCCGGTGAATTCCAGGCGGTCACTAAGTCCGGGACCACCGCGTATCACGGTGGAGCCTACTGGTACCAACGCAACGAGGCGTTCAACGCCAGCCCGTACTCGAATGACATCATCAACGCCAAGAAGCTGTTCCCGCCGTACCGCTTCATCACCGCCGGCGCCACGCTCGGCGGCCCGGTGTATATCCCGAAGATCCTCGAGCAAAAGGGGCAAAAGAAGTTGTTCTTCTTCTTCCTGTGGGAAGAGCAGCGTGAGTCGCGCCCGCAGGATGCGCGCTTCGTCACTGTCCCGACTCTGCTGGAACGCAGCGGCGACTTCTCACAGAGCGTGAGCACGAGCTTCCCCGCGCCCGGCCAGCAGCAGGTGTTCGATCCGACGACCGGAAAGCAGTTCCCGGGAAACAAGATTCCCGGCAACCGGATCAACGCCATCGGCCAGGCCTTCCTCAACCAATTCCCCCTCCCAAACGCTTTCGGCTCGTTTAACGGCAAGACCTACAACTACACCGTGCAGGAGAGCCTCCAGGTACCGAAGAACACGCAGACCGCACGCGTGGACTACAACCTGACGCCGAAGACCTCGATCTACGGGGTGTTCAATCATTGGTACGACGACGAGCGCGGCTGGGCCGTGCCGGCGGGGAACGCGAACTGGGGCTGGCTGCCGAGCGAGTACAACCCGGTCTCGAAGACGGGAACACTCTCGGCGACGCACATCTTCAGCCCGACTCTGATCCTCGAGCTCACCCAGGGATACTCCGATTGGAGCGAAGGCAATCACCCGTCACAGGCACTGCTCGACATGCGCAGCCGCGTGGCGCAGAAAGTAGCGATCCCACAGCTCTTCCCGGCGAACAATCCGCTCAACATCATGCCGCAAGCTACGTTCGGCGGAATCGACAACGCGGCGAATCCGACCATCACCAGCCGCTATCCGATCTCCGGCACCGAAGACGTGAACATCACCACCGCGTCATTGACGAACGTCCGCGGCCGGCACACGCTGAAGGCCGGGCTCTTCTACGAGCACTGGTACGAGTTCAAGGCGCCGAACGGAAACTTCACCGGCACGTACGACTTTAGCGGCAACAACCAGACGTCAACCTTCACGACGGCGCTCGGCAACACGCAGAACGCGTGGGCCAACACGCTGCTCGGCAACTTTTTCCAGTACACCGAATCGACCACGCGACCGCCGACGCTTGGGCGCTACAACGGCATCGAGTGGTTCGCGCAGGACAACTTCAAGGTGAACTCGCGCCTCACTCTCGATCTCGGTGTGCGATTCGGATACTCGCAGCCCTTCCACCAGCCCGACGCCAAGGAAGCGGGATTCAACCCGGACCTGTGGGATCCGTCGAAAGCGGTGACGCTTTACACGGCAGCCACCGCGCCTGTGAAGACGGCCCTCGGCGCCATTGTGCCCGGCAAGGGCGATCCGTTGAACGGCACCATCAATCGCGCGACGAACCCGAATTATCCCGAGGGACTACGGACCAGCGGCGGCGTAACTGCCGGGCCGCGCCTGGGTTTCTCCTGGGATCCGTTCGGGCACGGCAGCACCGCGGTGCGCGGCGGCTTTGGCATGTTCTATGACATCCGCGAACGCGACAACTTCCAGTTCAACACTTTCAAGAACCCGCCATTGCAGCAGAACCCGATCATTTATTTCGGAAACTTCGGCACGCTGGCCTCGGGCGCCAGCTACTTGTTCCCGACGGCCACCAGCGGCTTCCAGAAAGACCGCAAGAAGCCGTACGTCATGGACTACAGCCTCGGTATCCAGCACGAGATCGGCTTCAAGACCGTGGTTGACGTCAGCTACGCCGGCAACGCGGGCCGCCATCTCTGGTGGGAGCGCAACCTGAACTCGATCCCGGCGGGCACCGTGAACCCGTTCACGTCGAGCTTGCCCGACCAGTTCTACCGTCCGTACGCCGGCTATCTGAACATCATTGCCAACGAGTTCGCGGGCACATCGAACTACAACTCGCTCCAGGTTTCGGCGAATCGTCGCTTCTCGAAGAGCGTCGTCTTCGGCGGTGCTTACACCTGGTCGCACGCGCTGGGTTATGCCGACGACGAAACCCAGTCCGTCATCAATGTGCCCGGCTATTCGCCTCGGCAATTCAACTATGGCAACCTCGGCTTCGATCATCGCCACATCTTCAAGGGATCGTGGACGTGGGATGCGCCGCGCGCTTCGAGCGTATGGGACAACGGTTTCGTGCGCACGCTGCTCGACAACTGGAAGTTCTCGGGCATCATGACGTACCAGGCGGGCGCGCCCCTCGGCGTGAACCTCGGCACCATCACCGCCATCAATCCGACCACCGGCAAGTCACAGAACTTCTCGGCGTCGCAGTGGAGCGGCTCACCGACAGATGGCGCGCGCGTCCAGGTCGTCAGCTACAACGGCGGCCGTGACATGGTGCTCAGCGTCCCGAGGCAGGGCACGCTGGGGAACGCATCGAAGTTCATCTTTGCGGGGCCGCCGATCAACAACTGGGACATGGCGCTGGCAAAACAGTTCGCGCTCGGCGAACGGGTGAAGATGCAGTTCACCGCCCAGACCTACAACACCTTCAACCACCCGCAGTTCACGGGAGTGGACCAGACGGCGAACTTCACAGTGGACGCGGCCGGGAATGCGACGCAGACGAACAAGACCTTTTTGCGCAATAACGTTGCGGGAGCGATGCGTCGCCTGCAACTCGGCCTGCGCTTCAGCTTCTGACGTTGGACGCGCCGGTGCCCTAGGCCGGCGCGAGCCACAACAGCGGTTGTCGATACGGGCAGTTGCGGATGATCTCCGGCACGGTCGGATCGGGATCGAGCCGCCGCCACAGGTCGATGTAATCGTCGTGCTTCAGGGCCAATCCCGCGAAAAGCAGGCTCGGCTGCCGCACCGGCCAGTACTGGAAGTATTCGACGTCGGGCTTCATCGGCCATTTTGACTTGTCGGCGATGAAAGGAACCATGTAGGCCATGGCGCGATCGAATCCGCGGCCGTCGGCGGTGTGCCAGGTGAAGAGATTGTCGTCCGGCTCGGAGAGGACCTGGCACGCCATCGCCATCGCATCCAGGTTGAACAGGCAATATCCGTACGGCTTGGTGCGGCGCTTCTCTTCCGGGAAGCTGCCGTCATCGGCGATCTGGTGTGGCGCCAGGACCGTCTTGAAGCGATCGCGATATTCCGCGAGGCGCGCCGAATTCCCGGTGAAGCGCGCGAACTCGCCTGCCTGCACCAGCCAGCACGTGCCGTGGTTGTTCTTGGCGTCGCGCTCCGCGATGCCGTTTGGCGACGTGTTCATCCACTCCAGATAGTCGGCGAACCACTTGCGGATGGCCTCGACCTCCGCTGACTTCAGCGCGCCTCCGCGCGCCAACACGGCCGCGCCGCGCACGACCTCGACGAGATGAACCGTGTCGATGATGCCCGTGCCGCGGCCGGTGAACCGCCCGTGAATCGCCTGCGCGTACTGCAGGTTGGGATTCATGCGCGTGCGCTCGTCCACGAACCACGCGCGAAGGTGCGCCGCGCAATGGTCGGCATAGCGATGATCCTTGGTCAGCACCCACGCCGCTGCCAGCGCAGGCACTTGCAGGCTCAGCCGGATCAGAGCCAGCCGGTGCGTGTTGAAGTTGTCGGGATTGCTGAAGCCGTCACGTTGAATATAAGGACCGCCGGGGTTCGCCGGATCCGGCCACCAGTAGTCGCCTTCGGAAAAGTAATCGTGCGGTCCGCCGCTGCTTCGAGGCGAACTAGCTGACGTGATCGTGACCGGCGCTTCCTTCAGGTACTGCCTGGCAGCTTTCAGAATGCGCGCGCGATCGACGCCGGCGACGAACTTCTCCGGATCTGCGGGCACGCTCGCCCCAAATGCAGCGCCTTGGGTGGCGAAAGCGGCTGCGATGGCTGCCGTACCGCCGAGAAATTCTCGGCGTGTGAGATTCATAGTCATGATTGCTTCTCCGCCAGCGCTTCGGTGCGATAGACGATCACCGGCCGCCGCTCCCCAACGTTCACGCGAATGCTTCCGTTGGAAACGGTCACCGCAGCTTGCTCGCGGCGATTGGATGTGAGCGCGCGCGCGGCGACCTGTCCCGCCTCCCAGCCTTTCGGCAGAGAGAACGACAGCTCCTGTGCGGCAATGGAGTAAAACGCGACGCGGTCGCGGTCAAGCGGGCACGATGTCGATTGGTCGGCGGTGACGCGGCTTCCGTCGATCGTCGCCGAGTACTTCTTACTCGCCCAGTCGATGTCGATCGCGGCATTCCCTTCGAGCCCGATCACGGTTCGATCGCCGTCCCGGTGGAATGACTCTATGTTGCGCCCGCGAAGTTGGAGCCACGGCGCCATCATGAGATAGAAGTAGTCCGTGACTTCATCATCCTTCATATCGGCGCGGACAATCATGTGTGAAGGCGCGTTGTAGAAGAACATGACCAGCAGCCGATCGAGCCACGACCGGCTGCCTGATTGGCCCCAGATCGCGCTCTGGCGATAGATGAGCGGCAGCATCGGGACGGGCTTGCCGCCGAACGGGCACGCGCGCGGTCCCTGCATGTACCAGAAACAGCTCATCCGGCCGATGAACGCGTATCTCATCGCCTCGGAGCTGACGTCGATGCCGTGGCGCGCGAATTCCTCGAAGATCGGGTAGCGCCCTTCGGTAAGGTTCTTGTAGCCGCTCGCCGGATGCTGCGGGTCCCAGTCGTTGCGGATGGGGAAGTACGAGAGCACGTCGACGTGCGTGGTCTGACGAATCCGGTAGTGCTCGCAGGTAAAGCGTACGCGGTCGAGCGCCTTCTTTGCCGTGTACTTCGCCATGCCGAGGACGTAAGAATCTTCGCCGGTCCAGTTGCGGCTCTTCCACAGTTCGCCGTCGGGCCGACGCGCTACGATCGCCTCGTCCCACTCCGGGCTGCTGCGATATGCATCGTCGTAGTTGTCACTGAGCGTGACGTTAGCATTCAGGGGACGCGCGTCTTCCATCAACTTCATCATCGCGTCGTAGCCGCCGATGCGCTGGTTCACCTCCGCGACTGCCGGATAGCCGGTGTCCTTTCCGCGATATTGCCAACCCCACAGGTGGACGACCTGGGGCGCGCGATCGGTAAGCGCGGCTATACGGGCGATCAGCTCACGGCATTGCGCGAACGTCGCCGTCGGTTGCGGAAAGCTCGGCTCGTCGCAGCGGATGCCGTACACCAGCTTGTCGTCGTAGTAGTGCGTCGGAATCTTCGGCATCCGCGCGCGCACCATCTTGGCCGCGGCAAGCCAGTTGGCAACAACGTCACCCGTTGCAGGGAGGAAGTCGAGCCGGCAGACCGACCGCTGGCCGACGAGCAGGTTCGGAGTGTGCTCGTTGCCACAATTGCGCGGCGTGCCCGGCCCGGTGTTCATGTCGTAGCACAGGCGGCCATTGATGCGGTGTACCTTGATGGTGCCGAGATGCGCGACCTTCTCTCCGGGCTCGCCTTCCACGGCCAACTCGGAGCCGTCCATGTAGGACGTGACTTCCTGCACGCACGTGGCGTTCCGATGTCCGACGATCAGCACTGGCACCGTCGCGAGCACCTTTCCCCAGAACGTATTGGCAGGCAGGCTCGCCGGCTTGGCGTCGGAGAGCAGCGCCAGGTTGCCGCCATCTTCGCCATGGGCCAGCCACGCGCCCGTATCACTCTCGCGCACGGATGCAAGGCTCGGCATCGCGATTTCAATCAGTTCATAGCCGGGCTTCTCTTCCACGTTCTCCAGCGAAACGCGAATGGTGCTGTCGTCGATTTCGTAGCGAACGACGAAAGTAGCGGCGGTTGAGCCATCGACAACGACTTCGAACGAAAAGTTCTGCTGATTCCTCGCCCGGGTAGCCGATGCCGCCGCGAGCTCAACCTCGCTGACCTTGCCGGTAGCCTTTTCGCAGACCGAGGCTCGCATCGGCTTGCCCGCGTGCTCGCCCGCAATTCGCGCGCCGGAAGAAAGAAGATGGAATTCGTAAGGAAGGGCGTCGCGGCTATCGAGCACGACTTCCAGGGATCGCGATCGCAGCACGACCGGCTTCTGCGGCGCCGCCCTGCGCCCCGATACGGTTGCTTGGCCGCTTGCGAGCATGACATTTCCCGCAGCGGCGTATGCGGCCATCGCGCCGCCGCCCAGTTTCAGGAATGACCGCCGTTTCAGAAAGCTTCCGCCCTCTTGCATGTGCGATCTCCTCGCTACGTCCGAATCTTCACCGCGTCCTTGCCCGTGCCCTTCGCGAAGTTAACCGGCGTTGACGCCTTCGCGATGTCGCCGCCGTCCACGATGATGTTCGCGCTGCTGCTCCCCTCGACCTGCAAAAACGCCGCCGACGGCGCGAGCACGCGCGGCGAAGTCAGCAGCACGTCTTTCGTCTCGATGAATCGCAGCATCGACTCGGCGGCTTTCGTGCCGCGCACGTTCAGTTGCGCGACCGATGCATCCTCGACGTGATCGAATACGACCGCCGGACGGTGCTCCTCGGCGTTCACCTCGAAGCGGACATTGCTCAACGTGAGTCCGCGCACGTTGCGTGCAAACATCGCAAACGACGGATAGGTTCCGGTTTCGAAATATTCGCCGACAATTTTCGGTACATCGCGCAGTGCAGCTTCTTCCGCTGTGCCGCCGCCGGGGAACGTGAGATGCACGTTGTCGAAAACGATGTTCTCCAGGTACGCGCCCACTCCGTTCAGCGCGATGCAGGACTTTATCTCGCCCGGCCGGAATCCGCTCATGACTTCCATGTCAGGATTCGGCGTCGGCGTGATCACGCTGCCGCGGATATTGGCGAAGGTAATGTTGCGCAGGATTCCGGGCGTCTCGTTTTCCGGCTGGGGCAGCGCGGCTTCCGGACCAGCTCCGGGAGCGCTCCGCCGCTGCCGCGGACCGAGGCCCAGAGAGATCGGCCCAGTCACGCGATCAAAGATGATGTTCGAGAAACTCATGTTCTCGAAGCGCGAGTTAGGGCCACACCGCAGCTTGATGGGGCAGCCCGTCGTCTCGTAGATCAGGCAATTCGATACCGCGATGTTCTCAGCCACGCCGCCCCCGAAGCGGAACACCGACCATCGCGTAGAGAACGAACTGTTCGCGACCGTCACCCATTTGCAGCTTCCGAACAGCGCGCAGGCGTCGTCCTGCGTTTCGATGTCGCAGTTGTTCACGTGGACGCGCTCGCAACTGATGAAGTGGAAGCCGTCGTTGTTCCCATTCACGCGGTTATGGATGTGCAGCCCTTCCATCTTCACGTAGTGCGACTGGATCACGCGGATGGAGTGGAAGGCGCAGTTGATCAGCGTGAGATCTCGGACGATCAGGTTATTGCAACGATAGAAGAGCAGGTGATACGGCCGTTGCGAGCCGCCGCGTCCGGAAGGAGGCGGTGTGCCGCGCACGGCGGAATGGAACTGCGCGCCTTGTCCGTCGATCGTGCCCATGCCCTCGACGGCGATATTCTCGGCGCCGACGGCGTAAAGCAGTCCGCAGTTTCCATCTTCCAGCGTTGAGTCGCCGTGCAGCGGAATCGCGTCGATGTTGCGGTACTGCTTGCCGTCCGCCGATCCGAGCAGCTTTCCGCCGGCCGCGATATGCAGCGTGACGTTGCTCTTCAATTCGGTCGTGCCGATCACGAACGTTCCCGCCGGCACCAGCACGGTCCCGCCCATGTCGCGCGCACAGGCGTCGATCGCGGACTGCAGCGCTGCGGTGTCGAGAGTCGTGCCGTCGCCCTTCGCGCCGAAATCGCGGATGTTGTACGTGCGTGCGCCAAGATCCTTGCCGGTAGACGACGTTGTTTGGGGCTGCGCCAGCGCCGTGTAGGTTGCCGCGGCGACGCCGGAGGCGATACCTCCTCCCGACAGCAACCGCAACCAGTTGCGACGCGAAACGGCGCGCTCAGAATCGCTCATAGCATCGCTCCAATAGCCCGGCAGCCGCGGCCGAGGCAACGAAATTGGTTTCATCCAATAAAACAGGTATTTTCTAGCTTGAACCGCGCAAAATCACCCGGCATTCTTTCACAGATCGGATAGGCGTGCACGCACGCGCCTGAACTCCCGCCACCGCCCGCTGCGTCGCCGCGCGCGGGTATTACGATGACCACATGCTGAAACGCTGGATTCGGATCCTTGTCGCCGCACTACCTCTCGCGCTGAGCGGGATCGTCGCCGCGCAGACGACACCGCCGCCCGCGCAGACTCCTCCGCCGCCGCGCGTGCCGGTGTTTCGCGGCGAGTCCACTGGTTCGGCAAGTGCGCCCGCTCAGCCGCTCAGCTTGTGGTATCGGCGTCCCGCGGAAAAATGGGTGGAGGCCCTGCCCATCGGCAACGGACGGCTCGCGGCCATGGTCTTCGGCGGCATCGTCGAGGAGCATCTGCAGCTCAACGAAGACTCGCTATGGGCGGGCGGCCCGTACGATCCCAACAATCCCGACGCGCTGGCGGCGCTGCCGGAAGTTCGCCGTCTCATTTTCGAAGGCAAGTACGCCGACGCGCACAAACTGATCGGCGAAAAGATGATGGCCAAGCCGCTGCGGCAGATGATGTACCAGCCGGTCGGCGACCTGGTCCTGAAGTTTCCGGAAACGCAGTCGGTGGCGAACTATCGCCGCGATCTGGACATCGACTCGGCCATCGCGGGCGTGACTTACGAGAGCGGCGGCGTGCGGTTCCGGCGAGAAGTGTTTGCCAGCGCTCCCGGCAAAGTTATCGTCGTGCGGCTCACTGCCGACCAACCTGGGAAGATCACGTTCACGGCGTCCATGCGGACATCGCAGCAGGCATCCGTAGTCACAGCCGGTGACATGCTGGTGATGTCGGGAAAGAACGGGGAAGCGCGCGACATTCCCGGCGCGCTGCGCTTCCAGGCGAGAGTGCGCGTTGTCGCGCCAGGTGGACACGTCCAGTCCGGCAGCGACACCATTTCCGTCGAGAACGCGGACTCCGCCACTTTGCTCATTGCGATTGCGACCAGCTACCGCAGGTACGATGACGTCAGCGGCGAACCCGAGGCGCTCACGTCCGCGGCGATCGCGTCGGCGTCGAATCAGAAGTACGAAGCTTTGCGCGCCGCGCATGTAGCCGACTATCAGAGCCTCTTTCGGCGCGTGGCTCTCAAACTCGGCGCCAGTCCCGCATCCGAGCGCCCCACCGACGAACGCATTCGCAACTTCGCTTCCGGCGGCGATCCGCAATTTGCCGCGCTCTACTTTCAGTTCGGCCGGTACCTGCTGATCAGCAGCTCCCGTCCGGGTTCGCAGCCCGCGACTCTCCAGGGCAAGTGGAACGACAGCATGACGCCGCCCTGGGACAGCAAGTACACCATCAACATCAACACCGAGATGAATTATTGGCCGGCGGAACCCACGAACCTGCCGGACTTGGTCGAACCGCTCACCGCGATGGTGATGGACCTGACGCAGCGCGGCGCGGAGACAGCCCGTGTCGAGTACGGCGCGCGCGGATGGGTGGTGCACCACAATACCGATCTGTGGCGCGCAACCGCGCCGGTCGATGGCCCGAAGTCCGGCATGTGGCCGAGCGGCGGCGCGTGGCTATGCGAGAACCTCTGGGAGCATTACCTGTTTACCGGCGACCGCAAATTCCTCGAACGCCTTTATCCGGCGCTGAAGGGCGCGTCGCAGTTCTTCCTCGACACGCTGGTGGAAGAGCCGAAGCATCACTGGCTCGTGACGTCACCGTCAGTCTCACCGGAGAACAATCATCCCTTCGGCACGAGCGTGGTCGACGGTCCCACGATGGATGAGCAGATCCTTCGCGACCTTTTCTCTCACACCATCGAAGCCGCCGAGACGCTTGGCGTCGATTCGGACCTGCGATCCCAACTCACTGCGGCTCGTGCGCGGCTCGCGCCCAACCAGATCGGACACGAAGGCCAGTTGCAGGAATGGCTGGAAGATTGGGACATGCAGGCGCCGGACCTTCATCACCGCCACGTGTCGCATCTGTACGGCTTCTTCCCGAGCGCGCAGATCACGTTGCGCGGCGACCCAAAACTCGCCGCCGCGGTGAAGAAGTCGCTGGAGATTCGCGGCGACATGGCGACCGGCTGGGCCATCGCATGGCGGCTGAACCTGTGGGCGCGTCTCCAGGATGCCGAGCACGCGTATAAGATCCTGACGCTGCTGATTTCGCCCGAACGCACCTACCCAAACATGTTCGACGCGCACCCGCCGTTCCAGATCGACGGGAACTTCGGCGGGACTTCGGGAATTACGGAGATGCTGTTGCAGAGTCACGCGGGAGAAATCGAATTGCTTCCGGCGTTGCCGTCCGCGTGGCCCAGCGGCAGCGTCAGCGGATTGCGCGCGCGCGGTGGATTCGAAGTCAGCATCGCGTGGAAGCAAGGGAAGCTTGTCTCCGCCAAAATCCAATCCACCGTCGCGAACACGGCGCATCTGCGATACGGCTCGACGACGCGCGACGTCAAGCTAAAGCCGGGCCAGGTTTTCGAATGGAATGGGCGCTAGCTTGCCGCCCGCACTCATACAGGAGCATTCATGAAGGGTTTCCGTACCATTGTTCTGGTCGTCGTTCTGGTTGTTGCACCCATTGCTGCGCTGGCGCAGGCTGCGTCCCCTTGGATGAACACGTCACTCACGCCGCAGCAGCGCGCGGAGCTGCTCGTCAAGGCGATGACCCTCGACGAGAAGATCGCTCAGATCCACATGCTGGACCTGCGCGGCGAGAAGCCACGCGAGGTTCCTGGCATCGCGCGACTCGGTTTGCCGGCATTCAAGATCACCAATGGTCCGCTCGGCGCGGGCCCCGGGGACAGCTCGCGTGCGCAGCCGGCGACCGCGCTCCCGTCCGCCATGGCGCTGGCCGCTTCGTGGGACACCGCGCTCGCAGAAACCTTTGGCCGCATCGCCGGAGAAGAAGTCGCGGCCCGGCCCGAGCACCTGCTGGAAGCGCCCGGCGTGAATATCGCCCGCGTGCCGCAGAACGGAAGAAACTTCGAATACTTCGGCGAAGATCCGTATCTTGCCGCGCGCATGGTGGTGCCGGAGATTCGCGGCATCCAGGGCGCGGGCGTTCTCGCCGAGGTCAAGCACTACGCCGTCAACAACCAGGAAGACGCGCGCAAGATCATCGACGAAATCGTCGACGAGCGCACGCTTCGCGAAATCTACCTGCCTGCCTTCGAAGCGTCGGTGAAGCAGGGTGATGTCGCGGCCGTCATGTGCGCGTATCCGAGCGTGAACGGCCAATTCATGTGCGAGAACTTCCACCTGCTGAAGGACGTCCTGCGCGGCGAGTGGGGCTTCAAGGGCTTCGTGCAGTCGGATTACACCGCCAACCAGAGCACGTTGCCCGCGGCCAACGCCGGACTCGACCTCTCGATGAAGAACGACGAGCACTACAGCGCGAACTTCAAGGAAGCGATCCGGACCAGGCAGCTCGACGAGTCGGTGCTGGACACGATGCTCACTCGACGCTTTGCCCAGATGTTCAAGTTCGGATTCTTCGACCATCCCTTCAGCCACGTGGAAGTCGATGCGAAGAAGGACGGCGCGGTGGCGCGCGCCATCGCCGAGCAAAGCGCGGTCCTGCTGAAGAACGCCGCGGATGTGCTGCCGCTCCAATCGGCGTCGATCCATACCATTGCGCTCATCGGACCTTATGCGGGCTCGGCGCACACCGGCGGCGGCGGAAGCTCCGCGGTCGCGCCGCTCTATACGGTTTCACCGTTGGACGGCCTGAAAGAAGCCGCTGGGCCGAACGTCACCATCAATTACAACGATGGCACTGATGTCGGAACCGCCGCCGCTGCAGCGAAGTCCGCCGACGTGGTGCTCGTCATGGTCGGCAACAAGGATCGGGAAGGCGCCGATCGGCCGAACCTCTCGCTACCCGAGAAGCAGGACGAACTGATCTCCGCTGTGGCGGCGGCCAATCCGCGTACGATCGTCGTGCTCAAGACCGGCGGGCCGGTCCTGATGCCGTGGATCGACCGTGTCGCAGCCGTGCTCGAAGCGTGGTATCCGGGGGAGGAAGACGGCAACGCCGTCGCCGACCTGCTCTTCGGCAAAACGAGTCCCAGCGGCAAACTCCCGCTCACGTTTCCCAAGGCGGAGGGCGACACTCCGGCACACACGCGCGAGCAGTGGCCGGGAGTCAACGGCAAGGCGATGTATTCCGAAGGATTAAAGGTCGGATATCGCTGGTATGACGCGCAGAAGATCGATCCGCTGTTTCCGTTCGGCTTCGGGCTGTCGTACACCAAGTTCGCGATTCGCAATCTCGACGTCCCGAAGCAGGCCGGTGGTGGCCAGCCGCTGCGCGTCACGCTCGAAGTTACCAACACGGGCAAACGGGCCGGAGCCGACGTCGTACAGATTTATGTCGCTTCGCCGGCTGCCGCGGGCGAACCGCCGCATCAACTGCGCGGTTTTGAGAAGGTCGCGCTTGGGCCCGGCGAGAGCAGGCGCGTCACGATCCAGCTCGACGACCGCGCCTTTTCCATCTGGGACACCACAAAGAACGGCTGGACGATCGTGCCCGGGCAGTACACGATCTTCGCCGGCGATTCCTCGCGTGATCTTCCGCTGCACTCGGATGTCGCGGTGCGCTAGCGCTTCGTCTTGATCCCGTCCACGGTGATGCTCATCGCCGGCGCGTCGTGCTGGAATTCCTCGTTCATGATGAGGAACGCGCCCAGTCCGTGGAAATCGTTGACGGGGTGCTTGCGCCCGTAGTAGAAAGCCAGGTCGCCAACGTTGGTGCCTTCGCAGATGTCGGCGATGTTGGCGAGTCCATCGTCGCCGATGCTCACCTTCGACATCACGCCGCGATAGCCCTTGTCAGCCACCGCCTTGTACTTCTTGCTGACGTAGCCGCGCTTCACGGCGATATCGATCGCGTACGTGTACATACTCGAGCTTGAAGTCTCCAGCCAGTTGTTCGGATCGTCGCCGTGATCCACGACCTCGAACCACAGTCCTGTCTTCGGGTCCTGGTAGCGCTCGAACGCCTTGATCAGCCGGTTGAGACGCGCGATGATTTCTTTCCGCCCGGGATGGTTTTTCGGCAGCACGTCGAGGACGTCCACCGACGTCATCGCATACCAGCCGATCGCGCGGCACCAGAAGAACGCCGAGTGATGTGTCACTGGATCGGCCCACGGCTGTTTTCCGCTCTCGTCGTACGCGTGATAGAGGAGCCCAACCTTGCTGTCGAGGTGCTTGCCGTAGACGAGGAGCTGCCGCACGGCTTCGTCCTGCGTGTACTTCTCCTCGCCGAACATCTTGCCGTAGCGCACGAGGAAGGGCATGCCCATGTAAACGCCGTCGGCCCAAAGCTGATGCGCGCGGGCAGGGTCGGCGTGCCAGAAGCCGCCGTCGCTGGTGCGTGGATAATTGTCGAACGCGTGGCGGTAGACCTCGGCGGCGCGCTTGTACTTATCGTCGTGCGTTTCCTTGTAGAGCACGAGGAGCAGGTTCGCCGCCTGGATCGAGTCAAGGTTCGTGACTTTGACGTTCAGGTTCCCGGAGGCGTCGATCTTGGGATCGATGATCGAGTCGATCCATCCCTTGATGAACTCCAGGTACCGTTTGTCGCCGGTGCGCTTGTACACCTCGTACTGGCCGATCAGGTAGAGCGCGCGCGCGTAGCCCCAGCTTCCGAACTTCGCAGCTTCCGGCGTCCGCGTGAGCTGGGAATCGACCACGCTCTTCGACCAGTCGCGCTGCGGCTCGTCGGCGGCGAACACCGCCTGCGACAGCAGCGTGGCAAACAGCAGGATGGCGCAACTTCTCCGTACGTTCATGTTGCGTGTCCTCACGAGATTTTTTCGACGACTAAGCTGTGGCCGCGTTTCCTGCTTTTGCCTGCCGCGCTATCTGGCTCGACGGCTCGGACTTCTGGGGCTGGCCGTAGCCGAGCTTAGCGGAAACGGAGAGCGCGCCTTCGCGAACCGCGCGCGCGAACACCATCAGGCGGTCGCGGTTGATGCGCGTGATCGGGCCCGACACGCTGATCGCCGCCGTCACCTTACCGCTCTGGTCGAAGATCGGCGCGCCCACACATCGTGAGCCGAGCCCGGCTTCCTCGTCATCGACCGCAAAACCCTGCTGCGAGATCTTCGCCAGCTCTCGTTTCAACTTCGCCTGCGAGGTGATGGTGCGCGGACCTACGCGTTCCAGGCGCATCGTTTGAAGCGCCGCGTCGCGGTCTTCCACGAACGCCAGCATCGCTTTTCCGAGGGAAGTGCAGTACAGCGGGCGGCGCATGCCGATTTCCGAAACCATGCGAAACGAATGCGTGCTCTCCATTACGTCGAGATAGAGCACATTCAGTCCGTCGAGAACGCCGAGGTTCACGGTCTCCGTCGTCATCGACCACAGCCGCTGCATCACCGGACGGCTGCAATGGCGGAGCGTCGCGTGGTACGCGGCGCCGGCACCCAGCCGCGCCAGCTTCGGCCCGACGATGTACCCGCCATCGTCGTCGCGAAACAGATAACCCTCCGATTCCAGGTGCGCCAGAAACCGGTACGCGGTGCTCTTGTTGATTCCCGTCTGCTGCGCTACCTGGCGAAGCTGCAATCCTGCCGGCGCCGCGTCGAGCACCTCCAGAACTTGCAGCACTTTTGACAGCACTCCGACCGGTCCAGCTTTCGATTCGCGCGCTCGGATCATGGCTCCCTCCAGCCTTGGAGCGGGAGTTTACCCTAACTGTCAAATTTTATGTAGTGAAATGAACGTTTTCTCTGATGAATCGAAGAAATTTTTGTGTTACCGTCCCGTCCGTTGTGGGACCGGATCTCCACGTCGAGATCTATCGATATCCAAAAAGGGAAGACAGTCCCCATGGCCGAACCGGGACATTCGTCTTTCCCGAGGAGCCAACGATGCTTCCTGCCAAGGTACGTTTCAGCGTTCCGTGCTTCATTCTTTCCCTGGCCCTCTTCCTGGTTGCCGTTCCGCTCACCATCGCACAGACGTCGAGCGGCGAAATCAGCGGTCGCGTCGTGGACTCGAGCGGTGCCGTTGTCGTCGGCGCAGACGTGACGCTGACCAACGTCGCGACGGGCGAGGCCCGCACGCTCAAAGCGGACACATCGGGCAACTTCCGGTTCGTCGCGCTGCAACCCGGCGACTTCGATATCGTGGTCACCTCTCCGAATTTCAAGCGCCTCGATAAGAAAGGGCTTCACCTGAGCGCATCGCAGCGTTTGGCCGCCGGCGATCTGCAACTCGATGTGGGCGCTGTGACCGAATCGGTGAACGTGACCGCCGAGGCTGCCACTGTGCAGACTGAGAGTGCGGAACGTTCAGCGCTGCTCGATCAGAAAGAGCTCTCGACGTTGATGACCGTCGGCCGTGATCCCATGAGCTTGCTGCGCGTGCTGCCTGGCATCGTGGATGCCGGCGACAGCAACCTGCGCGATACCGACGAAACCGGCGGAAACCAACTGGGCACATCCGGCCCGGGCGTGATCAATGGCGTGCGGGGAAATAGCAACGCGGTGAGCATCGACGGCGTCAACGGCAATCCCCGCGGCGACGGCAACAAGCTCGACACCGCGCTGAACATGGACGCCGTCGCGGAAATAAAGGTCGTCCTGTCCGGCTACCAGGCCGAATACGGCCAGAGTGCCGGCGGCATCGTGAACCTGGTTACGAAGTCCGGCACGCGCGCTTTTCACGGGTCGGCCTACTATTACGGCCGCAACGAAGCGCTTAACGCCAACGACTTCTTCCGCAACTACACCAACCAGCCCCGTTCGCGTTACCGCTACAACGTTTACGGATTCACCATCGGTGGCCCTGGCTACATTCCGAAGGTCTTCAACCGGAATAAGGACAAGCTGTTCTTCTTCTTCTCCATGGAGCGCTGGCCCGTTCAGACGCCGGTCGATAACCAGTACTTCATGATGCCCACGCCGGCCGAACTCAACGGCGATTTCTCGAACACCTACGACACCAAGGGACAGAAAGTTTACGTTCGTGATCCGCTCAAGAGCGGCACTTGCTCGTCTTCGAGCCAGGCAGCTTGCTTCACGGATCCGTCCCGTGCGACGGCAATCAATCCGACGGGACTCAACATCATTCCCCTCACGCGCATCAATCCGAACACGCAAAGGCTGATGGGGATCTTCGACCCCACGAAGCTGCCGGGCACCTTCATCAACTGCACACCGTTCGGCCAGGGCGGTACAGCCAAGTGCCCGCTGACGAATGTCACGACCGGCAACCCGTATAACTATGTCATCAACGGAACCAGCCAAAACCCCGCGAATCAGGAAGTGCTGCGCGTCGATTACAACTTCAACAGCAAGTGGCACATGTTCTTCCGCGGCCAAATCGAGGACAAGAACAACATCGGCCTGACCGCGACCACCAACGCCACGCCTTGGGGCATTCCCGGCTTTTACCACACCCCGTCGAAGCATGGCGGCGTGAACCTCACGTACGTTGCCAGCCCAACTCTGGTCAACGAATTCAATTTCGGTTACTCGAGCTGGAACGAGTTCACGGGCATCGCGAATGCCGCCGACGCGCAGAAACTCTCGAAGTCGGCGCTCGGGATCACACTGGGACAGAACAATCCGGCTGAGAATCCCACCGGCGTGATTCCGCGCATCACCGGCTTGAGCAGCGGCGGCACCAACGGCACATTCCAACTCGCGCAAGCCCCGCAAGTCAGCTTCGACAATCGCTATCCAATGAACGACCGCACCGGCACGTGGGAAGGTACAGAGAACCTGACCAAGATCTGGAACCAGCACACGTTGAAGGCCGGCGTTTACATGCAGACCGGCCGCTACCTCCAGAGCCACACCGGGTCAACGTTCGACGGCAACTTCAATTTCGGCGTCAACACATCCAGCCCGTTCGACACCCAGTACGCGTACTCGGACATGCTGACCGGTGCCTACAACTCCTACCAGGAAGGATCGAACGTTTCGAACTACGATCCGCATTGGAAGATCCTCGAGTGGTATCTGCAGGATCACTGGAAGCTGTTCTCGAATCTCTCGCTGGACTACGGCGTGCGCTTCACCTACGATCTGCCGACCGTACTTGCTCCGGGGCAGGGCGCCGGATTCGTGATCAGCCGCTACGATCCCA
>Ga0157369_10002758_pt1 | contig 20970 bp, 19 predicted proteins | sample C25metaG_FD_113461 | JGI IMG/M metagenome (GOLD analysis project Ga0157369, IMG submission 113461) | Corn rhizosphere microbial communities from Kellogg Biological Station, Michigan, USA - C2-5 metaG | ecosystem: Host-associated > Plants > Roots > Rhizosphere > Soil | place: USA: Michigan...
ACTATGGGCGATCGCGGCCGGGGCGATCATCGGTGCGCTTGGCTACGCGTAGGGGGCAGCTCGGGCGGCGGGCGATTATCGATAGCCTAAGAAATGGGCGGCCCCGAATGCGACGGCGACTACCGCATACACGACATACACCGGTAGTTTGAAGCGCGCGAGGCAGGCTAGCGCGAAGATGGCCGTGACGAGGAAAGCGGTTTCGTGCGGTATGCGCTCGCCGATATGCACGACGGCGGTTAGGAGAAAAGCAGTCGTCGCGGCGCGCAACACGCGCATGCCGTGTTCCACCCGCGCATGGGCTTCCAGGCGGTGCAAATGGCGGCGCGCGAACACGATCAAGATGCCGGACGGGATAAACATCGCACAGGTCGCCCACACGGCGCCGGCCCATCCTTGCACGAGATAGCCGAGAAACGGCAAGACATTCAAGAGCGGGCCCGGCGAAACGGGAGACAGCGCGAACGCCAGTGTAAATTCGTGCGCTGTGATCCCGACCTCGGGTGTCTCGAACAGCGCTTTGAAGACAGGTAGCGCGGAAAACCCGCCGCCGAACAGCGTCGCGCCCGCGCCTGCCAAGCGCAGCCAGATCAGATGCGCCGCGTATGAGGGCGGCAGCGGTAAGGCAAACAGCGCGACGAGCGCCGCGAACCCGAACAAGACGAGCTTATCGGTCAGCGAGAGCGAGACTTCGATTTTGCCGCCGCGCGCGGGGCTCGCCAGCCATCCCGCCGCGAAAGACCCGACCAACAGCAGCACGAACGCGGCCGTTCCGTGAATCGTCAAAAGCACGGTCGTCGCGATGGCGGTGATGATCCATTCGATCGGCGTATGCACGAGCGCGCGCGTTTGCCGATACCAGGTGATGCCGATGAGCACCGCCAGCACGACGGCGAAGTGATTGATGAGCCCGCGAGTCACGAGCGCATGGATGAGGTGCGCTTGGTAGAACGTCGCGAACGCCGTCATCGTGCAGAAGAACGGCAACACGCTCGCGACGCCGGCGACACACGCGCCGATGCGCCCACGCAGCGCATAGCCGACTTGCACGGCGACATTGCAGCCCACTGCCCCCGGGATCATCCACGACAGCGCGACGAAATCGGAGTATTGCACCTGGGTGAAGCGCCGCTCGCGTTCGACATAGTGCAGCTCGAGCTGCGCCATCAGGGCGAGCCCGCCCCAAGACAACGCCGACAGCGCAAAAACGACGCGAAACAGCGTCCACAACGGTTCGGGCTCGGGGCCGCGCGCGGATGCGACGCGCGCTTGTTCGTGCGCCGTCGCTGCGGTGCGCACGGCGCGCGGAGTGCGTCTCCTGTGCGTGCTGGCATCGCTCATGTGATCGGTCCTTCTCTCAGCTTCGCTCCGATCTCGTTCGCCGGCTCGTTACGCCGACTGCTTGGTGGTGTTCTTCTGCGTTTTGCCGTACGTGCCGAACAGTTCTTGCGTGTCGCATACGCCGAAACGTTCGAGCAGCGCCGCAATGCCATCGGCGGGCACGGGCCGCGAGAACAAGAAGCCTTGCGCTTGGATGTTGCCGAGTGCGGATAGCCAAGCGATTTGCTCTTCGGTTTCGGTACCCTCGACGACGACCGTGAGCCCGAGCGAACGAGCCAGATTGACGATCGCGGACACCATGACGCAAACGCTGCGATCGGCCGGGATGGCCTGCACGAAAGAGCGATCGACTTTCAGCGTATCGACGGAGAACCGGTTCAGGTACGACAGCGACGAATAGCCGGTGCCGAAATCGTCGAGCGCGATCCCCACGCCGAGCCGCTTGAGCGCGACGATTTTCTCGGAGACGAGTTCGGGATACTCCATCATCGCCGTCTCGGTGATCTCGAGCTCGAGCCGATGGGCGGCGATGCCGCTGTCTTCGATCGCCCGAGAAATCGTTTCGTAGAGATCGCCGCGCCAGAATTGCACGGCCGAGATATTGACCGCGAGCGATAGCGTCTCATAGCCGTCGCGCTGCCATTCGGCGAGCTGACGGCAGGCCGTCTGTATCACGAAATCGCCGATCGGCACGATGAGGCCTGTCGATTCGGCCACGGGGATGAACTCGCTCGCGGAGATAACGCCTTGCTGCGGGTGATTCCAACGCGCGAGCGCCTCGAAGCCGGTGATGCAGCGGCGCGCGAGATCGATCTTCGGCTGATAGACGAGGAATAGTTGATTCTCGGCCAGCGCGACGCGCAGCTGCTGCTCCCACTGCATGAGGTGATCGGCGCGGTGCGACAGATGCGGCGAATAGAACTGATAGCAGTTCTTGCCGGCGTCTTTCGCGCTGTACATGGCGAGATCGGCCTTCTTGAGCAAATCGATTTCGCTCTCGCTGCCTACGGAGTACAAGGCGATGCCGATGCTCGCATGCAATACGAACGAGGTGCCGCGTACGTCGAACGGGTGCTCGAACGTTTCGCGCACGCTCTCGGCGAGCTGGACCGCCTGGCGTTCGACATCGCCGCCTTTGAGCACGACCACGAACTCGTCGCCCCCGATGCGCGAGAGTACGCCGGCGCCGCCCACGGCGTCGGAGAGGCGAGAGGCCGTCATCTGCAGCACGATGTCGCCGGCGTTATGGCCCAGCGTGTCGTTGACGGTTTTGAAATTGTCGAGATCGATAAACAGAATCGCGAGCCGGCCGACATTGCTCTGATCGCCGACGTCTTGCCGCAGGCTTTGCAACGTCGCGTAACGATTGCGCAGGCCGGTGAGCAAATCGAATTCGACGAGGTGCGTCATTTCGCGCTCGCGCCCGAGCAGCTTACCGATCAAACCCGTAGCGACGGCGAAGAACGCCAGCATGGCGAGGGAAATAAAGCTCGCCATCAACAGATAGACGTTGCGCGTGTGATTGTAGTCGGCGAACTCTTCCGCCTCGGACAGCCCGACTAGAACCCCCATCGGATAACCGTCGATGTGTCGATAGGAAACGATGCGCTTGATGTGATCGATCGGATCGACCATCGTCCCCGAAACATGTTCGGAGATCGGGTAGCTGCCGCTCGCCGAGAACGCGCCGGCCGGATTGCGAGCGAGGCCCGTGCGACGGGCCAGCACGGCGCCGGTGTCGGCGATGACGGCGATCACGCCGTCCTTGCCAATCGCGGCGTTGTTATAGAAATCGCTCGTGAAATAGCTCGGATCTTCCGAGACGACCACCACACCCGCGAACGAGCCGTCGGTGTGATTCAAGCGGCGCGTCATCTGCAGCGTCCACTGATGCGAGACGCGGCCTAACACGGGCTTGCTGATGTAAAGCTGATCGTCGTTCTCGTGCTCGTGAACCTTGAAGTGTTCGCGATCGGACAGATCGATCGGCGTCGGGTTGGGCTCGGCGGTACTCGCGACCAAGATCCCGTGCTCGTCGATGATCGCCACCTGCACGAGCGTATCGCTCTGGACGACGCCCTTTTCGACCGTGCTGGCCAACTCGAAGTGCTCGGGGCTCTTTTCGAACTCGTATTTGACGAACCGCGTGATCTGATCGACTTGGTGGATCGCCTTGACCGTGTGTTGCTCTAGCGCGGCCGAAAGAATGGCGGCCGAAGCCGTGGCCTCGCGGTAGGTCGATTCGCGCTCGACCGACAGACGCGCCGAGATCACCGTCCACAGCAGCGCCAGCACGAGCGCGCCCAGCACCGGGATCGCGATGAGGGCGCGACGGCGCGAGCTCGCGGCGTCGCGCCTCGTGCGGGTGTCCTTCGTGGAATGAAGCCGGGCGAGATTCATCGGTGCATGTGTTAGGGAAGGCTTCGCAAACCGCAGACGCTCCTCATCGAGGATATTACTGAATGGATAAAAATTAAGATAGCGTCCGTTTATCGGGTAAACGTTTGTCGCGTCGGGCACGATTTCGGCAATGGTATTCGCGTTTCGCGATTCGAGCCATGCTCCCTGAGCCCGCGCACCGCCGCGCGCGGTCGCGAGCCGCCTATCTGGCGTTGGCTGAATTCACTGCAAGCGCCGATCCCGCAATAGGCGGACGGACCGAATGGGTATTCCAGGAAATGGGATCGGGATGTCGCATCGTGCGCCCGATGCGAAATGAGTGCGCGCTGGCGCCGCGGGCAGCGGCGTCTCCCCTCGGTTCAGGCTAGCCGGACCGTTCCGTCGACAATCGTTGTCGAGCGGCCGCCTACCCAAATCTTGCCATCGTCACCGTAATCGACGCTCACTTGCCCACTGCGGCCGATCGCGGTGCCCTGGCGGACGGTGTAATGCGGGCCGGGCCGGCGGCCGCGTGCGGCGAAGAGGGAGGCAATGCACGCGTTGGCGCTGCCGGTGACGGGATCTTCGTACACGCTGAATTCGCCTTCAACGGCGATGCAGCGCACCTCGAGCGTCGCCGGGCCGTTGGGTGCGTGGGCCGCATAAAAGGCCAGCCCGGTAGTGCCCGTTTTCTGCACTATTTGCCACATCGCGCCCGGATCGGGCTTGATCGTCACGCAAGCGTGCGGCGACGCCACGCCAATGACCAGCCAGCTCGCGCCGTTATCGACGCGGCAGGGCGGCAGCAGGCTGTAATCGATGTCATCGCTGTGTAGCGCACTTTTGAGCGCCGTTAGCGCCTCGGCTTCGAGCGGCTCGATGTGGGCAGGGGGTGCGGCGAAGGCCATCGAGCCATCGTCGCGCACGGCCACTTCCACGAGCCCGACGCCGCATTGTTGGACCAGCCGCCCCGCTTGATGGGGACGGTGGCCGCTTTCGAGCAGCGCATGGGCGGTGCCGAGCGTCGGATGCCCCGCGAACGCCATTTCATAGGCAGGGGTAAAGATACGAACGAGATAGTCGGCGGCCGGATCGGTTGGCCGGCAGACGAAAGTCGTCTCCGAGAGATTTGTCCAACGAGCGATCGCCTGCATCTCGTTCTCGCTCAAGCCGTCGGCGTCGAACACGACGGCCAGCGCATTGCCTTTGAACGGCGCCTCGGAGAAGACGTCGACCTGCTTGAAGCGGACTTGGCGCTCGCTCATCGGAGCGTTTCCTTTTAGGCGACTTCCGCGATCAGTTCGATTTCGACGCACGAGCCGGTCGGAATCTGCGCGACGCCAAAGGCCGAGCGTGCATGCTTGCCGGCATCGCCGAACACTTCGCCGAACAATTCGGACGCGCCGTTCGTCACCAGATGCTGTTCGGTGTACTCGAGCGTCGAATTCACGAGGCTCATGACCTTGACGATGCGCTTGACGCGGTTCAGGTCGCCCAGGTGCGCATGCAGCGAAGCCATCAGATCGATCGCCACCGAGCGGGCCGCGCCCTTGCCTTCCTCGGTCGTCATGTTCGCGCCGAGCTTGCCGACCCAGGGCTTGCCGTCCTTCTTCGCCGTGTGTCCCGACACGAAGACGAGGTTGCCCGTCTGCACGCACATCACATAAGCCGCGGCCGGCGTGGCGGCCGTGGGCAGTTCGATGCCCAATTGTTTGAGCGTGTCGTAGACGTTGGAATTTGCCATGTCAGTTCCTTGATGGTTGAAGATGGAAAACGGTCTCGGGCAAGCGGCAAGCTGCGCCGTCCCGCGCCGCTCACCGTGGCGAGCGCGCGGGACGCGTGCGTCACAGCCGCTCGCGAATCAGCTTGGCCAGGCGCGCGACGCCTTCGTCGATACGCGCCGGGGGCACCGTCACGAACGAAAGGCGCAACGTGCTGTGATCGGCATCGTTCGCGAAGAACGGACCGCCCGGCACGAACGCGACATTATCGGCGACAGCGGCCTCGAGCAGTTTCATGGTGTCGATCTGCTTGGGCAAATTCACCCACACGAACATGCCGCCTTCCGGGCGATTCCACTTCACGCCCTCGGGCATGTGCTGTTCGAGGGCCGCGAGCATGGCCGCGCATTGATCGCGATAGAGCGCGCGGATCGTCGGCACGTGTTCATCGAGAAAACCGTCCTTGACCACCTCGTGGACGATACGCTGCGTCAAGCTCGGCGTATGCAGATCGGTCGCTTGCTTGGCTTGCACGAGTTTGAAATGCAACTCTTCGGGCGCGATGATGTACCCAATGCGCAAGCCCGGCGCGAGCACTTTCGAGAACGAGCCGCAATGCACGATGTGATCGGGCGCCATCGACAGCAGCGTGGGCAACGGCGCGCCGGCGTAATCGAGCGCGCCGTAGGGATCGTCTTCGATCACCGGGAACGGGCTCGTGCGCGCGAACTGCGCGAGCGCGCGGCGCCGTTCGAGCGGCAGACGGCGCCCGGTCGGATTCTGGAAATTCGGCTGGGCGTAAAGCAGGCGCGCGCCGCGGGTCAGCTCGGGCGTCAGGCCTTCGGGAATCAGACCGTTGTCGTCGGTCGGCATCTGCACGTAATCCGCTTCGTACATCGAAAACGATTGCAGCGCGCCGAGGTAGGTCGGCGTTTCGACGAGCACGGGGCTAGCCGGATCGATGAGGACCTTGCCGAGCAGGTCGAGCGCTTGCTGGGAGCCGGTGACGATCAGCACTTGCGAGGGGCGGATCGTGACGCCGTCTTTCGAGTAGCGCGCCGCCACCCATTCGCGCAGAGGCAGATAGCCTTCGGTGGCGCTGTACTGCAGGGCGGCGGCCGGCGAATCGCGCAGTACGCGATCGCACGCCTCGCGCATACGCTCGGCCGGGAACGTGGCCGGCGAAGGCAAGCCGCCCGCGAACGAAATGACCTCGGGCCGTTCGGTGACTTTCAGGATCTCGCGGATGGCGGAGCTCGTGAGTTTGCGTGCGCGCTCGGAAATGCGCCAGTTCGTGTGCGGCAGATCGCTTTGATCCATGAAACGTCTCCTAATCCTCTATGGTGGTTGAGTTGGGTTCCGTCGTCGGCTAGCGAAACACGGGTACTGTTTCGAGACGAGAAGCGCGATTATCGCGCGAGTCGACCCGTTGCGGGTGCCGGCGTGCTAGCGGTTCTTACCGCGGCCTTGCGGCCCAGGACGACCGTGGCGATGACGGCGGCGGCGAACAGCCACGTGGAGGGCGCGACGGTTTCCCCAAAAAACAGCGCCGCAAACGCGATCGTGAAGAATATCTGCAACAGCTGAACTTGTCCCACGCGCGCGGTGCCGCCCATCGCAAGCCCGGCGTACCAGGCGAAAAATCCGATGAATTGCGAGAACAGGGACACATAGCCGAACGCGAGCCAGGTGCGCAGCGCGACGGGGCCCGGGTGGAGCAGGTGCTGCTGCCAGCCGAGCCAGCCGACGGGCACGACGAGGAACGGAGCGGCCAGGACGAGCGCCCAACAGATCACCTGCCAGCCGCCGAGATCGCGCGCGAGGCGGGCGCCTTCGGCGTAGCCGAGCGCGCCGACGGCCACGGCCGCGAGCATCAGCAAGTCGCCCGTTTGCAGCGAGCCGCCGCCGGCGTGCAGCGCGTAGGCGACGACGAGCGCGCTGCCCACGGCTGCGCTGATCCAAAACGCGATCGAGGGCCGTTCGCGCGAGAGCCAGGCGGCGTAGATGGCGACGAACAACGGCTGCAAGCCGTTGACGAGCGCGCCGTGGGAAGCGGGCACGGTTTTCATTGCCCAGGCGGAAAACACCGGGAATGCGACGATGACGCCGAGCGCCGTCACGGCCAGGCCCTTCAACTGAGCCCGGCTGGGTAGACGCTCGCGCCGCCAAGCCAGCAGAATCGCGGCGGGGACGGCGGCGGCGAGCGCGCGGCCAAGGCCGTTCAGTAGCGGGTGGAACTCTTGTACGACGATGCGCGTCATCGGCAGCGTCAAGCTGAAGATGATCACGCCGACCAAACCGAGCAGCATGCCTTGCGTTTCACGCGACTTCGTCACGAAGCGACTCCTAGTGGTGATTAGGTGGGGCCTGACTCAGCGCTGGCCCTACGCGAGCGTGCGTAGGCCAGACGGCGTCTCGATCTCGGCCGCGAGCGCCGGCGCGCTGTCCTCGGCGGTTTCGAGCTCGATCAGGTGGGCGGCGCCGAGCCATTCGAGCTGCGCGCGCAGCTCGTGCGCTCGCGGATGGCGCGCCTTAAGCTTTTTCAGCGCCAGGCCGGTTTCCGCCAGCCGCGCGCTGGGATGCGCGGCCGTATCCCATTGAATCAAAGTGGGTAGAACGCCGTCCCCCAGGCCTTGCCAGCTCGGAAACGCGCCGTCCTCAGGCACGGTCAGGCGCCAGGTGAGATCGCCGCGCGCCATCGGCACGACCGGGGGAATGCGCGCGGGGTACTGGCTTTGCCAGCGCCCGAGATCCTTCGGGCGCGTGACGCGCGCCGCCCAGTGCGCGAGGTAGGGCCCGCGCGCGAGACGCTCCTGCATGGCTTCGTCGTCGAGCGCGAACCACCTTGGGCGCGCGGCGGCCTCGCCACCGTTACGCCCGCGCTCGGCTTGCGGATCGATCGCAATGACTTCCAGATAGGCGCCGCCCCACAGGCCCAGCAGCCGGTTGTGCGTCCCCATGGCGGCGTGCGTCCCGCCCGCGGTAGGTTCGACGCCGAGCGTCTCGGCGATAAATCGCGCGCCTTCTTCAAGCGTGCGGGCAGCGACCACGAGATGATCGAGTTCGAGCGCGGAGGCGTTTTTCATTGGATGCGGTTTTAGATGCGGTGTACCGATGCGTAGCGCGGTGGTGCGGTAGCGCGTCGATCGCAATTCTCGGGTCGAGATTTCTTTGCCGTCGCGACAATGACGGGAAGGATCCACTTTAATCGCCCGGGCCGGCACAGTAACGGTACAATCGCCGCGATACTACTCGGTACAGTTCGATCGCCGCCATGTCCACCGCTCTCGATCTCATCCCCGCGCCGCACGGCGCTTCGCAGCTGACCTTGGTCGAGCAGCTCGTGCAATGGGCGCGCCGCCGTATCGAAGAACGCGTGTTCCGGCCCGGCATGCGCATGCCGTCGATCCGCAAGCTGGCGCAGGACAAAGGCGTGTCGCGATTTACCGTCGTCGAGGCTTACGAGCGGCTCGTCGCGCAGGGTTACCTCGATTCGCGACGCGGGTCCGGCTTCTATGTGCGCGAGCGTGCGGGCGCGGCCCCGGGCGATCGCGCCGCGGCGCGGCCGGCGCCGCAGGGCGAGCCTGCGTCGCAGCGGCCCATCGATGTCGTTTGGCTGCTGCGCAACACGTTGCATACGGGCGCGCCGGAAAAAGGCCCGGGCCTAGGCTATTTGCCGAGCCGCTGGCTCGACGGCGAGCTCGTCGCGGGCGCCTTGCGTACGCTCGGCCGGCAAAGCGGCGGCCAGTGGCTGGGCAGCGGGACGGCGCAGGGCTTCCTGCCGTTGCGCCTGCAGTTGCAGACGCGTCTCGAGGAGTTCGAGATCGGCGCGGCGCCGGAGCAAATCGTGCTCGTGTCGGGCATCACACAGGCCATCGATCTCATTGCGCGGCTCTATGTGCAGCCCGGCGACGCCGTGATCGTCGGCGATCCGGCCTGGTTTCAGATGTTCGGCCGCTTCGCCGCGCAAGGCGCGCGGCTCGTCGGGCTGCCCTACACGCCGAGCGGCCCGGATTTGGACGCGCTGGAGGCGCTCGTCAAAACTTGGCGGCCGAAGATGCTGGTCATCAATTCCGTCCTGCAAAACCCCACGGGCACCTCGCTTTCGCCGGCGCAAGCCTTTCGCATCCTGCGGTTGGCCGAGGAGTACGACTTCATCGTGGTGGAGGACGATGTTTACGGCGATCTATGCCCGCCGAGCTACCCCGCCACGCGGCTCGCCAGTCTCGACCAGCTCGGCCGCGTCATCTACCTGGGGAGTTTCTCCAAGACGCTGACGGCGAACCTGCGCGTGGGCTTCGTGGCGTGCTCGGCCCCGATCGCACAAGCGATCGCCGATCAAAAGGTGCTGATCGGCATGACCACGCCCGAACTCAACGAGCGCGTGCTCTACAAGATTTTGACCGAAGGGCACTATCGGCGGCACGTCGAGCGCCTGCGCGCACGCTTGGACGGCGTGCGCGACAAATGCGGGCGGATGTTGGAGCACGCCGGGTTCTCGCTGTTCGCGATGCCGGCCGCCGGCATGTTCCTTTGGGCCGACGCGGGCGTCGATGCCGACGCATTCGCCGCCGCCGGGCAAGAGGCCGGCTTCTTGCTTGCGCCTGGCAGCTTGTTCTCCCCGCATCAATCGCCCACCACCTGGATGCGCTTTAATGTCGCCAATTGCGGCGATCCCGAGCTGCCCGGGTTCCTGGCGAACTACTTGAAGGCGCAGCATCGCACGGCGCGGCCCTTGAAAACGTCGACCCCCGCCCCAAGCTGACGTGACTCTGCGCCCCGCCGTCCGGCCGCGCCGTCCGGCTCGGCGGGCCGCGCGCGGCGTGCGAAGCGGCGCTTTTCGGTTAGGTTTTTCCGTCACGCTTTTCCGTCATTTACGAACGCAACGAGGAACGAGACATGGCACAAGAGACCATGAGCTTTCAGGCAGAAGTTAAGCAACTTCTGCAACTGATGATCCATTCGCTCTACAGCAACAAAGAAATTTTTCTGCGCGAGCTGATCTCGAACGCGTCGGACGCCGCGGACAAGCTTCGCTTCGAAGCGATCGCCAAGAGCGAGCTGTACGAGAACGATCCGAATCTGCGCATCCGCGTGTCGTTCGACAAAGCCGCCCGCACGATCACGATCGACGACAACGGCATCGGGATGAGCCGCGACGAAGCGGTGTCTCACCTCGGCACGATTGCTCGCTCGGGCACGAAGGAGTTCTTCTCGCAGCTGTCGGGCGATCAGCAAAAGGACGCCGCGTTGATCGGCCAATTTGGCGTGGGCTTTTATTCGGGCTTCATCGTCGCCGACAAAATCACGGTGGAAACGCGCCGCGCCGGCTTGGCTGCGGATCAAGGCGTACGTTGGATCAGCGCCGGCGAAGGCGATTTCTCCGTCGAGACGATCGAGCGTGCGCAACGCGGCACTACCATCACGCTGCATTTGCGCGCCGATGAGGACGAATTGCTCTCATCGCACCGGCTCAAAGCCATCATCCGCAAATATTCCGATCACGTCGCGCTGCCCATTCTGATGAAGAAGGAGGAATGGGATTCCGAGAAAGGCGAGATGATCGTCAAGGACGAGGACGAGACGGTCAACCAGGCGAGCGCGCTGTGGACGCGGCCGAAAAACGAGATCGAAGAGGAACAGTACAAGCAGTTCTATCACCATCTTGCGCACGACGAGCAAGATCCCCTCGCATGGACGCACAACCGGGTGGAAGGCCGCAGCGAGTACACGCAGCTGCTTTACGTGCCGTCGCGCGCGCCGTTCGATCTATGGAACCGCGACCACCGCGGCGGCTTGAAGCTCTATGTGAAGCGTGTCTTCATCATGGATGACGCCGAACAGCTGCTGCCGTCGTATCTGCGTTTCGTCAAGGGCGTGGTCGATTCGGCGGATTTGCCGCTGAACGTATCGCGCGAAATCCTGCAAGAAAGCCGCGACGTGAAGGCGATCCGCGAAGGCGTGACCAAGCGCGTGCTGTCGATGTTGGAAGAGCTGGCGGGCGCGGAAACGGAAGAGGGCAAGGCCAAATACGCGACGTTCTGGAAAGAGTTCGGCCAAGTCTTCAAGGAAGGGCTCGGCGAGGACTTCTCGAACCGCGAGCGCATCGGCAAGCTCGTGCGCTTTGCGTCGACGCATACCGATTCGGCCGAGCAGACGGTATCGCTCGCCGACTACGTCGCGCGCATGAAGCCCGAGCAAACGAAGATCTATTACGTGACGGCCGATACTTGGCAAGCGGCGAAGAATAGCCCGCATCTCGAGGTGTTCCGTAAGAAGGGCATCGAAGTGCTGCTGCTGACCGATCGCGTCGACGAATGGGCGCTCGCCTACTTCACCGAATTCGACGGCAAGCCGCTCGCGAGCGTCGCGCGAGGCGATCTCGATCTCGACGCGTTCAACGACGAAGAGAAGAAAGCGCACGAGGCGATCGGCGAAACGATGAAGCCGCTCGTCGAGAAGATGAAAGAGGTGCTCACGGGCAAGGCGAAGGACGTGCGGCTGACGTTCCGTCTCACCGATTCCCCGTCTTGCCTGGTGGCGGACGATGGCGAGATGACGGGCTATCTGCAGCGCATGCTGAAGGCCGCCGGCCAGAACACGCCCGATTTCCACCCGATCCTCGAAATCAATCCCGAGCATGCGCTCGTGAAGGCGCTCACGCCGGAGCGGGGCGATTTCGACGACTGGTGCCATTTGTTGTTCGACCAAGCGATGCTGGCGGAGGGCGGCGCGCTTGAAGATCCGGCTAGCTTCGTGAAGCGCACGAACGCGCTGCTGCTCGCGCGGTGATGCGCGCGGCGCGTCTTCGATACGATGCGGGGGGCCACGCCTGGCGCGCGGCCCAGCGGCCGGTTTCGACGTTCGATCAGAAGGATTGGCTCACGCGCGGCGGATCGCTGACCGCGCATTTGCGCAAGCTTGGCGAGGTGAAGGTGCGGGTCACGCGGGAGGCGGTCGATTGCGCGTGGCCGGACGAATGCGCGGCGTTGCGAGTTGACCTACGTACACGCGTGTGGGTGCGTGAAGTGGTGCTCGAGGTGGATGGCGTCCCGTTCGTCGCGGCGCACAGCATTGCACCGCTCGCGGCTAGCCGTAGCGTATGGCAGGCGATGCGGCGGCTGTCGACGCGCCCGCTGGCCGAATTGCTCTATGCCGATAGCACCGTCGCACGATCGGTGCTGGTCAGTACACGGCTCGCGCCGCGACATCCGCTTGCGGTACTGGCCCGGCGGCAGATCGATGGGCGCGCGCCGCATGCGTTGCTGGCGCGTCGTTCGGTGTTCGTGCGGCATGGCGCGCCGCTGATGGTGACGGAATGCATGCTGCCCGCGCTGTGGGCGCATCTTGAGGCGCGTTCACATTCGCGCGCTGCGTCGGCGGGCGCTAAGCGGTCGACTTCACCGGTTCTGCCGCACGACCGCGGCGGACGTCCTGCGCGGCCGTCGCATGCGGGACATGGAACGGGGCGCAGTGCTCAGAAGGGCGTATCCGCTGCCGCGCAGGACGCCATTTCGTCGCCTTCGTCTTCCCGTTCCTTTCCCTCTTCCTCGTGACGTTCAAGCATTCGTTTCCGCCGGTCGTGAACGAGCAGACCCGCGTGCTGGTGCTCGGCAGCTTGCCCGGCGAAGCGTCGCTTGCGCAAAGCCAGTATTACGCTCATCCCCAGAATCGGTTTTGGCATTTGATAGGGGATGTCATTGGCGAAGCACTGCCGGCTATGGAATACGAGGCGAGGTTGCAAGCGCTGCTCGATCATCGGGTGGGGCTGTGGGATGTGATCGCGAAGGCGAAAAGGGAAGGCAGCCTCGATAGCCGGATTCGCGATCATGCGACGAACGATTTGGCTGCGCTCGTGGCTGCGTTGCCGAATCTTGTTGCGGTAGCGTTCAATGGCGGTACGGCGGCGAAGATCGGGATGCAGTTATTGGCCGAAAGCCGCATGTCACTCGATCTCATCAAACTGCCGTCGAGCAGCCCGGCTTATGCGGCCGTGCCTTATGCCGAGAAGTTAAGGGCCTGGGAGGCGTTGCGCAAGTGGCTGTCTTCCTGAGGTCTCGCTATCAGGCATGGCAGACGCATGACTTTAATCAAGAACGAGTCGGCCGGCATTATCCAAAAGACATTTCCAGCTCCACGCCGGAGTAATTGACGCGCGGTGCGACTTCTCGACCCATGCCTTCTTCGAAGTGAACGAGCCCGTATCGCTCCATGGTCCGAAGTGTCCGTGAAAGATTGGACTTCGCGCGGCCGGAACGTTCGGCCAACTCACTCAGCGACGCTGGTTTCGTCTCTGCGATGAGCGCGAGCAACGACCGATTTCTGTCGGAAAGCACTTGCGCCAGCGTCTCGAGTGACTGGAACCAGACTTCATCCTGCGCTGGAAGGCCTATCAGCGACTGCTTCACAAGGGCGCTTGAATGGGAATAAGCGCTGAGCGCGATATCAAATTGACCAAAGCGCCAACCGGTTTTGGCATTTGATTGGCGACGTGATCGGGTGGCGACGTCGGGATGGCATACGAGGCGCGATGCAGGCGCTGCTCAGTCGTCGCGTGGGGCTATAGGATGTGATCGCAAAGGCGAAAAGGGAAGGCAGCCTCGATAGCCGCATTCGCGATCACGCGACGAATGGTCCTGCCGCGCTCGTGGCTGCGCTGCCGAACCTTGTGGCGGTGGCGGTCAATGGCGGTAGCGCGGCGAAGATCGGGATGCAACTGCTGGCCGAAAGTCGTATGTCGCTCGACCTCATCAAGCTGCCGCGGAGCAGCCTGGCTTATGCCGAGAAGTTGAGGGCGTGGGAAGTGTTGCGGAAGTGGTTAGCCGTGTAATCTTGCGGAACGACGATTCTCACTCGATGGAATGCGATTCCTGACGCCGTACCGTGTCTCGCACCAGCCTATGTCCGATACGCCTACACTTCCCGAGTTGATTACAGCGCTAAGCGAACGCGGAATCGATCTTTCCGAGGCCAACGTTCGGATGGGTAGTTATGGCGACTCGTACCAATCCTCTGCAACGCTGATTTCCTTGATAGCGGCCAAGGTGAAGCGCGGCACGTGCAGCCTGCTGTGGTCGTGGGAACTTGACGGAGAGCCCCTGCCGCAAGCAGGGGACATCGAAATCGTTCTGGACTTTCACAATCGCCCCGTTCTGCTGCTGCGGACGACGAAAGTCGAGATCGTACCTTTTGAGGAAGTCTCTAGCGAGTTTGCGGCGGTCGAAGGAGAAGGTGACTTCTCGCTCGAATTCTGGCGCGCGGAGCACTGGCGGTTCTTTAGCAGGGAGTGTCAGCGGATAGGACGACAGGCCGTAGCGTCAATGCCGCTCGTTTGCGAGACGTTCGACCTGATGGTCGATTTGGGTTAGCAATTTCAATTCGACCGCTGCCGGTCTACAAGCAGTCGTTCTTTGAGCGACTGGCGGCGTAGCGAAGCGAGATCGGACGAAGCCGGCTCTATGCCGGCCCGGCCTAAAACGCGCTCTTTATCACGCCGCCATCGGCTCGCAATGCAGCCCCCGTCGTCGCCGAGGAAAGCGGGCTGGCGATATAGGCGACGAGAGACGCGATTTCCTGCGGCGAACCAAATCGCTTGATGAGCGATGTGGGACGCACCTTCTCGAAAAATTCCGTTTCGAAGGCCTCGAACGATTGCCCCCCGGCCTTCGCGAGGGTCTCGACGAATTCGCCCACGCCACGCGATTTCGTCGGCCCTGGCAGGACGCTGTTAACTGTGATGCCCGTACCGGCAACGGCTTCGGCCAGCCCCCGCGCGACTGCGATCTGGGCGCTTTTCGTCATCCCGTAGTGGATCATTTCGGCTGGAATCTGCACCCCGCTTTCGCTCGAAATGAAAATAATGCACCCCCAGTTGGCCTGCCTCATCGCAGGAAGAAAGAGCCGGGCAAGGCGTACTCCACTCAGAACGTTGACGTCGAAGAAGCGCTGCCACTCCTCGTCGGGAATGTCTTCAAACGGCTTCGGCTCGAAGATGCCCAAGTTATTGATGTCGCGAGCGTGATAGAGGCGGCAGACAACGATTAGGGCAACCCGTTCGCACAATACGCCGCAAACCCGGAGCGTTCAGCCAGGCGATCGAAATACGCCGATACGGCGGGAAAATCCGGGTGTTCGAAGGGCGTACCGAACCAACGGTTAACCGACAGTCCCACCGGAATATCGGCGAGCGAGAACTGCTTGCCGGCGATGAACGCGCCCGTAGCCTGCAGCTGCGCGTTCAGAATTCCCATATATCTGGTCCAGTTGGCGATCGACTGAGCGATCTCGTCGGCCGCTTGATGCGCCGCCGATTGCCGGACTAAGCCGAAATACGCGTAGCTCCACGATCGATTGAGTTCCGTGGCTTGCCAGTCCATCCATTGATCGATCCGCGCGCGAGATATCGGATCGGCTGGATAGAGATGTGCGCCGTTATAGCGCGAGCATAGGTAACGGATGATCGAGTTCGATTCCCAAACGACAAAATCCCCATCCCTCACGACGGGCACCAGACCGTTAGGGTTCAACGCAAGAAACTCCGGCGTCTGCGTGGACCGGAAGCCCGTACCCCAGTCCTGCCGCTCGAAGCGCAAATCCAATTCGGCGCAAGTCCACAGCACCTTGCGAACGTTGATCGATGAGGCCTTTCCCAGGATTTCGAGCATGTCGGTGCAAAGGAGGTTGCGAGTGTTACGAGTCTAGGGCTGGATCGATACGCGGCTCAATGTACAGTTTGGGGAACGAACGCCATTGCACTTCGCGCGGTTGTGCAGGCGGCCGCGCCAATCGCTGGGGCGTCGCCGAGGGAGGCGGTCCGTCCGAAGCGGAAGCGGCCGAGCCGATTGCCGGCTCGGCCGCCTGCTAGCGCCTTAGGGCGTGTCCTTCAGGCCGTGTCCCTTAGGGAGCCACGGGCGATTTTGTCGTCGGCGTGGCGAGCGTGTTGTTGGCGCCGAAGGCAGGCGTCGTGACGGATGTCTGCTCCGTGCCCATACCGTTCATCTGGCCCGAGTTCATCGATCCCGCGCCGCTATCGGAGCGCGTGACGCCCGGAGTGCCGTAGCCGGTGCTCGTATCGACCGGCGATTTTGTGCTCGGCGTCGCCAACGTATTGTTGGCTTGCGCGTAAGCGCCGCCGGACACCAACAGGGCAGCGGCGGTTACGATCATTGTGTGGATTGTCTTGCTCATGATTCACTCCTCCGTGGTTGGCCCGGCGTTTTGACGCGAACGATTTATGCGTGCGATTAAACGCGCCTGGCCAGTGTTTCGTCGTACTCAAACGACACCGAATCGGGTAGTTCGGTGTCGACATGGTCCCAGCCAATATCGAGTTTAGGAAATTGGCCGCCGATAATTGAGTACGTTATTGGCAATGGTGAGTTTCGAATTTGGGTGGTCCGTAGGAATCCCGCTAAGATACGTTTTCTCCCGAAAGAGGCGCCTGCTCATGGCTACGTTAGTCGATCGCCCCAACACCGCCCTTGTCGTCATCGATCTTCAGAATGACGTCGTCGCAAACGCCTATCGCCGCAATGAAGTCATTAGCGCGGTAAAGACGCTCATCGAGAGAGCGCGAATGGCTCGGACGCCGGTGATCTGGGTCCGGCACGCTGATGAAGAGTTGGAAGCGGGCAGTGAAGCGTGGCAGATCGTTGCTGAACTCGCTCCATTGCCGGAGGAAGCCATCGTGGAAAAGGGCTATCGCGACGCGTTTGAAGGTACCGACCTCGAGCAGGTGCTGTCGAGGCTTCGCGTGGGCAAGCTCATCGTCACCGGCGCACAAACGGACATGTGCGTTCGATCGACGTTACATGGCGCGCTAGTCCGAGGCTATGACGCGATGTTGGTCGGCGATGCGCACACCACAGTCGATATGACGCAACGCGGCGCACCGCCGCCGGAGGCCGTGATAAGCCATACCAATCTGTATTGGAGCAATCAAAGGGCGCCCGGCCGAATGGGCGGCGTGATCGAGAGTCGAGATGTGGATTTTGAGCGCTTGGCCTCAGGAAGCAACAAAGTGCGTTGAGGCACGCACCGTGCGTGCGCCCAATCTCCCGCTGAACACCGGGCGCGTTCGCGTGGGCACTCTTCGATGTCAGTCTACGTCGACCATTCGAGGGCAGACGCACGCGCGACAGGTCGGATTCGACGCGACATCGAGGCTGGACCGATATTCGGCTGCCGCTGGCGAAGTCAGAAGAGCAGGCAGGTTCGGGTAGTCGCGCAAATTGCCATACGCGGGAAAGAACCAGCAGGGGCGAACCGAGCCATCGAATTCAACGACGGCCGAAGTCCATGGTGCATTGCAGTTGATCGGGCGTCGCTTCTCGCGTAGCGGAAACCAATGTGCTTCGACGTGCGCGATGAGGACGCTCCTGAGCACTGGGGCCGATTCGCGGATGAAACGGCCCAGAGCAGCGCTTTCCGCCGCGATAAGCGTTTCAACCGCCTCTCGTAATGCAGGCACCTCATCGGCGCCTATCATCAGATCTGCGACGGCTAAGGGCGGCGCCCCATCGGCTCCGACGAATCGAGGGAGTACAGATGCCCGCAGCCATACCGGCGGATTGATCGATGGCTACCATCGCGCTTCCGGTGTGCTCGTGGGAATAACAGCCACTGCACTCGAACGAAGCGCATGTCGACGCGCTCGAGTGAGGACACCCATGCGGATCGCACGCGCGATAGCGCGACTGCGGTTCTAGGGGGCCTGGAGTACATCGCATTGGAGCCAATCTTGCAAAGGCTCCGGAACGGAGACCGAACCGTCAGGACGTTGCCGTTGTTCGAGAAGCGCGGGTACAAGACGGCTCGTGGCCAGTCCAGACCCATTCAATGTATGAACAAGCCGAGTGGCACCGCCCGCATTCGGTTTGAAGCGAATCTTTGCTCTGCGAGCCTGAAAGTCGCCTGCCCAAGACACCGACGACACTTCCTTATAGCCATTGATGCTCGGCAGCCAGACCTCGACGTCGTAAGTCTTTGACATCGAAGAACTGGTATCGCGGGCGGCAAGCAGTGAAGTCCTGAAATGAAGCCCGAGCTCCGACAGCAGTCGTTGGGCTGTCTCGACCAATTCGGTGAGCGACGCCTGCCAGTGTTCGGGCGCCGCGAAATGAAACATTTCCACCTTGTTGAATTGGTGACCGCGTATCGTGCCTCGTTCGTCCGATCGCGCGCCGCCAGCTTCGCGCCGATAGCAGGGTGTGTAGGAGAATAGCTTGAGCGGCATTTGCGTCACATCGACGATCTCGTCGCGGTACAAGTTCAACAATGCGGTTTCAGCAGTGGGCAGTAGGAAGCGGGCGCGCTCACTGCCGTCTGAGCTGATATGAAACACGTCGTCGTAAAACTTGGGAAATTGGCCTGCTGCGACGCCGTTTTCCGACGTAAGCAGATGAGGAGGCAGCACGAAGCGGTAGCCACGGCTATGATGGAACTTGCAAAAATAATTCAGCAAGGCCCATTCGAGCGCCGCACCCTGCCCCACATAAGCCCAAAAACCGCTTCCCCCGAGCTTGGCGCCGCGTGGATGATCGACGAGACCGAGGCGCTCGCTGAGCGTCGTATGATCGAGGGCGCCCGGAAAGAGTGGGGGCGGCGACCCGTGGACCGAAACGACGATGTTGGACTCCTTGCCGCCTGCCGGGACATCATCATCGGGCAGGTTGGGCAAGCTGAGCAGTGCGGATGCCAGCGACTGTTGCTTCTGCGCGAGCAACGGACGAATCGCATCGAGTTCCCGGTTGACCTCGTCGACGCGCGTACGTAAGGCTGTTTGTTCTGCGCGTTCCATCCCGTGCTGCTTGGAGAGCTCATTGCGCATTGCGCGCAGCGCTTCATCGCGGATGACCAACTGACGGCATTCGCTATCGAGGCTAAGGATCGTGTCCAGATCCACGCAGTCCATGCGTTTCGCTAGCGCGGAGCGCACGCGTTCCGGTTCGTTTCTGATCAATTTGATGTCTAGCATGTCGGATATCGAGAGATGAGGAGGGGGTTATAAAGCGATCGCGTTCGCGTGACGCGTGCGGTACCAGTTGTGCCACCGAGCGCCGGCGTCAAATAGGCCGGCTTGACCACCCGAGTGGAGTAACACGACGGCGCGCGTCTTTAACCGCCCTGACTGTCGCAACGCAAGCAGTCCGAGGTACGCCTTGATCATGTAGTTGGAATCCAGCAGGAGCCCGTATCGCAGCGGCCTTCCTTGCACGCCTGCATGGCTTGCTGCTGACGACACTCTGAGGGAGGTGACTCGCGAATGCGCGAGTGGGTGGTGATTTTCGGACCGAAGGTAAGGGGACCGTGGTCGAAATAAGAAAGTTCTTGCTATGGATTGTTGGCGGCGGGCCCGTCGGGCGAAGAAGCAAAAAAAACGCCGCAGGCATCTACCCTGCGGCGCCATCGCTCGGTGCTACGGCAATACAGCTCTCCGTAGCCCTGCAGCATGCGTTAGACGTTCACCGTATCGGCTACTTGCTTGAAGTCTTCGATCTGATCGAAGTTCATGTACTGGTAGATCTTGTCGCTGTTCGCGGTCAAGACGCCCATATCGGCCATGTACTCTTCCTTGCTCGGGATCTTGCCCAGACGCGAGCAGATCGCCGCCAGCTCCGCCGAGCCGAGATACACGTTCGTGTTCTTACCCAGGCGGTTCGGGAAGTTGCGAGTCGATGTGGACATCACCGTCGCACCCTCACGCACCTGCGCTTGGTTGCCCATGCACAGCGAGCAGCCCGGCATTTCAGTGCGAGCGCCGGCCGTACCGAACACGCCGTAGTGCCCTTCCTCGGTCAGCTGTTTCTGATCCATCTTGGTCGGCGGGGCGACCCACAGCTTCACCGGGATGTCGCGCTTGCCTTCGAGCAGCTTCGACGCGGCGCGGAAGTGGCCGATGTTGGTCATGCACGAACCGATGAACACTTCGTCGATCTTGGCGCCAGCGACATCCGAGAGCGTCTTCACGTCGTCAGGATCATTCGGGCAGGCCACGATCGGCTCGTGGATATCGGCCAGATCGATCTCGATGACGGCCGCGTAATCGGCGTCGGCATCCGGCGACAGCAGTTGCGGATCGGCCAGCCACTGTTCCATGGCTGCGATGCGGCGCTGCAAGCTGCGCGGATCCTGATAACCCTGCGCGATCATCCACTTGAGCAGCGTGATGTTGCTGTTCAGGTATTCGACGATCGGCTCTTTGTTCAGGTGGACCGTGCAACCGGCGGCCGAACGCTCGGCCGACGCATCGGACAATTCGAACGCTTGCTCGACCTTCAACTCGGGCAGGCCTTCGATTTCGAGAATGCGGCCCGAGAAAACGTTCTTCTTGCCTTGTTTGGCGACCGTCAACAAGCCTTGCTTGATCGCATACAGCGGAATCGCATTGACCAGATCGCGCAGCGTCACGCCGGGCTGCATCTTGCCCTTGAAGCGGACCAGCACCGATTCCGGCATGTCGAGCGGCATCGTGCCGGTGGCGGCCGCGAACGCGACCAGGCCCGAGCCGGCCGGGAAGCTGATGCCGATC
>Ga0157369_10002759_pt1 | contig 20968 bp, 15 predicted proteins | sample C25metaG_FD_113461 | JGI IMG/M metagenome (GOLD analysis project Ga0157369, IMG submission 113461) | Corn rhizosphere microbial communities from Kellogg Biological Station, Michigan, USA - C2-5 metaG | ecosystem: Host-associated > Plants > Roots > Rhizosphere > Soil | place: USA: Michigan...
CCTTCTTCCTCCAGATCCTTCAGGGCAAGAATGGCGCGTACGTTTTCACCGGGCTGCAGGTTGAGCAGGCTCTGCATGCTCTTGCCCTTGCCTGCGGCGCCCACGTCGGGAATCTCGTAAACCTTGAGCCAATAGACGCGGCCCGTGTTGGTGAAACACAACAGGTAAGCGTGCGTGGAGTCGATGATGAGCTGGGCGACGAAATCTTCTTCGCGCGTTTTCATGCCCATGCGGCCGGTGCCGCCGCGGCGCTGCTGGCGATAGACGCTGATGGGCGTGCGCTTGAGATAACCCTGGTGGCTTACGGTGACGGCGACCTGCTCGTCGGCGATCAAGTCTTCAAGCTGAAGCTCGGCGGACTCGTCGACGATTTGGGTGCGGCGCTCGTCCCCGTATTTGTCCCGGACCTGCTCGAACTCTTTGACGATAACCTTGCGCAGCTTCTTCTCGCTGGCGAGGATGGATTCGTACTCGGCAATCTTGTCGCGGATTTCCTTCAGCTCGTTGAGGATTTCATCCACCGAAAGCTGGGTGAGCCGATAGAGCTGCAATTCGAGAATCGCGTCGACCTGGCGAAGCGACAAGCCGCGTTCTTCGCCCGCCAGGCGCTCGCGATCGAGATTGACCACGATTTCAGTGCCCTTGCCCCACGCGTACAGGTTTTCGCGAGCCTCGGCGCGGGAACCGGATCCGCGAATGATGCGGATAACGGTGTCGAGATTGTCGAGCGCGATCTTGTAGCCTTCGAGGATGTGCTCGCGTTCGCGCGCCTTGCGCAGCAGGTAGACGGTACGGCGCTGCACCACGTCTACGCGGTGGTCGATGAAGGCGCGGATCGCCTGGTCGAGCGGGAGTTCGCGCGGCTGGCCATGGAGCACGGCCAGGAAGATCATCGAAAAGCTTTCCTGCATCGAGGTGTGCTTGTAGAGCTGGTTCAGCACAATCTCCGGTTGCGATCCGCGCTTGAGCTCGATGACAATGCGCATGCCGTCGCGGTCGGACTCGTCGCGCACGTCCGAGATTTCGTCAATGATCTTTTCCGTGGCCAGTTCGGCAATGCGCTCGATGAGCCTGGACTTGTTGACCTGGTAGGGGATCTCAGTGACGATGATCGCCTGCTTTTCCTTGGTCAGGTTTTCAGTGGCCACCTTGGCGCGCATCATGAAGCGCCCGCGGCCCGTCTCATAGGCCTTGCGGATGCCGCTCGTGCCGTAGACAAATCCGCCGGTGGGGAAATCAGGCCCTTGAACGTACTTCAGAACCTCGTCCAGGCCGGCTTTGGGATTATTCACGAGCTCAATGGCGGCGTTGATGACCTCAGTCAGATTGTGCGGCGGAATGTTGGTCGCCATGCCGACCGCGATGCCGCTCGATCCATTGACGATGAGATTGGGAATGCGCGATGGAAGAACCGTAGGCTCCAGTGTGGACTCGTCGTAGTTCGGAGTCATGTCCACGGTGTCCATCTCGATATCGGCGAGCAGTTCGCCCGCCATGCGCTCCATGCGGCACTCGGTGTAACGCATGGCCGCGGGCGGATCTCCGTCGACAGAACCGAAGTTTCCCTGGCCGTCCACCAGCGTGTAGCGCAGCGAAAAAGGCTGCGCCATGCGCACCAATGTGTCGTAGATGGCGGAGTCGCCGTGGGGGTGGTAGACACCCATGGCCTGGCCGACGACCTTGGCGCACTTGGTGTACTTCTTGTTGTGCTCCAGGCCCATCTCGCTCATGGTGTAGAGCACGCGGCGGTGCACGGGCTTCAATCCGTCGCGGGCGTCGGGGAGCGCGCGCCCGATAATCACCGACATCGAGTAATCGAGATACGACCGGCGCATCTCTTCTTCGATATTGATGGGAATGTGCCTGGGATTGCTGGGCGGAGCGCCGCCGTCGAGGGGAAGTTGCGGATTCTGATCGTCTGCCATAGAGGTTTTGGGGCCCGCCGGAGGGCGGCAAAGAGGAACCGATGAAGATGGGCCGGACCTGGCGCGGGCTGCACTTCTATTCTACCGGTTCAGAGCACCTTTCAGCAAGGCGAGATGGTCCGAATAAGTGCTTGTGCCGCTTAGAGTTAGAGAATAAAACCATGCCTTGGTGCGGGCCTCGGGATCATTAAGCCGCGCGCGAAGATTTCGGCTTGGAATTGGCGGTCGATTTGAACCTCGGTTTTTGCCTTTTTACGAACTGCTGTCGTCAGTCTCGGCGCCGAGACCCGGCGATCGATTACAGCAGTCCGGGCAGGCTGAGGATGCAGAAGACGGCCTGCAGCGCCACAACTGCGCCGCCCGCGGCGAGCGCGAGCTTCGGCCGCGGACTCTCATAGGCATCGGCAAACACTCCGCCCACGAATGTGAGCAGGAAGGGCTGCGCCCAGATCCACGGGGACGCAGGAACCTGGGTGGTGACGAGCAGGAAGAGAACGATGGCACACAGCATTGGAGCTGTGTTGCCGAAATAACGTGCTCGGCGCATGCCGATGTACAGCACCAGAGACGCCGCCGCGGCGATGGCGATGCCGGCGTTGGGCAGGGAAGTGAAGAAGCGCCCGGCCGGCTCGCGAGAAAACCAGATGAACCCGCTGGCGGAACGGAAGACATAGCTGAAGGCGTCTGGGGAAAAACCGTAGCAGGCAAACAGGAGCACGATGGCTCCTGCGCACGCCATCAGCACCACCGGCAGCAACTGGCTGCGGCGTCCCTCGGCAACCCAGAGCATGCAGAGGAGGCCCAGGATGGCAACCGCCGGCAGTGCCGCGATGTGCGCCGCGGCAGCCAGGCCGAAGCTCAGGATGAGGAGGATGATCCTGGGGCGCCAGCGGCGTCGCGGGCCGAACATGGCGTGTGCCACGCCGATGCACGTGTACACCCCGGCGTAGACGCCCAGCGCTGCCAGAATCTCCGGGCTGGGCGACACGCAGGCCCTGAGGATTGCCGGAGAGAAGCAATAGAGAGCCAGCGCCGTGTAGCCCCCGAAGTTGCCGTAAAGGCGGCGTGAAACCCACCACAGCGCTCCGCCCAGCACACATCCCGCAAAGAGGAACGGCAGCCGCAGCAGCAGCAGGACGTGCGGCATCTGGTGGCGAAGCTCCCACGTGCTCAACTGCTGCCCCGGGGTTTGCACCACGCGATCTTCGGGCTTCCGAAAGTGGTCCAGCCCGCGCTCGGCGAGCAGATTGAGGGTGAGTGGGAGACCGGCGGCGCGGTAGGCGAGCACGCCGTCGTGGATGTTTCCGCAACTGGTGTAGTAGCCGGCGAGGGGCGAAGGCCGCTCCCACATTTCGCGGCCGCAGCGCGCGTACTGGTAATCGCGATCGCTCAGCGTCTGGTGCGCCGTGAGCCAGAACCCCTGCGCGAGAAAGGCGAGGAGCAGCCCGGCGGCGATGCGCTGCGGCAGATTGAAATGAAAGCGGCGAAGGCGAGCAAAGCGGTGAGTCATCACGAAATGGGGAGCCTGATACCAGTTTAAATGGCATGGCTGGGACGGCCCTGGGCGAGGGTGGACGCGACGACGCGGATCGATCGTTCGCGTTGGAGGCCGCACGCTGCTCTGATGTGTTCTCTACAACCAGCACCAGTAGCCGGGGTTCTTCACGATCTGCACGCGAGGGTTGAGGTCTTTGAGGGTTCCGGCGTCTTTTCTGACATTCCATTCGAGGGTGAAGCGAGCGTTTTTCCTGCCCGGAAAACCACCGAGAACAAAGCTCACGACGTGGTCACCCCAGGCAGACGGCAGGATCGGCGTGTTGGTCCGGTTCTTTACCGCGGTTGTGCCGTCCCAGATTTTCCAATCGATATCGAGCCGCGGCGGCATGTCGCAGCGAAATTCGGGACGCGGGTCCAGGTCGCAATCGGAGCCGCCGTATGACATTGGCCTGTCCACATGGAGCAAGACGTTGTAGTCGTGAGCTCCTACAGGGAATGGCTGGCTCCGCCAGGCTCCCTCGGTGAGCGGCACAGGGAAGACGGGAGACGGTGTGCAGTGCAGGGACAAGGATGCTGCGCGCAACGCGATGCCGTTCGAAGCTAAAGTCGCGGCCGCTGCTGTCCGAATGAAATCTCGCCGATTCATACGGCGATGTTCTCGCAAATCCATGCGGCGTGGATTTATGAGGAGTACAGTTTTCGAACTGTCCCATTCCCGAGCGGACGCAGGCGCTTTACGCCGGTGCAGTGGGACATCTACACTGGCCCGTCATGCTCACACGCCGCATTTTTCTGCGCAACAGCGCCGCTGCTCTCGCCCTGCCGTCTGCCTCGTCGCTGCTGGAAGCTGCCGAGGTTCGCAACCGGTACCATAACCCGATCCTGGCCGGCGATCATCCGGATGCCAGCCCCATCCGTGTTGGCAGCGATTTCTACCTGACGCATTCGAGCTTCGACTATGCGCCGGGATTGCTGATCTGGCACTCGCGCGATCTGATCAACTGGAAACCCGTCGCCGCGGCGCTCCCGCGCTATAGCGGCGGTGTATGGGCGCCCTACCTGTGCGAATATCAGGATCGTTTCTACATTTACTTCCCCTCGAACCAGCGTCTGCATGTGGTGCACGCAGATAAGCCGACGGGGCCGTGGAGCGAACCCATCGATCTGGCAATCAACGCCATCGACCCGGCCCACATTGCCGAGAACGGGCGGCGATTCCTCTACATGAACGGCGGGCTGATGGCGGAACTCACCGCCGATGGGCTCGCCGTGAAGACACCGCCGCGGAAAGTGTTCGACCCCTGGCCCATGCCCACGCCTCCGCGCATGGAGTGCACCTGCCTTGAGGCGCCGAAACTACTCGAGCACAACGGCTATTTTTATCTGACAGTTGCGGAGGGCGGCACCGCCGGCCCTGCGACTGCACACTCGGTGGTGGTGGCGCGCAGCCGGCATGCCGAAGGGCCGTGGGAATATTCGCCGCATAATCCGGTGGTGCGCACCATGTCACGCAAGGACCGCTGGCTGAGCGTGGGCCACGGGCGGCTGGTAGACACGCCGGATGGCCGCTGGTACATGACCGTTCACTCGTACGAAAACGGCTACCGCGCGCTGGGGCGACAGTTGCTGCTGCTTCCGGTGGAGTGGACTGGCGATGGCTGGTTCCGCGTGCCGCCGGGCATTCAGCCCGATTCGGCGATTCCGGTCCCCATCCCCGGAGCGGCGCAGCAGCCGTTTCCAGATCCATCGGATGATTTCACGGCGCCGGAGCTCGGACTGCAGTGGGCGTTCTGGCACGAGTTCGATCCGGCGCGGTTCACCACCGGCAATGGCGCCCTTGTGCTGCAAGCTCGCGGCACGTCGCTCGAGAATACGTCCGCCCTGACCACTCCCGTGGGCGGCCACTCCTACACCGTTGAGATGGATATCGAGGTTACGCCCGGATGCTCCTCTGGCCTGATGCTCTTCTACAGTCCCGAGCACGCCACTGGAATTCTGCTCGATGACGAAGGCATTGGCGTGCGCGTCGCAAACAACTACATCGCGAGCCGCGCACATAAGGGCGCCACACACGCGACGCTCCGCGTAGTGAACGACGACCAGGAAGTCGATTTCTACTATCGGCTTCCCGGGCAGAGCTGGGTGCGGGCCGACGAGTCGGCCGAGATCTCGGGCATGGATCACAACGTTCTGGGCGGCTTCCTGGATGTCCGCCCGGCCGTGTTTGCGGCGGGAAAAGGGCAGGCAACATTTCGCAGCTTCCGCTACTGGCCCGGGGTGAAAGCGCCGGTGTAACAAACGAATAGGCGTCAGGCCGATGATGCAGAAAAGCCGCTCCGAAGAGCGGCTTTTCTGCTGCTCGAAATGCCGGCCTAGTAGAAGATCACGCCGACCGATGCATCCCCATTCAACCCGGTTTGGTTGTTCACTGAGACGGTGCACGTCGTCGACGCGATCAGTTGTGCCGGAGTGAGCGGCGTCCCGGTGTTGGGGTCGACGCATCCCGATCCGGTTGACCATCCGCCAAAATACGTACTGCCGGCGGCGAGGTTCTCGGTCAAGGTGATCTTGGACCCAACCTCGTAGGTTCCCGTGCAAACCTGCCCGCCGGAGCCGGTATACTCCTTGCCGCAGTGGATTAGATTCGGCGTTCCAGTATCGGATGGAGCCGTGACGTATTCGCCCGAGGGCGCCGTCTGAGCGCCTTCAATATACACCGTGATGGTCGCGAATTGGGGTGTGGGAACCGTCTGAACGCAAACCTGCGCTACGGGATCCTTGCAGGTGAAAGTCTGCGGATTCGATAACACAACTGTGCCGTCCGGATTCGTAGTGTTGTCGATGGCGTAGATGACCGAATTGCCGGTGTAGCCCAGCGACGTTGCCACGCCGGCGTACTCACCTTGTAATCCGCCGGAAGGACCGCCTGGAGCGCTGGATCCGCAAGTCGAACCGGAACCCGATCCGCAGGAGTTGATGGAGGCGACCTCGGGCAATGTCGAAACCCAGGTGACCGAGTTGGTGATATCGCGAATGGTAGGAGTGGTCGAGTAGGTGCCAAAGGCGAGGTACTGGGCCGTCATGCCCTTATTCGAAACGGTCACATCCCCAGGCACGATTTGAATCGAGAGCAGAGGCTCCTGGGCGGCGCCGATGGTTACGGAAAGACCCGCCGTTGCGATCACCACGCTCTTGTCCGGGTTCGTAAATTTGGCAGTGATGGTCGCCGAACCGGCGCCCACAGCCGTCGCCAGGCCTGCCGTCCCATTCCCGGATGTGCCGACGGTGGCCACGTCTGTATTGCTGGATGACCACTCCACGGCCGAGGTCTCATCCACCTGCAGGCCCGAGGAACCCTGCGTGCCCAGCACAAAAAATTGCGTTTCCTGGGTCTGGATCAGCGACTGGGAGCCGGGAAAAATCGCCAGCGCTGTTACCTCTTCCGTTGTGCCTCCGACCACCTGGAAGGTGGCCGTGCCCGACGCCACCGATTTGTCCGGATTCGTAAACAACGCGGTGATGGTCGTCGTGCCCTGGCTGGCCGCGGTGGCTACGCCCGCCGAGTTGATGGTTGCGATCTGATTGCTGCTTGAGGTCCATGCGACCTGGTTCGTCAAGGCCTCCGTTGCGCCGTTGGATGTGGTGCCAATGGCGATGAAACTGCTGGTCTGGCCTGGCGATGCCACAGCCTGCGTTCCGGGGATCACCGTGACATCCGTTATATCCCCGCTTCCTGCGCCCCCACCTCCGGTACCACCGCTCCCTGTCACCGTGACCACCGCGGTCGCCGAAATGTTGCCGTTGAATCCCTTCATGGATGCCGTGATCGTCGTCGTTCCGGCGGAGACGGCTGTGGCCATCCCTGACGAACTGATCGTGGCGACCGCCGGTGCGCTCGAGGTCCACGCGACAACGTTGGTCACGTCCGTCGATGAGGAAGGATGTTTGCCATGGCCGATCACGCCGGTCGCCGTAAATTGTGCTGTCTGGCCGACCGCAAGGGCCTGGGACGCGGGACTCACTGTAATCGTATCCACCTGCGTGGCAGAGCAGCCGACAAACGGCGCCACGATTGCCGCCAGTGCGGCCGTTAAAACACAAAAGCGCGTGAACATGCGCGAATCTCCTCGCAGGAGGCCTTACCGCGCGCGCTCCTGGTTACTGTGGCTGAAAGTGAAACCACAAAGGAGCAAGCAAGTCGCTTGCCATTCTTCCTGCCCGATTTGCGTCTCTCTCCCGTCACGGCCCGGCGAAAGGTGTACTCTGCTGTTTACGCTGATCGGAAACTGGACACGTTTGTATGCAAGCCGTGGGGCTAATCCGGCCCCAAATCCGGCCCCGATCCGGCCCAATCCGGCCACAATCGAACCAGCGCCGGGTTTCGCCGATCATTTGCCCTCGCCGCAACCGACCGCTACACTTCTACCCAGCATGGCCATTCGCAACGAGTCTCCGGAACGTCTGGTCAGCGCCTCGCGCGCTGAAGAAGAGCAGGGCTTTGAACTGAAGCTGCGGCCGCGGTGGCTGCGCGAGTTTATCGGCCAGTCCAAGGCGAAAGAGCAGCTATCGATCGCGCTCGAAGCCGCGAAATCACGCGGCGAAGCGCTTGATCATGTACTGCTGTTCGGGCCGCCAGGGTTGGGCAAGACCACGCTCGCCACCATTATTGCCAATGAACTCGACGTGGGGTTTCAGCAGACTTCAGGGCCGGCGCTGCAAATCCAGGGCGACCTCACAGCCATCCTCACCAATCTGCGCGAACGGCAGGTGCTGTTTCTCGATGAGATCCACCGAATGCAGCCGGTGCTGGAAGAAAAACTCTACACCGCGCTCGAGGACTACAAGCTCGACATCATCATCGGCCAGGGCCCGGCAGCGCGCACGCATGTGATGGAAATTCGGCCGTTCACATTTATCGGCGCCACCACGCGGCCGGGCCTCCTGAGTTCGCCCTTGCGCTCACGTTTCGGTATCCTGCTGCGCCTCGAGTTCTACACCGAGGATGACCTCCGCATCATTGTGCAGCGGTCGGCGGAAGTACTGGGCGTTCCGATTGATCCGGATGGCGCGGCAGAGATCGCCCTGCGCTCGCGCGGAACGCCGCGTATTGCGAATCGCCTGCTACGCCGCGTCCGCGATTACGCGCAGGTGCGTGGAACAGGAAGCATTGACCGGCCGACGGCGAATGCCGCGCTGACACTGCTGGAAGTGGATGCCCACGGGTTTGACGAGATCGATCGCAGATTGATGCTGACCATCATGCAGAAGTACGACGGCGGGCCGGTTGGGCTGGGCACGCTGGCAGCGACGCTGGCCGAAGAGGAAGATGCGCTCGAGGAGGTGTACGAGCCGTTTCTCATTCAGATTGGATTTCTGGATCGGACGCCGCGCGGCCGCGTGGCCACGCGGCTGGCTTATGAGCATTTCGGACTGACAATGCCCGGACGCCAGCCGGGATTGTTTTCGTAGCCGCATTCAAAACGATCGTTCACAACGCGCTCAGGCATCATACTGGGCAGTTTTCCCGGCACTTCCGTGACTCGTCGCCGCAAGTGCTCCGCTCACATACTGCTCTGTCATCTGAACCAGCATTTGCTCCAGGCAGTCATTCGCGTACCGGTTGTGCAGGTGGAGCTGAACCAGGTGACCGTCTTCATCTACCTTCACGGGCGCCATCTCATAGCGGCCGATCACGCCGCCGCATTGGTCGCAAAACGTTACGCCTTCGATGCTCATATTGACCTCCGTTCGGCCCTCGCTACACCAAATCGAACCCGCATCGGTCGGCAAAGTTTTCTCCTGGTCCTCGAATAGAAAATGAATCAATATTGGGCGGCCCAGCATCCATCCATGGCGCGAAAATGGATACGGACGAAGCCTGTCGTTCGTTCCAGAGGAATAGAAGCATGGCACTAACCGAATCGACGATGATGCTGGACCTGGGAACCGAAGCTCCCGATTTCGCGCTACGCGATGTGGTAACGGGAACAACCGTGCGCCGGGATGATTTCCAGGGCAAACGTGGGCTGCTGGTCATGTTCATCTGCGCCCATTGCCCATATGTGAAGCATCTCGAAAAGGGCCTGGCATCGTTAGGCGAAGACTACGCGGGGAAGCCGCTGGGCTCCGTGGCCATCAGCAGCAACGACGCCGTGATGTACCCCGACGACAGCCCCGATCGATTGAAGGAGCAGGCGCAGAGACTGGGGTTCCGCTTTCCTTATCTGTACGACGAAACCCAGGCCATCGCACGGGCCTACAAGGCCGCGTGCACGCCTGATTTCTTCCTTTTCGATGGCGAACTGAAGCTGGTCTACCGCGGCCAGTTCGATGCCAGCCGGCCGGGCAATCGTATACCCGTTTCCGGCGACGATCTGCGCGCTGCCATTGACGCGGTGCTGCAGGGCCGACCGGTAAGCGACGATCAACGGCCGTCGATCGGCTGCAATATCAAGTGGAAGGAGCCGAGCCTGCCACGTCGTTAAAATACACGCCGGGTCCGCGAGACTCGGTAACTTCAAAGCGTCGGTGAGTTATCTCCCAGCATGGTTTCCCGCACGATTTTGATCGGCGGAAATCCCTGCTTCAAAAACTCGTCGTGGAACTTCTCGAGCGAGAACGCCGCGCCCTCTTTCTTTTTCAGGTCATCGCGCAGCTTCATGATTTCGAGCTTGCCAAGCGTGTAGTAGAGATAAGTGGGATCGCCGGTTCCGCGCTTGGTCTCTACCGTTGCGGTCTCCTTCGACTGATAGCCTTCTTTCTGGAAGAAATCAACGGCCTGATCGAAGCTCATCTTTCCGGTGTGCATCTCGATGCCGACAACGAATCGCGCGTCGCGCAATAATGCATCCTGCAATTGCCCGAGTCGCAGAAGCTTGGATTCGCGTTCGTCTTTTGCGCCACTCCCCGGCTGTCCATAACCCGCGTCGAGCATCATCTGTTCGCAATAATGCGCCCAGCCTTCCACGTTGGTGTTCGCGCCAAGCAGTTTGCGCACGCGGCTAGGAGCCTGCGGCACCCAGAGGAATTGCACGTAATGCCCGGGGTAAGCCTCATGCACCGCAGTCGAGATGATGGTGCCCACGTTGAAGGAGTGCATGTAGCCTTCCACCTCGGCGGGCGTCATCTTCTGGTCAGGAAGCGTCACGTTGAAGTACGCTTCGGTCGCGTGCTTCTCGTAAGGGCCCGGCGTGTCCATGCTTGCGAACGTGGTGGCGCGCATGAACGGCGGCGTCTCCTCCACGATCGGCCGCACATCCGACGGAACCGTCACGATGTGGTGATCGCGGATGAATCCAACCAGGCTGTCGAACGTGGCGCGGAAGCTGTTCAGCAACTGGTCCGGGGCAGGATGATCCGATCCAAGCTGCTCGAGCACCTGGCGCGGATCCTTGTTTGGCTCCAGCTCTTTCGCGATCTCCTTGAAATGCTCCTGGTTCTTGCGCAGGTCGGCCCGCGCGATCTCAAGCAATTTACCGAGCGGCAGGTCGACCATCTCGTCGTACTCGAGCTTTTTGCGAAAAGTCTCGGCGCCGATGCGAAAATCGCCGCTCGATTTCGCCAGCAGGTCCGATTTGAGCCACGCGAGATAACTGTTGAGCGCAGTGAAGACGGCTGCATTGCTCTGCGCGAACTCGGATTTCAGTGCGGGATCCTTGGCATCCGCGAAGGCCGTGGGTACGTCGTGTTCAAAAAAGCTGATGATACCCGGCAACTGCTCGATGGCAATCTCGGTGAAAATATGCGGCGGGTTCTTGAGATTCACGCGCGCTTCATCGAGGCGCGCGGGCATCTGCTTCTCACGCGCGATGAGCGAGCGCAGGCGATCGTCGGGCGAGGCAAACTTGCGCTCCATCAGGCTGAAAGCCGAGTTGCTTATGCCGCTCGAGTACGTGTCGGGGTTCTTCTCCCACGGGCGAATGGTTTCGAGCGTGAGCAGGGTAGACCGGATGTTACTCAGCACCATCTCGCGGTCGCCGCGTGTGGCCTGGTTCAGGCTGCCGGCAGGAATGGCCTCCACGCTCTTCTGAAACCTCTGCAGTGCCGCCACCCAGCGGTCGATGTTCCTGCGGGAATAGTCTTCGAGCTGTGTGTCGTACTGGTGGTAGCCGGTCAGCGTACCCACGGTCGGCTGGTTGGGGAAGTAGACGGTGTCGAAGTACTCGTCGGAGACGCGCTGGAATTGTTCTTTCCAGCTTTTCTTTGCGGCGTGGGCAGGGAAGGCAGTCGACATACACGCTCCAAGGGCAAGCAGGGCCAGGAGGTTCTTCATCGTGAGTCTCTCATAAGTCAGGCGTTCACCGGCGCGGGCGCCAGGTTGTTGATCAGTTCGCGAATCTCCAGCAGAATTTCGTCTGGCCGAAGTGCCGCAAGTGGGAACTTTAACACGCCCTGGGGTGTGAACTGCGCGCCGCGCTTGGCGTTCCTGGCCACCAGGCGCATCAGGTGTTGCGGATCGACGGCGGCGTTCTCGGCAAAGCGAACCTGCAGTTCGGAACGCTTGCGGTCGACTTGCGCGATACCGACGCGTTCACACTCGAGCCGCAGCGAGGCCGCTTCCAGCAGGTAGACGGTGGCGTCGGGCAGCGCGCCGTAACGGTCCTCCATCTCGGCGCGGAGATCGCTAATGGCCTTCTCGCTCTGCGCTCCGGCAATCTTCTTGTACAGGCGCAGGCGCTGGTTCTCTTCCGCGACGTAGCTCTCGTCGATGCGCAGCGGAATACCGAGATTGAGCTGCGTGGTGGGCTTGTCTTCCGCCCCTTCGCCTTTCAGTTCCTTCACCGCCTGCTCCAGCATGGACGTGTACAACTCGAAGCCGATCGCCTCGATGTGTCCGCTCTGCTCGCCTCCCAGCATGTTGCCGGCACCGCGAAGTTCCAGGTCGAGAGCGGCGATTTTGAAGCCCGCGCCCAGGTCGCTGAACTCCTTGAGCGCGGCCAGGCGCCGCCGGGCAATCTCGTTCAACTCGCCCTCCTGCGGGATCAGCAGATAGGCGTAGGCCCGCCGATTCGACCGGCCCACGCGCCCGCGCAACTGGTAGAGCTCGCTCAGTCCATGGCGATCTGCGCGGTTGATGAGCATGGTGTTGGCGAGGGGAATATCAATGCCGTTCTCGATGATCGTGGTGGCAACCAGCACGTCATACTCGTGGTGCATGAAGGCGAGAATGACGCGCTCCAGTTCGGTTTCGCCCATCTGGCCGTGGCCCACAATGACGCGCGCCGCAGGCACCAGTTCCTGGATACGCGCGGCAATCTCATAGATGGATTCAACCCGGTTGTGCACGAAGTAGACCTGCCCGCCGCGCTCAAGCTCCACTTCAATGGCGGAGCGGATAATCTTCTCGTCGAACTTGGCCACCACGGTTTGAATGGCCATGCGGTCCTTCGGCGGCGTCTCGATCACAGACATGTCGCGAAGCCCCACCAGCGACATGTGCAGCGTGCGCGGAATCGGCGTGGCGCTCATGGCGAGCACGTCGATCTCCTTGCGCATCTGCTTCAGCCGTTCCTTGTGACGTACTCCGAAGCGCTGCTCCTCGTCGACGATCAGCAGGCCTAAATCCTGAAACTTGATGTCTTTCGAGAGCAGGCGGTGGGTGCCGATCAGAACGTCGATTTTGCCGCTTTCCACTCGCTCCACAATGATTTTCTGCTCCTTCGCTGTGCGGAAGCGCGAGATCATCTCGATGTTGATGGGGAACTGCGAAAAGCGCTTCCTGAATGTCTCGTAATGCTGAAAGCTGAGCACCGTGGTGGGCGTGAGCACCGCTACCTGCTTGCCGTCCTGCACGGCCTTGAACGCCGCGCGCATGGCCACTTCGGTCTTGCCGTAGCCTACGTCGCCGCAGAGCAGCCGGTCCATTGGCGTCTGCTGCTCCATGTCGTACTTGATGGCGCGGATGGCGGAGATCTGGTCGTCGGTCTCGTTGAAGTCGAACGCGTCTTCGAACTCCTTCTGGAATTCGTTGTCTTTCGAGAAGGCTGTGCCCCCGGCTGTGCGGCGTTCTGCATACAGTTTCAGCAACTCGGCCGCCATGTCCTGCATGGCCTTGCGTACGCGCGCCTTCGTCTTTACCCACTGCGGCGAGCCCAGCTTGTTCAGCGCGGGCGCGGGGCCCGCATCGGTGGAGCGGTACTTCTGTATGAGATCCAGCCGCGTCAGAGGCACGTACAGCCTGGCCTGCTCGGCGAATTCCAGAATCATGAACTCGACCGCAAGGCTGTCCTGCACTATCTCCTTCAAACCCTGGTACTGCGCGATCCCGTGCTCCACGTGGACTACGTAATCGCCCACGGAAAGGTCACGAAAGTCGGAGACGAACGCGGCCGTCTTCGAGCGCTTTGGCTCCGGACGCGCGGTAACGTCGACCTCATCGTTGAGATCGTTCGCGCCAAAAAGGATCAGGTTGGATTCAGGAAAGCTGACTCCGGCCGCAATCGGCGAACGCACAATGACCGGCACGCGCAGATCGCCGGCCATGTAGCTGGCCTCTTCCAGCATGGTTTCGCCGCTATGACTCACGCGGCTGCCCAGCCGATAGGGAACCTGGTATTCACGCAGCACGGTCGCCATCCGTTCCACATCGCCCTGGTTGGCGGCGGCGATCACGATGTGAGTCTCCACTTCTATGAGCTTGCGCAACTGCTCAATCAGCGTTGGAATCGATCCGTGAAAGCGCAGCGTGGGGCGCGTGTTGAGGTTGATCTCGCCCAGAGTCGAGTCTTCGTCGAGCACATCGACGGCGCCGAGCTGGTCGATGTCGATGCCGAACTGCGCCTGCAGCAGCCCTTGCAGAATCTCCGGCCGAATGTAAATGTCTTCCGGCCGGATCAGGTTGCCAATTCCGCTGCGTTCGTGCCGCTGCTCCACCTTGTTCCACCAGCGGTCGATCTGGTTGCGCACCATTCCCGGCTCGTCAACGAACAGGACGGACTTCGGAAGCAGCTTGAGCAGGTTGATTTCCGCTCCCGCCACGGCAGCGAAGAACTCCCACCCGGGAAAGACGCTCACGCCGCCGGCGGCCGCCGCTTCCGCTGCCATCTCCTGCGTGTCGCTGTCGCCTTCCATTTCGATCCGCTGCCTGCTCAGGCGCGCATGTACCGCCGCCAGCAGCCGTTCGGTTACCGGCGTCTCGGTGAGCGGCAGCAGTTGCGCCTCGTCGAGTCCCGCCTGCGAGCGCTGGGTTTCCGGATCAAACTTGCGGATGGTGTCGATCTCGTCGCCGAAAAACTCGATGCGCACCGGGCGGTCGGACTCCGGCGAGTAGACGTCGAGGATGCCGCCGCGCCGCGTGAACTGCCCCGGCATTTCGACCAGGTCCATCTGCGTGTAGCCCACGCTCGCCAGGTGCGCCGTGAGCACTTCAACGTCGATCTCTTCGCCGCGCTTCAGGCTCACCGCGAGGCTGGCGTAATAGTCGCGTTCGAACAGCCGCATGGCGACCGCTTCTACCGGCGCGATGACGATCGATGCTCCGCCGGTAGCCAGTTTCCACAAGGCGGCGGCGCGCTGCTCCTGCACGTCAGGATGTGGCGAAAGATTTTCGAAGGGCAATACGTCATGCGCAGGCAGGCGGACGACGCGGGTTGGATCCATGGTGCCGGTCAACTCACAGCCGGCGCGGATCATCGGCTCCAGCGCTTCGGCGGCCTTATTGTCGGAGACCACCAGGATCACCGGCCGTCCGGCGGCGCGCGCCATCAAGGGGATGTAGAGGGACCGTGCCGTGGCGGTAAGTCCGGACACAATACGCCGCCCCGTACTCAGGCTCAGGTGCCTGCGAACGCGCTCAAACGCCGGCGTATGCTCCAGGTCCGCGAAGATTTCGCGGACGAACGGGAGAATCATCAGTTCTCAGTTTAATAGACAGGTGGATCGCCAGGCGCGTATTCCGCGTTCACGAGATCAGTACCCTGCCTCACGGCCATGCCGGACTGCAAGCAGCACGACCTCCTTGGCTTTGGCGTCATATCGATAGAGCAAGACGTAGGCTCCCTACCCGAATTCGACGATCCATTCACGGAACTCCGGTGGAAGCTCATTGATGGGGCGACCGATCTGCGGATTGGAACTGAGCAGTTTGGCGCCTGGGCGGATTGCCTTGATGGCGCGGCGCGCAGCATCGCGGCTCTTCGAAGAAAGAAAATCGTGAAGGCGAATGAGATCGCGCACCGCGTTCTCAGACCACCTTAGATGTGGCATTCAGGAGCCTCGGCATCCTCGCCCGCTTCGAGCTTGGCGAGCCATGCGTCGGCTTCCTCGGCGGTCACGTGCAGCCCAGTGCTTTGGTAGTGGTTCCACGCAGCAAGCGCGTCTTGACGGAGCTGTTCGCGCTTTTCTTCGCGACTCACATATTGTTCCACCGCCTCGCGCATGATCCAATGCGGCGAACGGCGGCGAGCCGCAGCCAGTCGCTGCACGCGATCCTTGAGTTCCGCTTCGATTTTCAGGCTGGTGGTCGAGTTGGGCATGGAAAGTGCTCCAAGGTGTTACCTCTTGCTACTTTACTACAGACCGTGGATTCCGTGCTCTGCCCTCGATCACCAGCACAGAGCCAATGCAGAGGCAGCCCGCAATCGCCCAAAGCCCCGCGGAATAGCGATGCGTCACATCATGCAGCCACCCCATGGCATAAGGACCGGCAAACGCGCCCACCGCCCCCGTCGAGTTCACGATTGCTATCGCGGCGCCCGCAGCCTTTCCGCTCAACCTGCTGGCGGCCAGGCTCCAGAACATGGGAAGAGAAGACATCAGACCCATCCCGGCTACGCAGAAGCCCGCCACCGCTCCGCCAACGGAGTGAAACACTCCCGAAGCGGCAAATCCCACCGCAGCCAAAAGAAACAGGAGGGGCAACGCCCTGAACCCGCGCTGCCGGCTGGCCCAGTACATTGCCGCCGCGCCGACGCCGAAGGTGAGCATGGCCCACCAGCCCGTCGAAACCGACGAGGCCCCCCGGGATACCAGGATCTTGGGCAAAAAGAAGCTCAGGCCATAGATGCCGGTGCTCCACAGGAAGTATGCGATCGAGTCTCCGGCCACCCGCATCCATGATTGCGGCGCGGAGCTGCGGTGCACCGCCTCGTCCGATTCAAGATCGTGTGCCACCTGCTGCTTCTCCGCCGGGGTGAGCCACGGGGCGCTCAGCGGATTGTCCGCCAGAACGAACCACGTCACGATTCCCAGCAGGACTGCCGGCGCGCCTTCCAGCAGGAAGATCCACTGCCAGTCACGCAGCCCGCCAATGCGGTCCATCAGTAGAATGTGCGCGGAGATCGGCGATCCGATGGCGTTGCACAGCGGCATCGAAAGCAAAAATAGTGCAAGAATCCGCGTGCGCAGCGGGCGCGGCATCCAGAACGTGAAGTAAAAAATCACGCCGGGATAAAATCCCGATTCCGCGACGCCCAGCAAGGCGCGCACGCCGATATAGGATCCGGCGCCGGTCACCCACGCGGTTCCCATCGAGACCACGCCCCACACCACCATCAGCCACCCCAGCCAGCGCCGGGCGCCGATCCGCGTCAGCGCCATGTTGGCCGGCACCTGGAACAGGCAGTAGCTGAGGAAGAACACTCCGGCGGCAAAGCCGTACAGCTTGTCGGAAATGCTCAGGTCGCGATTCATCGTGAGCGCGGCAAAGCTGATATTCACGCGATCGAGAAACGCGACCATGTAGAGCAGCATGAGGAACGGCACCAGCCGCCAGGCGATCTTGCGGTACACGGGCTGCATGGCAGCAGCGCTCATTTGTCACCCAACGCTTTTGAAAACGCGTAAAAGAACTGCAACGACTTCCAGTACGAATCGATCGGCAGACGCTCATCCTGGCCATGCGCCCGGTCGTCGTCGCGCTCCAGCGCGATCGCCGAATACCCATACGTTGGGTAGCCTGCCTGCGCAAAGTAGATGGAATCGCTGGCGCCGTTTTCCATCACCGGCGCAACCGGCACTCCGGGCCAAATCTCGTCCGTAATGCGCGTCAGCGGCTCCATCACTTCGGCAACCGGCTTGATGGGCACAATCGCCTTGCGATCGGGCGCTGTATCCGACACCACGCCGGTATCGGAAACGTACTTCACGCTCAACTTCGAATCGTCGAACAGCGAGATTAATTGTTGCCGAATCTCCTCTGGGGAGTGCCCGGGAAAAATGCGGCAGTTCACGTTGGCCCGTGCGGTCTGCGGCAGGGCATTGTTGGCGTGCCCGCCGGAGAGCCGTGTGGCTACGCAGGTGGTGCGGAAATTCGAATTGAAGCTGGGCTCCTCGCTCAGACGGGCGGCCGCATCCATGTCCGGCGGAGTGGCCAGGACGGCTCCAATGTCCTTCGCAGTCTGCCCCGTCTCGCGCTTTTCCAGAACGCTGAAATACTCGCGCGTTACGTCGTTCAGCTCAAACGGAAATTTGTACTTCGACAACTTTTCAAGCGCGTCCGTCAGCTCGTATATTGCGTTATCCGGACGCGGTCGCGAACTATGCCCGCCGGGGTTGGTGGTCGTCAACTGGTAGTCGGCGTATACCTTCTCCGTCGCTTCCACGTCGGCCACCTGCGCCTTGCCGTGATCCAGCTCCACCCCGCCAGAGTCGGGATTGATCACGTAAGCCGCGTCCACCAGGTCGCGATGCTCCTTCACCAGCCACGACGCGCCGTTGAACTTGCCGCCTTCCTCATCCGCGGTGAGCGCCAGGATCAGGTCGCGCTTGGGCTTGTAGCCCTCGCGGTGCAAGCGCAGAAACGTGGCCACCAGCGCCGCGTCGGAATCCTTCATGTCCTGCGTGCCGCGGCCGTACCAGTAGCCGTCTTTCTCCACAAATTGAAACGGGTCGGTGTGCCAATCGGAGCGCAGCGCCTGCACCACGTCCATGTGGCAAAGAAACAGCACAGGCTTCTCAGTCGGCGCGCCCGCGGCGCGATACCGCACGACCAGGTTCATCTTCTTCGCATCGGGCCCCAGCAGATGCACGTCGGCGCGCGGAAAGCCCGCGGCCAGGAAGCGCTTCTCCATCGCCGAGCTGCCGGCGGTCACGCTGCCTTGCGGCGTGTCCGTCGTGTTGATCTCAATCAACTGCTTGAATATCTCTTGCGCTTCAGCCTTGTCGGACGGCGACAAGGGCGTGATCTCCTGCGCCCGGGCAAGCGGCGCGGTGGCAAGTGCCAAACAAACAAAACTGACAACGGCGGGGAAGCTCGAACGAAACGAACGCATGCCAGCCATTGTAAGCGGCTGCCCGCCAATTCCAGCTTTGGGTTCGGCGCTACTTCGCCAGCAGCACCGTCGGGCTGCGTGCGCCCACCACCCTCTCGCTTATCGCCAGGCCGGCGTCAAACGCCGAATGCAGTTCGTGCGAGAACTTCTCCGGCTTCACGTGACCGCGAGGCTCCACGAGCAGCAACAATCCGCCGGACTTCAGCGTGCCCGCGGCCTGGCGGAAAAACATTTCGTCCGATGGCATTTCGTGCACAACGTGGATCGCCACCACCAGGTCCACGCTGCCGCGCAAATCATCCACGTTGAGCGAAGCCGGTTTCGCCCGCCGAAGCTCGATGCGTTCCGGTACGCCGGCACGTTCGGCACGGCGCCTCACCCCGTCCAGCATTTTCGGCTGCAGATCCACGGCGATCACCTTCCCGTTCGGCCCCACCATCTTCGCCATAGGAATAGTGAAGAAACCCATTCCCGGACCCGGCTCAAGCACCGTCATTCCTTCGCGAATATATCGGCTGAGCAACTTCTCCGGATCCTCGAACCACCGCCGGATCGGACTCGCCAGAAGTATCCCAATCCACCATGGGCAAACGTGAGGCATGTCGTCCCCCTTTTCTTTCATCGGCACGCGGGGAACGGCCTGCCGAAGCTTCAACCTGCGACTGGATTTTAACCCGAAATGATGAAAACGGACGGTGACGTCACACCTTTCATTGAGATCTGGAGGAGTCGGTGATCCACTTTGTGCGCGCTCTCACATTGCACCAGCCGCCAAACCGATTTATCGTGGTGCGGTCCCAATTTCGAGGTGTTCCATGCGTTTCAGCATTCTCATTCCCGGCTTGCTTGTGGCCGTCGCCGCTTCCGGCTACGCGCAGTCTTCTCCCGCGCGTCCCAGCATTCTGGGGGTCTCGCACATTTCGGTGTATGCAGCTAACGTCGCTGTTACCGACCACTACTACACGCATGTCCTCGGCGCGATGAAGGCGCCCGATCCGGAAAATCCGAAAGGCGTGCGCTACTTTTTCAGCGAAGACCAGTTTGTCGAGGTGTTGCCGATGCCGGCCAGTGCCGGCAAGAATCGGCTGGATCACATTGCGTTCACCACATCGGACGCGGAGAAGCTCCGCGCTTATCTTGGCGCGAAAGGCTGGCACGTGCCCCCTGCGGTGACCACAGACAAAAGCGGCACTCGCTGGTTCGATGTGTTTGATCCGGAAGGAAACCGCGTTCAGTTCGTGACGGCGGCAAAGCCACTCATCCCATCGGCGCCGAAAAACGCCATCAGTCACCACATCATTCACGTGGGACTCCTGATTCACGACCGGGCCGCCGAAGATACATTTTATGCGGGTCTGCTGGGCTTCAAGCCGTACTGGTTCGGCGGCATGCAGGACACCAAGGTCGACTGGGTCAGCAAGCAGGTGCCGGATGGACATGACTGGATCGAGTACATGGTTGCCGGCGGCCCGGGCGCCGGAATCCCTGACAGCATGTCGCAGCAGACGCTGGGCGTCTTGAACCACTTTGCTCTGGGTGAGACGTCGGTGGATACCGCGTTCAAGTCTCTGCAGGCTGATAAGCGCCTGGAGGGACGGCACGATCCAGCTCCCAAGATCGGCCGCGATGGCAAGCAGCAATTCAATATGTATGACCCTGACGGCACCCGCGCCGAGCTCATGAACCTGCACGCTACGGAAAAGCCGTGCTGCTCACCCTTCACGGCACCTGACCCGTCGGAATAAAGTTCCAGGAAACAGAGGCCCTCATGATCAGGAAGCTCGTCTGTGTCGCCATCCTCTCTGTTGCAGCCTGCGCCGTTCAGGCACAAAACCCGTCCGGGACAAGATCGCTTTCACCGGATTGGGAAGAGCTCACCGCGCCAGACTTCGTCCAGGCCATTCACCAGGCCCAGGGCGTCTGCGTGCTGCCGTTCGGCATTATTGAGAAGCACGGTCCACACCTGCCTCTGGGCACCGACCTGCTCGATGTCCGCTTTGCCGTCTTCAATGCGGTTAAGCAGGAGTATGCCGTGGTTTTCCCGCAATACTACTTCGGCCAGATCTTCGAAGCGCGCTCCCAGCCCGGCACCGTGGCCTACAGCCTTTCCACGCAACTCACGCTTCTGCAGGAGACCGTGCAGGAGATGGCGCGCAACGGCTGCACGAAAATCGTGATCGTCAATGGGCACGGCGGCAATAATTCGCTGCTTCCGCTGTTCGCGCAGGCGCAGCTCGCCGCAAAGCGAGATTACGTGGTGTACGTCTTCGGCCTGCCCAACGACCGTGTCCCTGGCCGCCCGGCCATGAAGTCCGACCCGAAGAACGACATGCACGC